>Ga0209342_10000208_pt1 | contig 65571 bp, 58 predicted proteins | sample RifCSP16_2_FD_184023 | JGI IMG/M metagenome (GOLD analysis project Ga0209342, IMG submission 184023) | Soil microbial communities from Rifle, Colorado - Rifle CSP2_sed 16_2 (SPAdes) (version 2) | ecosystem: Environmental > Terrestrial > Deep subsurface > Rock core/Sediment | place: Rifle... | reverse complement strand
AAAACCTCGCGAAAGCAGGCATGCTCATCGAGGTTGCGGCCGGTGAGGGCGCTCAGATAATCGCCCTTCCGCAGCTGTTCAGCCTTCCCTGGTTCCCGGCAACCATAGACAGGAAGAACATGGCCCTCGCCGAAAACGGAGACGGTCCTACCGTCGTTTTCCTGAAGGAGACCGCCACAAGGCTCGGGGTCGTCCTCATAGGGAGCGTATTCGAGGAGGACGGCGGCGCTTATTTCAATACCGCGATAATCGCGGGGCCGGACGGCATAATAGGCAAGTACAGGAAGGTGCATGTCCCGCAGATCCCGCTCTGGGAGGAAAGGGCGTACTTCAGCCCCGGAGACCTGGGTTTCCCGGTCTTTGATACGCCTTTCGGCAGGGTAGGCGCGCTTCTGTGCTGGGACATCTTCTTCCCGGAGGGCTTCAGGATACTGGCCCTGAAGGGCGCCGAGATAGTCTTCGCGCTCACGGCTTCGGCCTTTGAGCATTCCCATAAGAAGTGGGAGAGGGCCATCTCGGCGGCCGCCCACGCGAACGGGTTTTTCGTCTTCAGGGTAAACAGGGTTGGCAAAGAGGAAAAGCAGGAGTTCTACGGAAAGAGCTTCTGCTGCGGGCCTGACGGCGAGATGATAGACGAGCCGAGCGGGGCCTCCGAAGGGGTCATAATCGCCGAGGCCGCTTTGGGCGATGTGTCGGCCGTGAGGAACGAATGGGTATTTTTGAAGGACAGGCGCCCCGGCGCGTATACTGAGATAGCAGAGGCAAAAGAATGAAGGCCGGGGTCGTAAAAATAATAAAAGACGCGATAGGCGGCGCCCGCCTGGATGGCGTCATCAATGGCGAGAAGCTCCCGGAGATAGTCCTGGACAAGCCCAAGAAGGAAGAGTTCGGCGATTTTTCCACGAATATCGCCATGCTGCTCGCCCCTGTCGAGAAAAAGGCCCCGAGGGATATCGCGAAAGCCATAGCCGACAGGATATCCGCCAGCCCTTCCGTTGAAAAATGCGATGTCGCTGGCCCGGGCTTCATTAATATATTCCTGAAAAAAACCTACTGGCTTGGCATCCTCGAAGACATCATAAAGAGCGGGGCCGGGTACGGCCAGAGCGAAATCGGCCGGGGCCAGAAGGTCCAGGTCGAGTTCGTGAGCGCTAACCCGACCGGCCCTTTGCATGTCGGGCACGGCAGAGGGGCCGCGGTAGGGGACGCGCTTTCTAACATATTGAAGTTTGCGGGCTACCAGGTCTCGAAAGAGTATTATATAAATGACGCGGGCCGCCAGGTGCTGACGCTCGGAGAGTCGGTAAGGCTCCGGATAGAAGAGCTCAACGGTAAGGCCATAGAGTTCCCGCAGGACTTTTACAAGGGCGAGTATATAAAAGATATCGCCGCGGATTACATTGAAAAGTACGGAGCAATTGACGCGCCCGGCGCGCCGAGCCTCAAGGACTTTGGTTCTCAATCCATGCTGGAGAGGATAAAGAGCGACCTTCTGGACTTCGGCATCGAGTTCGACAACTGGTTCAGCGAAAGAAGCCTCGACGATACCGGCATGGTAGCCGCGACCATAGAAGAGCTTAAGAGCAAGGGCCATGTCTTTGAATCCGAAGGCGCGCTCTGGTTCCGTACCACCGAGTTCGGCGACGACAAGGACAGGGTCTTAATAAAGGCCGACGGCGAACGAACTTACTTCGCATCCGACATCGCTTATCACAGGGACAAGATAGAGCGGGGCTTTTCATCCATCGTCAACATCTGGGGCGCTGACCATCACGGCTACGAAAACAGGATAAGGGCTTTAATCAAGGCGCTGGGACACGACGACAGCATCCTGAAGATAATATTCATACAGCTTGTGGCCCTCCTGAGGGGCGGCGTGCCTGTCGCGATGGGCAAGCGCGAAGGCGAGTTCGTCACGCTCCGCCAGGTGATGGACGAGGTTGGCAAGGACGCGTGCAGGTTCTTCTTCCTCATGCGCCGCTCGGACGCCCAGCTCGATTTTGACCTTGACCTCGCCAAGAGCCAGGCCCCGGAAAACCCGGTCTATTATGTGCAGTACTGCCACGCGAGGATAAAGAGCATAATCGCGTTCGCGGCGGAAAAGGGTTTTGTAGTGCCCGAGCATTTTGACGCGAAACTCCTCTCACGGCTCGACCAGAAGGAAGAAGCCGAAATTATCAGACACCTGGGCTCATTCGGAGAGGTCGTCGAACGGAGCGCCGAGGCGATGGAGCCGCACAGGATTACCTTCTACCTCATGGACCTGGCGGCCCTCTTCCACCCGTACTACAATAAGAACAGGGTCGTGACCGACGACCCTGAATTGACTGCCGCAAGGCTGCTCCTGTGCAACGCGGTAGCGACAGTCACCGCGAACGGGCTGGGGCTCCTCGGTGTGTCCGCGCCTGAGAAGATGTAATCACCCGTCAGAAGGGAAGTGCTTTTCTGTCATTCTGAGGGAGCGGAGCGACCGACAATTTTTGCAGGACAGCAAAAATTGAATTTTTCGCCACAGGCGAAAAAGCCCGAAGGGTCGAGCCCCAGGGATGGGGCGAGATAAGAATCTCGTCTGCATTGACGGTGGGTTTGAATCTGCCAGAGATTCCGTGAGAATTTTGAACTTTTTCAGCCGTGGTTGTTGACAAAGGCTTCCCCAGTTGTTACTATAGTCGGATTGAAACGATACCTACTGCGGGGTGGAGCAGTCCGGTAGCTCGTCGGGCTCATAACCCGAAGGTCGCAGGTTCAAATCCTGTCCCCGCTACCAAATTACTGAGGCCGTAATTCCTTTTGAAAATAAAGGGGTTACGGCCTTTCTGCTTATGGGGTTGCGCGCCGTTCTTTACCCTCTTTTTCACCCAGCGTAACCAAATCGTAACCGTTTTCAAGGACGGCGACCGCCTTGACCATGTGAGACGGCGCGAGGTGCGAGTACCGAAGCGTCATCGTCAGGCTCTTGTGGCCAAGGAGCCTGCTCACGGTCGTAAGGTCTACCCCGGCCATCACAAGCCAGCTTGCGAAGGTGTGCCTGAGGTCGTGAAAACGGAAGTCGTTGATCCCGGCTACCCGGAGCACCTCTTTGCCGCATTGAGGACAATTGCCCGGGCTCTCTCCCCCGGATTTTTGCCGCTCAAAGCTACAGGCCGAGCACTTCTCCCATTCCGCTTTCCTGCAGGCCGAGGAAAAAGACCGCTTCAGGTCCTTAAACCTCCTGCCAGCGCTATCCGTGAAAACATAGGGGCTGTTGATGTGCCGCACAAGTCCCTGGAACACGCCCTTCAAGACCTGGTTGATGGGAACCTCTCGCCGCTCTCCGTTCTTGGTCCTGTCGAGGAGTATGAACCCATGTTTTAGGTCAACATGCTTTCCCCATTCGAGGGAAAGTATCTCCTCTCTCCTCATGCCGGTATTGAGCGCGGTTATTACGATAGGCTTCAAGTGCGGCTCGCATGCGTTTATTAGCGCCTGCCCTTCCACCCTTGAAAGGAACCGTAAGCGCCTGTTGTTCTCCGGCAGCAGCTTGACCCGGCGCACGCGCTTCAAGACCTCCTCTTCAACCAGCTCCCATTCAACGGCCTTGGTGAACATCGCCTTCAGCGTCTGTAGGTACCTGTTCGCCGTCGAGATGGTCCTGCCGGAATCGGTAAAGCCGCGGTAGTAGAGCTCGACCGTACGTGTCGTGAAATCCTTGAGCTCAAGCCTCCCGAACGCCTCAATGAGATACTTGACATGGGTTTTCTTGTCCTTGTAGGCCCGCTGCCATTCTGCCCACTTTAGGACCTGGTTCGCGAGATCACAAAAGGGCGTCTTCCCATCGATCTTAGCAGGCGAGCCGAGCTGTGTTTCATGCAGCTCTATAAGCCGGTTTGCGTGCTTTCGCTGAGCGAGCTTTTTGTTCTCCGTGCCGGTGGATTCGAAGATCCGCCGGTTTCCTATCTTGAAGGACATCCAGCAGTGCGGCGAGTCTTTTCGTTTGTAGAGGCCCATTTGCCTATACCTCCTTTCCGGGCCCTCTACCTGCACGGCCGGTATTATACACCCTTTTCTGGTCCTTTAGCCAGTCGAGGATCTCTCTCTCCTCGAACCGCAGGAGACCGTTTATCTTGAAACACGGGATCTGCCCGAGCTCCGCCCATTGGTAGATGGTGGATGGCTTGGCTTGGATGAGCGCACTGATTTCTTTAACACTGAGCAGTTTCATTCCTTGCGACCCGCTCCTTTTGAATTTAGAGCACCAAAGCTCCACCTGTGTATTACCTTCAGGATGGGTATTTTGATTGGCAAAAGGTGAGATGATGCGTGGCGTATTCAATGAGATAAGCCACGAGGCGGAACTTCACGCGTCGGCATTCATGTTCATTATTCCAGCGTGAATTATCTCACTTGCCTCCGTGTCTGTTCTCTGTAGGCAAAAAAGAAAAAACCCGCAAACGTTACATTGTGGTTTTTTAAAGACACTCGTCGATCTATGAGAGAGGTGAGTATGGGGAGTATTTGGATGGCTTTACTTAACTAGAAAGTTATGATAATCAATAGCATGGCTGAGGAGGCTTTCACCTTATGACTGACATTATCGTTGTTTTGCTGCCGAACTGGAAATGAGCAAAAAAGAATATGTTATAATTTTTACAAAAAATCGCCCTGAAACATTATTCGTGACATTAGATCAGCTGACCCATATAAATCGCCCGATAATTGTATTGGATGATTCTACGGATATAAATATTACTGGAGAAATCAAGCACTATATCAAAAGATCTGGCTGTATTTATCATGGTAGTAGAGAACAACTTCAACTTTTAACATCGCTTAATAAATTTGAGCGTAATGTAAATCATTTTTTTGTTACACTTGGCACAACCGGATGGACATTAGGCTACAACAGGAACTACGCAATCCTTTTGGCAAAAGCTTTATGTGCTGAAAAAATTTTGATGATGGATGACGATATTATTATAAATAATCGAGATTTAATTGATAGTACATTTAAAATGCTAAATATGGCTGATTTTGTTGGCGCCAGAGTAGTAGGTATGCCTGATGATTCAGTTCTTGGATTTATTTCACGTGAATTGGGCTTGGAAACTCAAGAGTTTTTTTCTGGTGGGTTTTTAGCTTTCAATTTAAGCTCTGTATGTGAATATTTTTTGAATTATTACAATGAAGACTGGATATGGCTTTTTATGCATAAGTCAACAGCAAAACTTATTAAGCATGGTGAGGTTACCCAGATATATTACAATCCTTTCGAAGGTGCTATAAAAAAAGCATTGAGCCAAGAGTTGGGAGAGATATTGCTCGAAGGCGTAAAAATTTCCACTAAACGCAATGAAATATGTTTTTTATTAAGTAAAAGTGCTTGGGGGCAAATTATTGAACAAAGAATTGAAAAAATTAAAAAAATTATCGAATTATCTGAAATTAGAAAATTCCAAGTTGGCCATACCGTTGGAATGGCTTTATTAGATTATTTAAAAAGGTTTCGACCTGAAAAACTAGAAGATATTTTTAAGTGTTACTTTGAGCACAAAAGTACCTGGTCAAAATTAATGCATAATACCAAATTTATTTCACTAAACGCTCTGGATGAATAAAAATGACAAACAATAAAAGACAAGTTAAAACCATTTCTACATCAACAAAAATTGGACGTGGTACCAAAATAGGCTTTCACACAGTTATTGGGTTTCCAAAAATTAAAAATAAACATGTCCAAATTGGACAGAATTGCTCTATTGGTAATCAGGTCACGATTTGCACAGATGTCCGACTCGGCAAAAAAGTTATTGTAGGAGACCATTCTTTTATATCATGTGGCGCTGTTATTCAAAATGAAGTCTTCGTTGATACTCACACTTTTGTCGGGGATAATGTTGTTATCGGAGAGCATTCTCTAGTTCTTTATGGTGCCCGGATATATGATAACGTTCAAATTGGTGAAAATGCAAGAATTGCCGGTTTTGTAGCTGAAAATACATTTATTGGGAATTATGTTTCGATGTTTGGGAGTATTATTCATCCATACAGAAATCCCAAACATTGGAATGGCGGAGAGAAGTCTCCCATAATTGAGGATTTTGTGGTTATCGGATTTAATTCAACAATCGTTGGCAATGTGAAAATAGGTCACCATGTATATATTGCTGCTGGATCAATTGTATCAAAGGATGTACCTTCATATTCAATGGTTGTCGGGGTTAATAAAGTAACTCCATTCAAGAATTGGAACGGAAAAATGAAAAAAAGTGATTTCTGGAGGTGGAACAAATGAGAGAAAAGGAGATTTCTATTTTTGCTGCTTATAAGTTTAAATCTAAATATTACAAACTTGAGGTACTAGAAGCCGCCATTAAAAACGCAATAGCAAATACAGAAAAGAAACTGCAAAAAAAATTTAAAGGGATTAAGTTGAAATTTCTAGAACAGAATGAAATTTCATCAGGTGATAATGTTAAGGATTTTGTCATCAAAAATGTCGAAAAGGCAACCCTAAATATTTTCGAGCTATCAGATAGAGAACCGAATGTAACTTTTGAACTTGGCTATTCAATGGGAATTTCTAAACAAAAATATGACGAAAAGTGCTATGATGTTCTTCTTCAATGCAAGAAGAGAAGCCATCGAGATGTAATCTCCGATTTGCTTGGTCAGTTCATAACAATGTACCCTGGCAATAGGAATCAGAGCAAGCTTCAACATGCTATTCAAAGTGCTATTGAAAATGAGTTGTTGAATAAGATCAATAAGATTTTGCAAAATGATAGATTTACAAAAAATCTACTATGGAGAGTTCAAGGAGAAAAGGTCTATATTGTTTGCCCACACATTCCAATCAAAGATCAAAAAAAATATGGTGTCATATCTGCTTTTTCCAGATATGGTGACTTTAATACGGTTTATGAATTAGGTATGTTTCTAAAAAGCTCCTTGAATTGCGAAGTGGAGCATATTGATACTGAACAGGCAAATTCTACAAAAAAATTATTTGAAAATAACTTAATTTTTGTGGGTGGACCAATGTGGAATAAATTTGCCGAGTCCCTGATGGCGTCTTACGCTTTGCCTTATAAATATGTTTGGTCAACGGATGAGAAAAAAGAAGATTACATTTTCGATACCCTGGCTAATAAAAAATATTATAAAAAAATATTCCAAAGCAATAAAACAATTTGCAAAGACTATGGAATTTACGCTATGTTGCCAAATCCATGTAACTCCGAGAAGGTTGTAATTTTAATTAGTGGCATAACATCTTTCGGAGGAAACGGTGCAGCAAGAGCTTTTATAGACGGGAATATATCGAATGAAAATTGTAAGTTTATTATTAAAAAAATTGGATTTAATGATTTTTTTGCTTGTATTGTGGAAGTAGAGATTCTCTCTGGCGAATTTCCATATCCAAAAAAAATTAGTGCGGCGGATGTGGCTCAATTCAATCCTTCCGCATGTTCATGGAGTAAGATTTGAAATATAATTTACTTGATAGCTTTTTGAGACTTCCATGTCGTCAATAATGAAAAGGTTAGACCTCAGATACTGTCATCGGTCTAAAACACGCGAGGTTCAATCTTTTATTTCCTTTACCATTTTCGTTCTTGTTTTTGCAAGCAGTGTCTCTGAGCCAATAGCTTTTTCCGGTAATTTGGATTACATCAGCTCGGCTCAGATACCGACCGAGGAGGGGCAGGTAGCAGTATAGGGACATCACCAAGCCTTCCGATTAAGATAAGTACCACAACGAATCTTAACGAAAAAGAAAGCAGGATCGGGACTTCGGGTCAGCATATCATATCCAGAAGGCTAAAATACTATAAGCAGCGGTTGACATGGCCTAGTCGCCCTTTGTAAGTTGATTTCTTTGTCCTTTCCGCTTATCAAACAATCCTTTTTGCCCCCCTTCACGCCTAACAATTTCTGCATAAAATGGTAGACGCATTTAGCCTACCTATTCCATTTCCTGCTGTTTTTTAGCATAGATTTTTATCCGAACAGACGCATCCTTCCAGAGAAATCCTCGATATATTCAGGTCTTTCGAGAATTTGATCAAAAAAGGTAATATATAAGGAGGAACTGAAGATACTGTTTCAAGCGAAGGAGGCTTTTTATGCAGGACCACACCATAATAGATAACACTGAGAAGCCCGGACAGGGCTTGGAAGGGGCCAATAAAACCGCTATCCAGAATAATTCAAATAGTCCGGCCCATGAGGCGCTGGCGGCAAATAAACCCCCGGCATTCAGGAGGGAACTGCTAAATAAACTACTCGATAAGAAGGTCATGTATGAGGACATCCGGACTTACAGGTTGTCGGATATGGATATAGAATACCTTTTCCTATGTGATAGCGTTAGCAAGCGCGAGTATCTCAAATTGATGAAAGTGGTCGGGTTTTCAAGGAGAACGGCCTACAGGAAGTGGTGGAAAGCGAGCTTTAGGGATTTTGACTACAAGCCCTTCGAGGCTATTAGATCGAAGATGATATGGATTGGCGCCGATGCCGAGGCCAAGAGAGTGAAGGCATGGCTTGACGCGAAGCGTGCTGAAAACATACCCGCTCGAGAAATATTCCGCTCCATAAAAGATTATGTCGTCGACCTGCTGGGCATGGTAAGGGCTGAGCTTTACAATAAGAAGACCCGTCGCACTAAGGAGGTCGCTAAAATGCTTGGGGTAAGCCCTCGACATGTACGCCGACTGGCTGAAAAAGGAATGCTGAAGAGAGAAAGACCAGGCGTGTTCTCAAAAGAGCATATTCCCGAGTGGAAGCAAAACCAATGTCCGCCTGACGAGCCAAATTGACCGAAAAGCGACACGATGATGTTAATGTCGTTTAGAGTCAACTTGTGACTGAAAGCGACATGAGGATGCGGATGTCGTTTTGAGTCCACTTAGACTGGCAGGCAGCAAGGCGTCCGCTGGAAGTGCCAAATGGACCAAGAAGCGACATGAGGATGTCGCTTCTTGGTCAACTTTAGACCGTGAAACGACACGCGGATGTCGTCTTCGAGTCCAATGTGTGCGGTCATGATGTCCGCCTGATGTGCCAAATGAGACTAAAAGGGGACAAATGTCCTCTTAGAGTCAAATTTGGACTGAAAGCGGACAAATGTCCCTTTTGAGTCCACTTATAAGAGCAGGGGAATTGATGTCCGCTTAACGTGCCATTTTGACCCCAAAGGGACACGCGAATGTCCCTTTCCAGTCAACTTTAAAAGAAATGGCCCAAATTTGGCCCATTTCCCTCATAGAATGAGGGGGTAAATTGTTAAAAGGGACAAATTTAGCCCATTTCTCATCACATTATAGAAACAGCGGCTCTTTTGTAGCTAAAGCAGATACGATAGCTTTGTTTCTGAATGTTTAGAGAGCATCTGCCCAGGCGATTTTATAAAAAATTAGAAAAGAGCGGGTAAAAACACCTCGGCCAGTAAACGATATGGACTGAATCGACCGCTTTTAAAATCTTACGAAGCATGTTTCGATCCGAATCTCCTTTCCCGCAGTTCAAAGATTTTCTGCCAGCAGCCATCCAATTCCCAATCACCCACGGTAATACATGCTTGCAGGTCAAATCTCCATCAGGGTTGCGTATGGCAACCAGATTTTTCAGTAGGCTTTGGCCGAACCGCTTTTTTTTTAACCTGTCCCTCAATAAGGGGTAGTGCGTGCAAAAACAGGTTTTATCAGGTTTTTAACGACATAACATATAAACCTTTATATGTCGAACGTACAAAAATTTATCGGGACGCCACAAAAATCTGATTTACGGCCCACTTCAGCGCGTCTTTGTTCTAATTATCTATCACGGAGGACGGTATGGTAAACACAAAAATTGCTGACCTGGTTCAATGCGTAGCCGAGCTTGAGGAGTCTTCCCGCCGGGTGTTTGTGGAAAGCCTTTTCGGTGCGTTTGGTGAAAAAGAGAGGTCCCGTCTGGTTCAATGGGTTTGCCATTGTGCCTACCCAAAGACCAGATGGAGCAAGGTGGAGAGGTGGATGGAGGGGCAGTTCCGACGGGATATGAATAAGACTCCCCGAAAGACAGCTTCAGTAGCCATGAGCTATTTCAGGATCAACCCAAAGATGCTGCCATTCCTCATAAAGACGGCACAGCGGGTCAAGCTTAGGGTTCGGGCGAGAAGGCGCTTACACCCGGAGGAATTCGCGGATTTGAGGGATATGGGTAAGGGCTAATATGGGTCCTTCGGCGGTTTGGCGCGTTTGGTGCTCTTTGGCGGTTCAGTGGTTCAGCGCGTTCTGTCTTTGGTTTTGGGTAGAGCGGTTGCGATGTTTTTTGATGCAGGTGCAAATAAAAAGCCGCCCGGCGATTGAGGGGCATACAGGCTAACCAGTACAAAAAAACAAGGGAGGATTTGATATGAGGACCAGTCTCAGGGAAAGGGTGGCGCGTCTCGCGGGACATGTAAGCCGTCTTGAAGAGGCATATCAGAGGCATTTTGTTGAGACCCTGTTTAAATGTTTTAGCGAAGAAGAGCGGCTTAAAAGGTTTGAATGGGTCAGCCACTTGGTATATCCCGAGAGCAAATGGCTCAAAATCACTAACTGGATGGAAAAAGTCTTTTCGCAGGACATGAAGAAGACCCCGGTGGGAGTGGCCTATATGTGCATGCAGTTTTTCGGGATCAATCCAAAGATGATGCCTTTCCTTATAAAAACTGCCCAGCGGATCAAGCAGAGGATAAAAACAAGGCAGCGTAGACACCCTGAGAGATTCGCAGGCTCGGAGACCGGGGAGGATTAGCGGCCGGGCTCCTTTCAGCGCGTTTGGCGGGTTTGGCGTTTTGATGGTTCAGCGGCTTGCTTCTTAGGTTCGCGGATTATTGATCTAAGGCAAGACCGGCCGCAGCTGTGGATGCATTTGAAGTGATGCTTTATCGATTATCTCCGAAAAGTTACCAGCGCATCCAGGAGCGGACTCTTCTTTATTTCATACTTCCTCGCCAAGAACTCATTGGAAAGGATCTTTACCTCGGCCAGACCGAAAAATTCGGCGAAGCCCTCAAGACTACGGAAGGCGTAACACCTGCCGACGGTTTTCTCGCTGGTCGCGTAGGGTCGGTCAGGGACTTCCTCAAGGGCCATGGGAAAGGCTTGAATAAACTTCTCCTTATAGAATTCCGGCGGCCTGAACTCACCGCCATACGTATGGAGTAGATAGAGAGTATAGAGGAATGAGCGTTGCACGATGGCAAGGTCCGGGTAGCGGTCGCGGTACGCCCAATTGAACGTCTGGGTATAAGTCCTGAAGAGCTCCAGATAAACGCTGCCCATGCCACTTTCCATAGCAAGGCGGCACTTTTTTGTGAGGATAAACCTGTCTTTGTACTTTCTGATAAGCCCGGCCATGCCGGCCACAATCCGAACGGTGTGTAAGTCGAAAAAATCAGGCTCTGTGTTTATCCCGCCCAAGAGAGCCTTATCCGGGTATGCTTTCCAGTAGGCCTGGGCCGCTTCCTGACAGAACTGCCTCGGCAGGTTACCCTTAGCCGTTGTCTTGAGGCCGTCCGTGCCTATGGCATCGGCAAGGATGGAAAAAAGTTTCATGACAGGCGCCTCGGGCTGAACGCGTAGTTCTTCGGCAAATGAGACAATACCAGAAGACGAAAAAGGAAAGTCCAGAAACCTGTGCATCTGTTCAGGCGACAGGCCGGAGAATTCAACGAGGGGTGTCCGGTTCCTGCGTTCCATGACGCGACTGGCAACCGCCTGCGCCTCGGCGAGCGAGCCTGCCGGGCGATCAGCGAATTCCTTTCTGATTTCCTCTGCTATTTCCTGCGCCCCCGGAAGTAGCGTCATGGTGGCCTGTCCAGACATACAGCACTTCTTGAACTTTTTGCCGCTTCCGCAGGGACATGGGTCGTTTCTGCCTGCTTTCATGCGCCCTCATTATATGTTTTAGGAAATATTAAACCAACGTCTGTTTTGTAGGTTGCTTATGATTCTATTATTGAGAAGCCGTAAACGACTTCGCCGGCTTTGGAGTATTCATTAACTGATTCGCTATATCGCTTTTTTAGCAACCATTGTAGCTAAATCGGCAACATGGTCAAGTCTGGACTATATGAGAATGTCATTACGGATTGAGCAGAAGCTGTCTGCAATTTCTCAGTAAGTGCCGCCAGGCGATTGAGGGCTTACCGGTGGGCTGTTTTGCAGTTTACAATTTATCCTTGTCAGGAATCAAAGGCCGGCTCTCAAATAAAGGATCAAAGCGGTCCGCCTGCTGGTTCGCCCATGTAAGCCATTTGTCGAGTTCGCTTCCCGGCTCAATACCCCCATTATTCCGGATGGCATCTTCCTTTACTGCTTGGATGTATTCCCGAATCTGTTTGCTCCTGTACCAGTTCTCGGCCTGATTCAGAAGGGTCTGAAGTCGCGCTTCCTCTTCCCGCTTTCGTCTGGCGATCTCCTCCTGACGGCGTTGCTGTTCCTCTCTTCTGCGCGCCTCCTGTTCCCTTTCGATAGCTCTCGTCCTTAGCTCTACAGCGTTCTTGATAAGCCCTACTATGAAGTCATTAAGACAGTCCTCAAGTTTTTTCTTTTCGGAATCAGCCCAATTCGTCCGGAGACATCCCCAAGTTTTAATCTCAAACGTGAGCCTTCCGGAAGGATTGTGGCTGAATTCGAATTCATTTGCCCAAGGCCTGTCTTTCCTCTCGGCCGGCGAAAGCTTTCGCTTGGTTTGCTTGAGAAACTCCCGCAAACCGAACTCTATCGTCTCTCCAAGAACAGACACACAGGTTTTATAAGATTTACGATAGGCGTATTGGTCTTCAGCCACAACGGAGATACGAAAGCCTCTTGCATCGCACGCTTTGATCAAGGCGTTCATGATGCGTAGTGCGCGGGATAAGCTTTCCTTGCTGACCCGCATATTAAGGCACTTATCGCCGTAACCGTTCAAAAGACCTTTGTCGGAACTAAATCGAGATGGTTCTAAGTTTTCAAAGTACTCCAAGGTTTGAGCAACGAGTGGGTGTGGAGACCTAAGGATGGACGAAACATGTATTCGGTTTTTCTCGTCTCTTTCAAAAGCTATTTTCTCTTCGGCTTCCTTATACTGCTTCTCGTCAATAGGACGGTTATTCTCTTTCTCCAACTCTATATGGAATTCAATATCTTCGTGTCCCTCGAAAGGCTGTAAGGGAGGCGGAGGGGCAGCCTTTCCAAACTCCTTTTTTTGCCAATAGCCGATGGGGGGCACGGGGATATTCAACTTAAGACATCTTTTCCTGAGCCCTACATCCGATACTCCATATTTCTTGGCAAGCCGGGTCATGGGCTCGGCCCAAACCTGCTCGTATAGTTCTCTTCTGGTAATCCGTATTTTTTCTGGCATATAAAAGTCCCTAAACTAATTTACATGATTTATTGAGGCCATAGTTTTAGCTGCTTTGAGGCAAGTAATCCGTATGCGGAACGGCTCAAGGAATGCAGAAAGGAGGGGGCGATATCTCCAGAGCAGAAGTTAAAAGGCAGGAGTTGCCAGATAGTTCGAAGCAGACCACGATATTACCTTTACCTTAACATGGCCCTTAGAATTTTCACAGTGAGCTTGATTTTTTCTTCATCTGCTTCCTTGATAAATTTCATCAGGGATTCCTTTATTTCCTTCTGACTCCCTTCATGCCCAAAGTCAAACAGTTCCCACATTTCTACACCCAGCGACCTTGAAATCTTTATGAGCATCTCCAGGGTAGGGTTTTCTGTACCCCTCTCCATGCGGCTGAGGTAATTCGGGCTTGTCTCGGCTTTTGCTGCAAGTTCTTCCTGGGATAGGCCTTTGTTTTTTCTAAGCTCCTTGATCCTGAGCCCGATCAACCTTTTTTCGTGCATTTTCATATCCTCGATATTTACCTTTTTTCAAATAAAAATGAATGTCCTGATGGGAACTTTTTATTGACAAAAGGGTTCCCTACAGGTATAAATTATTCTTATTGATGTTGTTTTTTAGATATAAATGTGCCTGCAGGACATTATCTGAGGGCTCTGACGGAGATGTGCTGTTTTTATAACCTGCGCAGTATAATCAATCTGGTTCGTGTTATGGGTAAAAACATGGAAGATGTGCGTAGAAAAATCCTCGTGGTCGATGATGAGGAGCTGATAGGCAAAGCGCTCAGGATAATCCTTGCGGAAGAAGGCGCAGTGGAATACGCCAGAAATGGCAGGGAAGCCCTTGCGAAGAGCGCTGTTACATCCTATGACGTATTCATCGTCGATATGAATATGCCAGTCATGAACGGCATGGACTTTTACAAAGAGGCTGTAAAGACCCTTTCCGGGATAAAAGAGAGGATTATCTTTTTCACCGGGTCTTGTGAGGAAGGTTATTTCTCCTTTTTCAGGGAAAATAATCTGAGATTTCTGGAAAAGCCCTTGGAGCCGGAGAAACTTAAAAACCGTATTAGACAGATACTGGATAGTAAGGCGTTGACCAAGTTATAAGAAAGTAAAAACGTCTGCCCAGTTTTTTTTATCTAAGAGTTCGATCTTCTCCCATAGCTGCCTTTACCAAACAATGTTGACTAAGTTAACCTAAAACCCGCTCTACTTTGAGCGACGGTTTGAATTCCAATAACGAAGGTAATATCTTTCAGGAATAAGCAGATAGAGGTCCCGATGGCTACCGAATACAAAGCCTCTGAAGTCGATGTTGGAAATGACAAAATTCTCAAGGATATCCTGTATATCCTTCAACCAGAGAATGCCGTAATCATCAACACCGACCATTCTAAAACTCCTGAGGAAAAGGAATTCGAGATATATGCGGCTCTTGTCAGGCATGGCAAGTCAAGAGAAGGTGCGGCAAGAATCGCAAAGGCTATGGCCTGGGATGATGAGTAGTAATCATCATACAGCCCACCCACCGAGAAAGCAGGTCTTCTACATGTTTCAAAATATAGCAGTTTCGACATAACCCCGAGGTCTTAAGGCGGGATAAGCTCGCTATGAAATCCGTACATGGATCAACTCGGCTTATGTAAAGTTTATGTCAAGGTTTTAGTAAAGGGGGCTTAGCTATAAGGGGAGACCAAGACTTCACTTCAGGCGACAAAGAGGCCCATGAATTCGAATCAGGAGCCTTTTCGTCGAGTGGCAATTTACGTCCAAATCAGAATATTCTTATCACACTCTTACAGCCGTTCCATAATATACGATCTTCGAGACTATCCACTTGGAGCCCTGCTCTTCGTAACTCCCGGTGGTCATCTTGAGGTCGATGATGGCGTTTGCGCCCATCTGAATCCCCTGGCGCATGATGTCAGCCAGCGCCTCTTTTTCAGCCTTCCTGAAACCTCTGTTTGTTGACGCAGCCGTTGCTGAGATGCCTGTTACGTTTCCAAGAGCGCCTTTTATCTCCCTGTCCGGCAGGCTGTTTGAAGTCACGACGATTATCCTTTCCCGGAGTCCTTGAATATCTTTTTCGATCTCGTCCAATGAAGACCGCTTCCGAAAGATTAGAGAGGCAAGAAGTAAAATCCCGAGGACAACGCCTATCAAAAGTAATATCTCCATGGCCATCACTCCTGATTGAATGTAATTATTATATTCTAAATAGCTTTATACCATATAAAATAGTATTGTCAATGCCAAAATGCCATCTAACATGAAAAATCTTTCTATTGCATAAAAAAGACCAATATTATAAAATCAGTCAGCGTCAGACATGGAGTAATCCCAAAGATGATTAAATGCCACCTTTCAAGATTCATGGGCGAACGAAAGATCAATATCGCTGAGCTTGCCCGTGCAACTGGCATCCACCGTAACATGCTCACCCTTCTCTACTTCGAAAATGCCAAAAGAATTGAGTTCGATGCTATTGAAAAACTCTGCAGGTACTTCAACTGCTCAATACAGGATTTATTTGAAATAGTCGATGAAGAAGTGAAACCGAGCCATGAAAGCTCGATAGAAGGAAAAACTCCAACGGCGTGAACGGAAAAAACTTTGATTGGCCCCGCGAGAGAGTGAATAGCTCTACACCAACTGGGCGGAAGCGGAGGTAGGAAATCATCCCATGACCCAACTGGAACATATAGAAGCAATCGAAAAGCGCCTCTGGAACGCTGCGGATACGCTGCGAGCGAATTCCAACTACGCAAGCAACGAATACTTCCTGCCAGTGATGGGCCTGATCTTCCTGCGGCACGCCTACAGCCGTTATCTCGGCGTAAAGGATGACATAGAAGTCAATCTGCCCACACGCGGTGGCAAGACGCGAGCCCTGACCAAGGCAGACTTCTCGCAGAAAAGCGCGATCTTCCTTCAGCACAAAGCCCAGTTTGACACCCTCGTTAGTTTAAAAGACAGTGACGACCGCGCCAAGGCCATTATCGAGGCCATGGAGTCTATCGAGAGCGATTACGAGAACCTTCGCGGAGTCCTGCCCAAGAGTGAATATCAGGAACTGGACAACGCCGTGCTCGGCCAGCTCCTGCGCACGCTCAACCCGGACGAACTCAAACGCGTCTCAGGCGATGTGTTTGGTCGAATCTACGAATACTTCCTTACCCAGTTCGCCGACCAGAAGGCCCACGACGGCGGCGAGTTCTTCACGCCCGTCTCGCTGGTCTCCCTCATCGCCAATGTGCTTGAGCCGGAAGGCGGCACAGTGCTGGACCCTGCCTGTGGCTCGGGTGGCATGTTCGTGCAGAGCGCCCGGTTCGTCGAACGGCAGCATGAAAGCCCTACCGATAAGCTCACCTTCCGAGGTCTGGAGAAGAACGCCACGACCATACGGCTGGCTAAAATGAACCTTGCGGTCCACGGCCTGGAGGGCGATATCCAAAAGGCCATAACTTACTACGAAGACCCGCACGAGCTGCTCGGTAAGGCCGACTTTGTTATGGCCAATCCGCCTTTCAATGTCGATGAGATCGACGCCGACAAAGTCAAGAACGACCCCCGCCTGCCCTTTGGTCTTCCCGGCGTGAACAAGAAGGGCAAAGTCTCAAACGGCAACTACATCTGGATTAGCTACTTCTACAGCTACCTCGGCGATGCTGGCCGTGCTGGCTTCGTCATGTCGTCTCAGGCGTCAAGCGCCGGCCGTGACGAGGCAAAGGTGCGCCAGAAGCTCGTCGAAACCGGCCATGTGGACCTTATGGTTGCCATTCGTTCCAACTTCTTCTATACCCGTACAGTGCCTTGCGAGCTGTGGTTCCTCAACCGTGCCAAGCCAGAAAAGCACCGCGACAAAGTGCTCATGATCGATGCGCGGAACATTTACCGAAAGGTCACGCGAAAAATCTATGACTTCAGCCCGGAGCAGGAGCAAAACATCCTTGCCATTGTCTGGCTGTACCGTGGACAGACAGACAAGTACCTCGACCTAGTAGCCGGTTACTGTCACCGGTTGCTTGACGAGGGCGCCGCGTGTTTTTCGGGCAAGGACGATGATGGCGATACGATCGAGCCGTTGCCGGCCTTTACCACCTCACTCGATGCGCTGCGCGACGCCCTCCAATCCTTCCTTAAGACGCTTGCCAAAGACGCCGCCAATTCCGAGGCACTGAAGGAACTGAACGATGCGCTTCCGGCCTTCAAGGCCGATGTGGAGGCATTCAAGAAGGCAGTGGCCGGGGAACAGGCTGCATGGAAAAAGCAAAAGACCACAAACGGCGAACTAAAAAAGGCGGTTGACCGCCTCGCGCCTCTTGCCGAGTCCAGCCGTGATCTCGTTAAACAGACCGACCTGCTCTACAAGCTTGCCTGCCGCCTCATCGAAACCTGCGAGAACGAGTGCGACGCCCGCAATAGCGGTGCATGGGCCAACCGCGACATTACACGCGCCCGCAAGGCCGCCGACGAGGCCAGGCAACTGGCTGTTGAACAACTCAAGCAGGTTCGTTATTTCTGGAAACAGGCCCATTGGCTGACGGAACGCTTCCCTGAAGCGAAGCTTCTCAATGTAGCTGGCCTTGTCAAGCTTGTGGGTAGAGCTGAGATCGAGGCCAATGACTGGAGCCTCACGCCCGGCCGTTATGTCGGTGTCGCGCCTGAGGAAGTGGACGAGGACTTCGACTTTGAGGAAGCCCTGCGCGACATTCATGTGGAATTGGAAGACCTTAACGTCGAGGCTGTCCAACTGGCGGCGACGATTAAGAAGAATTTTGAGGAGTTGGGGGTATGAGTGCGCATATGACCCCCCTTGGCGAATTACTTAATTTCTACAATGGAAAAGCTCCCAAGAGAGTTGAAGATGGAGAGTTTGTACTTTATGGCTCCAATGGCCAGATCGGGCGTTCCAAATCATTCAACCATGCGAACGCCATCATCCTCGGTCGTGTCGGTGCTTATTGTGGGTCCGTTGAGATTTGTCATGATAAATTCTGGGCTTCAGATAATACCATTGTCGTAAAAGCAAAGGGCGACAATGACCTCCGGTACATTTATTACCGATTGTTGAGTTCGCCTTTAAGAAGCTACGCTGGTGGCGCTGCCCAACCTCTTCTAACGCAGACCATCCTGCGGGGTGTAAAGTTACAGGTTGTCAAAGAAGCATCCGTACAGAAGCAAATCGCTTCCATCCTCACTGCTTACGACGACCTGATCGAGAATAACCGGCGTCGGATTCAGTTGCTGGAACAGGCGGCGAGGCTGCTCTATAAAGAATGGTTTGTCCACCTCCGCTTTTCCGGCCACGAACACGTCAAAATTAAGGACGGCGTGCCGGAGGGATGGAAACGGAAGACGCTCGGCGACTTGTGTGAGGAGGTCCGTGAGTCAGTGTCGCCCGAAGCACTGGAGCCGGATACCACATATATCGGGCTCGAACACATGCCACGGCGGTCAATCACCTTGAATGAGTGGGGTAAGGCAGAACAGGTGACCAGCAGCAAACATCGATTCCGTGAGGGTGAAATTTTGTTTGGAAAGATCCGTCCCTACTTCCACAAGGTGGGTATTGCCTTGGTTGATGGCATTGCTTCATCGGATGCCATCGTCATTCGCCCGATGGAAGACAAACTGCGTGAATTTGTACTTCTGACCGTTTCTAGTGATGGCTTCGTTGCCCTAACCTCGCAAACTATGAAGGAAGGGTCCAAGATGCCGCGTGCCGATTGGAAGCAAATGCAGCAACACATAGTGCCTCTGCCCCCAGACGGTCTACTGAGTACCTTCAACAGCGTTATTGAGTTTATAGTCAAACAACTCAAGTCACTCAGCTTCGCCAACCAGAACCTCATCGCCGCCCGCGACTTACTTTTGCCGCGTCTGATGAATGGGGAGGTCGCTGTATGAGTGCTTCCTATCCAACCAAAGTACTTCTTGCTTTCCGAAGCGGTGATATATGCGCGTTTCCTGCATGCGGTCGTACTCTTACGGTTGATGGTATATCCTCGAACCCAGTCGTCACTGGTGAAGCGGCTCACATCAAAGGTGAGAAATCCGATGCCGCCCGTTATGACAAGTCGATGACCGACGAGCAGCGTAACCACTACAACAATCTGATTTATTTGTGCGGTGATCACCATACCCAAATTGACAAACAGGAAGCAGATTTTTCGATCCTAAAGTTGCTCGAAATGAAGTCCAACCACGAGCGAAAAGTTCGCCAGGCCATGACCGATGCCTTTACGGATGTCGGATTTCCCGAACTTGAGGAGGCAACGCAGTGGATTTTGGCAATCCAACCGCAAGCAACTGGCCAAGATTTCTCACTAATCCCTCTAGAGGACAAGCTGAGGAAAAACGACTTGGGCCCTGAATCGCGAGCTGTCATTACCATGGGGCTGAGTGTCGCCCGCGATGTTGGGGCCTATATTGAGAGCATATCTCAGACAGAGCCGGACTTTCCCGAGCGACTGAAAGGTTCTTGTCAGAATACTATCGCCTTAGACGTGAAGGCTACGCGAGCGACGACTTATTCGATTTAATGTGCCGTTTTGCCCAACACGGTTTTGAGCGGCAGGCAAAACGTTCAGCCGGGATTGCGGTATTGGTGTATCTATTCGAGGCCTGCGAGGTGTTCGAGAAATGATTCTACCATCGAAGCATATATCAGAGGAACAGGCACTCATAGGCGTTGGCGCGGTCCTACTCGCCGAGTTACGGAGCCCGCAAACGGTAACCAGCCTGTGGGAAAAGGTGCGCACCCACCGTTCTGTCGGTACCTTTGAACGTTTCGTGCTTGCCTTGGATATGCTTTACATCACCGGCGTCGTATCAATGTCAAACGGTCTAATCGGGAGGGAAAGCCGATGATTCATGGCGTCTATGCAAACCAGCCCACCTTCCATCCGGTTGAATTTACGACGGGACTTAATGTAGTCGTCGCGGAGCGTACCGACGCGTCGACCCAAAGGGATACACGAAACGGGCTCGGGAAGTCGACTCTGATCACGATCATCGATTTCTGCCTGGGATCCAGGGCAATAAAAGGTACAGGATTGTTACAGGAGTCGCTCGTAGATTGGGCTTTTACCATAGATATCACGCTTGCCGGTAATCGCGTCAAGGCCACTCGCGCCATCGCAACTCCGAATCGCATCAGCATCGAAGGCCTCACGACCAATTGGATCGAGCAACCGGACTTGGACGCAAAAAGCGGGGAGCGCGTTTTTAACTGGGATCGGTGGAAGACCTTGCTCGGCTGGGCGCTATTCGGGCTGCCGCGGTCCAATAATAGTTTTAAATATAGCCCTACTTACCGTAGTCTGATCTCCTATTTTGTCCGCCGTGGACCGGATGCCTACAACGACCCTTTTCGGCACTTTAGGCAGCAGATGACCTGGGACATCCAACTGAACACGGCATACCTCCTTGGTTTGAACTGGGAGTATGCTTCGAAATGGCAGGATCTGAGAGACCAAGAGGTTGGCGTCAAGGCGCTTGATCAGGCCATTAAGACTGGTGCTATGGAAGGTGTGATGGGCAGCGTGGGTGAATTGGAAGCACAGCGGATACGGCTTGAGCAAGAGGCCATACACGCCGAGTCCGCTTTGAATTCCTTTAAAGTTCATCCCCAATATGAGTCAATTCAAGCGGAAGCAGATAAAATCACTGCAGAGATTCATATGCTGACCAATCAAAATGTGTTCGATAGACGGAGGTTGGCGCGGTATAAGGAGTCCATTTCGGATGAGAAGCCGCCAAATCCTTTGGCTCTCGAAAAGATTTATGAAGAATCCGGGCTCGTTTTTCCTCTCGCCGTGCGCCGGTCACTCACAGAGGCCAAGGAGTTTCATGAGCGTATCGTGGTCAATCGGCGAGCGTTTCTTAAGACTGATATTGATAGATTTGAAAAGATTATTTCCGAGCGAGAGGAACAGGTTAAACAATTGACAGAAGCGCGGGCTGACTCACTTGCGATCCTTCGCACTCATGGTGCCCTCCAAGAAATGACCAAGCTTCAGGAGCGCAACGTCGAGCTTAGAGGAAGGCTTGATCGAGTACAGTCCCGTATTCATGAGGTCAAAGGGCTAAACGTACGAAAGCGAGATATCAAAGTTGCGAAGACTGAACTTGCAAAGGTAGCTGAACAAGATCACGAACAACGGCGTGACAATTGGAGCGCTGCCGTCCGGTTATTCAATGACCATTCACAGGCATTGTACGAGACACCCGGCAAACTTGTGATAGACATTGGCGAGAAAGGATACGAGTATAAGGTTGAGATTGAGCGGAGCGGGAGTGAAGGCATTAGCAAGATGAAAGTGTTCTGTTTTGACCTTATGCTTCTACAACTTGCTCAACAAATCCCTGGTCGCGTGGATTTTCTCGTTCACGATAGCATTCTCTATGATGGTGTCGATTCCCGTCAAAGGGCGATTGCACTTGAACGAGTTGCTGAAGTAACGGAACAGTCGGGAATGCAGTACATCTGTACCTTAAACTCAGATATGGTCCCGCGAGATGATTTTTCCAAGGATTTTGTCTTTGACCAACATGTTCGGCTCACCCTCACTGATAAGTCACAATCAGGTAGTTTGTTGGGGATCAGATTTGAAAGACATGGAAAATGAGCACATACACTGAAGACACCCTGGTCCAGCAAACGACCGCAGAGTACCTGGAGCATCAGCTCGGCTGGGAGTCTGTCTACGCCTACAATACCGAAACGTTCGGGCCCGAAGGCACTCTTGGCCGCACTTCGGACCGCGAGGTGGTGCTGACACGCTATTTGCGGGCCAAGATCGTAGAGTTAAATCCAGGACTGCCGGATGATGCTTACGACGACGCCGTACGGCAGATTGTGGCCGTCATGGCGACCCAAACGCTTTTGTCCACGAACCGTGAGAAATACGAACTGATCAAGGGCGGCGTACAGGTTACCTTCCGCAATGAAAAAGGCGAGCGTGTGCGCCAGCGGCTGCGAGTATTCGATTTCAACGATGCAGAGAATAACCACTTCCTCTGCGTGCGTGAGCTTTGGGTGCGCGGTGACCTTTACCGCCGCCGGGCGGACATCGTGGGTTTCGTTAACGGCCTGCCGCTGCTTTTCATGGAACTCAAGAATATCAGCAAGGACATCAGGGCCGCTTATGAGCGGAATTTCAAAGACTACAAGGACACTGTCCCGCACTTATTTCACCACAACGCCTTCATCGTGCTGGCCAACGGCGTGGATGCGAAACTGGGGTCGGTGACAAGCCGGTTCGAGCACTTCCATGAATGGAAGCGTTTGGCCGAGGACCAGCCAGGTGCGGTGGATATGGAGACACTGCTCAAGGGTATTTGCGATAAGCGTAACCTCCTTGACCTATTTGAGAATTTCATTGTCTTCGATGACTCCTCCGGTGAGCCCAGGAAAATACTGGCCCGCAACCATCAGTTCCTGGGCGTCAACCGCGCCATTGAGGCGGTGACGGACCGTAAAAGCCGCCAGGGTAAGCTGGGCGTATTCTGGCATACTCAGGGCGCTGGCAAAAGTTATTCGATGGTGATGTTTACGCGGAAGGTCCATCGCAAGCTCGGCGGCAACTTCACCTTTCTAATCCTGACCGACCGAGAAGACCTGGACACGCAAATTTATAAGACCTTCGCAGGCTGCGGCGTGGTGGACAATGACCGAGATCCATGCCGCGCGAGCAGCGGCGACCATCTTAGCCGACTGCTTGCCCAGCACAAATCGCACATCTTCTCGCTGATTCAGAAATTCAACCAGGGCGTAAGCCCGGACCAGAGCTACACGCAGCGGGATGATGTCATCGTCATTACCGATGAAGCACACAGGACGCAGTATGGAACACTGGCCCTGAATATGCGGAATGCTCTGCCGAACGCCAGTTACATCGGATTCACAGGTACGCCGCTGTTCAAGGCTGATCAGATAACGCGGCGGGTTTTCGGCGATTATATTTCTACATACGACTTCCAGCGGGCAGTCGAGGACAAGGCCACCGTGCCTATCTACTACGACGCCCGTGGAGATAAGCTCGGCGTGGCCGTCGGCGATCTGAACGAGCGAATCGCAGAGAAGCTCGAAGAACTGGAAACCGAGGATATCGACGTCGAGCAGCGGCTGGAGAGAGAACTCAAACGAGATTACCACATCATAACGGCAGACAAGCGGTTGGACCAGGTTGCGAGAGACTTCGTCAGGCATTACTCGACAGCGTGGGAAACTGGCAAGGCGATGATGGTGTGCATCGACAAGATTACCTGCGTGCGGATGTACAACCTGATCATCAAATATTGGGATGAACGTATCGCCGAACTGATGGCTGGGCTGGGTTCGGTGGCTGATGAGCAGGAGGAAGTCTACCGTCGCCGTCAGATTGAATGGATGCGGGAGACACGGACGGCGGTTGTCATCAGCGAGGAGCAGGGCGAAGTCGCGAAGTTCCGGCGATGGGATCTGGATATAACCCCGCACCGCCGGTTGATCAAAGAGGGTATTGACCTGCCGGAGTCCATGAGACAGAAGCCCCAGTTCCGAAACATGCAGCGCATGGCCCTGGACGAGGCATTTAAGGAGGATGAGCATCTTTTCAGAATCGCCATTGTCTGCGCGATGTGGCTGACCGGCTTCGATGTGCCGAGTTTATCGACTCTTTACCTGGACAAGCCTCTCAAGGCTCATACACTGATGCAGGCGATTGCCCGCGCCAACAGAGTAAATGAGGGAAAGAACAACGGCCTTGTTGTTGACTATTGCGGTATCCTCAAGAACCTTCGCAAAGCTCTTGCTACATTCGCAGGACAGGCGGACAGTGGTCATGGCGAGGGCGGCGAAACAGAGCCGGCCAAACCCGAAGAAGAACTATTGGCCGATCTGGCGGAGGCCATCTCTTTCATTCGGGCTTTCTTGACTGAACGCGGCGCATCGCTTGACGACATCATTACGAAAACCGGCTTCGAGCGTAACGCTGCCATTGTGGGCGCAAAGGAAGCGGCTAACGAGAATGACGAGACGCGCAAACGATTTGAGGTGATGTGCCGGGAGGTTTTCAAGAAGTTCAAGGCGTGCATCAATATCAAGGGGATCAATGCGCATCGTGCGGAGTACGATGCTATCAACGTCGTCTACAAGAGCCTCCAGCAGGACCGGGAGAAGGCCGACATCACCGACATCATTCGCCAGTTGCACCGGGTGGTAGACGAGGCCATCGAGACGCAGCCGGAACGAACCGGTGATGAAACCGAGGTCTACGACATCAGCAAAATCGATTTCGAACGATTGCGAATGGAATTTGAGCGCAGCTCGGCCAAACGTACGACCGTCCAGAATCTCAAGCAGGCTATTGAACAACGGCTCCAACGCCTAATGGAGCAGAACCCGCTGCGCACGGACTTCCAAAGACATTATGAAGACATCGTGGTCGAGTACAACCGAGAGAAGGATCGGGTGACGATTGAAAGAACTTTCGAGGCGCTCATTCGCTTTTTCAACGAACTCGATGAAGAAGAAAGCCGGGCTGTTCGTGAGGGCCTCGATGAGGAATCACTGGCAATCTTCGACCTCCTGAAGAAGCGGAACTTGAACTCCTCAGATATAAAACGAATTAAGGCTGTTGCAGTCGAACTGCTTGCGAGGCTGAAGGCTGAGAAGCTACGAATAGACCACTGGCGGGATAAAGAATCTACTCGTGATGCAGTGCGAATTGCCATCCGTGATTTTCTTTGGCGCGAGGATACCGGTCTACCTGTGAGTAGTTATACCGAGGATGAGGTGAACGCGAAGGCAGAGGAGGTCTTTAGGCATATTTATCGCGCGTACCCGACGATACCGTCTCCATACTATACAGAAACATGATAACCGCACCGGATCATGGCGTTTCTTTGAAAGTGTAGAGCAGAAAAAGTCCTGGGCTCATTTTCGTTAAAGGAGAACATTCGTGTCGGAATATATAGATATAGAAAATATTCAGAGCGCTATTGTAAGATTCTTAGGCGAAGCAACAAATCAGCCCGATGCGGCGTGTACCCCGGCAATAAGTGTTGGATAAATATCACCGCCGACTTAAACAGGGAAGGTCTATGTAAAGAGGAGATACTCAAAAGGCTTGCTGGTCCCTACATTGAAGCTGGTACGACCGAGGCATTGCGTCTAAAAGGCTTTAGAGACTTACGAGACGATAACGAAGATAATGTAAAAACCATACGGTTTCGTAACAATCCGAGATTGAAAGTGCTAAATTAAATTATGACTATACATCTGTCTGCACGACTTGCCTGGCACATGGACGGCTGGAATGGCCGCATCTGTCGTAAGCCATCAAGCAATCATTATTGTATAGGGCCGCACTCTTATCCTGGCGATAAGATCAAGGACAGCCGCGATCTACCTTGGGAAGAGACAGTCGCAGGGCAAGACTGCTCCAAGATCGAGGGCATCCCTCCTTGCATTTACAGTATCAACGCCTTTGGTACGGAAGCATTGACAGCATATGATGACCCACCGGAATTCTTCGGAAGCGGAACTCGCACAAAGTGGCCCATTCCGCCTGCGACGGTCTGTGTTTGGCCTTACGAGGCGATGTACGATGACTCCGCAAAGACAGAGGGCCGTGTAGACAACGCGAAACGGCTCGAAATGGCTAAAGAGTATTTTGCAGAAATTGAACCGGAGAAGAGCCTTGTTTTCCATTATGCAAACTACAGCAATCCATTAAGCACCGAAGAAGAGAAGCGTTATGTGGTAATTGGACTCTCACGGGTGAAGAACCTTGGCAGAATTCAATATTATGAAGGAACAAACGATGAAACGCGAAAGAAATACGCGGGTGGTTTTGTTTGGCAGATGAATGTGGAAACGCATTATCCTGATCAGGGTTTGCGAATTCCATATCACCGATATCTTGATCAACCAGACGTGCTGGAAAAGATCACTCTCGTGCCGGAAAATAATCGCAATTTCAAGTATGGTTCCCGCCATATGAGTGACGATGACGCCCTCTCCCTCGTGGAACGTTTTATGGAGATTGCCAGTTATCTGCAAGAGGTCGGAGATGACAGCGAGAACTGGAATGTGCGTCTGGGCTGGCTTAATGGTCTCTTAGGTGAGTTATGGAAAAGCCGAGGCCTTTATCCAGGGCTTGCACGCGTGTTTGACATAGTAGGGCTCTCTGCTGTAATAGTGCCCCTTCGTGATGCGGTCATAAATGGAGAGGAGGCGAGATTTCGGGATGCCGTATTTGATTGGCTGGATGAGAAGATAACTGATCTGCCTGGCATACATATTAGTACTACGGATGCTGCAAAGATTCGCCGCAGGTGGAAGCTTCGCTCTGTCGATGAGCGCCACTTACTTAGTCACATTTTGCCACGATTCGATCTCCCTAAGGAACAGATTGAACGAATCTTGAGCGATAAACGTTCGGAGAATTGCCTTGAAGCGAATCTCAAGGAGATTGCGGAGAATCCCTATGTTCTTGCTGAGCAGTACGTTGGGGATGATCCGGATGATATCATTCCTTTCAGTCGAATTGACCACGGTATATTCCCTTCTCCAGGCCTTGGAGGAGAGTTCCTTCACGAACCTGATGATTGGCGCCGCTTGCGAGCACTATGTGTCGACCGGCTCCGCTATGAGACAAAACATACGTTTATGAGCTGTGGACAATTACTTCAAGATGTTAATCGTCGCTTGAGCTTTTTGCCTGACTGGAAGAGGGTGGAGTTTACCGATAGATACCTGGAAGTAGACCGAGAGAGCCTTGAACCGGCCATTACTTTTCGAAAAGAAGGTGCGCGGGAATATGTATATTTACGCACAGTATATGATGCGGAGCGAGAGATTGAAGACCGGATTCGCAAGCTTGCCGGGTTCTCGGATATTTCGTTCAAGTCACCTGTGACGGAAAGGCATTGGAAGGACCTTTTATTTGAACCAAAAAGCCCTTTGGCCGCAAAGAGTCGAAAGGAGTATGAAGAGGCGATAAGCACGCAGTCTGAGGTCTGCGGAAAAATCTTCAACCGGCCCATCTCAGTCGTGTGTGGGGCGGCCGGCACTGGCAAGACAACAATCATCAGGGCTATCTTACAGGCGATTGAAAAAGCGCACGGTGTCGATGCGTGTTTCCTTCTGCTTGCACCTACCGGCAAGGCAGCGGACCGAATTCGTGAGAAGACAGGCAAGGACGCCAGTACAATTCATTCATTTCTCCGTAAACGTGGATGGCTGAATCCGAATCTTACACTGAAAAACTCTGGAGGCCGGAAGGAAGATAAGATCACCACATTTGTGATAGATGAGGCCTCAATGCTGAATCTAGAGCTTATGGCCGCACTTTTCAGGGCCATCAACTGGAGCGCAGTCCAACGCTTGATAATCGTAGGAGATCCCAACCAGCTGCCTCCCATAGGCCGTGGCAAAGTGTTTGCCGATATCATAACTTGGTTAAGGGCTAACTATCCAAGCAGCGTTGGTGAACTCTTAGTCAATTTGAGACAGATGGAAAATAGGATTGGAGGGAAAGGCACTGGCATCCTCGATTTGGCATCACTTTATATCCGACCTGACAGCCGAGACCAGAAAGATGAAGAAGCTTCACTTCGGGCTGAGGAGATGTTCCAGCGTATTCAGGACCTGCCGCCAGATGGGTCTTTTGATAATGATCTCAGAATACTCTTCTGGAAAGATGCCGATGACCTTCTCGACAAGCTCGTAAAGCGGATGATAACGGATATGGAGGAAGATACCGGGCAAAAGCTTAACCCAGAGGCGAAATATAAGCTTTGGATGGATACGGCAAAAACTAAAGAAGGTGTGCCACGTCCTGATTATCATCAGGTGATAAGCCCATACCTGCATGAGGATTTCGGAACTGAAACAGTCAATCTTCGATTGCAAGAAGAAGTGCATGGTGATTTTGTTTGCCGAATCGGGTCACTTGCCGGCATCACCCTGTTCGACAAGGTGATCCAGATCAGGAATCGCGGAGCTTCCGATCCAATTCGGGCATGGAACTTTAATACAAAAACCAGCGAGCCGTGTGAGGTGTTCAATGGGGAATTGGGCTATGTTACGCCCCATCTATTCGATAAGAACTGGAAGTGGAGCGGTTTTCGTTTGAGACGTTTTCGGGTTGGTTTTTCACGAAAAGAACATCTCGCAGTAGGCTATGGTCGAGATCTTGGTTATTATGAAGAAGGGGGCAGGAAAAAGTGGATTCCTGAAGAGAAACCAGAGGACAATCTGGAGCTTGCTTATGCCATTTCTGTGCACAAGTCGCAAGGGAGTGAATTTGATAGGGTCTATTTCATTTTGCCTAAAAAGAAAGCGGTTCTTCTTTCCCCAGAACTCTTTTACACCGGCATTACACGGGCGAGTAAGCACTGTACTATTCTCATAGAAGAAGATATTATGCCGCTTCTGCGTATCCATCGCCCCGAAGCATCACATCTTGTTGGTATTAATTGCTCTTTGTTTGATTTCACACCTGTACCAGACGGTTTTGAGTTGCTCCGCCGTACTGGATACTATGAAGAAAATAAAATTCATCGTACCTTGGCGGAAGTGATGGTGCGTTCCAAATCGGAAGTTATTATTGTCAATATGTTATTTGACAGAGATATTCCTTTTGAATACGAAAAGCCGTTATATGCTCCAGATGGCTCTTTTTACCTGCCGGATTTCAGTATCCTCTGGAGAGGGGAGCGATTCTTTTGGGAACACCTCGGGCTATTAGAACACGAGGACTATCGTAAGAAATGGGAGACCAAAAAAGCTTGGTATGAAAAGCACTTTCCTGGACGGCTTGTAACGACCGAGGAATCGGGCAATCTCTCAATTGATGCGGTAAGACTAATTGAGAAAAAATTTTCATGACATTCAAAAAGGACGTAAAAGGTAAATGCTGAATTGTCCCGTGAAATTCTCTTATATTAGGGAGTTGCTTTAATTCGGGGGTATAGAAAATAGTGACCTCACCACTGAAATTAAAGCCACTTGAAAGTGGAGTCTCCGGGTGTTAAAACAGCAAATGGATTTTGTGTAGAGAAAAAGCTGAAAAGCTCGAACGTGAAAAATATATGTATTATTCAGAAGCTGGTCCGTATTGCACCAAACAAAAGTTTAAAACTCTCGTCCAGCGAATAGAAAATATATTTTCAGAAGAAAACTCAGGATGGTTACAAATTATAAAAGAGTCTTCAAAGAGGAAAGATGAAGCAATTGAATAAATACAGGAGCGCTGATCATGGATATCGTCGATAAGTTATTTGTCAATAATAGCCATATTGATCAAACGAGTGTCGCGGTATTAGAACGATACAATGGTGAAATCTCCAAAGTATCCTATTCATCTTTGCTGTATTTATCACGCGTCATTGCGGCAACAATTGAAAAAGAGTGTTCACGTGACGATAGAATAGCGATTCTCTTACCACAAGGAAGTCAAGCGTATGCATCTGAGTTAGCGGCGCTTTTTTGCGGAAGAGTTTTTTGTCCTATAGAACAGACATACCCAGACCAGAGAATATTATATTGTCTAAAGGATTTAAACCCAAAGATTGTCATTACTGATAAAGCCGGGGCAAGTAGAATAGCGGCGCTTAAGTTACATACTATTATTATAGATAAAATAAAGGGGAATCCATCAACTTCACCAACTCCGGGAGAAGACGCATATATTATTTACACATCCGGAAGCACAGGGAATCCAAAAGGCGTTCTTGTTTCACGTAAAAGCATGAACAAATTCTTAGAATGGTCAATTAGCTTTTACGAGATAAAACCTGGAGACAGATGGGCGCAATTCTCAAGCCTTGGTTTTGACCTAAGTCTCATTGATATATTGACATGTTTACCATCTGGAGGAACATTAGTTCCTGTTTCCGCAAAGATTGATAAAATGTTGCCAGGAAGGTTTGTTAAAGAATTTTCAATATCAGTGTGGCACTCAGTGCCATCGCTGATACCATTATTGCTCAAAGATACCGATTCAGCTAAAGACCAATTGCACTCATTGAGACTTGCAAGTTTTTGTGGTGAACCACTTTATCCACAACAAGCTTCTGCTCTTTTTTCAAATATTAGCAACTTATCCATTGTGAATACTTACGGTCCTACAGAAGGGACTTTTTTTTGTTCGGCTCTAATTGTCGACATAGAATTATGTTCAAAAATTGAAATGAACAGCCTTCCAATCGGGAATCCGATACCTGGCTGGAATTTTGAATTCTTGCCAGACAAAGAGGAAGATCATTATGAGCTTATTATTGCCTCTGATTATATTTCTAATGGGTACGTCTCTTCTACTCCAGATCAATTGCGTTTTGGTGTTGGAACAAACACGAGACCAAATATGCCATTCTATCGCACAGGAGATATAGTTAGACTAATTGATGGCCACGTTTTTTTTGTAAGAAGAAATGATGGCGAGATTAAAATTCACGGTAACAGATTGAATCTTAGCGAAATTGAGTATCAGGCGCTCCAATCTGGAGCAAAAGAGGCAAAAGCTATAATATGTGGTGAATATATTTTTTTAGCAGTTAGCTTAAATGATTCCTCAGAGACCAAACTAATAAAAGAACGCCTCAAGCTGTATTTGCCAAGATATGCGATACCAACAGATGTTATTGTCCTCGACGCACTTCCACGCAATGACAATTCAAAAATAGACACAAACATGTTGCGTAGACTGATAAATGAAAAGTGGAGAAATCCTTGATGATAAACACATACACAAAAAAAATCCTATTGGAACGTATTAAGGGAATTGTCGCTGAAGAACTTCAAATATCTATAGACGACATAGAAATAGGATTAGGTATATATGAACATCCGTTCTGGGATAGCCTATCCCATGTCTCTATCTTGGTCAGATTAGAAGAGGAATTCGGTTTATATCTGGACGAGGCTTTGGTGGATAGGGTAAAAACAATTGAGCATCTTGTTGATGAAACTTGGAGGTGTACTATGAAAGTTGAATCAGAAATGATTCGATTTAAGTCTTTCGATGGGCTTGATCTTTATGGAACAATTACAAAACCGTCAGGTTATGTCGACGGACTTATTCTGTTTGTTCATGGCATTACATCTGATAGATCTGAGTGGGGGGTTTTTGACAAGTTTGCCCAAGAATTAGCAAAAAATGGATTTGCTTCATTAAGATTTGACTATAGAAGCCATGGTGAAAGCGCATTTCCTTCTGAACAACTAACCTTATCCGGCATATTAGGAGATATAAAGTCCGCCTGGCTGACTTTATCAAAAGAGTTGTCTCACGCTAAAGAGAGAAGCTTTATTATTGGCAGTAGTTTTGGGGGGGGGCTTGCCTACCGTGCCGCGACGGAAATTGGTGGTTTCAAACACGCTTTTCTTTTAGCACCTGTTTTTGATTATTATGAAGATATTAAAAAATCCGCACCAAATTGCATTGAAGATATTCAATCAAGAAAAACGTTCTCTTACTCGACCCTGGAATTGGGGGCAGGCATATTAAATGAAGCAAGAAGCTTCGTTGTAGTTGGACAAGATCCTGATTTAACTGCAACCATATTTCATGGCACACTTGATGATGATGTCCCAATAAGTAGTAGCCGTGAAATGGTGTCCCGACATTCGACCTTTAAATTAATAACTATTGAAGGCGCTGGACACGTAATTGCGGTTCCTGGCGACCTAGATATGGAAGATGAGAAATCGTGGGATTATGTTAATAAAGTAATCGAGAATACCAAAGAATGTATTGGGTAATAATATGTAACTTAACGGATGGAAAATACATATGACAGCTAAATCCAAATGTGATACTGCTGCAATTTCTTCGACTGCAATCATAGCGCATAATGTCGTTATGGATAAAAAGTCTGCAATAGGTCCATTTTCTGTAGTTGGAGTTGAAAGTGGAGGAAAGACGATAATTGGTGAGGAGGTACAAATTGGTTCTCATGTTGTCATTGAAGATGATGTAATAATTGGGAAAGGCTGCTTTATAGATGCCTATTGCCGGGTGTGCTCAGGATCAATTATAGGCAATTATACTCAAATCCTCTATGGAGCTGCGATTTTTGAGAATGTTAGAATTGGGGAAAAATGCGTTATTGGAGGTAATGTAGCCGATAGAACTTTAATTGAGGATTATGTTACATACTTTGGCGAAATAGCACACGACTATCGAATCCCAGGAGACATTGAAGATTGGGATAATAAAGTAAGACCATCGCCTATAATTAGAGCAAGATCTGTTGTTGGGCAAAATGCACTTCTTCTTGGAGGGATAGAAATAGGCAAGGAGGCGTATGTAGCGGCAGGCGAAATTGTACGTTGCAATGTCCCTTCTGGTCATATTCTTGCAAAGGGGCGCTTGAGGAAACTGTCTGAACTTAGTGGTCTAATACAAACAAGGTCTGATAGATAGTTAGGATCATGCCATGTCGAAGATTGTCGGGTTTGTGAGTCACGCTTTTTCAGATGAATATCATGCTGATGGTAAAAATTCGTTTCGGGAGGCGATTAAATCTCTTTTCAACAAAATAGAAAATAGATTTTCGAACAAGCCTTCCAGGCTAACTATCGAGCCATACTTCGACGCCTCTGAGTATAATCGACCCTTACCATCTCAGTTACGAAATCAACTAAAGCACAGTGATTTTTTGCTCGCAGATATAAGTGTCATTAGCCATGGAGAAAAATGCATCGTAAATGAGAACGTTTTATACGAAATTGGATTTGCGATGGCTCTGAAAATTCCAGTGTTGTTGGTTCGTCGCCACATAGATATCCCCCCGCCAGCAGACATTCGTGACTTGCTAGCTTGTTCTTATAATAAGCCTCAAGAAATACCCAATTTGCTTGAAGCTACATTAACAGAAACTGTCGCCAGAATTTTAAATACGAGTGATGGCTTAGACCGACGTGGTGGCACAATTATAAGCAGAACTTGGTTTGATCAAGATGTCTCTTCTATTCACATTATTTGTACTCCGGAGCCTGAACCAAGTCGGTTTGCTTCTCAATCCGAACTAAATTATCTATTCTTAGACACGCTTGAGGATAGAGATGCTCTTTTAGAGATTTCGACTTTTCTTTCGAGACAATACCCAAATGCTCGTTTATTAAAACATTCATCAAACACTGTGCCTCGTGATGTGCTAGCTGAAAACATTGTTGTTCTCGGTGGGCCTGGAATTTTGGAGAATGAGGGAAATCAGGTCACAAAAGAACTAATGTCTATACTTGGATGTAGTACGAGTTACTGCAATGATCTTGATGGTATTGAATTTGCCAATAACACTAAATTTCTCGCAGAGTTCAAACAGGGCAATAGAATAAAAACAGATTGGGGTTGCTTCATGGCATCACAGAATCCGATGAATCCTTACTCGAGGGTTATAGCTTGCCATGGCATATATACCTACGGAACACTTGCTTCAACCCTTGTCCTTTCTGATAGTCCTACTGCAATGACTAATCACCTTCTCTTGCAAGATATAGGTGTTATGAATTATTCCTCAGGAAAATATCAATTTGAGGCAATATTTCCTGTACAAATTGTTGCAAATGGGACAGTTTCACCACCAAAATTAAAAACTAAATTGATAAAGCCGATAATTTTTGAATGAATACTATTGTCATTATTCCAACCAGAGATCGACCAGACATTCTATTTCGCAGCATAAGAAATTTCGGTGCTTCAAATCGAATCGCAAATATTAAAATAGAATCAATTGTAGTTAGCAATGACACAAGTACGAAATCTGGTGTGTTGCATGTTTCTGAAGTAGTTAAAATGATTGGCATAGAATATCCAGAACTGAAAGTCCATCATTTAGAACCTCCTATACTGAATCGTGGCCGCAATTATGTAATGAATAATCCCGGTGTTGCAAGAAATAGAGCATTTTCCTTTATTAAGCAAAATTGCATACCACATGATTCGGTGTTGTTGCTTGATGATGATATATCACTAACAGACTGCATGTATCAATTTGAGCTTCATGCATCAGATGGTCAAGATCTGCTATGTGATATAAAAAAAAAGGCTATTGCAGATACTAGGATTATAGGATGCTTATATAACGGCCGCCAAGACCTATCATTGCTTGAGAATCTTTCCTTGATTTGTAAAATGAAGTGTCCAAAACCTGAGCTATTGGCAAATTGTATCAGAAGCGGGATACCTGATAGTGCACCTGGTAGAATCAGTGGAGCGTTTCTTTTTATAAACGCTCCAGTTTATGAATTACCGAATTTCTTGCCTTGGTATAATGAAGATTATTTTTGGCTAAGGCGAATGCAGTTGCAGGGATGGAAGCTTGAATGTTCTGCGAGGAGATTAGTTCACGCACCTCAAGATGGATTAGAAATTTCAAAGCAAAAACTAATGTTTGAGCAATATGGAGAAACATTATGGGATGCTTCGTCTATAATTTCAAGAAATGCTACTTTCAGTGAATTGTCCAAAATATTGAAAAACTGCATAGGTAGAACAATTAATGATTTATTGGCGTTGGAGAAAAAGGCGAAGATTTTAATTCATCAAAATAATACTGTAAAAGAGATGCTTAGATCAATTAGTTCGACCCTTTTCTATTTCAAGAAGATTCAAAAAGAATTAAATAGTTACAATTTCGGGAACTATGCTCCACCGGAAATGCTGCAAAATCTGGTTCAGATTGCGGAATACTATGATCTGTAAAGACCAAGACTTGGACTTCACCCGGTTTTGTAGACAGTTACTTTTTACCTGAAGAAGCCATCTCGAAGTCGTAGGGGCTGACCTTTCCGAGGTGGCTGTGACGCCTGGTCCTGTTGTAGAAGATCTCGATGTAGTCAAAGAGGTCGGCTTTCGCTTCTCCCTGGTCGGTAGATTCTACGCTTGACGCGTTCCTTTTTCTAGCTACTGAAGAAAGACTCTGCAACGGCGTTGTCGTAGCAGTTGCCCCTGCGGCTCATGCTCGGCACCAAACCATGCTCTCTGCAAAAACTCATCCAATCATCGCTGGCGTATGGGTCCCTGGTCTGAATGCACGATCACTGAGTTCTTGGGGCGGCGGCGCCATACGGCCATAAGAAGCGCATCAAGTGAGGACCTGACCGTGAATTCGAATAAAAAAGTTGATTATCTCCAGGAAAAGATGAAAAACGGACGTCTTCATCTACTCGGGAAGCTGGATTTGGTGGCATATAAAGCTAATCAACTGAATTGCTCGTAGTTGAGCGCAAATCGTCATCGTCCTTAGATTCGAAGCTGGTCAGGGCTTGTGTTCGACAGCTAAGATCAGAAAAAAGCAAAGCTATATGACAATAATTTCAGAAAAGTTGTATGATCGTCTGGCTAAGCACTTGGGATGTCAAGTAGCATAGCTTTCCAAATGTAGCATGTCTTGTAAAGGCGGCAGAATACACTTAGGAAGCAGAAGGCCTTACAAAATCGATAATTCAAATGCAGGCAAGAGGTAAGCGCACTACGGTACCACTTGAATATGGAATTTATTTTTGTCCTAATCTAGCTTTTAAATTTTTTATAAATTCATCTGGCCCTTCGTAAGCAGCAGTTCTTTCAGATTCAAAAAGTTTTTGATAACGCCGATCAGTTTTGTACACCTCGAGATATTTGTCTAAACCAGATGAACTCTTCATTATAGGAAACGCTTCCAAATAATCAGGAAGTTCATAGTCTGATAATCCATGAATGTAAGTTCCAATTCCCTTTTTCCCTTCATAGGCTGCTCCTAATTCAAAAGGAACCCAGAGCGAACCCTTAGTGTTGTTTGTAAAAATTGCAATCAAATGGGAACATTTCCTTAATTGAGAGATGATATGTTTTGTTATATCCGTTGCAGTCTTGATCTCTGGATCGAGAACATCTAAATATGATTCAACACCATCACGGGAAATGTATTGTTGAATTGCTTTGGCTTTGTCTTCATCAATTTTCCGGTGAGATATGAAAATCATTTTGTTTTTGTGGTCAAAAAAGCTTCTAAGAACCTAAGTTCTTATTTTTTTAAATTTTTCTGCTAACACAGCAGCTATGCTATAAAATTCTTGTCCGACAGATATATTTTTTAATAATTTATATTCATTCTGTTTTCTATTGTCAAGTAATTTTTACAATGTTACAAGTAAATGATTCATGTTTACGTAGTACGATAAATTTTAGTATTTACAAGCAGGCAATTGGCAAAAAAATTAAGTCGTACAGGTAAAGCATAAAAGTTCTAAAATGGAGCGATGGCTGATGCCGACAGATATTTTTATTTCCTATGCGAATGAAGATTACAAGCGCGTTCGCGGTTATTATCGAAAATTGAGGGGCGCTGGATATCATCCGTGGATGGACAAAAAAAATCTTACTCCTGGTATTGAATGGGAGAATAAGATAAAAGAGACACTAAAAAATCTTAAAGTGGCAATTATTTTTTTATCGAAAAACACAAGAAAGAATGATCGCTTTTTTTCAAAGGAACTATCATATATTATTGAAGCTCGTAATGTTGGTAATTCAAAATTCCTTATCATCCCGGCGCGTCTCGAAAAATGTGCAATACCAGCTGTATTGCAAAAAATCCACTGTCCTGATCTTTTTGCCCATGAATGGAAGAATGTTTTAAAAACCATTGAATCCCATTTGGCTCTTCCGTCTACAATACAAAATTCGGTAGAGCGCACCAAGGTACTTCCTTTTACAAATTTAAAATTACCTTGTTTCTTCCCATCTATTTCTAGTACCGCCAAATCAACATTTAATGTCCTTGAGCATTTAGAGATCTTAGTCTTGCTTAATTATCCCAATTTTTTGATATCTGCTTACGATATACATGAGTTAAAAGAAAAGCGTAAAAGCGATTCCAGGAAAATAATTAAGCTAATTAGCAAGGCACGTGAACAGAAATCTATTGTTTTACTTGATTCCGGAAATTATGAAAAATATTGGCGTAAAATCGAGAAATGGACTCAAAAAAGTCTTATAGAAATATTAAGTTATGTTGATGTTGATTTAGCATTTTGTTATGACAAATTAAAGCCATCGGAAGAAATAGGCCAAGTAGTTGCCGAGGTAGAGCAATCTGTTGGACGAGATCAAAAGGCAGCGGATATGAAGATCATTTTGCCTATAGTTCATGCTTGTTCGGCAGGTCAGTTGCCTGAGATTTGCAAACAGGTTTCCGAAAATCTCAATCCTATATTAATAGCAGTGCCTGAGCGCGAGATGGGAGAAGGTATCTATAACAGAGCTAGAACGGTTATTGCAATTCGTAATGCCTTAGATAGCACAGGACGTTATTTCCCATTGCATATCCTCGGTACAGGAAACCCACTTTCACTTCTAATCTTTGCTGCCTGCGGAGCAGACAGCTTTGATGGGCTTGAATGGTGCCAAACATCCGTAGATCACATTACGGGACGACTTTACCATTCTCAATTATGTGATTTTTTTGTGCATCAGACGTCTTTTGAAAAAAACGAACTGGGATACGCTGCAAAAACTTTATTGCACAACCTGCTCTTTTATCAAAAATGGATGGCTATGATCCAAGATGCCATGGAAAAGAATACCATGCCAGATTTATTAAAAACATATTTACCAGAAAAAGCATTCAATGATCTCAAACGACTCTGTCCAGAGGTTTTTTAGATATGACTGCAAAAAAAAAGCGCAAGGGTTTTGAGGGAACGGTAATTAGATTGTGCAAAGAGATTGCTTCTATCCAGCGCAAACGTAATTGGCGTGAAATGAAAGAATCTGACCTACTGTTTGAATTAGTAGCTACTATATTAGGTAGTCAGGTCTCCTATGAAATGGCGAAGGCAGCAGCGGATAGGCTGCTTAGTGAAGGGCTATTAAGGAAAAAAAAATACAAACAAGAAACTCAATTGAATGCATTAATTGAGGATGCCCTTAGGAAACCTCTATTCCAGAGCAGTTGGGGAGAAATAGGGCGGCGTTATAGATTTCCAAAGCTAAGAGCCTATCAGATAAGCCATACACTGAATAATATATATAGCCAGGGTTCTTTAAAAGATATCCTTGCAAAATGTTCTTATTCAGGTGATGCACGCAGTGAGATAGTACGCACGGTCCTTGGAATTGGCCCCAAACAGGCAAGTCTTTTTTTGCGTAATGTCGGGTATACAGACGATCTCGCGATTCTAGATATACATGTATTAAGATATATGAACATATGCGGAATGGCTGACATAATTTCTTCGCCATCGAAAATTAGTGATTATGAAATATTAGAAAATAGACTCTTGGAATATTCCTTTGAATTAGGCGTTCCGCTTGGTTGTCTCGATCAGGCCATATGGGTCACAATGCGCGTTGCAGGTAAGGAAGCAATGATATGAGTGTAGTTACTTTGGTTTCCGGTGGAATCGATTCCGTTTTGATGGCAATTATGATGAAAGAGGAATCTATTCAGCAATTTCCATTATTTATTGACTATGGGCAGTTATGTGTAAAAAAAGAGTGGTCTGCTTGTGTGGCCCTGCATCAGAGACATGGTCTCCCTAAACCAGTGAAGATGGATTTGTCCGGTTTCGGGAAGGTAATTGCATCTGGACTCACAAATAAAGAAAAAAATGTGAAAAATGAGGCATTTCTGCCCGGCCGGAATCTACTATTTCTTCTTGCCGGAAGCAGTTATGCCTTTCAGCATGGATCAAACGTTGTGGCCATTGGGCTTCTTAATGAAAAGGTTAGTTTTTTTCCTGATCAGACGAGCAGGTTTTTGGAGGCTGCACAGAAAATCATTTCTTTGACTCTTGGAAAAGAGATAAAATTTTTGGCGCCACTCATGATTTTTAATAAGGGAGATGTGATTAAGCTCGCGAAGAAACGTAATATCGTCGGAACGTATTCATGCCATGCAGGCGGTAAAGAGCCTTGTGGAAGGTGTATATCATGTTTGGAGATTCTTAATTCGAAAAAAAGAAAAGGAGTTTAAAATGGGTGGTGGAAGAGGATGGAGTTTGTCCAATGATGATTTGAAAAAATTGGAGAAAATCGCCAAGGAAAGTCTGAAAAAAGATGCACAACCGGCAAAGCGAAATGTTTTCATTAGCTTTGTTTATGAAGATATAAAAGACGTAAATATGCTCCGAGCTCAATCAAAAAATGAAAATTCAGATATCGAATTTAACGATTGGTCTTTACAGGAACCTTTTGATAGTAAGCGAGCTGAATATATTCGTAGAGGCATAACGGAAAGAATCCGGCAATCATCTGTAACTCTTGTTTATATTTCCGAAAAGACCGCTGATAGCAAATGGGTCAATTGGGAGATCAATGAAAGTATTAGACTTGGCAAAGGTGTAAAAGGAGTTTATAAAGGAAATGTACCTCCGAGCAAATTGCCAGAGGCCATTACAAAGAATAAGATTCAATTAATACCGTGGACTCAAAAAGGAATTGCAAAAGCCATAGAAAAAGCAGCTGAAGGAAAGCAATAGTTTTTGTCTAAATAGGCTGTAATGTCATGAAAATTCTCACATTTCTGGTAATTTTTTCAATATAATTCTAAAAGTTGTTTCCTCATATAACAACAATGTGCGAAGAGTCTGCTCATGGGTAGTCGGCCACTATGTTTTGTCCTTATGCCTTTCGGCAAAAAGCCGAATGCCGCCGGATCGGTCGTGGATTTCGACGAAGTTTATAAGGATATTATCGCACCTGCTGTGTTAAGCGCCGGGCTTGAGCCGCTACGTGCAGATGAAGAGCAGGCAGGCGGGATAATCCATAAGCCGATGTTTGAGCGCCTTATACTTTGTGAGTACGCTGTTGCGGACCTGACGACCGCAAACGCAAATGTCTTTTATGAGTTGGGTGTCCGCCATGCCGTGCGCCCCTGGAGAACCGTTCTGCTATTTGCAGAAGGATGTGGCCAGTTGCCGTTCGATGTGGCGCAGCTACGAGCCATGCCTTACAAACTTAGCCCTGGCGGATTGCCGCTCGATTCTGAAGATGCAAAGGCAGCATTGGCTGAAAGGCTTAAGGAAGCACAAGAGCTAACCGATAGCCCGATTTTTCAACTCGTTGAGGGATATCCAGACATTGATCATACCAAGACGGATGTTTTCCGCAATAGAGTAAGATACTCGGAAAAAGTGAAGGCAAAGCTGGCTGAAGCCAGAAAAAAGGGCGTAGATGCCATCCGATCAATCGAATCAGAACTCGGTGAAATAGGTCTCGTAGAATCAGGTATTGTTATAGACCTTTTCCTCTCCTATAGGTCCGTGGGAGCTTTTAAAGATATGATTTCGATGGTTGAAAAAATGTCACCGCCGCTTGCCGCTACTGTGATGGTGCGGGAACAGCTTGCGCTAGCCCTCAATCGGGAACAACAAGGTGATGAAGCCGAACGTGTGCTCAAAGAACTTCTTGTAAAAAGGGGCCCGAGTAGCGAGACCTACGGGATCCTTGGGCGCGTGTACAAAGACCGCTGGGAGACGGCTTTTGAAAATGGCGAAGCAATCCTGGCACAGTGTCTGCTCGATAAGGCTATAGAAGCATATCTAAAAGGTTTTGAAGCAGATTGGCGCGACGCGTACCCAGGTATAAACGCCGTCACTTTAATGGAATTGAAGGATCCTCCGGATCCGAGACGAAAGCAACTGCTACCGTTAATAACGTATGCTGTTGGAAGGCGAATAGCGGCTGGTGAACCCGATTATTGGGATCATGCGACAATGCTCGAACTTGCAGTATTAGCAAAAGACAAAAAACGGGCCGTGACATCTTTTGGAAATGCCCTATCATCTGTGCGTGAACCATTGTTTGAGCTAACGACGACCTTGCGGAATCTTCGCCTGATTCGTGAGGCTAGGGAGCGTCAAACAGAAAAAGTCCCATGGGCAAAGAAAATCGAAGAGGAAATTGAAAGGTCTATAAAAAAATATAAAGATATCAGGTGAACATTTGTTGTCATTGCGAAGTCATCAAGATTTCTTTTTTAAATTAATTTTCTGGAGATAAAGAGGAGCCTGCAATGGAAAATGTTAAGAAGAAAAATCGCAAAAAAATCGTCTTTTTTTTGGGCGCTGGAGCATCAAAGCCATTGGGGGTTCCCTTAACAAATGAAATACTGCGAGCAATTCTTGAACGCATAAACAAAAGGAAACTTTTTGAGCATATTAGAAATGGTAGCCGCGAAAGTCTTGGTGATTATAGCGGCAAAGAAAGGAGAATTATGGAGCAGGACCTGAATCGGCTTCTTTACCGTCTGATGCCTGGTTTGGAAGACCTTTTTAATGAATTTTTAAAAAATAAATCAGACACCGTAAGATTCCCCCTTATTACAGAGATATTGTCCATAGTAGATCATATGAGCGTTAATGGCAATATCCCTTGCCCAGATTTCAATTCGTCAGAAAATGATATTGCTAAAGACATGTACTACTATAGGGGATTACTGGACAGGGCCATTTACGAGATATTAGATAAGGGTCCAGAGGACAGGGAACTAGAAGAAAATCAATTAGTAGAAAGATTTGCTAGTCATATCAAAGAGTATATTGATAACAACTACGAGGTCTCAATTATCACCACAAACTATGATACAACCATTGAAGTTGAACTATATAACAAAGTTAAAAATGTAGAAGATATCGATTTCGGAATCAGTTGGCGCGATGTCGACGAAGACGCTGTTCATTATCAACCAGTTGATACAAAATTGAGAATATATAAGTTGCATGGCTCTCTGAACTGGCTTAAGTGTGACATATGTGATTATTTGTATATTAATCCCTACGGCAATATCATCAACCATTCCTTTAGATCTGAAATCGATGAGCTTAATCAATGCGATTGTGGTAATAATGCTAGACTGAAAAGCATAATAGTAGCGCCTTCATTTGAAAGAGAAATAAAAGAACCGAATCTGCTTCATATTTGGAAATCATCTGTAGAGGCTTTAAGAAACGCTGATAAGTGGGTGATAATAGGTTATTCACTTCCGCCCGAAGACCTTGCAATAAAATCATTATTAATTCGTGGACGGAGTTTAAGAAGTATAAAGAAGCCCCTTAATTCCAAAGCATTGACCATTGTTCAAAAGGGAGATCATTCTTTATCAACGTATTCTCTTTTTTTCCGAAATAGTGCTTTCAAATTTATTGAGGGAGGGCTGGAAAAGTATTTAGACCAAAGCTCATTTTCATGAAGTCCATTTAGTTCCTTTCATACGTTGATATAAGGGATAAAACCATCATCTAGTAAAAACTATCTTTATGCAAATTTTTCTATCAAGGACTTCATAACATAGTCATTAGACTGGGCGGCATATGAAATTGTTCTTAGCCATAAATTGCAGAAAAGATTCTGAGTATATATGTTTGAAGTCGAATTTTGGGGCTTGAAAACTTTAAAAAGTAAATTGAACGATCGGACGAATGAATCTGTGGAATTTGAGACATGGCTAGGCAATTAATATTTTCATTAGCCACTCGTGGACGTATTCTGACACATATGAAAGGTTTCTATCCTTATTAGAAAAAAGACCATATTTTCGTTATAGGAATTTTTCTGTCCCCAAAGACGATCCTGTCCATAATGCACGCAATTTTAAAGAATTATACGAAGCCATTAAGAAACAAATGGGCCAACTCACATTGTAATAATAATGGCAGGAGTCTATGCCACGCATAGTAAGTGGATTGATAAAGAGATTAAATTAGCCACCGAGGGTTTTGGATATCGAAAACCTATTTTGGCTATTAAACCACGAGAGAACTTTAATGTGTCTCGCAGAGTCGAGGAAAATTGTAATGAAATTGTAAATTGGAATACAGAGTCAATTGTGCTTGCTATCAGAAAGTTAGTCGATTATGGGCCTTATAAATTAATAGATTAATTTAGTTTGAATTCAGTAAATTACTGAATTCAAAGTCGTTGCTCAATTTGGGAGGGCTTTGATATGAGCGTTGAAAAGTTTTGTGAGCTTCATATTGTCTCTGACCTTCATCTGGGTGGAATCAATGTAAACGGCAAAAACTTGCAGATATTCAATCAAGGGACAAGACTCGCTAATTTTATAAAAAATATCACGATTCATCGGCCAGGAGATAGAATTGGGCTTGTATTGAATGGTGATATTGTTGATTTTCTAGCTGAAAGTCCAGCTTGCTATCTTGATACGGAAAAGGCGATCCAAAAACTGGAGCGCGTCTATACCGACCCCGCATTTTCATCCGTTTGGGAAACACTCTCCGCATTTATCGCTCAACCCAGAAGACAATTGATTATTGTGCTCGGCAACCATGATGTCGAGCTGGCGCTGCCTCCGGTAAGAACATGGCTCATGGATAAGTTAAGCGGCGGCAATGATGAAAGAAAGGGCCGCATCACCTATGCCACGGACGGAGCAGGCTATACATGCGAGGTCGGCGGAAAATGTGTCTTATGCGTACATGGGAATGAGGTGGATTCGTGGAATGTCGTCGATTATTTTTCTCTTCTAAAGGTCTCGCGCTCGCTTAACCGAGGCCAGAAGCCTGCGGAATGGGATGCAAACGCTGGCACTAGGCTGGTTATAGACGTGATGAACGAAATAAAGAGAAAATACCCATTTGTAGACCTCCTAAAGCCCGAAAAAAAAGCGGCCATCCCGATAGTGGCGGCCCTTGATCCGGGCCAGGCATCCAAGGCATTTACAATCGCCGGTTGTTTGAACAGACAATCGGAGGACGCATCTAAAATCGACAGGGGACTACTTGCAGTCAACCTCGCCCAAACCAGAAAGGCCAACTCGAACGAACTGATCGACCTCGAAAGGCTCATGCGGTACACCTTTGGGGAGCTTGATGAGAGAGACGGCTCTGTTCAGGTCTCGGCCCTGCTATCTTCTGCATACAGAGATATCGAGCGCGGAATTGACCCGAAGAAAGCACAAGACATGGATGAGGAATTATTGTCGCTCGGGGATTCTTTAAATCGAGTCATGGAATGGTTCGAAAGACTCGCAGAGAAAGTCTCTGCAAAAGAGTTGTTGCGTATCGCGCTGAAATCGCTATTACGCAATGATGATACCTTCAATTTGGAGGGTATGGATGAAATATATGAGAAATTAAAGGACAGGGTTGGGCCGGATGTTCATTATGTCATAGCTGGTCATACTCACCTTGCAAGAGTTAAGGAAAGGCAGCCCGGAAGGTATTATTTCAATAGTGGGACATGGATTAGACTTATAGAGCTTACAGACTCCATGCTTGAGAACGAAGAGTTTTCTCGTATATATGAAACCATAAAGGGTAAAAATGGTGAAGGCTCCAGCATGGATGCCCTCGATACACTTAACGATCTTGGCCCCGATCGCAAGGGTTCGTTGATAAAGAAAGAAACAAACTATGCGGTATCCATTATCAATGAAAACGGCCAAACGTATGGGCAAATAGGCCTCGTTGAAGCAAGCGGCAGTCTACAGGCTTTGGAAAACACAAGACGATAGGAGAAGCTCTCATGGAAACAAGGAGGGTCACACTAGAATTACTCCGTAAGGGCCCAGCGCATAATCAATTGCTCTCTCCGCTTACGGAGTATTTATGCCTGTGCGGCAACTTCGGAGCTACAATCGTTACTGTCCCGTGGGAGCATGAGCAGTTTCTGAGAAAAGTACGCGAGTTATGCTATCATGACTATGGCACCACGCACTCTGGGGACGATGAAAATGTACGGAGGCGGCAGGAAACGATAGGTGAGCTTGCCAAAGAAATGGGCGGTCTGCTTGGTGCAGTGCCGGGCCTGGCCCATGGGATAAACGGCGCCTCCATGAACGGCCAGGCTACTTTGACGCACGTCAGGATGGTCATTTCCGCTGCTGAACTAGCTATGCTCCCTTTTGAGCTTTCAAAGAACATTGCAGGAATACCAGGTGGTAAAGAAAACTGGCTATCTCTGCACACTTCTCATCCTGTCTGTATCACAAGGCATGTACGCAGCGTTACGCACCGTCATGTGAAATGGCCGAATAAGCCAAAAATACTTTTCATAGCGGCATCACCCGCTGGAAAGATACCTCTTAAGAGCCATCTCCATGCTTTAGTGGCGGCCGTTAAGCCCTGGGTGAAGTCTTTCGACTATAAGAATCCTGATGACATATTGAAAAAGACCAGCGAGATACTTACCATCCTTCCAGCCGCTGACATTGAAATGATAACATCGGCATGCGAAAAAGAAAATTACACACACATACATATACTAGCACATGGGGCCGAGGACAAAAAAACTCCTGGCAGCCCCTTTGGAATTGCGCTCCACGATTCAAGGGATCCTTCAAAGGCTGATGTCGTAACAGGTACTCGTCTTGCCGCCGCGGTCTGTCCCCTTAAGAGAGGTCACCCGGGTCCGGCAGTAATTACTTTGGCAAGCTGTGACAGCGGCGCAATTAGTTCGGTCATTCATAGCACCGGAGCCAGCTTCGCGCACGACCTCCATAAGGAGGGAATTCCATTAATAATAGCGTCGCAATACCCGTTGACATTTTATGGGTCGATTATGCTGGTTGAAGAGATATACGGCAATCTGCTATGGGGAGCCGATCCTATAAAGACCATACTCAACCTTCGCACTAAATTATATGCTTTGAGGTCAACAGATAACCATGATTGGGCGAGTCTGGTTATCTATGAATGTTTGCAGGATACCCTTAAAGATGACCTTGCTTATACTGCATATAATTGCGTTAAGGCAGCAATAGATAATATCTTATGGCAGGCTGATGAAATTATCAGCAACGGACACGTCCCTACAGAAGAATCAATAGAAGGGCTATTAAATCACATAAAAACTATTGCAAAAAGATATCCTGATAATGAAACATATAAGGTTGAAATACTTGGTTTGCTAGGCACCCTGGAAAAAAGGAAGGCCGAACTTTACTACAGAGTCGCTTTAAATACCTCGGACATGAAAGAATCAAAACGCTGGCTGATTAAAAGTTATGAAACATTGTTGGCGACGAGACGCCTATATTTCGATGCAATGAGCAAATCTCTCATGACACGTACAAATTTTAGAAGCAGTTCACATTGGTTAATAACTCAATATCTAAGCCTTAGCATGGTTCTTTGCTGTAACGACGACGATATCGGTTATTGGCAAACAGCAATGAAGGCCGCAGAAACCGATATTCGATATGTTACCGATGAAAGGATATGGGCTCATAGCAGTTTGGCCGAACTATATCTAATTCGCCTTGCGTATTCAGAATGCCTTCGCACTGAAGACATTACTAGAGAAAAGGCTGCAGCAATGGCCTTGGAGCATATAAGGAAAGTAAGGGAATTATCAAAAGCAGATGCCTTCCAAATCCAGTCCACTCGACGGCAGCTAAAACGTTATCTGGAGTGGTGGTGTAAAGACGATTTTCAGGAGACCTTTAAAAAGAAATCCTGCGATAAGGCGATAGTAACATTTAGCAATTTGATCAAGTGCGCCGCCGAGATGATCAAGATACTCGATGACAGTGTTAAAGGAGACACATAATACGGTTTGTTTGCTTAATGTGTCCAAAATATCTAAATCTTGTAAATTCCATTTTTGCTGTGCATGCCTTAACTGTTAAAATTAATTCTTCCCCTGCAGTTTTTAGAGAATAGGAATTGGCAGTCAGCCTTCTTCTTCGTTAAGATATTTTCGCTAGAAAACCATCAAAACCAAAACATGACTGCCAAGGAGAAGTTAGCACAAAACAAGCTTACACTGCTAACAGCCGAGAAGCTCAGAAGCGTATAGGAGGCATGCCGGAGAATAGGTGTTTCTCGGAGTCAGTTCTAAAGTACAAGAGGCGGGCCTTTCAGGAAGAGAGGATTTCAGGTCTCATGAACCGCGCACCGACCCCTCGGAGCTTCCTCGACGAGACCCCGGCTGAAATAAGAGAAAAGATTATAAAGCTTTCCATAGATCACCCTGCCTGGCGCCAGGTAAGATATCAGACCAGCTCAGGCTTGAAGGCATACAGATAAGCCACTCGACCATAAGGAATATCTGGCTCAAGGAAGGGCTTGAGAGCAAATACAAGCGCATTCTCCGGCTTGAGGAGTTAAGGGCCGGAACAGAGATGGCTTACTGAGGAGCAGATTAGGCTCCGTGAGAAAGTCAACCCATGCTTCATGGAGCGCAATGTCGGAAGCCTCTATCCTGGCTATCTGTTGAGCCAGGACACCTTCATGACGGGCGTTATTAAGGGAATTGACAAAATATTTCTTCAGGCGATTATTGATACCTACGGCTATTATGCCTTTGGCAAGCTCTATACTTCGAAGCTTCCGGGGACGGCTGTAGTAGTTGGGTGCGGCTGACGCCGAGCTTACGGAAGGCATCTGAGATATTTCCGAGTGTACGCCCAAGCTCAAGTATGTTGGTCTTCCGGGATATGATATACTGCTGATGAGTCATGGCTCTTCCGCCTTGGTTAAGTTCTTGAATTTTAACCGAAGACCAGGACTCTTTCCACTTAAAGAGTCTTCAACTGTAAACGCTTTTCTCGACTAGGCCATTTAAAGTTGAAGGTAAGGTTTACATAGATTTTTGGTCTATCAGCGTAACCAAATCGTAACCGAAATCGTCCAAAAAGGCCTAAAAGGGCGGAAAATACGTAAAGGACGGAAGGCTAAAAACGCTTATATTTCAATGAAGTGCAGGTAAAAGGCCCGGTTATGAATTTTGATTTAACGCGCTCATAACCCGAAGGTCGCAGGTTCAAATCCTGTCCCCGCTACCAAATTGAAAAAGAGGGCGTCCTTGGACGCCCTCTTTTTTTATTTCCGTTATGCAATCGTAGGGTGCGCTGTGCGCACCATTTTGTATTCCGCTCTTGGATGAATGCTCTTGAAGAGGATTGAAACAGGCCTTCCGGGGGAAAGGCCGTAGCGGCCCGGCCAGAGTGAGAGAGCTGGAGCGAAGATGCGCGGCCAAATCCTGTCACTGCTACCAGATCTAATCAAGGGGTTATGGCGTAAGATGTAACCCCTTGTTGCGTTCTGGGGGTGAATTTTGTATATTGCTTAAAGTTGGTGCGCACAGCGCACCCTACGAGCTGTAACCCCTTGTTGCTTTTGGGGACTGGATTGCGTATATTGCTTTCTGTTGGTGGACACTGCCCACACTACAAACTGATATTTGGTAAGGCTTATAGGGGTGGGTCGGATGTAACAAGGAATGCTCAAACGCCACATAAAGGAGAGTAAATGGCAAAAGTTAATTTGGATGCTTTGATAGCGAGAGAAGATTTTGAAGCAGAAGAGACATTAAATCCTGGCAAGAAGAAAGAAACAATTTCTATAGAAGACTTAAAAAATGATTCTTTTTTTCTGCAATTTATAAGAAAACCAGACTTCCAAAGAGAAACAAATGAATGGGATAATGAGAGAATTGTGCAGTTCATCGAAAGCTTCATTAATGGTGATTTAATTCCGGCTATTATATTATGGCGAAGCTCATGTGGTTTCCTGTTCGTAATTGACGGATCGCATAGATTGAGTTCTTTAATTGCTTGGATTTATGACGATTACGGCGATGGAAGTAAAACAAAGGAATTTTATGACGGAATTATCCCGGATGAACAAAAAGATGTTGCCCAAGAAACAAGGAAACTCGTTGGAAAAAGAATAGGAACATATGATGATTATCGGCTTGCATTGAAAAATCCTGAGAAGGTTAAGCCGGAAATCATTCAGAAAGCGAAAAATTTGGCTGCATTGGCCATTCAACTTCAGTGGGTAGAGGGCGATGTAAAAAAAGCTGAAACATCATTTTTTAAAATTAATCAACAAGCAGCCCCAATTGATCCTACAGAACTAAAATTGTTGGAATCACGAAAAAAACCAAATTGCATTGCTGCAAGAGCAATAATTAGAAGTGGCACAGGTCATAAATATTGGTCGCAATTTTCTGCAGAAAATCAAAATAAAATTCAGGAAATAGCGAGGGAATTAACGAAATATTGTTTTCTCCCAAGCTAGAAACGCCAGTTAAAACTTTAGATATTCCCATTGGCGGGAAATTGTACTCCGCTCAGACACTGCCTCTAATTTTAGACTTTGTTAACATTACAAACAAGCTTAATAATAACTTCAAAGATACGCTATCGGACGATCAAGACGGGAATTCCACGATAGAGATATTACATATTACAAGAAAAGTGGCGCGTCGAATCAACAGCATACATACATCTTCTTTAGGCCTCCACCCGATTGTCTATTTCTATTCGCAAAAAGGCAGACATAAAATAGCTTCATTTTACGCTACGGTAATATTTCTTATGGAATTAGAAGAAAGGAAAAAACTGAACGAGTTCATCAAAGTACGGGCCGCTTTTGAATCTATTCTTCATGATTTTGATTTTCTGGTTCAGCAAATTCAGCGGCATTACAGAAGTTCTATAGGAAGCTATCCTTATATCAAAGATTATTTCTTTAAAATTATAGATTTGCTGAATAATGGCGTTTTAAAAGATGAGGTTATTAACGAATTACGAAATGATGCTAATTTTCATTATCTAACCATACACACGGATGACATTGTGGTAACTTCTAAAGATTTCACCAGAGAACGAAAAAGCGCGGTTTACATAAGAGACGCAATTAAGAGCGCACTAAAATGTCATATTTGCAACGGATACATTCACAAGAATTCTATAACTATTGATCATATAGATCGAAAAGAAGATGGTGGGGTAGGCTCTATAGATAACGGTAAAATCGCGCATCCGTACTGCAACTCGACTATTAAAAATTAATCCTCTAACTATGCGGTGGCGAATAATTTAATAGCCTTGTAGCCTTTTAGGGTGGGCTGTGCCCACCATCATCTTCTCACGCCACCAGCCGAATGTTTTTCATCGGTGTAAAATAATCAAAAAGCCCCTCCCCGCTACCAAATTGAAAAAGGCCGTAAATCCTCCGGATTTACGGCCTTTTTCTTTGCCCTGAGAAAAGGGTTGCAGCGCTGCCGTAACCTGTTTTCTTTGGACTGTGAATATTTGAATAAGCGCGCAAGCCCTCAGCAAACAAAAGCCCCGCAGGGAATAGCGGGGCCGGTCCTTCTTTCACAGTATTTAGCGACGGGGAGTTATCTCTTGTGCTTTTCAGGTCACATTATTCCGACTTCTTGCGTAAACGGCGTGCAAGAGCCATGCCCCCCAGAACCGAGCCAAGTAAGGCCATGGTAGCAGGTTCAGGGACCTGAGTGGATCCGTTATTCTGTGCAACATTTATTTTGGGCCTGGCAGGCACCACAGTAGGCGGCTCGTTGGGTTCCACTACTGGAGGCACCTTGGTAGGCCCCTCAGCCGGTTCCACTGCTGGAGGCACCTTGGCAGGCGTCCCCTCAGCCGGTTCCACTGCTGGAGGCACCTTGGTAGGCGTCCCCTCAGCCGGGTCCACTGCTGGAGGCACCTTGGTAGGCCCCTCAGCCGGGTCCAGCACCTGATGCACTTTCTTCACCTTCTTCTTAACCACATAAGCCGTATACACCTTCTTAGTATGTGACCCGTAAGTAGAGTCTGTTTTAGTTACGCTTGTGTTTTGTTTCGTATTGGCGGATTTTAACGAAGTCGCATCAGCATCGGATATGGAGAATGCAGCAAGAGTTGCTACTGCTATTACTCCAGTGAGCAGGTGCCTTTTTACCATTACGGACCTCCGTTTATTGAAAAGGGACTCCCCCCTGAGGGGTTTTGTTCCCCGTCGCTCAGAGATAATTGATTCTTGTAGGAGAAGGTTGCGATTCTGTGAATGAGCAGTTAGAAGCGGACAATCGCTTAGCAGGGTCTGATCTGTATAACTGTATAATTCAATTCTGACCCAGTTTCCTCATTTGTCAATTGAGAGCCGCACAGCAGAACGCCACGCTGCCAAAACAGGCAAGGGGTTACAGCGCAAGCTGTAACCCCTTGTTGCCTTTCAGGGATGGATTTTGCATATTGCTTCTGTGGTTAAAGCCAGCTGGGGGTCGCGGCTGAGAAGCATGGGCCGTGTGAGCCTCAAACCGTCGCAACACATTACCGTCTCATCCAGCCTGACCATATTGGAACCCCTTTGTCGTCGCGGAGCTTTAAGGTCTGTTCGCCTTTTTTCACCTCTGAGGCGATTATTGCTGGTTTGCCCTCAAAAGAGACCCTGGAGCCGGTCACCTCCAATTTGTCGCCCTTTTCTAATGCCGCATCCTGCTTTTCAAGGAACCATTCGGGGCCGAGGTGCACCGGAATAGTCTCTGTTCCGGTCCTAAGCGTTATATGCACGCCCTTTGACATCCCTTTCATGGGCTGGAACTCATCGACCGAGACGACCTCGCCTGAAAGCGTCTCTACCTTGGCGGGGTCGTACATCCTCGAATAATTGCCGTCCATGCCCCAGCCGCCGCTTCCCTTGCCCATTCGGGCAATTGCGTCAGTCGAGACCATGAGGCAAAACACAGCCAATACGACGGCTGAAAATCCCGCTCTGTTCATAACTTGCTCCTTTTTGAGATTATGCCCTTCGCTCCATTCTGTCCGTGTTGAGTTTTCTGCGCGGGCTTATTACAGTCAACTATACCGGAATTCAAATGAATATGAATGGCAGGCCCGCATGCGCGGCCTTGACAACCGGCTCAGAGTTGTATTAGACTTGTAGGCGTCACGGGTGGCCCGAGAGGGCCTTCAAAGGGAAGTACGGTGTGAAACCGTCGCGGACCCGCCGCTGTAACCGGAGACGAAAGCCGCAAGACAAGCCACTGTCCGCAAGGACGGGAAGGCGCGGCGAGTAGGATGACCCGGAAGCCAGAAGACCTGCCCTGATGTAACAAATTCGTCTGCCTTCGTGGTTGGAGGCTAGGCTTGCATTCGTGGATGAAAACGGCATCCCCGGACCTTTACCATGAGGTCCGGGGATTTTTTTATTTCAATAAACCGGGAGGGGAAGCTGAGGGTCGGAAGTTCAGGTAATACGGCGTGTGAGCAAATTTTAAGAGCTTTGGAAAAAGGAGGACATTATATGCATATTGAACCAGGTTTTATTTCCGCGGCAAAGGTCATGGGCGCGAACGCGGCTGCGGCCGGTCTTTTATTTTTCTATGTTAAAAAATTGGTCAGGCACCCGCTGGACATCATCAAGGTCCTGCTGGCGGCTCTTTTCTTTTCGGTCTTCATGCAGGGCTTCCACATGAATGTCGGGCCTTCAGAGCTGCACTTTATCGGCGCCATGTCTATATACCTGACTCTCGGGTTCATTCCGACGATGTTCGGTTTCGCGGCTGGGCTCCTGCTGCAGGGGCTTCTGTTTGATCCGATTGACCTGCCGCATCTCGCTGTAAATTCCCTGTCGCTCATCGTGCCGCTTATTACCGTTCACTATCTCGCGGGCAGGAAGCTTTTCGACAAGGGGATAAGGCAGCGGGTGTCTTGGCCGGCCATCCTGAAGCTTGACGGCATCTACTACGCCGGGGTCACGGCAATGGTCGGTTTCTGGCTGCTCATCGGCGAGGTCGCCACACCTTTTTCAGCATGGCTCTCTTTCGCGGCCTCGTACCTGGCGGTCGTGGCTGTCGAGCCGTTCATCACACTCTTGACTGTCAGGACGCTGAAAAGATATGAGGGCTCGCCTGCCGTAAAAAGGCTGTTTATTGTAGACAGGTTGAAGCTGAAGGCGTGAACAGGTTTGAAGGCAGCCATTCTTCTCCGGCTTTTAAGAGCCGGAGAAGAATGGCTGGTTTGAGTGAGAACTCTTTTTTTGCTGGCAGCTGGAATAAAAAAAGGCCCCTCCGGGCCCCCATCATAATTTCATCATTTTCATTCTGGTTTTTTTACCGGCAGAAGGCGGCGCTGGTCTTTTGGTGCGGGTTCACGCTGATTTCCCTGAGCACTCTGGCAAGCAGTATCGGGCAGCGGTAGTGTTCCTCGGTATCGCAGTAGGTAGCGTACTCCGACACGCTCGGGACCATGCTTGTCACCGACGCTTTGCACACGAAATCCTTCGGTCTCGTTTCAATGTAGGGACATTCCCTATCCATGTCTTTTCTCCTTTTCTTTTTTTTTAAGTTTATACCCGTTAGGTTACAGGCGGGTTACAGGCGCGTGAAAAGTGCGTTTCTTTCGACAGAAAGACTTTTCCCTGATTGACAATTCGTTATTTGACGAATTATAATAATGCTTATGGAAGATACTGTCATCATAGCAAACGCTCTCGCCGACCGTACCAGGCTGAGAATCCTCATGGCCCTTACAGGCGGTGAGCTCTGCGTCTGTCAGATAGTCGGGTTGTGCTCTCTTGCGCCTTCCACCGTCTCCAAACATCTTCAGCTCCTTGCCACTGCCGGCCTTATTGCCGCCCGCAAGGACGGCAGATGGATCTATTACCGTCTGGCCGGGAAGGGCGCCCCTGAAAATGTTCGAGGCGCGTTGAGGTGGGTGGGCGGCTGCTTTTCTGAAAACGCGGTGAACTCGGCCGACAGGAAGGCGCTCGAAAAGATTACCGCAAAGGATAAGGAGACGCTTTGCAGAATTCAGGCAAAAAGATGAAAGTTCTTTTCCTTTGCACCGGCAATTCATGCAGGAGCCAGATGGCCGAAGGTTGGGCAAGGCATCTGTGGCCTGGAAAGATAGAGGCTTATTCAGCGGGCCTGAAGCCGCACGGCCTCGACCCTTTGGCTGTTGAGGCCATGCGGGAAGCTGGCCTGGACATATCCGGCCAGAGGTCAAAGGCCGTTGAAGAGGTAATGGAACTCCCGTTCGATCTTGTAGTGACGGTCTGTTCCGATGCCGACGCGAACTGTCCTGTCTTCCCCGGAAAAGCCAGTGTCGTCCATGCTGGTTTCGATGATCCGCCACGGCTTGCGAGGGAATCAAAGGATGGAGAGGACGCCATGGGCCATTACAGGCGCGTACGGGATGAGATAAGGGAATTCGTTCTGAGGATTCCAGAATTGTTGAAGAACAAGAGATGATAAAGAGGCTTTCTTTCATAGACAGGTTTTTGACTTTGTGGATATTCCTGGCCATGGCGGCCGGAGTTCTCATAGGATGGTCGTTCCCTTCCAGCTCGAAAGCGGTCCAGGGGCTCAGCTACGGTTCGACAAATGTGCCAATAGCCGTCGGCCTGATCCTGATGATGTACCCTCCGCTCGCAAAGGTGCGCTACGAAGAGCTCGGCAAGGTTTTCAGGGACTGGCGCATTCTTTCAATATCTCTTGTCCAGAACTGGTTTGTCGGCCCGGTGCTCATGTTCGCCCTGGCGATATCCTTCCTGGCCGGGTTCCCGGAGTACATGGCAGGACTCATACTGGTCGGACTGGCGAGGTGCATCGCGATGGTTATCGTCTGGAACGACCTCGCTGGCGGAGACGCGGAGTACGCCGCCGGGCTTGTCGCCTTCAACAGCATATTCCAGATACTCTTCTACAGCCTCTACGCCTGGTTCTTCATAACCCTGCTGCCGCCATTATTCGGCGCGGAAAGCGCGGTCGTCACCGTCGGAATGGGTGAGATAGCCAGAAGCGTCCTCATCTACCTGGGCATACCGTTTTTCGCTGGGATGATAACGAGGTTCGTGCTGGTGAACAGGAAAGGCAGGCAGTGGTACGAAGGAAGGTTCATCCCGAGGATAAGCCCTCTGACGCTCGCGGCGCTTCTTTTCACCATAATAGTCATGTTCAGCCTCAAGGGTGAAGAAATACTGGCCATACCGCTCGATGTGGCAAAGATAGCGGTCCCGCTCCTCATCTATTTCGTTGTCATGTTCTTTGTGAGTTTCTGGATGGGCAGAAGGGCCGGGGTCGGCTACCCCAGGACAGCGACCGTGGCTTTTACCGCGGCCTCAAACAACTTCGAGCTGGCGATAGCCGTGGCCATATCCACTTTCGGTATTAACTCCGGTGCGGCTTTCGCCGCGGTCATAGGCCCGCTCGTCGAGGTGCCTGTCCTCATGGGCCTGGTCAATGTTTCGGTTTTCCTGAAAAATCGCTGCTTCGCTTTTGAGAAGTCCGCTGCCCGAGGCAACTGCGAACCGGATTAGAAGGCGCCCCGTGTTCGCAATTATTTTTCAGGATGCCTGCGGCTACGCGCTTCCTGCTTCCCCGGCGCAATAGCCGGTGCTCCAGCAGACCTGCAGATTATACCCGCCTGTAGGCCCGTCCAGGTTCAGTACTTCGCCCGCGAAATACAGGTTTTCCACAAGCTTTGACCTCATGGTCTTCGAGTCGACTTCGCTCAGCTCTATGCCGCCCGCCGTAATGACAGCTTTTTCAAAACCATAGAGCCCGGTCACATGGACCCCGAATTCCTTAATAAGGGACACAAGCCGCTTTCTTTCTTCCTTTGTGACGCTATTAGCTTTTTTTTCAGGGTCAATTCCCGCGATCTTCGTGATGACGGGGACGAGCTTCTGCGGCAGAAGCATATCAAGGCAGTTTTTAATCTGCCTGTTGGGACCTTCCTGAAAATCCTTCCGGAGCCGCGCGTCGACCTCCGTAAAATCAAGCTCAGGCACGAGATCTATCTTCAGCATGATGTCGCCGGGAAGTTCTTTGCGGACCCCCTTGCTCATGTTGATGATCAACGGCCCGCTCATTCCTTTGGCCGTAAACAGGGCATCTCCCGTGCCTGAGTCGAATTTCTTTCCGTCCTTATACGCCGCTATCCTGATGTCCCTGAGGCTTAACCCTTCAAGCTCTTTTACAAACGCGTCCTTTAGAATAACAGGCGTAAGCGACGGCTCGGGACGGATGACAGTATGACCCAGGGCTTTAGCCCATTCGAATCCGTCGCCTGTGGAGCCGGTTGCCGGGTACGATTTGCCGCCGGTACATATGATGAATCTGTCGGCCAGGACTTCTTCGCCGGTCGCAAGCACAATCTTCTCGATTCTGCCGCCTGACCTGTCTATCGTTCTTACTTCCGCGTTTAATTTTACTTCGACTCTGTTTTTCTCCATGTAATCGATAAGGGCGTTAAGAACATCCCGCGCCATGTCGCTTTCGGTTATGACCCTGTTGTTCTTCTCGACCTTTGTCTTTACGCCGCGGCTTTCGAAAAAGCCTATAAGGTCCCTGACCCCGAACCTTGAAAACGCGGAAATAAGAAACTTGCCGTTTTTGCCGAATTTCTCCGCCATCTCTCTCGGAGAGTCGATTTTGTTGGTGATATTGCACCGCCCGTGCCCTGTTATCAGGAGCTTGATGCCGAGCTTGTCATTCTTCTCGAGCAGAAGTACGCGAAAGCCGCGCTCTCCCGCTCTTCCCGCGGCCATCATCCCGGCCGGGCCTCCACCGATAACAACAACATCGTATTTCATAGCACTGTTATATCATAAATTTTTAACTGGAAGGGAGGTCAGATTGCCCTGCGCACCGTTCAGTTGCATTAAAGAAGCCATTGTTTGAAATTAGTTTCCACTTGGTTGACATAAGTCATGTTGTTTTGGCGGCAGCTTGGTAAAATCAGCACCATAGTGTTGATGATCCGGTTTTTCCAGTATGGGAGAGCTTTGAAGAAAAACCTCATTTCGATAGTCCTTCTTGTCGGCGCGGTAACGCTGAACCTGAGCATGCTCAGCCAGGCCCGCTGCGCCGGAGGCCAGGACAGGCAGGTCAACGCGGCCCAGGCGGCCCAGGCTGTAGCGCCGCAGGGCAACTCTGCCTGTTGCGCTGCGCATTCCAGGGGGCAGGAAGTAAAGGACGGGGGCGGACGAAACGCGCAACATGGCTCCGGCGTAAAATGCGTCTGCGGCGTCGATGGCCCGGGCGCCCATCTGGATTTCAACTTCATTGTGGCTGCGGTCGAGTTCGCGCCAGAGAATCATGCGCTACAGACCCTTCCAACGACAGTTTCCGTTTTTACGAACGCCGCTCCAGTCCCTCAGGACAGGCCTCCGAAGCTGCTCGCCTGAGCAAAAAATCAGAATAAGAATTCAGCAGCCATGTGGGCGTAAATTGGTTCAGCTCCGCCCATGGTTGAAATGCGCCTGAAAAGGGGCCGTGTTTAAAGTGACTTTGAGGCAGCGCGGGACGCCGTATAGTTCCTCTTTGCCTTTGACCGGCTATTAAAATAAAGGAGACCGTACCAATGACCAAGATGTCAGCAAGGAATATGTTCATTGTGGCGACTTTAGTGGTGGCGGTGTTATTTGCCTACCTCACTTACCTGTCCCACGATGCCTTCCCCGCCAAGACGCACCCTGAGAACATAACCGCTCAGGTGGCGCACGGCAAGAAGGTCTGGGAAAGACACGCCTGCATAGACTGCCATACTCTCCTTGGAGAGGGAGCTTACTATGCCCCTGAGCTCGGTAATGTCATCGCGAGGCGGGGCGGGCCGTTCGTGCGCACCGTTCTTGAGACAGCCGCAGTACAGGGATGGGGCACTACGAGGAAAATGCCTCAGTTCGACCTTTCCAAAGAGGACATAGACTCTCTCGTCGAGTTCTTCAAGTGGATGAACCAGGTCGACACCAACAACTGGCCCCCGAACAAGGAAGGTTAATTCCCAAGGGTGCGCTTAGTTTCGGGAAGCCGCAAGGCAACGAGCGGCAAGACAAACATAATCAGGAGAGAACTTGATGAAATACCAGTTCGAATCACAACGGGTCAGCTATCCGTACTTCGTAGCGGCCATGCTGCTGTTCGCCGCCCAGATTCTTTTCGGTCTGGTCATCGGCGCCCAGTACCTCTGGCCGGATTTGCTGTTTCCTGCGATACCTTTTAACATCGGCAGGATGATACACATAAACCTGCTTGTCGTCTGGCTCATTTTCGGTTTCATGGGCGCGGCGTATTACCTCCTGCCCGAAGAGGTGGAGGGAGAGATATACAGCACCAAGCTGGCTCTCGTGCAGTTCTGGATGTTCCTTGTCGGCGGCGCGACCGCTATCGTCGGATACCTGTTCAGGTGGCACGACGGCAGGGAGTTCCTCGAACAGCCGTTTCTCATCAAGGTTGCCATAGTCGTAGTAGTGCTGATGTTCATCTTCAACATGATAATGACGATGATCAAGGGAAGGCGCAGGACGAGCATATCGATCGTACTCCTCATTGGTTTCCTCGGGCTTGCCGTGTTCTACCTTTTCGCCTTTTACAAGCCCGACAACATGACCGTCGACAAGTATTACTGGTGGTTTGTGGTGCATCTCTGGGTCGAGGGCGTGTGGGAGCTTATCATGGCCGCGTTCCTCTCGTTCCTCCTCATCAAGCTCACTGGAATCGACCGCGAGGTCGCTGAGAAGTGGCTTTATGTGATAGTCGGGCTTACCTTCCTTACCGGCGTCGTAGGCACGGGGCACCATTATTACTGGATAGGCACTCCTGCCTTCTGGCAGACATGGGGCGCGTGGTTCTCGGCGATCGAGGTACTGCCTTTTGCGGCCATGGTGGCCTTCAGCTTCAAAATGGTGAGCAAAAGGACGCGTCAGCACCCGAACCGCGCAGCGGTGCTCTGGACTATCGGGGCCGCCGTGCTGAGCTTCCTGGGCGCCGGCGTCTGGGGCTTCATGCACACGCTGCCGCAGATAAACTTCTATACCCACGGCACGCAGATAACGGCTAGCCACGGCCATCTGGCGTTTTACGGCGCGTACGCCGTCATAGTGCTTGCCATGGCAAGCTACGCTGTGCCTAATCTGAGGAAATCGACCGGCATCATCACCCACCAGAAGCAGGAGATATTCGCTTTCTGGACGATGGCCGTATCGATGGTCTTCATAGCCCTGGCGCTTACCGGCGCGGGCATCGTTCAGGTGTACCTCCAGAGGGTCATCGGCATGTCCTACATGGAAACCCAGGGATACATGAGCCTCTTTTACGTCATCAGGCTCTTCTTCGGCGTAACCTTTGCCATCGGGCTTGTCGTTTATCTGTACGACTTCTTCATCGGCAAATCGAAGTCGGCAGCCTGAAAGCCGCCTGATACGGGAGTTAGCGAATGAACAACATCAACACGAGGGAGGCGCCGGCAGCTGCCGGCGTCTCCTTGAAAGAGCCGTACTACAAGCCTGCCGGGCGCGAGATAGAAATATTCGAGGCGGCCTACAGGTCGAAAATGGCGGTTCTTCTGAAAGGCCCTACAGGGTGCGGTAAGACGCGGTTCGTTGCGCACATGGCCTGGCGGCTCGGTCTGCCGGTGCATACGGTCGCATGCCACGACGACCTGACGAGCTCTGACCTCGTTGGCCGCTACCTCATAAAAGGGCGCGAAACGGTCTGGATCGACGGCCCTCTCACCGCTGCCGTCCGCCGGGGCGGCGTCTGTTATCTCGACGAGGTCGTGGAGGCGCGCAAGGACACCACCGTCATCCTTCACCCTCTTTCAGATGACAGGCGCATGCTTTCGGTAGAGAAAACGGGCGAGGAACTCAGCGCCCCGGACGACTTCATGCTGGTCATATCCTACAACCCGGGCTACCAGCACATACTGAAGGACTTGAAGCCGTCCACTCGCCAGCGGTTCATATCTCTTGATTTCGATTACCCGCCCGAGGAGATGGAAGCCGAGATAGTTGCGAAGGAAAGCGGGCTTGACGAGGGCGCCGCAGGCAAGCTGGTCCGCGCTGGAAGACGGATGCGAAAGCTCGTTGATTCGGGCCTCGAGTCCCCTCCGGGCACGCGCCTTCTCGTGCATGCGGCGGCCCTTATGAAACAAGGCCTTGATATGCGGGAAGCGTGCGAGGCGGCCATAGTAAGGCCGATTACCGACGACGCGGAACTGCATAAGGCCATGGTCGATATACTCAACGCGACCTTCTAGCAGGCTTCAAATAAGTCCATCTGTATCGTTGTCTTTGTCGCGCGTCACTGCGGCGTACAAAAAAAGTACGCCTCTTCCCTCGCTCCTCGACGCCTCGCGTATGAAGCTTTTTGAGCAGCCTGAATAAAAAACGGGTTTTTTAACGCCCTCTCAACGGGGCAGCGGGTCTCTTATGGAACATCTGATCGCAAAAGGCGTGGACAGGGCAATCCAGTTCGTTCACCGCAAGCGCATGGAAGCCTTCAAAGGGGCAGGAGACCCGTTTGTCATAAGCGGCAACCTGCGCAGGTTCTCCGCCCTTGCGTCGATGGTCGCGGGCCGTGAGCTTGAGGTCGCTGACATAAGGGGAGATACGCCTCCGAGGCCTTACTGGCCGGTAATGTACAAGATGGCGCACCCGGCGCTCCTTCCTGAGCACGGCTTTGGCTGGTCTGACGGAGAAACATTGTTCTTCCCTGTTTCGGTAGTCGAGATGCCTGACGAGGCGTCCAGGGAAGAGCTGGCGAAAGCCCTTCTTTTTTTCCTGTCCTTTCAGGTAAGATGCGGCACGCTTGATATTGCCCTTCAAAACCAGTCTCAGCTTGCTTCAGACCGCCTTGTGGCCGATCTTTTCTGGATAATCGAGAACGCGAGGCTTTATCATGAAATATTAAGGGAGTACCCGGGCGTGGTGCGCAACTGGGCAAACTTGTCCCGGTATCTTCTTGAGAAAAGGCCTGCCGTAAGATACCTTAACCATCCCGAAAAAAAGGTCGAGGAGTTTTTAAAAGAAACGGTTGAGGCGTGTGGCGTGCCGTCAAATCCCGGCAGCGCTGAGGATAGCCTCTGCCGTGCGGTTGAAATAAAAAACAAATGGACAGCTGAAGGGATAAAGACCGGGCGGTACAGGGCCATAATCCCGTTTTTTCCGTGGGGCAAGCTCATCCCGGAGAGGATCAAGAACGGAGATCTTATTATTGATCATGGCAAGGCGCTGAAAGCTCCGGATTCCTCTTCCGAAAACGAGACGCCTCAAGCAAAGCCCGGCAAAAGCGCGAGATACGCCGCCCGCAAGGAAGAGGTCGACGAGAAGGCGAATGAGAACGGCCTGACGCTCAATATTTATGACAAGATACTTTCGTGGGCCGAGTTCGTAAATGTGAACAGGCCCTTTGACGACGACCCTGACGAAGAGGCCGGGAAAAAGGCTGACGAGTGCGAAGAGCTTTCCGTCTCCGAACTGGAGAGGGGAACAGCGAACACCTTTAACGCCGAACTTGAAAAAGCGGACGCGTACACCTCTGGCGGCGAACAGGAGGCGGACTCAAACGAAGAGTCTTATTACTATTCTGAATGGGATTATAAGAGGCGGGCCTACAGGCCGGATTACTCGCGCCTTATCGAATTGCCTGTCGTCGGCGAGGACGCGGAGTTCTGCGCGAGAATATTGAGGGAAAAAAGCGCTCTTGTGAAAGAGGTGACCAGAAACTTCGAGAGGCTCTCTCCAGCCGTAAGGCTTGTAGGAAGGCAGACCGATGGGACTTCCATTGACCTTAACGCGGCAGTTGAGGCGATAGCCGACCTCGAGGCAGGGCGCACGCCGGATGACAGGCTTTATAGCAATTATATTAAAACCGAGCGCGACCTTTCTGCGCTCTTTCTGGTCGACCTCAGCATGTCTACGGACGGGTGGGCCGGGAGCGCTAAAATAATTGACCATGAAAAGCAGTCGCTGGTAGTGCTCTGCGAGGCGCTCAAAAAGTTGCGGGACAGGTACGCGATCTACGGTTTTTCCGGCAAGACCCGCAAGGGCTGCCGGTTTTTCCGCGTAAAGGGCTTTGCCGAAAACTATGGGGATGTCGTTAAAAAAAGAATAGGCGGGCTTATACCGTACTCGTATACAAGGATGGGCCCCGCGATAAGACACGCGGCCTCGATACTTTCAAAGGAAGAGGCGCGCACCAGGCTTCTGTTCATTCTGTCGGACGGAAAGCCGAACGATGTGGATGTCTATGAGGGCAGGTACGGGGTAGAGGATACGAGGAAGGCGATAAAAGAAGCCGAGAGCGCGGGCATAACGCCGTTTTGCCTTACGGTTGACACCGGAGCTGGAGACTACCTGCCGAGGCTCTTCGGGCGCGGAAACTACGCGGTCGTGCCCGGGGTGGACATGCTCGCAAAAAAACTGCCGGAGCTGTACGCGAAGATAATACATAAACTATAAGACTTCACCTGTTGCTTTCAGCTGGCGTGCGCAGTCCACTATGTGAACGATGACCGTCAAACGAAGTATCCAGTCTGTATTCCGGCGGGGGCAGCCGCTCCTGTTTTAAGCTTATGACATAATCAGAAAAGTTACAGAGCCGGCCGTAAATCCACTTTCGGTAACAGAGCTATTTTACAATCAGGTTGTTCTTCACCGATTTTACGCCAGCAACGCTGGCTGCGACTTCTCCTGCCTTTTTGGCGCTCTGCTGCGAATCGACAAAACCGCTTAACTGAACTTCACCCTTGAAAGTCTCGACATTTATCTGCAACACTTTCAACTCTGGCTCGTTAAAGACTGCGGCCTTTACCTTGGTTGTGATTACTGAGTCATCAAAATACTGTCCGGGGCTTTCCTTTTTCTGCGAGGCTGCGCATCCCATGAATACGGTTATCAGCCAGATGCAGACCAGGCTTTTTAAAACGCGATGTGTTTTAACCATGAGGTCCTCTCCTTTCCAGTACAGGCTCCGCTAGACCTGAATGATCAAAAAAAGCGGGCAATGCTGCAATATCGCTTTAAGCTTACCGCACGCTACTTACCTGTCAAGGGCCTATGGCGTTAACTCCCTGTTTTTCTGTTTAATCGTGGTCTCATGGCACTGAAACGAAATGAAAAAAGGGATAGCCTGCAAGGCTATCCCTTTTCTTATTTAACAGGCCGCTGAAAAACTCTGTTTCTTCAGGCTGCCTCAAGCTCCCCATCTGCGTTGTTGTCAGCGTCGCGCGTAATTGCGGCGTACAAACAACGAACGCCTCATTCCTTGCTCCTCGACGCCTAGCATCTGGAACTTTTTGAGCAGCCTGTTTTTTTGTCCGCTTGAAATTTTTTACAGCCGTGCGGCCAAATTGAAAAAGGGGATAGCCTGACGGCTATCCCCTTTTGTATTTAACTTGTTCAGCAGCCTGTCATGTCAGGCTTTTCTTCTGCGCCAGGACCACAATGCCGCGCCTGTCAACCCGGAGCCCAACAGCAGCAGGGAAGAGGGCTCAGGTACGGATGTCGGTGTCGTAGTAACATTCAGGTAATCGTTGCCGCAGGACATGGTCCAGTGCAGGGTTACGGGCCCGCCGGAATAGGCGGCAAGGGCGTTAAGCCCGAAGCTGCCCTCGAGCACATAGGAGGTCCCGCCGTTCATGTTGCTGGCGAACACGCCAGAGCCGTAATCGCCGCTGAAGGCCGTCGGGATGAGCGTGCCGGTTTTGTACTGGAACGGGTCAGCCACATGGTGCTGCGCGTACATCGAGTTCTGCCATGCCGACACGCTGTACAGGCTGTAAGACGGGTTGCCTGAAGATATGGCGAAGTCAATGGCATAGTCGTAGGTGCCGTCGTTGTTGGTGTCAATGGCGAAATCGCCTGGCTTGTAGTCGATGCCGCCCTGTCTGACGCCGTCCGCGAGGTTGAAGCCGGTCTGCAGGCCGAAGTAAACGGTGCCGTTTTTAATCCGCAACCCGAGGTATTCGACATCGAAAGCCTGCCCTCCGTAACCGGGGCCTACAAATCCGCCTGAACCTACCCCGTCATCCGCGGAATAGTTCCCGGCCCATTCGTCCAGGCCGAACGCTCCGTCGAGGGTTATCGCAGGGGCGCTCTGAGCGAAACAAAGCAGTGTGGCAGCAACTGTCATGAAAGAGATTTTGTTTTTCATGACTCAGTGATAATGCAACTCTGATGCCAAATTGTGGCAACTCCAGCCAAGTGCTTGATTTTGATGATATATGCTCGAATCGCTGTCGTGAACCTATGGAGCCGTTGTAAAGAATCCTGACAATAAGGGGCTGGAAATCAAGGAATTGCCTGTAAGGGACTTCTTAAAATTTTACACATTGCCGCTGATCCGCCATGCTATCAAATTGAATGAGGGGCTACGGCGTAGCCGTAGCCCCTCATTCAATGAAATGTTTAAAAGCCCTGTTCAGCTTGCGTATTTCATAAGCGGCGCAACTTTGCTCTTCAGACGCGCGCGTTCCATGACCAGCTCTTCATCGACCCCCCTTGACACCTTGAACACATCCACGGTCTTCTTGAGGTTGGAGGCGAGCATGGCTATCTCACTGGACGCACCTGCTATCTGGCTGGCGCTCTCAGATGTCTCCGCAACGACCGATGAGACGCTTTCCATGTCGCAGCTTATCTGCTCGGTGGCGGAGTGCTGCTGCTGGATCGCAACCATGACCGTTTCTATCATGGTCGTCACGACCTCGACCCTGCTCACAATCTCGTTCAGCGACGCGCCGGCCTCTTCGGCGAGCCTGGCCCCGGCGCCTACGGCGCTGACCTCGTTCTCCATCGAAGCGATGGCCTTGCCGGTCTCATCCTGCATGGCCCTTATCATGGTATCTATTTCCTTGGTCGCCTTCATGGTCTTTTCGGCAAGTCTCTTGACTTCGTCGGCGACTACGGCGAACCCGCGGCCCTGCTCTCCGGCTCTGGCAGCCTCGATCGCGGCGTTCAGGGCAAGCAGGTTGGTCTGGTCAGCTATGTCCTCTATCACGGTGATTATCGACCCTATCTCCCTGGAGCGGCCGCCGAGGCCGGAGATGATGCAGCTGGATTCCTTTGCCGTCTTTGATATGCCGTCCATTGATTCGATGGTCCTGACGACTATTCTCCCTCCATTTTCAGCTACCTCGCTTGCGGCCTGCGCCGCTTCCGCCGCGCAGGAGACGCTCCTGGTTATCTCGGCTATCGTTGAGCTCATCTCCTGGGAAGCCGTCGCGACCTGGGCCGCCCTGGCGCTCTGGGATGTGGAGCCCCCGGCAATGCTCGTGGCCGCCGCCGACAGTTCTCCGGAAGACGAAGCCAGATAGTCCACCGAGGCGTGTATCTCGCGCACGACCCCGTGGAACCTGTCCATCATCCTGTTGAATGTCTCGGCCATCTGTCCGTTTTCGTCGGTTGACGCGGCCTGAATCTTGACGGTCAGGTCGCCGGAGCGTTCTATCGCTGCCATCTTGTCCTTGAGGGAGTGCATCGGGTTTATGACCTTTTTGTTTATAATGACAATGGATGCGGCGCCGAGCACGATGACGAGCGCCATTACCGCCAGCGACAGCGCCATCTGCCGTTTCGAGGCCCTCAGTTCAGGTTTTATTTTTGAGTCGACCAGTTTTCCTATCGCAGCCGAGACGCCGAGGATGGAATTTATAGCCTCGCTCGACCTCTCGATCCATTGTTTGCCGTCAAGAGTGTACTCGCCGGTAAGGCTCGCGGCAAATATCGCCTTGCGGGTCTGCTCAAAGC
>Ga0209342_10000207_pt1 | contig 65630 bp, 56 predicted proteins | sample RifCSP16_2_FD_184023 | JGI IMG/M metagenome (GOLD analysis project Ga0209342, IMG submission 184023) | Soil microbial communities from Rifle, Colorado - Rifle CSP2_sed 16_2 (SPAdes) (version 2) | ecosystem: Environmental > Terrestrial > Deep subsurface > Rock core/Sediment | place: Rifle... | reverse complement strand
CTATCGAGTGAGCGTGCCGGCCACTCCCAGCCAGCCCGCCCGCGAGGCACAGCTGGTGCTGGCTTGGGCGGCCGTGCGGGTGCCGGCCCCGACCCAAGCCCCACCCTCGGTCCGGAGCCTGCCTCCTCTGAACGCGTGGGTCGTGCGGGCCTGGGAGGACGACCCGCCGCCGGGGGTCGAACCCATCGAGTGGATTCTGCTCACCTCGCTGCCGGTGGAACGGGTGGCCGAGGCCCGCCGCATCACCGACTGGTATACCTGCCGCTGGTTGTGTGAAGATTATCATCAATGCTTGAAAACCGGCTGTCGGGTGGAAAACAGCCAACTGGATGAGGGCGCCGACCTGGAACGCTTACTGGGCTTCGCCGCGCCCATCGCGGTGCGCCTGCTGCAACTGCGCCAGACCGCGCGTCAGACACCCGACATGCCGGCCACCACCGTCGTCGAGCCGTTCATGGTCGAAGTCCTCGCCCGCCGTCAACAGGTCGAGGCCGCCAGCCTGACGGCCGCCGAGTTCTGGCGGCGCGTCGCTCAGCTCGGTGGTCACCAAGGTCGTCGCCGCGATGGCGCGCCGGGCTGGCGCACCTTGTGGCGCGGCTGGCGTCTCTTATCCGACCTGACGGAGGGGGCTCGCCTGTTCCGCGCTCCCGACACCAGCTGAAAAATGTGGGTAAAGATCAGGGCTGAAGCCTCGACTCCGACGTAAATCAAAGTGGAATCCGCGCTAGAATCTGATTATTGACGCAGGGCGTGATATTCGCCCCTCTACGCACCGCCTTGATGCGGTACCAGGCTGCGCCGTCTGGCCCGATCTTGCTACAATTTGATGAGTCCACGCTGGGCAGCGATGGTGACCGCTTCGGTTCGATTCGTCGCATCGAGCTTGCGGAAGATCGCGCTGACGTGGAATTTCACCGTGCGCTCGCTGATGCCCAGCCGCGCGGCGATCTGCTTGTTCGCCTGTCCCTGTGCCAGCAGGCGCAGCACTTCGACCTCGCGCGACGTCAAGATGCCGGGCCGGCTCGCCGTGCGATCTGTTCCACTCTGCACCTGCTTCAGCAGCTTGGAAGCGACTGCCGGCTGCAGCAGAGAGCCGCCGCCGTGCACCACCCGGATCGCATCGAACACCTGATCGCGCGGTGCGCCCTTCAGGAGGTAGCCCTGTGCGCCGGTCTGCACCGCGGCCAGAATGCGCTCGTCGCTGTCGTACGCCGTGAACACCAGCACGCGCGTATCGGGCGCGGCCTCACGTATGTGACGCAGCGCTTCGACGCCGTCCATCTCCGGCATTTCCAGATCGAGCAGGAGCACGTTGGGACGAAGCGCCTTTGTCTGCTTGACGGTTTCCGCGCCGTCGCCGGCTTCGCCGATCACCGCGAAGTCAGGTTGCGTCTCGAGGATAGCGCGCAGTCCATCGCGAACCACGGGGTGATCGTCGGCCAGAAAGATGGTGATCATCGAACGGGTTCCCCGAGTTCCCCGAGTTCCCAGAGTTCCTTGAGTATCAACCCATGAATCTAAAGGAACTGAGGGAACTGAAGGAACTCACACCGGTATGTCCAGAAGGATACGCGTCCCACGATTCGGCAGACTATCGACTTCCAACGTGCCGCCGAGCAGGCGCGCCCGCTCACGCATGCCGATCAAGCCGAAGCCGGTCGTCGCCGCCCCCGGTTCGAACCCTTGCCCGTCGTCTTCGACGGTCAGGCGCAGGCGGTCGTCGGATCGGCTCAAGCTGACGACGAGGCGTTCTGCGCCCGAATGGCGCGCCGCGTTATTCAGGGCTTCCTGGGCGATGCGATAGACGCCTGCTTCGATGCGGCCCGGCAGCTCCTCGACCGCTCCCTGCACTTGCACGTCGATCGACACGCCGTCCTCACGCGCGAGTGTCTCGGCGAGTGCGCGAAGCGCGTCGGGCAATGACCGTTCGAGCAGCGGCGCGGCGCGCAGATCGAGCACCGAGCGGCGCGCTTCCTCGAGGTTCAAGCGGGCAAGATCGAGCGCCTTGCGCAGGTTGTCCTTGGCGCGCGTAGGCGACGCGTCGATCAGCGCGTCGGCCGATTCGAGCTGCAGGGAAATCGCCGCCAGTCCCTGCGCCAGCGTGTCGTGTATCTCGCGCGCCAGCCGGTTGCGCTCTTCGATCTTGGCGAGCTGCGCGCTGCGCGCGTAGAGACGGGCGCGCTCGATCGCCACGCCGAGCTGGTAGCCGATCGTGTACAGCAGGCGCAGGTCGTCGGCGTCTAGCTCGCGCCAGTCGGCGCTGGCGACGTTGAGCACGCCCAGCTTGTCGGTGTGAGAATAGATCGGTATGCTGGCGTGATAGCGCAGTCCATCCGTGCCATCGATGAGCGCCTTCAGGCGCGAGCAGGTCACGACGTTGACGTTGGCCGCGCCGGTAAGATCGCCCTGCTCGAAGGTATCCAGGCAATAGCACGAGCCGGTCATGCGCTCCGGCTCGTTCGCCAGCGCGGGCGGCAGGAACTGCGACGCGGCCAGGTACGGTTCGCCGGTGTCTTCTTCGAGCAGCCATATCCAGCCGGTACGCAAGCTCAGCAGCTCGGCCACCAGCCGCAGCACGCCCTCCAGCGCCTGGGGCAGATCGACGGACCGGTTGAGCGCCTCGGCAATCGCGTTGAGGATCGACAACTCGCGATTGCGACGCAGCAGCTTGTGGGCGTCTTCGTAGCTCACGAATCAGTCCTTGCAAGTCGCCTGAGTTCCCTGAGTTCCTGAGTTCCCAAAGGGTCCACAAGGAATTGAAGGAACTCAAGGAACTCTGCTATTGAGACCGCTCGTACTTGGCTTCGACGGTGATCGCGATCCCGCCACGCACGTTGAACCTGCCGATCACTTCGCAGCGAAGCGGATCGAGCGCCGCCACCAGATCGTCGAGGATGATGTTGGTGACGTGCTCGTGGAAGTGCCCTTCGTCGCGGAAGGACCACAGGTACAGCTTGAGCGACTTCGATTCGACGATGCGCTGATCGGGCACGTAGCGTATGGTGATCGTGGCGAAGTCCGGCTGGCCGGTCGCCGGGCACACGCACGTGAATTCGTTCGATTCCAGCGTGATCGTGTATGGGCGACCGGGGTGCAGGTTCGGAAATGTCTCCAACTTGCGCATCGGCTTTGCCGCGTCGCGATTCAACAGTGTCAAGTCTTTCAGCAAATCATTCTTTTCCATCCCATCACAACTCCCTCACACAATTCTACTCACGGAGTTTGGCAACAGCCATATGTGGCGTTTGGAGTGCAGGCTTCAGCCATCCACTCGCACATGGAACGGACTAAAGTCCGTCTCAAAGTCAAACACATCGACGCCTTCGGCGCGCTTCAGGCGGCCGACGACGACGTACGTCAGCGGCGTGGCAACGATCTCGTACACACTCTTGAACAGCCACTGCACGACGATTGTGTTGAGCAATGCCTGGGGCGGGAGCGTGCCCTGCACGGCGGGCGGCAGCGCCGTGATCTGAAGCAGGCCGAGGGTGATGAACACGGCCGAATCGGCAAATTGCCCGATCAGCGTGCTGCCGATCGTCCGCGCCCAGAGATACCGGCCGTTGGTCGCGACTTTCATGCGCGCCAGCACGTACGAGTTGAGAAACTCGCCGACCAGGTAGGCCACGAACGAAGCCGCGAGCAGGCGCGGCGTGAATCCCAGGGTCGTTTCGTAGGCAGCCTGATTCGGCGCCCAGAAGTCCGCCGGAGGCAGTGCGCTCGCGATGGCGATGGCGATGACGGCGATCAGGTTGCACGTGAATCCGATCCATATCACCTGCCGCGCGCGGGCGTAGCCGTATACTTCGGTCAGCACGTCGCCGACGATATACGAAACGGGAAAGATGATGACGGCCGCCGGCAAGATCAGTCCGCCGATGTCGATCAGCTTGACGGCGATAATGTTCGCCGTGATCAGGCACGCCACGAAGATAGCCGTGACCCAGTTGAGGTACCGATAATGCATCATGATGTTGCTCAATGAAGGTTTGGGTGAGGAGCGAATCAGCGAGTCAGCGAGATGAGCGCCGTTTCTTTTGACCTTCTATCTCTGTGACAAGCAGGCTGATAATCTCATCGATAAGCGCCAATCTGTGGTCGAGGACTTTGGGCGGCAGGAGACGCCGGCCGCGGTAATACCAGCCCTTGGTCTCGCGTGCCGAACCGAGCGCGACACGTAGAAAATACTGGCGCTCCTTGCCGAAGCCACGGCCGTGCCCTTCCTCCATGTTCGCGCTGATCGATCCTGCGCTATCGATCAACTGAGCAGCGACCTTTCGACCGCGCGCATCGTCCAACATCTTGCCGCAGTCTTCCCATGCCAAATCGTATAAAAACAGCGCCTTCTGATACATCAGGGATCGCCAAATCGGTTCAGCCTTGATGCGCGGATGAACTCCTGCCAACCAACCTTTGTAGTTCATGAGCCCTACTCCGGGAGCGACCATGTCCCATTGACTCGCTGATTCGCTGACTCGCTAGCCTACAATTACGACATGCGGCCCCTCGTCTTCGACAGTGTGGCCCTCCCATAAACGGCAGAACGCGCACAAGCCGGGAGCGCTGGTCGGCTGGCCGCAGCGATCGCAGGCGTGCAGATCGGTCGAAGTCCCCGCCTGGGCAAGCAGCCCATCCTCTTTCGCGCGCAGGAAGCTGAGGTAGAAATCAAGCTTCGCGCCGGGCCGATCTTTCTCCATCTGGTTCAGCAATTCTTTGTAGGTGATGCTCGTCGCGCCGACGGCGAAGGGACACTCGTCGTAGATGTAGTCGATGCCGCGCACGAGCGCATACGCCGCCGTCTCGCGCTCGTAGAAGCGGCACAGCGGCTTGACCTTGCGCGCGAAGCCGGGCCGATCGGCCGGCAGGACCGGCGCCTGCCGCGCCAGGTACTCTGTCTTCCAGTGCAGCGTGTTTCCCCACAGCACCGCCGCCTCGTCGTCGAGGTTGTGGCCGGTGGTCAACACGTCGTAGCCCAGGTCGTAGGCGATGCGGTTCATCTCGTGCCGCTTGATCAGACCGCACACCGAGCACGGCTTGCCGCGCCCGCGATTGCTGCGCTGCGCGACCTCAGGGATCGACTCGCCGTACGCGCCTTTCACGTCCAGCACGTGCAGCCTCGCGTCCGGCCAGAAATCGCGCACGAACTTCTCGGCGCAGACACGGGAGGAGTCCGAATAGCCGATCCCGCCGTCGATGCCGAGACCGAGATACAGGCCGTCGGCGTTGTAGCCGAGCGCGAGGAGGATATCCCACAGCGCCAGGCTGTCTTTGCCGCCCGACACGGCCACGAGCACGCGCTCGTCCGGCTTGAACATGCGGTATTTCTCGATGAAGCGCTGCGTATTCGCGCGCATCCATTCGACGAAGTGCGTCTCGCACAGCGCCAGGCGGTGCTGGCGCATGTTGATGACGGCAAGCTCGCCGCACTTGCGGCAGCGCATCCCTTTCATTGCATCACCCGCCCGAAATCACGGCGATCAGCTTGATGTCATCCTCGTCGCCGAGCAGCGTGCCGTCGTTGATCAGCTTGCCGTTCTTGACGGCGAGAATGGTCTCGGGATTCAGACCGGCCTTGACGATCAGGTCGCGCACGGTGATGTGGCCCGGGACTTCCCACTTCTTATCGCGGTAAGTCACTTTGATCATGCCCACCTCGCATCCAGACATCCAATTTCAGCCTGCGCCGTCGCGGTTGGCTGTGGGGCGCGCCGGCAAGGCTTGCCCTGAGCCGCCTGCCCTGAGCCTGCCCTGCGAAGTCCCCGACCGAACCCCCTGCAGGGGGCAGGCTGCTCGCGCCCCGCCCAGCGGGGTGGAGCGGGAAGCGCAGCCGAAGGGCCGAAGGGTCGCGGGCTTCGAGCAGAGTTACGACGCACTCTCAGAGGCATAACGATTCTAAGTTGAAAGCAGGGATGCGTCAAGGCAGTTGCGAAGAAGAGGGGCGGCCGAACGCGCCCCTCCCGAGGACCTCTTCGGTGACTTCTCGTCTACGCCGACGCGATGCGTCGAGGAATTTCGGGCAGTTGTTCCGTCTGCAACAATCTCAGGGCTTTCGAAAATCGCGGCGGGAACGGCGTCTGACCGTGCACGAATGCGACGTAGACGGGCGAGGCATCCGGGCCGCCGACGACGATGGGGCTAGACTCGACGTCCACGTCGCGTGCGAAGATCATATCATTCTTTCCGGCGGCGTGGGTTCCGAAGACTTGAGCGCGCGGCATGGTGTAGGCATTCGCGCTGAGCCAGTCGAAGACGGTCTCGCCGGCGAACGTTTGCCCCACTTCGTCGACGATCGACTGCGGGATGAACAGATAAGGCTCGGCGTAGAGCAAGACGCCGAGCCGCAGCGTCAGCGATCCCTGCTGGATCAGGCGGCCACCGTCTCCGACGAGCCGGGCGGCGACATCGGCGAAGCCGGGTCCGGTGACCAGAACACCTTTCGTCAGGAGCTCCAGGTCATAGCCGACGATCGCGCCGTCGAGCTGATGTGTCAGGATTCCCATTTCTAAGGTCGCGGCCCGGCCGCCTTCACTTCCGGCGCAGCCTGATCGGCGTACTGCTCGAAGTTCTGGACGAACAGCGAAGCCAGCTCGCGCGCTTTCTGATCGTACGCGTTCGGGTCGAGCCACGTGCGGCGCGGATTGAGCACCTCGGACGGGACGCCGGGGCACTCGACCGGCATGTGGAGGCCAAAGATCGGGTCGGCCTCGGTGGGCACGTGGTCCAACGACCCGTTCAATGCCGCGTGCACCATCGCACGCGTGTAGCTGATCTTCATGCGCGCCCCGACGCCGTACGGCCCACCGCTCCAGCCGGTATTGACGAGCCAGACCTGCGCCTTGTGCTTCGCGATCTTCTCGCCCAGCATACGAGCGTAGACGGTGGGATGCCGTGGCAGGAACGGCGCGCCGAAGCAGGTGCTGAATGTCGCCTGTGGCTCGGTCACGCCGCGCTCGGTGCCGGCCAGCTTCGCCGTGTAGCCCGACAGAAAGTGATACATCGCTTGCTCCGGCGTGAGCTTGGAAATCGGCGGCAGCGCGCCGAAGGCGTCGGCGGCCAGGAACACCACGTTTTTCGGATGATCGCCCAGGCCGGGGATGACCGCATTGCCGATGAAGTCAATAGGATATGCCGCGCGCGTGTTCTCAGTGATCGACTCGTCGTCGAGATCGAGCGCGCGCGATTCGGGATCGACGACGACATTCTCGAGAACCGTGCCGAAGCGGCGCATCGTCGCGTAGATCTCCGGCTCGGCCTCGGCGGAGAGGCGGATCACTTTGGCATAACAGCCACCCTCGAAGTTGAAGACGCCCCTATCCGACCAGCCGTGCTCGTCGTCGCCGATCAGCCCGCGCTGCGGATCGGCGGACAGCGTCGTCTTGCCTGTGCCCGACAGGCCGAAGAACAACGCCGTGTCGCCATGCTTGCCGACGTTGGCCGAGCAGTGCATCGGGAACACGTTGTGCATAGGCAGCAGGTAGTTGAGTGTGGTGAAGATCGACTTCTTCATCTCGCCCGCGTAGTTCGTGCCGCCGATCAGGATCATCTTGCGCGCGAAGTTAAGGACGACGAACGTTTCGCTGCGGGTGCCGTCGGTCGCGGGATCGGCCTTGCAGCCCGGGGCGTGCAGGATAGTGAAATCGGGCATGAAGTCGGCCAGGCCGGCCGCGTCGGGGCGAATGAACAGGTTGTAGACGAAGAGATTCTGCCAGGCGTTCTCGTTGATCACGCGCACTTTGAGGCGATACACGGGATCGGCGCCCGCATACAGATCGCGCACGTACAGCTCACCGCAGCCGTTCAGGTACGCGACGACCTTCTGGTAAAGCCGCTCGAAATGCTTGGGGCTGAGCGCCTGGTTTTGCTTACCCCACCAGACGTCATTTTCGCTCGATGGCTCGCGCACGGTGAATTTGTCGCTGGGCGAGCGGCCGGTGAACGGCGCGGTGATCGCGTTGAACGGGCCGTCGCGCGTGATGGCGCCCTCGGCCCGCCGGACGGCGTGCTCGATGAGCAGTGCGGGCGAGAGATTCCAGTGCACCGTACCGGCAGGGTGCAGCCCAGCAAGATCGAGTCCGTTTTTGCTTTGAATCATAATCGTCCTTGAGTTCCTTGAGTTCCTTAAGTTCCTTGAGTCCTATTCCAGGGCAGGCCGGGAACTAAAGGAACTCGGCTACATCCTGAGCGCCGACATCGTCCCGCGAATGAGATCGACCGACTTTTGCAGCATCACCCTCTCCTCGTCGTCGAGTCTGACCTCGACGATGTGCTCGACGCCGTCGCGTCCGAGCTTCACCGGCACGCCGAAGGCGATGTCCTTCAGGCCGTACTCGCCCTCCAGCACAACCGAGCACGGCAGGATGAGCTTTTGATCTTTGAGAATGGCCTCGACCATGCGGGCAGCGGCTGCGCCGGGCGCGTAATACGCGCTCGTGCCGAGCAGGTTGACGATCTCGCCGCCGCCCTTGCGCGTACGCTCGACGATGGCCTGCACGCGCTCCGGCGGCAGCAGCTCGCCAATCGGCACGCCCGCGACAGTCGTGTAGCGCACGAGCGGCACCATTTCGTCGCCGTGCCCACCCATCACCGAGGCATGCACGTTGGATACCGAGACGTCAAGCTCCATCGCGATAAACGCCGCCATGCGCGCCGAATCGAGCTGGCCTGCCTGACCGAAGACGCGCGAGCGAGGCCAGCCACTCAGTTTGTGCGCCAGGTACACCATCGTGTCGAGCGGGTTGGTCACGACGATCACAATCGCGTTCGGCGAGGTCTTCGTCACCCGCCCCATCACATCGGTGATGATCTCCTGGTTCTTGCCGACCAGGTCCTCGCGGCTCATGCCGGGCTTGCGCGGGAAGCCGGCCGTGATCACGACCACGTCTGAGTTGGCGGTAGGGCCATAGTCGGTTGCGCCGGTGATGTGCGTGTTGAAGCCGTAGACCGGCCCGGATTGGAGCAAGTCGAGCGACTTGCCCATCGGCATCGTGCCGGTCTGCGGGATGTCCACCAGCACGATATCGCCCAGCTCTCGCTCGGCCAGCCACAGCGCGCACGACGCGCCGACGTTGCCCGCGCCGACAACCGTAATCTTGTTTCGCATATTGTCTCCTATCAAGTTAGTTCCATGAGTTCCTTCAGTTCCCTTGTGAGGAACTCAGGGAACTGTAAGGAACTCAAATCACCGTCCCAGTGCCTGCCCTCTCCGACTCCAGCACCTTGTTAAACGCGGCGATCGCGACCTCGACCATCGAGTCTTCGGGCTGGCGCGTGGTCAACGACTGCAAAGCCAGGTTGGGGACGATGATCGCGCGAACGAGGGCGTTGTCCAGATGCCGCGCCGAAAATCGGATATACTCGTAGGCGACCATCGCCACGACCGGTATCAAAGCCAGGCGCAGAACCAACGATACGCCAAACGGCAGGCCGAGCGCGTTGAGGGGCGCGAAGAAGAAGATCGAGAGCACGACGACGGTCAGCAGGAAGGCCGTCCCGCAGCGCGGATGCGAGAGCGGGAAGCGCTGGACGCTCCGGACGGTCAGCTCCGCGCCGGCCTCGTAGGCGTTGATCGTCTTGTGCTCCGCGCCGTGATAGCCGAACACGCGCCGGATGTCCTTCATCCGACCGATGAGCCAGATGTACGCGACGAACAGGGCGAGCCGCACGACACCTTCGACGAGCGCAGACGCGAGGGGCGTCATCGACGGCTCGAACAAGGCGGCGACGCCCTTGGGAAGGAAGATGAACAGGCCCAGCCCGAAGGCGAGCGACACCGCAATCGTAGCCCACGCCACCGGCCCGCTGAACTTCACGTCTTCTTCGCCCAGCGCGATGTCGGCCGAATACATGAGACTGCGCAGCCCGAGGCCGAGCGCGTCCCACAGCATCGTCAAGCCGCGCAGGAACGGGATGCGCATCATGCGCCCGCCGTATAGCTTTTGGCTGAGCGGCTGCGTATGAATGACGATTTCCTGCTTGGGGTTGCGCACCGCGACGGCCATCGCCTTCGAGCCGCGCATCATCACGCCTTCGATGACTGCCTGGCCGCCGTAGTTGAATCGGGGCGAGCGCCCCGCCGGAGTATTCACGACTGAGATTCTACTCAGCGCGCCGGATTGTGTCAAGCATAACGATCGCCAGGACACGGATGAACGCAGATTCCACGGATATTGGGTTGCGACATGCGAAGTGGCCAGGTTGTGACTTGGCGGCGCGGAGTAACCTTATTGCAACAATTGACTGGCAAAATACGTCTGCAAACTGAGGAGGAGACATGAAACGCCAACTGTTCTTGCTGACGCTCACGATCGCTGCCTTAGCCGCCTGCGCCCCGGCGGCACCGGCTACGGCCCCCGCCGCACCTCCAACTGAGCCTCCCGCTGCCGTCGTGGTGACAGAGCCTGTAGTCATCCCGACCAGTGCCGGAATCAGTCCACCTGGTTCCGGAGGCCCGGCCATCGCGCCGACCAAGGCGGCAACGGCGACCCCGCTTGCCGGCCAGGTCCCCGCCGGCCGCACTGCGCCCGGCTGGAAGCGCCTTGATACGGCGAACCCGCCCCCTGCCCGCTTCGACTACACGCTCGCGCTCGATGCGGCCAGCAACAAGCTCGTGCTGTTCGGCGGGCGGGATGGCTCGAAGACACTGGGCGACACCTGGGTCTTCGATCTCGCCTCGAATACGTGGCGCGGAGTGAAAGCCTCGCCCTCGCCAGAGGCGCGCTTCGGTCACTCCGCCGCCTACGACCCGAAGTCGAAGCGCGTGCTGATCTTCGCCGGACAGGCCGGTGGATTCTTCAACGACGTGTGGGCGTTCGACACGGCGAAGGAGACCTGGCAGAAGCTGGAGACGAAGGGCACAGCCCCGGCGCAGCGGTACGGCAGTTCAGCCGTCGTCGACACCAGGACGAATCAACTGATCATCACTCACGGCTTCGCCAGCGGCCGGTTCGACGATACGTTCGCGCTCGACCTGGCGACGAATACGTGGTCGGCGATCGCGCCGAAGGACGCCGTGCCGCTCAAGCGCTGCCTGCACGAGGCGGTATACGACGCGAAGGCCGACCGGATGATCCTGTTCGGCGGCTGCTCGTCGGGCTTCGGGCCGTGCCCGCAGGGCGATCTGTGGTCGCTCGACGTGAACGGCAAGGACTGGAACGAGGTCAGCCCGAAGGGTGTCAAGCCCTCGCCGCGATCCAACCCGGCGCTCGCCGGCGACGACAAGGGGCGGATGATCCTGTTCGGCGGGCTGACAAAGGACGGCCCGAGCGCCGAAGTATGGTCGCTCGACATCGCCTCCGGCGAGTGGACGAGCATCAACCTGTCCGGCGACACGCCAGCAGCACGCTCCAGCCACGACGCGGTATGGAATGCCGCGACGGGGACGCTGATCGTGTTTGGCGGCAAAGGGGGTAGCGGCGCGCTGAACGATATGTGGGTGTTGACGCCGTGAATGAATACCGATTTGTTCGGGAAGCCTATCCGAAATTCACTGTGAAATACGACGCAAGTTGAGTTGCGTCGTTACTTTTTAAGGTATTTCTGCATTTTTGATGTACTTTTCTTTAGTTTTGGTGGTAAAATGGCTTGTGTATTCGTCCCGATTTGGACATTTTCTGCGTCGGGATACTTTTGTATATGGCGTGTATGTAAAAATGGACAAAGTCCACAGGAGGTAACATGTCCGCGGAAGCATTCTATCAGGTCATCGGGCGCGTGATTGTTAACAAAGAGTTCCGTCACGGTTATTTCTCAGACTTCGAGGGCGCGCTCGAAGAGTACAATCTGACCCCCGAGGAGCGCGACAGTCTAAAAACACTCAACCGGCAAGAAATCGAGGATTTCGCCAGTCGCCTCGACTCAGTCATTACTGAGAGCAAATGGATTACCTGAGTGCAATCCTCCGCAGAGCAAGTTGCGGCGGTATACGAGGCGCTGCGCGCCGATGATAACCCCGTCCATCGAGTGGGCTGGGTCAGTCGGCTGCAACAGTATACCTGCTTCGAAATCCTCGTCGGCATCGCGGACTTGAGCGCATGCTCGGTACTGGATGCTGGCTGCGGGACGGGCGACTTATACTCCTTCCTGCGTGCGCGGGGTTTTCATGGGACATACACGGGCATCGACCTGGTTGCGAGCTCGATTGCGGAAGCACGAGTGCGCTACCCAGATGCCACGTGGCTTACCGGTGACCTGCTGACCACCCAGCTCGCTGCGCACGACTACGTGCTCGCCAGTGGTCTGCTGGACGTGCGCACTCCGGACAGTCATGAGCGTGTGCGTGTGCTGCTGCATCGCGGCTTCGGGCTGTGTCGGCGGGGTATGGCGTGGAATATGTTTTCGATCTTGCCCCCCGAGCATTCCGAGCGCCTGTACGTCGAGCCTCTCGGTGATCTCCTAGACGTATGCAACCAGATCACCCCCTGGTTCACTCTGCGGCGTGATTACTCGCCCGGTCACTTCACTTTGTATCTCTACCGCCGCGAGCACTTTGTGACACCGGCACTACAAGCGGTGATCGGCCATGTCTACGTAGATGCCGATTTCCGCTTAGAGTTAGCGCGTGCGCCAGAACAGGTTGCACAGGCTTATGGTCTTTCTTTTCAGCAGTTGAAGCTGCTGGAGTCCCTACTATAACCAGGAGAATAATTCATGTCTACCGAACAGAACAAAGCGATCGTCCGCCGTCTTTTGCAGGAGGTCTGGAACGGACGGAACCTGGCCGCACTCGAGGAGCTTGTTGACCCCAATTTTACCCACCTCAGTCCCCCTTACGGGGTTACTGCCGACCGCGACGGCATAAAGCAGCTCGTCGAAATGTTCAATGTTGCCTTCCCCGACCATTATACCGCCATTGAGGATCTGATCGCCGAAGGAGAGAAGGTCGCGGCCCAGTTAACCAGGAGCGGCACACACAAGGGCGAGTTTTTGGGTATCCCGCCGACTGGCAGGCAGGTGAAATACTCGTTGCTGGCCGTCTACCGCATTACCGGAGAGAAACTAGTATCGTGTCAATACCATGCCGACGATCTGGGCTTGTTGAAAAAACTCGGCGTCACGGAGGGCCACCAACAAGGCGGACACTGGGGCTGACGCAGTTCGGCATTGTCCCACCGCCGGGGCAAGGTGAAGGTTTCGCTTGGTGCAACTTCTTCTGAATTGCACCCCAGTCACACAAGGAGTTAAGAGATGCGTGCTTACATGCTCATCACCGTACAGGGCGATGCGCGAGCAATAGCGGAGAAGATTCGCGCCCTCACAGGCGTCAAGTATGCCGACGCGGTCTCGGGTGGTAGCACGAATGTCATCGCCGTTGTCGAGGCTGACGATGCGAAGGCCTTAGACGATGCGGGCATGCGGATGCAGGAAATGACAGGTGTTACTTCCATAGAAACCGACTTCGCCCTCTAGCCCGTCCGGCCTCCAAAGACTATAACGCAGGCGTTCACACCTGCCCCCCTGCCCTCTGCCTGCGGCAGAGGCAGTGCGGGTCCGCCCCCAAGGCCCTGCGGCTTCAACTCCACCAGCCACAAATTGCGATCCGCTGCTGTTGACGTACACCACGTACTGCCCATCCGGCGAAACTCTCCAATCGCCATGTGCGATCTGAATCGGCGTAGTCGCCGGATCGGCTACCATTCGCGACTGTCCCGTCGCTGTGTCGTTCTCGTAGATCACGAATGGCATTTCTGGGAACGCTATGTTGCTCGTGGACGTTGGTGTTGTAGAATAGTCCCAATCGCACTTCACAATAGACTCGACGGCAGCCTACCCAGGCAGGGGGGAGCCAGATGAACAACGAAGCATTCCGGCGAGCTTTGTATGGCCTGTCGCATCCCGTTTCCATCGGCGCGCTCATCGTCCTGCTCCTGAACGACCACGTCTGGCGGCGCGTTTGGCCGTCATGGTTCACCGGCAAGATCGGCGACTTCACCTGGTTGATCTTCGCGCCGTTCCTGCTGGCGGCGATCCTCGCCTGGCTCTTGCCACCGCGGCTCCCACGACGCGACGAGCGAGTCGGCCAGCTCGCCATTGTCATCACCGGACTGTTCTTCGGCCTTGCCAAGACGGTTCCCATCTTCCACGCGTTGACGATCTGGGTGCTTGAGACGATGACCGGCTGGCCGAGTGCGCTACGCTTTGACCCCACCGACCTGCTGGCGCTTCCGGCCTTGCTGATCGCCCGGCATATCTGGATTCAAGCCCGGAAGCGCCCCTTGCCGTCCAGGGGGTGGGTTTTGCTTCCGCTGGCTGCGCTGGCGACGATGGCTAACCAGCCGGCAGTCGATTATGGGATTACCGGCCTGGAGATCAGCGGCTCAACGATCTTCGTCACAGGCACCGAGTTCTACAGCGAAGACGGCGGGTTGAGCTGGCAGGGGGAAAGTTATGGCTCCAACGCTTATGCCGAGCGTGGCGCATGGACACTGCCTGATCCAAGCAACTCACGAGTGCTGTATCGCTTTACTCCAGGTGTGTCAATCGAGCGGTCTGACGACGGTGGGCTGACTTGGCTCGCGGAGGTCGATCTCCGGGGAGACGAGGCGCGACTGGCATACCTTAGAAGGTCAGGTAAAAGCTACTACGGGAGTCCCGTTGGCCCACTGGATGCCGTGATACATACGCCCAGCGAGAACATCGTCGCCGCCATGGGACACGAAGGCGTTCTCGTGCGCACAAGGGATGACACATGGCATTGGGTTGCAGTGGGCGAGTATTCGGTGCCCGAACTCAATCGCGCCGATCAAGTTATTTCGCTGCTTTCGGGCGAAATCTGGCTTTCGGCGGCGCTCATCGGCTTGACAGTGGGCACAATCATCCCGAGTGCGACACGACGGTGGCGGCGCAGAGATACCATAGCAAGGACAATACTGGTTTTGGTCTGGCTCGGCTGGGGGTTCACCGTCTTAAGCAGTCCAGCCATCGCCGGGCGTGGCTTTGATCTATTTGCCGTATCTACGACACTTGTGCCCGGCTTGGCGGTCATCGCCGTTCTTCTGGGCCTGATCTTTGCGATCGGCACGTGGAATCGATCTCGTGGCGCTGTGGCGCCGCTTGCCGGCATAACCGCCATCGGTTCGCTGCTCTTCCTGCTGCCATTCGTTCTGTGGAGCCAGGGCAGCATTCCGTTCTACAGCACAGCCAGTCTGGTTGCAATTGCACTGGTTGCGGCCACCCTGTTTGCCGGCCGCCAGCACTTGCGGCGCTACATCAAAGATGCGCCGGCCTCCGGCGGAGATGATGATCGAGGAATCGCAGCGCAATCGACCGGCGGCTGAGCAGATAGGAGAATCGATGCAACGGATGGCCGACGGATAAACGGATGCTGGGCCGCGCATCCGTTTATCCGCTGTGTATCCGATGCCACTCTTGTCACGGCTCCAACTCCACCAGCCACAGATTCCGATCCGCGCTATTGACGTACACTACGTACCGCCCGTCCGGCGACACCTTCCAGTCGCCATTCGCAATCTGAAGCGGCGCCGTCGCCGGATCGGTCACCGGTCTCGACTGCCCACTCGTCGTATCATACTCCCAGATCACAAACGGCACGTCGGGCGATTGGCGCATCAGGATGTACAGCAGGCGCGCATCGTCGCGCCACTGATACGCGCCCCAGAAATCCAGCCGACGCGCATCGGAGCCATCCGTGCGCTGAACCCAAATGCCGTTGCGCTCGGGATCTTCGTTGAACGAGATAAAGTACGCCACCCATTCGCCGTCCGGCGAGGCTGCCACGCCAGCAATCCGCTCAGCCGTCACCAGATCAACCGCGACGTTCGTCGTGAGGTCGAGCGCCGTCAGCGTGCGCTCGCGCACGTCGAGCGACGGGCGACCGCTGAACAGAATGCGCCGTTCGTCGAGCCAGCCATGCAGGCCACCGCCGTACACCGTCGTCACGCGCACCGGATCTTCGCCGGTGTAGCGCGCCAGGTAAATGTCGGAGCGGCGCTGATCGAACGGCCCGTCGATGTCTTCGATTTCCCAGGCCACACGCCTGCCCGCCGGCGAGAAAACGACGGCTTGCCCCTGGTTCGGGATCACCCAGCGCTCACCGCTGTCCAATTGCTCGACGATCGTGTCCCGACCTTCGGGATACGCGATCAACCTGAGATCGTTCGAATACAGGCCAATCAGATCGAGAGCCAGGAATGGCTCGCCGGGCGGCTCACCAACATTGACAGCGTAAACCCCTACCGGTACATCGGGCGAAGGCTTGTCGATGAATCTCACCTGCTTCGAGTCGGGCGACCAGAAGGGCTGCACGCAGCAGCCGCCCGTCGTCAGTTGCCTGATCGGCGGCTTGGGCGTCGGCGAAGGCGCCGGCGTGTCGGTGGGTGCGATGACGATGGGCGCCGGATCGGCCGTCGGAGTGGCGACGACAGTCACGACAATCGGCTCTGGCTGGCGCGCATCGCACGCGGCGATCAGCAGGAGCAATACTGGGAACACGACTGAAAAGAAACGTGTAGGCCGCGGATTGACGCGGATTGCGCGGATCAGAATCTTTAATCCGCGTTCATCCGCGTTTATCCGCGTCCAAGAATGCTTGTAAGCCGTCATCTGCGGAACCAATCGGGCGGCCACGGATTGGCGTAGTTGTTGAGGAGGGGGCCGCCGAATAAGGTATCGGGTTGATCGTCGAGGGACTGCCACTGGCGCGGGTTGTCCAGGTCGCGCTCGAAGCCCCGGCTGAACGCGCCGATCAGCGCCAGCGAATCCCAATTGGCCTCGATCAGCTCGACCGGATTGTAGGCGATCGCGTAATTGGGGCTGCGAATCTCCAGGTGCAGGTGCGGCGCGGAATGGCACGTGTCGAACGAGTCGCCGCTCAGCGCGACGAACTCACCCTGCTTCACGCGCTGGCCCACCTGCAGCTTCGGGCGCTCAGACAGGTGGCCGTACAGCGCCACGTAACCGGCGTCGAACCGGATGAGCAGATTGTGCGGCCGCGAGCCGTGCTCCGGCGCGTCGACCTTCGCGACCGTCCCGTCGCCGATGGCGACGAGCCGCGTCCCGCACGGCATGGCGAAGTCGAGGCCGAAATGCAAGCCCTGTCCGGCGCGATAGGTCGTGTCGCGCTGGAAGTACGCGCCGACGGTGTTGCCGTACGCCTGGCCCAGATACCAGGTACCCGATCCGGGCGGGTCGGTCACCGGCAGTATGAACGGCTTGCGCTCCGGCGCGGGCGTCGCTTCCTGCGCGGTGGCCGGACGGCGCGGAGCCGCCAGCAGCGAGGCGACGAGCAAACACGCCAACACACCGGCAAGCCATCTCTTATGCGCATGCATCCCTGCAATCTCCAGGTGGATTGGGGCAAGAGCATAATTCGGGGCAGGCGAGTTGTCAACCCGCCTCCCTCGCCCCCCGCCATGATGGGAGCTGCCGACGACCGGGGGCTTGCCGCCTCCAAGGTTCGGGCGACCGCAACTCGCTCGCTTCGCTCGGAGCGCTTCGCAGGGGTCGCCCCTACAACCGTTCGATAGCGGGCGATAGGGCGAAACGGGGTGAAAGCCGTCACAGGCGGCAGGTGACAGATGCCACTAGGGGACGGCTGGAGAACATGCTACCGTTAGCATAGCCCGAAAAGCCTGCTCCGGGAGGATGCCCATGAGTGCTTCTCAGCAGTATGAGTGGACCGTCGTCAAATCGCACTGGTGCCCGGCTGCCAACGCGGAGGTGGCCCTGATCGAGAAGCGGGTCTATCCCTCGGCAGATTTTCTCGGCACCGAAAGCTTCCGCGTGGTCGAGCAGCGCTGCACCCACGACGTCGAGTGCAACCTGAACGACCACGTCCACTGCAAGTGGGCCGGGACGAACCCATACAACGATCCTTTCGCCGAGAGCCAGTAAGACTTCGGAAGTCTGACCCCATCGAGGCGGCGTGCTCAGGTGAGCGCCGCCTCACACGTGTGGGCCGCCGAAGTCCCCATCGTGTTACAATTGCCGCCAATGTCCACCACCTACACGTATGCCGCCGACCTGACGCAGCGGCTGCCGGACGTCCCGGCCGACAGCATTATCAGTCACACGCTGTACAGCGGAGATGATCTGAAGGTGACGCTGTTCGGCTTCGCGGCGGGGCAGGAATTGTCTGAGCACACAGCCTCGCAGCCGGCTATTCTGCACTTCGTAGAAGGCGAAGCCGATTTGACGCTCGGCGCGGACACGATGAGCGCGCAGGCCGGCACGTGGGTGCACATGCCCGCGCACCTTGCCCACAGCATCCGCGCCAGGACACGCGTCGTGATGTTGCTGCTGCTCCTCAAGTCCGGGCAATAGGATGCCAGGCGCAAAGTGTTGAATACAGCCGCACTGCGCAGGCACCTGCCCTTGCTCGGGGCAGCCATGCTCGCGATGCTTGCGGGACTATGGGCCGGGCTGATCCGGATCGGCTGGCAGTGGCCGGCATGGCAGCCCGCCTTGCCTTCCTTGCACGGGCCGCTCATGATCTCAGGCTTTCTGGGCACGTTGATCAGCCTCGAGCGCGCGGCGGCGCTCTCGGCAGCAGCGCGGCCCGGAGCACGCCGAGTCTGGACGTACCTCGCGCCGCTGCTGACCGGCCTGGGAGGCATCGCGCTCCTGCTCGGCTTGCCGAACGAGATTGGGCGCGCCTTGATCGCGCTGGGCAGCTTCGTGCTGCTCGCTGCATTCGGGCTGATCGTGCGACTGCGCCGGTCGTGGGACACGGCGACGATGGCCGCTGGCGCGCTGGCATGGCTCCTTGGAAACCTGCTGTGGCTATCAGGAAGCTCCACAGGTGAGGCGGCCGTGTGGTGGATCGGCTTCCTGGTGCTGACGATCGCCGGCGAACGGCTCGATCTTGCCCGCGTGCTGCTCTTGCGCCGCCGCGCGCTGATCACGTACCTCGCCGGCATCGCCGTGTTCCTCGCCGGGTTGACGCTCACGTTGTGGGACTTCCTGATCGGAGTGAGGGTTGGCGGTGCAGGTTTGATCGCGATGGGCGCCTGGCTCCTGGCTCACGACGTCGCCCGGCGAACGATCCGGCAAACCGGGTTGACGCGTTTCATCGCCGCTTGCCTGCTGCCCGGTTACCTGTGGCTCGTGTTCGCGGGCGGACTCTGGCTGTTCGGCAACTTCGGTGCGGGCCAGGTGTACGATGCGGCGCTGCACAGCGTGCTGCTCGGGTACGTGTTCTCAATGATCTTCGGCCACGCGCCGATCATCCTGCCCGCCGTCTTGAATCTCCCCATCGCGTTCCACGCGTCTTTCTATGCACATCTCGCTCTGCTGCACGCGTCGCTCGTCGTCCGGATCATCGGCGACCTGGCCGCGTCTCCCTCGCTGCGCATGTGGGCCGGGCTGCTCAACGCGATCGCCATTCTGCTCTTCTTGTTCAACACGATGCGCACGCTACGCTCGCAGCGGGCATCGACGTCAACCACCTGAACTGTCCGACGAAGCGATGCCGACCCTGACCCGCTGGTCCATCAAGTCTGCGCTGATCTATTTCATCGCCGCGCTCACGACCGGCGTCGTGCTGGCGGCGCGACCCGTGTTCGACCTTCCTCCGGCGCTCGCTGCGCTCAGCCCGGTCTACTTCCATCTGCTGATGGTCGGCTGGATCACACAGCTCATCTTCGGCATCGTGTACTGGATGTTCCCGAAGTATTCGCGCGAAAAGCCGCGCGGCGGCGAGCGACTTGCCTGGACCACTTACGTTTTGCTCAACATGGGGTTGATCCTGCGCGCCATCGGCGAACCGATGCAAGCCGCGCAGCCGGGAGGCGCATGGGGATGGCTGCTGGCAGTCTCCGCCATGCTGCAGTGGCTGGCCGGTCTGGCCTTCGTCGCCAACACGTGGGGACGTGTCAAGTGACGCGATCCATAGGAGCATCTGTGGATAATCACGAGATTCGACCCTGTTGACATGCCTCGACTGAGCCGTCTGGCGATCCGCGCTGCACTGGTCTATCTTCTGCTCGGCTTCACCTTCGGCGGGCTGATGCTCCTCAACAAAGGCACACCGCTCGCATCGTGGGCCTGGCGACTCTTGCCGGCGCACGTCGAGTTCCTGCTGATCGGGTGGACGGCGCAGTTCATCCTGGGGGTTGGTTTCTGGATCTTGCCCCGCTTCAGCCGGGGGCCTGCGCGCGGGAACGAGTTGTTCGCCTGGCTGGCGCTCGGGCTGGTCAACGCCGGCGTGTGCCTGGCAGGCATCGCTCCCGTGCTCAACGCGCCTCCCTCAATCGCCCTCCTCGGCCGGCTTGCCGAAGCCGGCGCAGCGATCGCCTTCGTCCTGCACACCTGGCCGCGCGTCAAGCCGCTGGCGCAGTGAACAAGCCTCTATTCCGGAAGTTGCCAAACTCAGTAGATCCAGAAATGCTCTGAGGGGATTGCCAAATCCCCGGTTTTGGCCTGGATTTGGCAATCCAGGCCGAGCAGAACTGGATCTGCTGAAACTCCAGTGGTGTATAATCGTCGGCGTGGATGTTCTGGCCGAGATTCGGCGTGGTGTCCGTCGCTTCGATTTACTCCCGCGCGGCGATACGGTCGTCGTCGGCGTATCCGGCGGGCCGGATTCGCTGTGCCTGCTACACGCGCTGATTGCGCTGCGCGACGAGCTCGGCGTCGAGCTACACGTGGCGCACCTCAACCACGGGCTGCGCGGCGCGGACGCCGACGCCGACGCGCAGTTCGTCGGCACGCTTGCCGCTCAGTGGGGGCTGCGCAGCACCGTCGCCCGGCGCGACGTGCTCGCCCTCGCGCGCGAGCACAAACTATCGATCGAGGAAGCGGCGCGCCACGCACGCTATGTGTTCCTCGCCGAAACGGCGCAAAGCATCGACAGCCACACCGTTGCCGTGGCCCACAACGCCGACGACCAGGCCGAGAGCGTGCTGATGCACTTCTTGCGCGGCAGCGGCACAGCTGGCCTGCGCGGCATGTTGCCCAAGAGCGATTTGGCGAAGCTCCGCATCTCCAATCTCCAATTACCAATTACCAGTATCATCCTAATCCGACCCCTATTGCGAGTTCCCCGCGCCGACGTAGAGCGCTACTGTCGCGAGCACGATCTTCGGCCGCGCTTCGACACGTCGAATCTCGACACGACGTTTTTCCGCAATCGCCTGCGCCACGAGCTACTGCCGCTGCTGGCAACGTACAACCCGAACATCCACCAAGTGCTGCGCCGCACGGCGGACGTCGTCACCGCCGAGGTCGAAATCCTGCGTGACGCCTCCGAGCAAGCCTGGCGTGTCGCAGTGATTTCAGAAACCGGCGAGGCCGTGACCTTCAACCTGAGTGTTTGGCGGGATTTGCCTCCGGCGCTGCAGCGCGCCACACTGCGCGAGGCGATCCACCGCCTGCGGCCCTCGCTGCGCAATATCAACTTCGTGCACGTCGACGACGCCGTGAACCAGGTGAACGCCGCGCGGACCGGCACGCGCGCGAGCCTTCCCCAGCACCTGATGCTGAGCGTCGACTACGACACGTTCACCGTCGGCGATGCCGGCTACGGGCCTGATCTGCCTGACTGGCCGCTGCTCGAAGTCGGGCAGGTCGTGAGAGTGAGAGCGCCCGGTATTACTTCGCTTCCCACCTCTGAATGGTCGCTCGAAGCCGCCACGCTCGACAAGTGGGGCGACGAGGTGTTCGCGAATCCCGACCCGTGGACAGCTTATCTCGGCGGCGAAGCGGCCGGCTTCGATGTTTCGATTCGGACGCGCGCGCTCGGCGACGAATTCCACCCACAGGGCATGCCCTCGCCCGTGCGCTTGACGCACTGGATGACGAATGTCAAGATTCCGCGGCGCGCGCGCGATCGCCTCCCGCTCGTCGTCGCCGGCGGTCGCATCGCGTGGGTGGCCGGATATCGCGTTGGCCAGCCGTTCACCGTCAGGGCCAGCACGCAGCGCATCCTTCGACTGTCATTCATCCGTTGATTCGGCGACTCGCTCATTCTCACAGACTTTATGACCACACCGGATGTTGAACGGCAGCTTGCTTATCGTAGGCAGCGTGGTATCCTTGCATAACCGTTGACTATCCTTACCGTACTCAGTCTATCCGAATAGACCTGGCAGGTCTGTGCGATCCAACGCATGGGCAACATTGGCGGCTAAGACCTGCCAGGTCCATAGCACACGGCACAATATGCGACCGCGAGTGAACCTGTGGATCGAACACGACGGCGAGGTCGTCCTCAGCGACTGGCGCGTGAGCCTGCTCGAGGCGATCGCGGCGACCGGCTCCATCTCGGCGGCGGCGACCAAGATGAGTGTCCCATACCATCGCGCCTGGGACAAAATCCGCGAGATGGAAGACGGTCTGGGCGTCAAACTCGTCGAGACGCAGACGGGCGGCGCGGGCGGCGGGGGTGCGCAGCTAACGCCCGACGGCCTGGAATACGTCGAGAGGTTCCGCCGTTTTCAGGCCGGCTTCAAAGAGCAGGTCGAGCATCGCTTCCAGGAGACTTTCGGCAAATAGCCTGATGCGGCTTTTTGTTTTCCCATCGTTATGCACGTGCGACATATCGTGCGCCTGCCAATACTCGTCCTTGTGCTGGCTGCCTGCGCTTCCGCCACACAACCTGCCCCAGCGCCGCCTGGTGAAACACAGGTGCTCCGGCTGGCGACGACGACGAGCACGGCCGATTCCGGTCTGTTGGATGCGATTCTCCCGGTTTTTGAAGCGCGATGTGGCTGCCGCGTCGACGTTGTCGCCGTCGGCACCGGCCAGGCGCTGGAGATCGGCGCGAAGGGCGACGCCGACGTCGTGCTCGTGCACAGTCGGCAGGCAGAAGACAAATTCGTGGCGGATGGTCACGCCCGGGAGCGCTTTGACGTAATGCACAACGATTTCATCATCGTCGGCCCAAGGGATGATCCGGCTCAAATCGCCGGCCTGGCGGCTGCGAAGGATGCGTTCGAGGCGATCATGAACTCGCAGGCGCTCTTCGCCAGCCGCGGCGATAAGTCGGGAACGCACAGCAAGGAGCTGAGCATTTGGTCATCGCTCAACGTCACACCGACGGCCGAGATGCCCTGGTACAGATCGCTCGGGCAGGGCATGGGCGAGACGCTCGTCTTTGCCGATCAGCAGAGTGCACATGCCCTGGCCGATCGCGGCACGTACCTTTCGATGAGCGACAGGCTGCCTAACCTAGCCGTTCTCGTCGGCGGCGCCAACCTGGGGGAAAACAAGGACAAGGCCCTGCTCAATCCTTATGGCGTGATGGCAGTCAATCCCGATCTGCATCCCGGCGTCCGGTTCGATCTGGCGATGCAGTTCATCGATTGGCTGACTTCACTCGAAACGCAGGCGAAGATAGGAAGTTACGGGGCGAACAAGTACGGCCAGCCGCTGTTCTATCCAAACGCAGGTCGATAGACTTCCGAAGTCTTGGAGACTTCGGAAGTCTAGTCAAGGACACCTTCAAGTCGGCATGGGAGACATTCTGCGCGCGCTGACTGATCCGGCGCTCGGCGAAATCGTCGCGCTGACCCTGCGCGTGACCGGCACGGCGCTGCTGATCAGCACGCTGACCGGCGTGCCGCTCGGCGCAGCGCTGGGATTGGCGCGCTTCCGGGGCAGAAGCCTGGTCACGGCGACTGTGTACACGGGCATGGGCCTGCCGCCGGTCGTCGTCGGCTTGTTTGTGTACCTGCTGCTCTCCCGCAGCGGCCCGTTCGGATCGCTGGGCTGGCTGTTCACGCCGTCTGCGATGATCGTCGCGCAGACGATCATCGCTTTTCCGCTCGTCGCCGGATTGACGATGAGCTCCGTGGCAAGCGTCGATCCGGCGCTGCGGCAGCAAGTGTTCGCACTCGGCGCGACGCGCTGGCAGTCAAGCTGGACGGTGCTGCGCGAAGCGCGCATTGGCGTCACGGCCGCCGTCGTCGCCGCCTTCGGCGGCGTCATTTCCGAGGTCGGCGCGGTGATGCTCGTCGGCGGCAACATCGCCGGCCAGACGCGCGTGCTGACGACCGCAATTGTGCTCTACACCCGCCAGGGCGACTTCGCGCTGGCCATGGCCCTGGGCGTCATTCTCATCGGCCTGGCCTTCGCCGCCAACGCATTGCTGCTGCGGTTTCAGGGCAGGACGCGCTAACACGCTAAATCATGGTCATGTACGTACTCGACGCCATTCAACACCGGTACGGGCCGCGTCTCGTCGTCGACGTGGAGCGGTTGGAGGTGCATCGCGGCGAAACGCTGGCGATCGTCGGGCCGAGCGGGTCGGGCAAGAGCACGCTGCTGCGACTTATGCAGTTTCTCGAGCGCCCTAGCTCCGGGCGCATCGTGTTCGACGGACGGCCCATCGAGGTTTCGGCACCACTCGATGTGCGCCGCCGCGTCACGACAGTTTTCCAGCATCCCCTGATGTTCGACCGATCCGTGCGCGACAACATCGCCTACGGCCTGCGCCTGCGCGGGCGGAACAATGCGCGCGCCGTCGTCGACCGCCTGATTGACGAGCTAGGGCTGCGCGATCTGGCCGCGGAGCCGGCTCGCCTGCTCTCCGGCGGCGAGGCCCAACGCGTGGCGCTGGCTCGCGCGCTCGCCGTCGAGCCTGACGCACTGCTGCTCGACGAGCCGACCGCCAATCTCGATCCATACAACGTGGGCTTGATCGAGAACATGATTCGCGAGCAGCAGCGCCGAGGCGTGACGATCGTCGTGGTGACGCATCACGTGTTCCAGGCGCGCCGCCTGGCCGATCGCACCGGGCTGCTGCTGGACGGGCGTTTGATCGAGCTGGCGCCCACTGCGCAATTCCTCGACACGCCGCGCGATCCGCGCACGCGGGCATTCCTCAGCGGCGAGATGATCTTCTAGTGTATGCGCCAGACTTCCGAAGTCTCCTCTAACTTCTTCTAACAACTGCGCAATGCAACTGTAACGCAACGTTGCGCGGCTGAAACGTTCTCCGTCTTGATTCGCCCCGTCGCACGCAGTATGATGGGTAAGACTTGAGTACCAGCCACCCTCCGTGACTCCGGTGGCCTGGACGGCGACGAGATACCCGCGCACCATGGCCGATCAAGCTATTTCGCAACCGATCAGAGGCGTGGCCTCGCCGACGCTGCATCGTGTGATTCTGTTTTCCGAGCGACTGGCGCGGCTGACCTGGCCCGGGCAAACTGCCGTCGTCGTCGCCTACACGGCAATCGTCGCTCTGGTTTGGAGCTTCGCACTCGATTCATTCGCTGCCGGGTTCGCCGCCGCGCTGGTCGGCTTCGTGTTCATGTCGATCGATTGGATCGGGCTAGCCCTCCTGCCGAAGCGGGGGCGATCGTTCGGGCCGGTCGCGCCGGGACTGGTATTCTTCGGCGGGGTGCGCTGCACGCTGAGCGTCACGCTGGCGGTCTTCGCGCGCGAGCCGAACATCGCATGGAGCCTGTTGCTATGCGGACATCTGGCGCTGACCGGCTACGCGCTGGATAGCATGTGGGGCGAGCCGTTCCGCATGGGCGTCGCGCGCCGCACGTACCGATCGCCCAAGCTCGACGGCGCGCCGCCGCTGCGCATCGCGCATCTTTCCGACTTTCACGTCGAGCGGCTCACGCAGCGCGAAGGGAAGGTGCTGGCGCTGCTCGATGAGATGCGGCCGGATCTCATCGTCTACACCGGCGATCTGCTTTCCTACTCCTACATCGACGATCCCGTCGCGCAGGCCGAGTGCCGCGCATTGATGTCCCGGCTGCACGCGCCGCTGGGAGTGTTCGCCGTGCCGGGCACGCCGCTCGTCGATACCGAGACTGCTCTCCGCAACGTGCTTGGCGACGTGGACAACATCACCCTGCTCCGCGACTGCGTCGTGTCGCTTCCTCAGTGTCCGGGCATCAAGCTGATCGGTCTAAGCTGCACGCACAACCCGGCGATCGACGCGCCCAACCTTGATTCTGTGGTTGACGGACTGGCGCCTGGCGAGTACACTATATTGTTGTACCATGCGCCCGATCTCATGCCCGAGGCGGCGCGGCTGGGCATCGATCTCGTGCTGTGCGGGCACACGCACGGAGGCCAGATCCGTTTACCCCTCTTCGGGGCGGTGTTCACCAGCTCGATCTACGGGAAGCGCTACGAGATGGGCGAGTATCGAGAAGGGAGCACGACGATGGTCGTTTCGCGCGGCATCGGCATGGAAGGCAAAGGCATGCCGCGCATGCGCTTCCTGTGCGAGCCGGAGATCGAGCTGATCGAGCTGCGAGGCACGCTGGAGGCCGAAGAGGCACTGGGCGACTCTGCGCCGGCGAGCTATCGCGCGCGGCCGCGCTTCAACCGGCCAGGTATCAAATCGCTGTACGCGCCGGAGTGGATTTCCCCGATGAAGGCTCCACCATGAAGGCATCACGACCGGACGAGCACCTGCTCGTCGAAGCGAGCGAGCTGGTTCTCGTCAGCGCAGGCGATCCCGGCGGCCCGCCACATGAAGCCAGACTGCGCTTCGCGTACGACGATGGAGCGGTTTATCTGCTCGCGCACAAGGATGCGGACTGGTATCGCAACGTCGCGAGAGACCAAGGCGTCGTAGTGCGAATTCGGCAGCGAGGCTTCCGAGGCCGCGCGCGGCTGCCCGATGCCCGGCAGCGCGCACACGCGATCGACCACATTGGCGCGCTATTCAGGCGGAAGTACGGAGCAGGCGCTCTCAAGGGGATCGATCTGGGCGCGCTGCTGCCGGTGATCATCGACATCCAGTTTTAGTGACAACACACCCCTGACCGGGGCGTGTTTTGTCGTCATTCTGATGACGCCGGAGGCTCGCGCCGTGACCGGTCAGCGCATCCTAATCGTCGAAGACGACCCCGCCATCGCCGCGTTCGTGCAGATTCTAAAACAAGACCTGCCAGGTCTCGGACACCTGGCAGGTCTGCATTGCATCACGATCACCGCCGGCCGGCCTGCTTCACCGTCGCCCCCATCGCGCCCGCGCCGAACATCTCGCCGCTCAGCTTGAAGCCGGCTGCCTGCAGGCGCGGGCTGAAGTTCGGTCGAATGCCGGTCGGCTTCATCTCGCCGTCCACTTTGCCCGTGTCGGCGCTGACTGCCACGGCCTGGAACAGGAAAATGTCCGACAGGACGACGTTCTCGCCCTCCATGCCCTGCACCTCGGTAATGCGCGTGATTTTGCGCGATCCGTCGCTCAGGCGCTCTTGCTGAACGATCAGATCGAGCGCCGAGGCAATCTGCTGGCGCACGACGCGCACCGGGAGCTCGAAGCCGGCCATGAGCACCAGCGTCTCCAGGCGGCTGATCGTGTCGCGCGGCGAGTTCGCATGCACGGTTGTCAACGATCCGTCGTGGCCGGTGTTCATCGCCTGAAGCATGTCGAGCGCCTCGCCCGCGCGGCACTCGCCGACGACAATCCGCTCCGGGCGCATGCGCAGCGCGTTGACGACCAGGTCGCGGATCGTGACGAGTCCGGTGCCGTCCGGCAGGGCCGGGGCCGTCTCAAGGCGTACGACGTGCTTCTGTTGCAACTGCAGTTCGGCCGAGTCTTCGACGGTGACGATGCGCTCGTCCTCCGGTATGAAGGAGGACAATACGTTCAGGAGCGTCGTCTTGCCTGAACCAGTGCCGCCGGCGACGACGATGTTCAGCCGCGCCATCACACACGCTTTGAGGAATTCGGCCATGTGCGGCGTCAGCGTGCCAAACCCGATCAAGTCGTCCACCGACAGGCGCTTGGACGGGAATTTGCGGATGGTGATGGTAGGGCCATTGAGCGCCGATGGGGGAACGATCACGTTGACGCGGCTGCCGTCCGGCAGGCGCGCGTCGACCAGCGGCCGCTTTCGATCGATCGACCGGCCCAGCGGTTTCACGATCCGATGCGCTACCTGCATCACTTGCTCGTCGTCGCGAAAGCGGACGTCTGTTTCGATCACACGGCCATTGCGCTCGACGTAGACCTGATCCGGCCCGTTGACCATGACTTCACTCACGGTCGGATCGCGCAGCATCGGACCGATCGGTCCGTAACCCACGACCTCATCCGTCACCACTTCTATGAGCCGCGCCAGGTCGCCGTTCATCAGGCGCACGTTGTGGTGCGCCAGCAGCTTCTCGCATTGCTCCTGTACCCACGCCACGTTGGCCGGAGTGAAGCCCACACGGTCGCCGGCCGTGGCCTGGATCTGCGCGGTCAGCCATTCGCGCAGCTTGTGGAGGTGCTCTGACGGCATGCCAAGTGCAGCCGTTTCGTGAGGCGCCTCGACGATGACATTCATATCCCCTCGCCTTCGGATCGCAGCATTTGCCACTGCCCATAGGGCGTGGTTCGACGGTCAGGGACGAACTATAGCCCAGGTCGATGCCCAACGAGGTTGGCTAGGAGATGAAGCTTGGTTTGGTTTGAGTTGTTTCCGCTACGTTCGGCTATCCGCAAGCGCCGCCAGGACGGACTGGCCCAAATCGCGCAGCGCCCTGGCAACTGCCGAATCCGGTTCGCCGAGGACGAGCGGTTTCCCCGACTCGACCGACCGATGAGCCAATTCCGCAGCCGGATCGACGACGTGAATCGGCGCTTCTCCGATCGCAGCTCGAAGGGTGGCGAGAGCAGCCTGCTCATCCAGGCCCAAGCGGTTGGCCCACACCATGCGCAGCCGCGAGCGGTTCACGCCCAGCTCCGTGAGCGCCAGCAGCAAGCGCTGCGCTTGAAGCACGGCCGCACGATCCGAGTCGAGCGTCATCAGCACCAGATCGCAGCGCTCCAGCAGAGCGCGCGACACGAGGCTCAGACCCCCGCCCAGGTCCAGCACGCAAACCTCGCACAAATCGAGCAAGTGTGAAAAGATCGCAGTCGCCTGCTCGGGCACGAGCGCGCCATTCGCAGGCGGCAGGAAGCGCAGGCCGCTGTCATGCACGACAAGCGATTTCGCGACGCTGTCCTGGTCGATCGCGCTTGCCGGAAGCGAAGCCAGTCCTTCTGGCTCGGGAAGCGCGCTGAATCCGAGATGAATAGCCGCCGTGCCGCCCGCGTCGAAGTCGGCCAGAATGGTGCGGCGCGCGGCGGCCAGCGTGACGGCCACATTGACGGCCACCGTCGTCGTGCCTACGCCGCCCTTGACGCCAATCACGCCGACGACGCGTCCACCCGTCTTCTTCGACTGCCATTCTTTCGCCCGCTCGAGGACGGCGTGGATGTGGGAGGCCAGGTCGTCCGGATGCACCGGCTTGGTCACGTAGTCGTCCGCGCCGACGCGATAGCCTTCCACCTGGCTGGCCATCTGGGCTTTCGCCGTGAGCATCACGATGGGAATGCCGGTCAGGCGCGGGTCAGCCTTGATACGACGGCAGACCTCGTAACCATCCATGTGCGGCATCATCAGATCGAGCAGCACGAGGTCGGGGCGATCGGACTCGATCATCATCAGCGCCTCCGAGCCGCCGGCCGCCCTGAGCACCGAATAGCCCCGGCGCTCAAGCGTCAGCCCGATCAGGGTCAAAGCATCGGGATCGTCGTCGATGATGAGGATGCGTTCGTTCACAGTTGCCTCCCATGCCTGGCATTGCGCGCTCGCGCCAGCACCTCGATAGCCTGCTACAAGTTTAGCCCATTGCCTCGAAAATGCAACAGCTTATTCCTCTCCGAGGAGCGATGCGATCGGCGCATCGAGGTGACACTGACCGCACCCGACGTACGGCTCCGCTACGCTGCCTCCACTGCGCTCGCACGACGCCGTGATGACGACCCGGCGCCCGAAACCCAAGAACCCGCGCGCGACGCGCCCTTCCAGTCTCATGCGCGGGCAGCCATTCGCGCGCAAAATGCCGGGCACGGGGCAATCGCGGCACAAATCAGGGGACCAATCTCGCGACGAAGAGGATTGTTCAACCAGACGGCATTCCTGGAGGGAGCGGCCACGATGGAAGTCTTCGTAGTAGTAACGACACTCTTGACCGAATCGAGTACGCATAGCGCGATTATACCTGTAACCTCACGACGAGCCAACCGATTGAAGCGCTGTAACAAACGAAAAGCCCACCCAGAGACTGGATGGGCCATCCTGTGGACCGCCACGTCGAAACGCGCCCGCCTCACACCCGGGTGACGTACTCGCCCGTGCGCGTGTCGATACGAATCGTATCGCCCGACTTGACGAACATCGGCACCGGTACCCGGAGACCTGTCTCTACGGTTACGACCTTGGACGCGCCGGTCGCCGTGTCGCCCCTGATGGCAGCCTGGGCCTCGGTCACCTTGAGATCGACGGCCGTCGGCAGCTCGACACCCAGTGGCTCGCCGTTGTATTCCTGCACCATGATCATCATGTTGTCGGTCATGTAGTGGACGGCGTCGCCCAGCGTCGCCTCGGCTATCGCAATCTGATCGAACGTCGCGGTGTCCATGAAGTGATACAGGTCGCCGTCGTGATACAGGTACTGCATCTCGTGCGTTTCGATGCGGATGTCTTGAACCCGATCGCCGGACTGGAACGTCTTTTCCATCGTCGTCCCGGAGCGCAGGTTGCGGATCTTGGTGCGGATCGTCGCGTTGCCGCGGCCAGGCTTGTTGTGCGAGTACTCCAGAACTCGATACAGCTCGCCGTCCAGCTCGAACGTCGTGCCTTTACGCAGATCGTTGACGTCAACCATCGTAAGTCGAGTGCTCCATTCCGGTATTTCGCCAGAGTCCAGTGATGAAATACCGGATGACATTATACCGGGAGCGGGATGGCTGTCAACCCTCCTACGGGCATACCGCCTGCTGGCCGGGCGCAAACTCGCCGATCGGCACGGCGTCATTTGGCGGCCGCGAGCCGTCGGCCAGAGCGGCGCGGACGCGCTGTCCTGTCACAACATTATAAAGCCCGACGGCAATAGCGTACGGTCCGTCTTCTAACGGCGCCGGCAGGTCGATCGGATGCATATCCCGGGTGCGGTCGCCGGGCTGCCATTGCCAGAAGGGGAGCAGCCCCTGGAGCGGCGGGCTGTCGTGCTGCGCGATCAGCGCGCCGCGCGCGTCGAGGACGTGGACAAAGATATGCGCATCTCCCGGAGGGAACGCGTCGGCGCGCCAATCCAATGTAACGCCAAGCCGATCCGCGCATGCCAGCCACGTCGCCGATTCCAATGCGACCAGGCTATCGAACGAAGCGCGATCCGCTCCGGCCGGCCGGGTCTGATCGAGAACGCGCCCGGCTGCGTTCAGATCGATCATCTCCGGCTTATACGCGGCAAGGTGCACCTCGAGAGCAGAGCGCACCTCGAACTCCAGGCGCTCGTAGTCGAGCGGCGGGCCATACACACCGTAGTAGTAGGCCTGCGGCGTCGTGAGGTTGTTGAACTCGACGCCGATCGCCTGCGAGGGCTGCCCGGTGTTGACGAACACGAAGTCCGACAACGTGGTGTACGCGGGTAAAAACAACACGCCCTCGTGGCCGATCGGATACCACTGCCGCTCAGCGCTGACCCACGCGGGCAAATTCACGAACAGCAGGCGATCCGCCGGGCCGGCGCGCAGGGCCGTGTCGATGACTTCTTGAAGCGGCGCGGCGTTAAGGTAGTAAAGCGCCATGCGCTGGCGAATGAAGATGAACGACGGCGCGAGCACAGCCGCAACGAAGGCCAGAGCGGCCAACCGCCGACCCTGGCGTCGAACAACGCCCGCTGCACCCGCCCACAGCCACGCCGCGCCGCACGCCGATAAATAGAGCACTCTCGGCGCGTTAATCAGGTAATCGTGGGGCAGCAACAGCGCCGGCACAACCATGAAGATCGCGAACCAGCCTGCGCCGAAGACCAAACCGCGCATCTCGCCCGCTCGGGCGTACAGTACGGCCAGCGTCGACAGGGCGAGAAAGCCGATCGAAAGCACGGCGCTATGATCGGTGAAGCCCGCGTCCATCAGCGCGCGCCCGATCGGCTGCGGCGGGAAAGTCCCTCCTTGCAGTACGTACATCGCGTTCTGAACGATGGCCTCCAGGCCGCGCACGCGTACTTCGTCGCCGGCCTGCAGTGGCCGGGACTGGTACCAGGCGAAGTAAACGACTGCCAGCAACACGAACAGTCCGGCCCAGCGCCAACGAATGGGGCGCGGCGCACCGCCGAAAGCCTCGTATAGCGCGATGGCCGCCGCGAGAACCAGGCTGCCCTCGTTGCTGGCAAACGCGAAGACACCACACACCAGAGCCACGATCAACCAGCGCCACACGCAGCGGCCGCGCGTCCGAAATCGGTCGTAGGCCAGGATCGACAGCAAGACGAACAGTACGACCATGGGGTGCGTAAAGGAGCCGGGCAAGGGCACGACCTGATACGAAAATGGAAACAGCGCGAAGGTCAAACCGGCGGCTGTCGCGCGCCACCATCCCTCGCCGCGCTTGGCGTCGACGAGCCGCCGCGCCACGAGCGCGACCAGAACCGCGTCGAGCGCATGAACCAGGATGCTCATCAGGTGATAGACGACGACGGAATCGCGTCCAAAGGCCGTCTCGTACAGTTTCCAGCCGAAGAACTGCATCGGCCGGTAGTAGGGGCGGCCTGCCGCGGAAAGCCAGATCGAGCCGATGGACTGATCGTTGAGCCACAGATAGTGAGGGATGTCGTCGAAGTGAAATGGCAGCGTGATCGAATCGCCGTATGCCAGCAGCACAGCGGCGGCGATCAGGAGCACCATTCGCCAGGCCGGATCGAAATTGCTCGGCAGGAACGTCGATCGGCGTGACGCAGCAAGCATCGCGGTCACTATGACGTCCGCTCGGGCGATCGGCACACGCTCCACGCTCCACGCAGCACGTGTATCGGGGTCACGATGGCGGCCGCTTAGGCGAATGGGGCGGCGCGCCCGCGTCGCCGATGATCTCCGCCGCGTGATAGCGGCTGATCACCTGGCGCAGCGTCAGGCGGAACTCGTCGGCCCTGAGCACGCCAATGCGGTTGAGCGCGAAACGCAGCATCACGACCAGCGTCGATAGTCCGTAGACGACGCTGCGCCGGAAGTTGACCGAGGATGCCTCGGAAAAGTAGCGCGTCGGAACGGCGATCTCGCCGACGCGAAACCCGAAGGCGACGGCCTGGGCGATCACCTGCGTGTCGAAGACGAAGTTGTCCGAGTTGAGCAAGAACGGAATGGTCTCCAACATCTTGCGGCGATAGGCGCGGAATCCGGTGTGCGCTTCGGACAGCCTCAGTCCCAGGACGAGGTTCTCGACGATCGTGAGGAACCGATTGGCGACGTACTTCCACGGCGGCATGCCGCCGGCGCGCGCGCCGCCCGACGTCAGCAGGCGACTGCCGAGCATCATGTCGGCCCGATCTTCGACGATCGGCTTGATCAGGTCGGGCACGAGCCGAGAATCGTACTGATAGTCGGGATGCAGCATCACGACGACGTCGGCGCCGGCCCGCAGCGCTTCGACGTAGCACGTCTTCTGGTTGCCGCCGTAGCCTCTGTTCTGGATGTGCACGACCACGTGCAGGCCCAAGCGCCGCGCGATCTCGACCGTCTCGTCCTGGCTCACGTCGTCGACCAGGATGACGTGATCGATGACGTCGTGCGGCAGATCGTGATAGGTGCGTTCCAGCGTGCGGGCTGCATTGTAGGCAGGCATGATCACGACGACTTTCGGGGGCATCCTGCTTCTCCTGCCGCGCTTAGAGACTAACCTAAACCCCGTGGTTGACGCATCCCCATGCGTCAACAGCTACGGGTTTTAAGATGCGCGCTGAGGTCCTACAGAAGGATAACTTCCGATTTTGTCATCAGGGTCGATTCAGCGTCGCGACGATCACCGTATCGTCTGACAAGCGTGAGCCATCCGGCCCAAACGCGGCCAGACGCTCGCCCGAGGCGCGATCGTACACGCCGACGCCGATGCGATACTCGCCGCGGGGCGCGCCGGCCGGCCACGCCAGGTTGCGCACATCCAGCAGCGTTTGTCCGGCTTCCCACAACCAGAATGGCGACAGCCCCAACAGGGGGTAGCCGTCGGCCTGCGCGACGAGGCGCGCATCGGGCGCGTAAAGATGGACGAACACCGACAGGTCGCGATCGATGCTGCGCAGCACGCGCCAGTTCAATTCGACGTCGATCGATTTGTCTTGGCTCGTGACGAGCGCCGCGCCCAGTTCGACACTCGGCGGCGCGTCGCCGAACCGGGCGGCCGCTCTGGCCTGAAGGACCCCCTTCACGCGGCCCGCCGGTCTCAGCCGAATGCCGTCGCCGTCATACGTCGTGAGAAACACCGGATCGGATCGCTCCATGACGCGGGCGAGGCCCTGCCAGTCGAGCTTAGGCCCGTATAGACCCAGCCAGTACGGCGTGACATTCATTACATTCGTGAAGCTTACGGCGCGGGAGAACCGATCGGCGCCATTATACGCGAAGATCACGTCGTCGATGCCGGCGTAGCCCGTGATGAACTGCACGCCGTGATTGCCGATCGCGTAATCGCGCCAGCGCGGCGCGAGCCAAGACGGCAGGTTGACGAAGAGGGGCACCTCGCCATCTTCCGCGGCGCGCGCCGCCGCCGCCAACGCGTGGACAGGCGCCTCAGCAAGATGGTACAGCCGGTTCTGCAATTGGACGAACGCGACGTTTTGAGCCAGCACCAGGCCGAAGGCGCCTGCGGCGATGGCAATTCGAGCAGGTCGCCAGCGTCCCGGCGCGGTGAACTCGGCAATCCACGCCGCCCACAGGATGATGATACCCACCGCCGCCGGGTACAGCAGGCGCGGAGAGTTGATGACGTAATCGAAATCGACGGTGACGAGCGTCGGGAATACAAGCAGCGCGAACCACCCCACGGCAGCCATGGCGAGGACCAGGCGCCGCCGCCAAATCAGGAGGCTGAAAACGACAATCAGAGTTGCCAGCGCCACCCATCTGACTGCGTTCAGATCGTCGAGTCCGGCTAGACTGACAAGCGGCACGGCCAGCGGCGCGCTCGGATAGATCAGCCCCTGCAGATAGTACGTGCTGATCTGAAGCATGGCTTCGAGGTTGATGCGCATGCCGCCGCTGTAGTCGAACTTAGGGACGATCTGCCAGATGGCGAAGAAGACGGCGTTGATCGCCAGGCCGATGGCCGGACCGATCAGCCACGGCCGCGCCTGGCGCCGCTGCGCCCACAGCACCATCTCGACGCCGACCAGAAGCGCGCCACTCATCAGGCCCCACTCGATCTCGGCCGGCGCGAGGAAACACATCAGCCAGGCCACAAGCAGCCAGCGAATCGATCCCGCGGTGCGAGCCTGCCAGTACGATAATGCGGCGAGCAGCAGGAGCAATGTGCCCAGCGGATAGAAGAACACGTTGATCCAAACGACAGCCTGGTACGCAAAGGGAAACGCTGCAAATAACGCCGCCGCAATCCCGCCGACGACGTACCGCCGCTCGGAGCGATCGAGGCGCAGCGCCAGGAGCGCGACCAGCGTCGCGTTCAAGGCGTGTGTCAGCATGTTCTGCAGGCGCAGCGTGACCGGATCGTGCCTCCCCAGCACGCTCCACCACAGCTTCATCAGCGACTCGCCGAGCGGCCGATACGTAGGCAGGTTCTCGGCGGTCAGGAAGGGATCGACGAGGCTGCGCGTGGATAGCCAGCGAATGTGGATCACGTCATCTTGAAAGAACGGCAGGCTGAGCGTATTCAGATACAGCAACGACGTCAACCCGATGGCGAGCGCAACGCCGGCGTACAGCGGCCAGCGCGGCGCGAGTGGAGCGGGTGCGGGCGCTACCCGAGGCGGAGTGAGGACGCTCTTCAATCGCTTCATGCACGGTAAGCCACAGATACACCGAGAGCACAGAGAGCTTTCAGCGCACAGTGCGCTGCGCGTCCGTGCCTCCGTGATTTTTCATCCACGCCGCTACCGCGCGCGCGAGCTCGGCGAGTGGGCCGCGCCGCACGGTGCATTCCGGCAGCGAGTCCAGGAACACCTTCCCATATTGCTTGCTGACGATGCGGCGATCGAAGACCACGACGACGCCGCGATCGGTGCGTGACCGGATCAGGCGTCCGAACCCCTGCCGGAAGCGCAGCACGGCATCCGGCACGGCGTACTGCATGAACGGCTCGTCGAACGTCTCGCTGCGCGCGGCGAAGATCGGATCGTTCGGCACGGCGAACGGCAGGCGCGTGATTGCCAGGCATGACAACGCCTCGCCGGGCACGTCGACGCCCTCCCAGAACGAGCGCGTGCCGAGCAGCACGCCGCGCTCGGAGGCTTTGAATCGATCGAGGAGTTGGCGGCGCGACGAGCCGTCGCTCTGCTCGAACACCATGATGTCACGGCGGGCCAGCTCGGGCGCCAGCACGCGCGCCGTCGCGCGCAATTGGGAATACGAGGTGAACAACGCCAGTGTGCGGCCGCCCATCGCCGTGCACAGGTCAATCAGGCCAAGCTCAATTGCGCGTTGATAGCCGTTGACGTTCGGCTCGGGCACATCCGTCACCAGGTACAACAGCGTGGAGGACTTGTAGTCGAACGGCGACCCGACTGCCAGCGTGTCCACGTCCTGCGCGTTCAGGCGACCCTGGATAAAATCGAACGATTTGCCGGTGCGCAGCGTGGCCGAGGTGAGTACAACGCTCTTCTTCTTTTTGAGGAGATGCTCCTCGACGAGCGGGCCAACGTGAAGCGGCGCGGCATGTAGCGAGATGGTAGGACGCGCGCCCGCGCGCCCCGATGCAGGCGGCTGCGATTCCACCCAGTAGATGCTGCCCGGCGACGGTTTTGAGACGATCGCGTTTGTGCTGCCGCGCATCTCGTCGAGGCCACGCCGCGCGCCAAGCAGGCGCGCAACCATCTCCTCGTAGTCCGGGATGCCGAAGTCGGTGAGATCGCTCAATGCCCGGTTGAGTCGATCGAGGCCGTCGAGCACCGTGTTCAACTGGGCATTCAAGTCGTCCCAGGCGATCTCGACGTTGCTCCAGGCGGGCTGCGTGCGCATGGCTGGGGTCAGGCGCGCGCGCAGCGTGTAATCGCCCTTCGCCTCGGTGTGACGCTCGACGAAATCGCCGACGAGCGCGAAGAACTCTTCGGCCATGCGATCCGCTTCGGCGACGCCGCCGCTCACTTGCTCCGCATAGACGGTCACCGCCGAGGCGATCTCGGCCGGGCATGCGCTGCGCACGCGGCCTACCGCGTCGTCGAGCAGGTTGGGGCCGCGGCTGCGCTGGAGCGGGCTTAGCTCCTCAAGTGTCCGGCGCAGGTCGTACTGGTTGATGGAGAAACTGAGCTGGTCGGTCGTAGCGGCTTCGAGGTGGTGCGCCTCGTCGACGATCAGGTACTTGTATTCGGGCAGCGCGCGGTTCTCGACGGCGACATCGGCGAGCAGCAATGCGTGATTGACGATGACCACGTGCGCGCCCTCGGCTTCCTGCCGCGCATTGTGGAAGAAGCAGCCGGCGTCGCCCCACTGCGAGCAGCGCTCGGATGTGCAGGTCGGGTTATCGGCGCTCAGGCGCGCCCACGCGCCGCGCTCAGCCGGGCTGGGCATGAACAACTCGTCGCCGTCACCGCTTAGCGTGGAGGGGAGCCATAGGAGCACCTTCGCCAGCACGCGCATCTCGTCGGCGTTGGCCGGGCCGGACTGCAGCATCGCGGCCAGGCGCGCGGGGCATAGGTAATGCGAGCGGCCTTTCAGCACGGCGGCGCGGAAGTCGAGCGGGAGCGCTTTTTGCAGATCGGGCGCGTCCTTCGTCGCAAGCTGCTCCTGGAGGTTGATGGTGTTCGTCGAGACGACCACGCGCTCGCCGTTGCGCTGCGCCCAATGAATCGCAGGCAGCAGATAAGCCAATGACTTGCCGGTTCCTGTGCCGGCCTCGACGATCAGATGCTCGCCGCGATTGAGCGCTTCGCACACGGCGCGCAGCATGTGCACCTGTTGGGGTCGGTGCTCGAAGTGGTCGATGGCTTGCTCGAACGCCCCTCCCTGCTCCAGCGCCGCCGCGATCGTCTCGGTGTCGATCGGCTCGACATCGGGGTTGGGTCGCAGGGGCTTGATCTGCGCGCCCTGCGCCTCCCGCGCGAACATCGGCGACTGCGCGATCAGCTCCGGCACGGCGCCGCCTGGCCTGACCCGTCGCCGCCTGGGGGGCTGCTTGGCAGCAATCTGCGCGCCGATGCTCCCACCGCTGAACGCGCCGCGCGCGGCCTCGCGCGCTGCATCCTCGAAGAAAGCGCGCGCCGGCCAGTCGATCGAGGCCGAGAGTCGAAGTATCTCTTGCAGCGTCTGCGCAGGCACATCGCGGGCGCGCTCGGCCAGCCTGGCGTACAGGCGGTGCGTCGCCTTCGCGTCGGCGAGCGCGCGATGCGCGGCCGGCAAGTCAATGCCCAGTTCGCGTGCCAGCGCACCCAGCCCGTACCGCCCAGCGTGCGGAACCAGGATGCTCGCCAGCTCGAACGTGTCGAGGAACTCGTTGCGGGTGAAGACGCGCTGCTTGTTGAGGAATCCGAGGTCGAATGCGACGTTGTGGCCGACGATGGGCAGATCGCGGATACGATGCTCCGCCTCGCGCAGCGCTTCAAACAGCGGTTTGCCCTTCGCGGCGACTTCCGCCTGCGTGATGCCGGTGAGTTCGGTGATCTTGTGCGGGATGGGCCGGCCCGGATCGACGAGCGTTGACCACTCGTCCAGCACTTCGTCGCCTCGAAACTTGACCACGCCGATCTCGAGGATCGCGTCCCGGTTCGGATCGAGGCCGGTCGTCTCCAGGTCCAGGCTGACGGCGATGCGTGGCACGAAGCGGAATCCGTTCTAGGCGCAGAGCGGGTCGGCGCGAAGGGGATTATACCATGAGAAGATTGGCGGGTTGGTTGTCTCCAGTCCAGACAATGTACTACCCGATTTTCAAAGCGCGGCCAGTATAGCACCCATCGACGCAGCGTCAAGCAAAAGTGCTATACTCTCGATGGCGTCTTGCCTGAACCTTTTCAGTCGCTCGCGAGTAGATCGCAGACCCTAACTCTTAACTCCTAACTCTAACTCCAGAGGTCCGAATGATCATCGCCGAAACCGCCGCCCGCATCCGCGCCAACGTCCAGAAAGTCATCGTCGGCAAGGGCGATGTGATCGATCTCGCGCTCGTCGCCGTTTTATGCGAAGGGCACATCCTGATCGAAGACGTGCCCGGCATCGGCAAGACGACGCTGGCCAAGGCGCTGGCTGCCTCGCTGGGGCTGAATTTTCGGCGCATCCAGTTCACGCCCGACCTGCTGCCGAGCGACGTGACGGGCATCAACGTCTTCAACCAGAAGACGCAGGACTTCGAGTTTCGTCCCGGCCCGGTCTTCGCCAACGTCGTGCTGGCCGACGAGATCAACCGCGCCACGCCGCGCACGCAGTCGGCGATGCTTGAAGCGATGCAGGAGCGGCAGGTCACCGCCGATGGCGAAACGCGCCTCCTGCCCCGGCCCTTTCTCGTCGTCGCCACGCAGAACCCGATCGAGCTGGAAGGCACGTTCCCGCTGCCCGAGGCGCAAATCGACCGCTTTCTGGTCAGGCTGCCTTTGGGCTATCCCAGCGTCGAGGAAGAGGAATCGATCCTCTTGCGCTTTCAGGATGGCAACCCGCTGGACACACTGCGGGCGGTCGCGTCGATCGACGAGCTGGCCACGCTGTCGCACGAGGCGCGCAAGGTGCGCGTCGAAGCGTCGGTGCGCCGCTACATCGTCGAGCTGGTGCGCGCGACGCGCGACCGCGAAGAGGTGGAGTTGGGCGCCAGCCCGCGTGGCACGCTCGCGCTGTACAACGCGGCCCAGGCCTACGCGGCGATTCAGGATCGATCGTTCGTGCTCCCTGACGACGTGAAGCGCCTGGTCCCGTACGTGCTGACGCACCGGATCATCCTCAGCCCGCAGATGCGCCTGCGCGGGCGGCGGCCCGAGGACGTCGTCGCGGGCGTCGTCGAGAACGTCCCGGTTCCTGTAGAGGAGGTAAAGTGGTAATTGGAGATTGGAAGTTGGAGGTTTGAGGTTTGAGGTTTGAAGTTTGAAGTTTGAAGTTGGAGATCAGATGTTCGACCGTCCCTGGCTCATCCTGCTCGGCGCGATCGTCGCGATCGGATTCCTGATCAGCCAGCCGGCGCTGTTCGCGCTGCCCATTTTCATGTACGTTCTGATCGGCGCAGGCCGCTGGTGGCAGCGGCGCGTGCTGAACCGCGTGCACTACGCGCGCCGCTTCTCCTATACGCACGTTTTCCCTGACGAACCCGTCGACATGACCATCGAGGCGCACAACGACAAGCGTCTGCCCGTGCCGTGGCTGATCGCGCAGGATTCGCTGCCGGAGCACATCCACGCCCAGGACGCCATCTCGCCGGACGAGCCGCTGCAGGCGACGCTGTCCACCGGCATCGTCCACTCGTTCGTTCTGCGAGGCGGCGGGCAGTCGCGCGTCCGGCTGCGCCTTTCGTCTGGACAGCGCGGATTCTACGCGATCGGGCCGGCGGTGCTCCACAGCGGCGATCCATTCAGCCTGTTCGAAACGATGCGCAGAGAGGATCGGCGTGCCTGGCTGGTCGTGTATCCGAAGATCGTCCCGCTCGCGGAGCTGGGCATACCGGCCAAAGACCTGTTCGGCGAGAAGCGCGCGCATCAGCGCATCTTCGAAGATCCATCGCGCACGATGGGCGTGCGCGACTACCAGCCCGGCGACTCGATGCGCCACATCCACTGGAAAGCCACGGCGCGCCACGGCGCGCTGCAGACGCGTGTGTACGAGCACACGGTGAGCACGTCGGTCATGATTTGCCTGAACGTCGCCACCTTTCCACACGCCTGGCAGGGCGTTGACCCAGAACGGCTTGAGCACGCGATCGAGCTGTGCGCCTCGATCGCATACGAAGGCGCCGAGCGCGGCTACGCGATCGGCGTGGCGGCGAACTGCGGCGCGCCGCTGACCGGACAGTCGATCCACGTACCGCCCAACCGCGCGCCCGATCAGCTCCGGCATGTGCTCGAAGCGCTGGCGGCCGTCACCCACTACATCGTCACGCCGTTCGATTCCTTCCTGCTGCGCGAATCGCCGCGCGTGCGGTGGGGGGCGACGCTCGTCGTGGTCACGCCGCTGAATACGGCGGCGATTCTCGGCGCAGTTTCTCAGCTCCGCGATGCAGGCCGGCGCGTGGTGCTGATCTCCACCGACGACGAGCCGCCATCGGTGAAGAATGTGCAGGCGTATCATGTACCCATGCAAGGAGAAATAGATGGGACACGTGGCTGACGCGGCAAGCGCAAACACGGCGTCTTCGATCCGTGATAAGATCTTGCGCGCTTCCGAGGCGCCGGCCGGCCCGCGCCATGCGGCGCTTCTGGCGGTTCTCGCGGCGGCCCAGGCCTGTTTGATCGTCCCGTGGGTTCGATCGATCGCATTTCCTCTTGCCGAGCTGAATCCCATAGCGCTCGTCTTCTTCACCGCCTTCAGCATCATCGCTTCGACGGCGCTCGTCCGGGCATTGGATGTGAGGTCAGCGCCGGCGGTTCTGAGAGTCCTGTTGTCGCTTGCCGGGCTTTCGACCACGATCCTGATTGGCCTGTCCATGATGCTGCATCCCGGCACGCCTGTCGGCGAAGTCTTGTCGGGCCTGGGCGAACGCATCGTCAACGCAGAGGTGATTGCCGTCGCCGAGACCACGGTCGTCGGGCTGTCGATTCTGGCGTGGTGGCTCGGCCTGAGCAACGCCCGGCGCTGGTTCACGATGGACTCTATGCAGGCCACGTTCCGCGCGGGGGTCATCGTCTGGCTGCTGTTTCTGACGTTCAATACGCTCCCCACCGCCGACGCCGCCGCGCCCTTCATCGCGGGCTATTTCGCGTTCGCGCTCGTCGCCCTGGCGCTGGCGCGCAGCCAGGACTTGATGGTCCAGCGCCTGGCGAGCCGCTCGCCGTTCGGCGCGCGCTGGCTTGTGGCGACGAGCCTCATGGCATTCTTCCTGGTCGGCCTCAGCTTGCTGCTATGGGCCGGCATCGTGCCGCCGCTCGTCCGCCTGGTCTGGGACACGCTTACACTGGCCGCTCGCCTGATACTGGTCATCGGCATCGTGATCATCGCATTGCTCGGCGGCATCGTGACCGGGCAGGGACAAAGCACGGCTGCACCTGGCAGCCAGACCACCTTTGGGCTTTCCGAGGAGCTGCTCGCCGAGCTGAGAAAAGTCGACATTGCGCAGGCAGCTCAGGTGCTTCAGGCCATCATTGGCATCCTGGCGATCGTCGTCGTCGCGCGCCTCCTGATCGAGCTGGCGCGACGGCGCGAGCGGCTGCAAGGCCGGCGCTATCACCTGCTGGCCGCGGAAGACGGCGCAGCCCGCATCCGTCCGTCCGAGATCGAGTCGCAGGCCGGCAACTGGCTGCAGCGCCTGGCGCGCCAGTTCCGGCAGGGGCCTTCGCGATGGCTGGCAGCCATGACGATTCGCCGCATTTACGCTCAGACGGCGGCACTCGGCAAGGAGTGCGGCGCGCCTCGCCTGGCCTGCGCCACACCGTACGAATACCTGCCCACGCTCACGCGCCTGTTCCCCGGCGTCGAGCCAGACCTGGAGATCATCACCGGCGCGTACGTGCGCGCCCACTACGGCGAGCTGCCGGACACGCCGGAGCGGCTCGGGGAGGTGGGCCAGGCATTTCGCCGCGTTCGGGCCGAGGCTAAGACCGTCATCGACTACAACCGCACCGAATCCATCAAGTCGCAAGAAAGCCTCAAACAAGAGCTTCGTGACAGAGCCAGGCAGGATCAGAAATCGGGCTTCACGTGATGCGCGACACGTGACGTGCAGGGATTGCAGTGATGCCTTTGCTTTACAAGCCCTATGACTTGTGGTATAGTTTGCGCGTCATAACGTCAGGCAATCGCTCGCTGCTTCGAGGCCCACCCCAGCACAAGGAGCTTCGCCGTATGGCAAAGTCACGCACTGATCAGATGGTAGAGCGCCTGCGAGACCTGCAGGCAGGCACGCCGGACATCGAAGCGTCTGCCATCGTATCAGTGGACGGCCTGATCATGGCCTCGTCACTCCCGGCCGGGGTCGAGGAAGACCGCGTCTCCGCGATGTCGGCCGCCATGCTGTCGCTCGGCGAGCGCATCGCCGGCGAGCTGGGTCGCGGCATCCTCGACGAAGTCTACATCCACGGCAACGGCGGCTACGTGATTCTCATGTCGGTCGGCCAGGACGCCGTGCTGACGGTGCTGGCTCGCGCCAGGGCCAAACTCGGCCTGATTTTCTTGGATATGAAGCGAGCCGCCGAGGACCTGGCTAAGCTGGTCTAAAGGAGCGCGATGCCCGCACGGTGTCGCAACCTGAACAGGCAAGGATTCGATTCGGTGGGGAGGGTCACCCTCAAAGTGACCCTCCCCACCGCCGTTTTTAGCGTAGAGATTGGTAATTAGAGATTGGAGATTCGGTCCTGTGCGCGCCCCAGAGCGAACTGCCAATTCCAATCTCTGATCTCTTTGTAAGCGAGGAGGTGAAGCCATGCCCAAGTACATTTTCTGCACCGGCGGGGTGGTGAGCAGCGTCGGAAAGGGCGTGACGGCCGCGGCGATCGGGCGCGTCCTGAAAAGCCGGGGCGTCAGCGTGACGATGCAGAAGCTCGACCCGTACATCAACGTCGATCCGGGTACCATGTCGCCCTACCAGCATGGCGAGGTCTTCGTCACAGAAGACGGCGCGGAGACCGATCTCGACCTGGGCCATTACGAGCGCTTCATCGACGAGAACCTCACCCGGGCCAGCAACGTCACGACCGGCCAGGTGTACGCCGAGGTGATCGCCAGGGAGCGGCGCGGCGACTTTCTGGGCGGGACGATCCAGGTCATCCCACACATCACGAACGAGATCAAGCGCCGCATCGGGCAGGCAGCGCGCGCCGGCGAGCACGACGTGGTGATCGTCGAAATCGGCGGCACGGTGGGCGACATCGAAAGCCTGCCTTTCCTCGAAGCCATCCGGCAAATGCGCAAAGACGTCGGCCGCGACACCGTCCTGTACATCCACGTCACGTGGCTGCCTTACATCGGCGCGACGGGCGAGCTCAAAACCAAGCCGACACAGCACTCCGTGCACGAGCTGCGCGGCATCGGCATCACCCCCGACATGATCGTGACCCGTTCCGATTACCCCGTCAACGACGCCATCCGCGACAAGATCGCCCTGTTCTGTGACGTGGACGTGCGCGGCGTGGTCCCCCTGGTGACGACCGACGTGCTGTACGCGGTGCCGCTCCTGCTCGAAGATGCAGACCTGGGCGATCTTCTCATCGATCGCCTGCGCCTCAGCGCACGCGCCACGCCGGACATGACGGAGTGGCGCACCCTCGTCGAGGCCATGCGCGCGCCGCGCGAGCCGCTGCCGATCGCCATCGTCGGCAAGTACGTCGAGCTGCAAGACGCCTACATGAGCGTGCGCGAGGCGCTGGTCCACGCCGGCGTGGCGCACCACGTCGACGTACAGATCGACTGGATCTTGTCGGAGGACCTAGAGAAAGGCCGTGGGCTGGATCGACTGGCGAAAGTGCACGGCATCGTCGTGCCGGGCGGGTTCGGCTATCGCGGCATCGAGGGAAAAATCATCGCCGCGCGCCACGCCCGTGAGAACAAGGTGCCGTACCTGGGACTGTGCCTGGGCATGCAAGTGATGTGCATCGAGTTGGCGCGCGCCGTCGACGGCAGCGACGAGCCGAACAGCACCGAATTCGACCACAGCACCTCGTTCCCGATCATCGACCTGCTGCCCGAGCAGCGCGACATGGCGGACCTGGGTGGCACGATGCGGCTGGGCGCGTATCCCTGCGCGCTGGTGCCCGGCACGCGCGCGGCGAACGCGTACCGGTCGGCAGCCGTCCAGGAGCGGCATCGCCATCGCTTCGAATTCAACAATGCCTACCGCGACGTGATGACGAAGAACGGGTTGGCACTGTCGGGACTGTCGCCGGACGGGCGCCTCGTGGAGATCGTCGAGCTGGCCGATCATCCGTTCATGGTCGGCTCGCAGTTTCACCCCGAGTTCAAGAGCCGTCCTAACCGGCCGCACCCACTGTTCAGAGCATTCGTCGAAGCAGCGGCAGCGCGGCTTGACGCACCGGGCAAGTAGGCCCACCCGTATCTCATTTCGAGACACGCTCTGTAGAACGCCTCACAGCCTGACTCTGTAGCGCGACCACCTTTCAGGTGTAAGACGACATGCCGCACGTGTTCGAGCGCCTCTACCGAGGCCGGCATGCTTCTCAACTCGATACCCCTGGCTCCGGACTTGGGCTTGCCATCGTCAAAGTAGTCGTACACTTGCACCGTGGCATGATCGAGGTCGAGAGTGACGTCGGCAAAGTCTCCACCTTCGGCGTTTGGCTGCCGGTAGAGCGAGGCGAGGCTGTGCTATAATCCGAGCCGACTTGAAACTGCCGTGGTCGTGCCGTGAAATACCGTGAAGCCTCTCGAGAAAAGGATGCATGAGGTCGGCGCACGCGGTCCGATCGCGTTCGTGAGCCGTCACATCGCCGTTTTAGGCGGCACATTTGTCTTCCTCGCCGCCTTCGTCGCATACCTCGCCACACTTGCGCCCGTTCAAGTTCCCGGCGATCCCAGCGAGTACACCTTCATCCCGTGGATCCTGGGCATCGCGCACCCACCTGGCTACGCGTTCTATACACTGCTCGCCGCGCTGTGGCAGCGCCTGGTCCCGATTGGGAGCGTTGTATACCGCACGCATCTGCTGGCCGCGACTGCCGGCGCAGCCAGCGCCACGCTGATTTATGCGACCGTCCTCACCATCCTCAGCCGGCAAGCGGATAGGAAGCTGAGCCGGCCTGTAAGCTTTCTCGCGGCCACATTCGTGGCGCTGTCTTTCGCTTTCGCTTCCGATGTTTGGCAACATAGTATCCACGCGAACGCGCACATCGTCACGCTCCTGCTGGCGACGGCGAGCGTCTTTCTGCTCGCGCGCTGGCAGGCATCGGACGACGGTCGGTGGCTATATGCCTTCTCGCTCGTCACCGGATTGAGCGTCACGCAACACCCGCTGCTCGTTTTGGGATTTCCCGCTTACGGCGCGTTTATTCTCGCTGCCCGCCCGCGCATCCTGCGCCAGGGGCGAATGCTGCTCAGAATGGCAGCTTTCGCAGCCATTGGGCTGAGCGTATTCCTGTACTACCCCCTGCGCAGTCCGACGACGCCCTTCGGCGCAAGCGACATCGACTCGTGGGAGTCGTTCGTGCAATTCGTGACCGCCGAGGGCCTGCGCGTCAACCTGTTCGCGTTTGGCCTGGCCGATCAGCCCGAGCGGCTGGCGGTGTTCGCCAACCTGCTGCAACTACAATTCCCGTCGATCAGCATACTGCTGGCCGCCGTCGGCTGGATCGGCCTGCTCCGCCGGAACAGGCCGTTCTGGCTGCTCGCGACGCTGTTCCTCGTCGTGCTGTACGCCTTCGCCATGAATACGATTCAGGACGTGATGGCATACTTGATGCTGCCGTTCATGATGGTAGCGATCCTGATCGGCGCAGGAACGGGGGCAGTACTGTCGGTCGTTCTGGGCGACGCTTTCACGCCCCGGTTGAAGCGCGCTGCAGCCATTGTCGCGGCCATGGCCCTGATCGGCCTGGCGGCGACGACGGGGCTGCTGCGGGCGCCGCGCCTGACGCTGCGCGACTACACGGCGGGGCAAGATTGGGTCGAAAGAGTGTACGAGCGATTTGAGGGAAAACGCGAAGGCGCGTTCCTGCTTGCGCCTTGGGAAGCGCTCACGCCGCTTTGGGTCGAGCAGTATACGAACAACCATCCGCTCGATCCGCGCGACGTGACCTTGGTGTACGTCGCCGCCGGCTCCTCCAATCCGTGGCTGGACAACGTCTTCGCGTACTTCGATCGCGGTCCCGTATACCTTGCCGACTATCGGCGGCAAGTCGTCGAGGGCGGTCTCTTTCGCCTGCGACCGGACGGCGAATCGCCGCCCTTATGGCGCGTCGCCGCGCCAGGCGATGCCAGTCTCCCGGCGTTGTCGACGACGCTCGACGTGATGGCCGAGGGCGAGATCGAGCTGCTGGGCGTCTCGCTCGATCGCACGGCGCTGCAGGTAGGCGACACGGCCCACCTCACACTGGCGATGCGTGCCCTCGTCACGCCAACACACATCCTGATGCCCTACGCGGCCGTCGGCGAGCGCGCTTATCGGTGGACGACCGATTCACGTGCGCTGAGCACGGATTGGCGCCCCGGCGAAGTGATCGTCGAGCGCTACGAGATCGCCCTACCCTTCTCGATGCCGCCGGGCGAGTATCCACTGTCGCTCGGCGTCGCCGATCTCACCGAGGGGCGCGACCTTAGACTTCGGAAGTCTGTGGAGACTTCCGAAGTCTCCATGGTTCCGATCGGCGCGCTGCGCGTCGAGGTCCCTCAACTTGCTCCGGCCACATCGAGCTTGCCTGCTTGGGCCGATTTCGGGGCGCAGATCGCCCTGGTAGGGGCATCGGCTTCGGGTAACGGGCAGACGGTCCAAGCGCCATCACGCGCATGGACGGAGCCGCTCGCCGTGCGCCCCGGCCAGTCGATACGGGTCTGGCTCGACTGGTTGGGGCAGCGCCAGCCGCTCGACAACTACAAGGTGTTCGTGCATTTGATCACGCCGGGGGAGCAGCTCGCCGCGCCGCCGGCCGACTTCTACACGCCGCTCGGGGGCGCGTTTCCCACCCATTTGTGGATCCCCAGATGGATGGAAGGCCAGAGCGTGAGCGATCCATATACGCTCACGCTGCCACCTGACATCCCCCCGGGCGACTATCTTCTCCAGGCGGGGCTGTACGGATTGACGAGCAACCGCCGCGTGTACATCATCGGAGCGGATGGGAATCTTGCAGGCGACCGCGTCATCCTCGGCCCGGTCACGGTTGCAGGCCGGCCCTCGTCGCCCTGAGCGAAGCTCGATCATTTGACCATTGCCTGCAAGCCGTGTATGATGTGGCCTCATGCTCAAATCATTCATTCAGAGGAGATCCGCCGTGTTTTCACGCGAGAAACCGCAGCAACGACCCGCCGCCGCGCCCCCGTCCGCGCCTGCGGGTGGCGCAGCGCGCACGATCGAGACGGTCATCGGCTCGACGGCGCACGTCAAGGGGAGTATCACCAGCGACGCCGGCATTCGCATCGACGGCATTTTCGAAGGCGAGATCCGGGTCGCAGGCAACTTGATCATCGGCGAGACGGGCAAGGTCATCGCCGATATCAGCGCCGACAACGTGTCGGTCTCGGGCGCGGCGAAAGGCACCATCGAGGCCGCCGGCCGGCTCGAGATTCTGTCGACAGGCCGCGTGTGGGGCGACATCACCGTCGCCTCGTTCCTGATCGACGAAGGCGGTTTCTTCCGAGGCCAGTCCATCATGCCCGGCGAGCCTGACATGCCGATGCTCGAACCGCCCGGCGGCGCGGCAGTCACGCGCGGCGAGGTCATAGACGCACAGTAGGCAAATGGTAATCTGTATGTCATAAAGCAGCGCGACGCCCGCGCTGCGCACCACGCGCCGGTGCATCGCCGCGTACGCGCGCGATCTCGACCAGCGACCCAATCCCCACACTGCCAAAGCCCAGCGCAAAGGTCGCCACGAATGCCGACGTCGTCGGATGGCCGGCTATCCACAGGGCAAGCCCAGCGGCTATGGCGTAGAGCGCCATCCCGATCTCCAGCCAGGCGAGCAACTCGGCGCGCGGGCGCGCATCAACGAGCCGGGCAGAGTCCGCCGCGCCTTTCGGCGTGCGGTGAAACTCACCACCCTGCCGGAGCAGGCCGGACAACACGGCCAGCGCATTGCTGAACGCGATCCCGAAACCGACGACGAGCAGAAGCGGCAGGTAAGATAGCCGCCGAAGCCAGCTCCCGTCGCCACGGTGGAGCGCCCACTGCGCGACGCCGTATGCGATGGGCAGCCCCAGTCCACTCAGGCCGAGGAAAGCCAACGGTCCCTGCTGAAGGCTTGAGCCATCCATCGCCAGCGGCAGCCACAACAGCACGACCAGCACCATCAACAAGTGCGCCGTGTAACCCGCGAGGTACGCGAAGCCGGCAGTCTTCTGCATAGGCGACCACGACGATGCACGCAAGATAGATACCGCGTGCTTGCGCAGGCACTGCGCGCCGCCCTTCGCCCAGCGCGCGTGCTGAAGCTTGACCGCGCCGATCGACTCCGGCTCTTCCTGCGGCACCGATACGTCCGGGACGAACACACCGCGCCATCCGGCTAACATGGCACGGTAGCTGAGATCCATGTCCTCACACAGTGTATCGATATGCCAGCCGCCGCTGAGCTCGATGCATGACCGGCGCCAGATGCCGGCCGAGCCGTTGAAGATCGTCGGCCAGCCGGATCGACTCCGCGCGAACTGCTCGACGACGAAATGCCCGTCGACGGCGAGGGCCAGGGCGCGCGCCAGCGCCGAGCGGTGGTAATTCAGGTGCTCCCAGCGCGCCTGCACGAAGCCGATCGACGCGCTGGCGGCGAAGTACGGCATCAATCGCCTCAAAAAATCCGGCGCGGGCACGAAGTCGGCGTCGAAAATGGCGACGTATTCGCCGCACGCCGATTTCAGCCCATTCGCCAGCGCGCCCGCCTTGTAACCATCTCGGCTCGAGCGATGGATCAGCGTCACGTCGATCCCGCGCCGCCGATGCGACTCGGCGCGCGCCCGCGCCGTGGCCGTCGTGTCGTCAGTCGAATCGTCAAGCACCTGAATCTGAAGCCGGTGACGCGGCCAGTCGAGGGCGGCTGCCGCGTCGACGATGCGCTCGGCCACGGTCGGCTCGTTATACAGGGGCAGCTGCACTGTGACGACTGGCAAGTCGTACTCGTCTCGCGCCACGGGTGGAAGCGGCGGGCGCGGCGAGCGGCCGTGACGAAGGCACTGGGCGACGAGCGCCAGCACGTAGGCGCCGTATAACCCGAGGGCCGTCGTGGCGATGGCATACAAGACAGTAGTCACGATCATTCAGTCTCAACGGCCTTTCGATAAAGAGCAACACAAAGCCGCGACGTATGTCCGTCGCGGCCTCCTCAAGCGCCGGGTGCGGCGCGCAGCGGCAGGTGAAAGCCTACTTGAGTCCGAGCACCTCGAAGACCGGCTCCGGCATGCTGTGGCCCTTGACCAGCAGGGGCTCGAGCGCATTCACGCGCACGCGATCTTTGACGAGATCGTATGCCGCCTGGCTGATCAAGATTTGATCGTGCCGGGCGTTCTCTTGCAAGCGTCTGGCGTAATTCACGCTGTCGCCGATGGCCGTGTAGTTCTGCTGCTGCGCGTTGCCGATATTGCCGACCACGGCTTCGCCGACGTTGATGCCGACGCCATAAGACAGGCGCTCGCCGGGTGGCACGCGCTCGCGATATTCCCGGATCGCTTTCTGCGTCGCGAGCGCCGCGCGCACGGCGCGCAGCGTGTGGTCGGCCTGGTCGAGTGGCGCGTTGAAGAAGCCCATCACGGCGTCGCCCATAAATTTGTCGAGTGTGCCTTCTTCGCCGAGCACGGCGTCGGCCGCCAAGCCCAGGTAAGCATTCAAGATCTCGACCAGCCTTTCGGGCTTCAGATTCTCGCCGAACGTGGTGAAGCCGCGAATGTCGGCGTAGTACGTCGTGATGACGCGGCGCTCGCCTCCCAGCTTCAGCATGCTGGGATCGGACAGCAGTCGCTGCGCGACGCGCGGCCCGACGTACCGCTGGAACGTCTCCTTGATGAAACGCTGCTCGGTCAGGTCGTCGATGACGATGGCGACTCCCTGCGTCGTGTGCGCGGCATCCTTCAGCGGGGAGACGTTCAAACGCCACGAGACGGTGCCGCGCTCGGGCAGCGTCGGCATCATCTCCTGCGCGACGATCGTCTCGTTTGCCTTGACCTCATTGATCAGGGGGGCCAGGTACCGAGCGGCACTCAGCGCCGACGTGTAGGGCCGGTTGACGATGTCGCTGGCCAGCACGCCAAAAATGGCCTCGGCGGCGCGGTTGAAGAGAATCACGCGATCGATCACGTCGGTGGTGACCACGCCCGACGCGATCGAGGCGAATACGTTGTCCATCAGGTTCTTCATCTCGGTGATGGCCGCCAGGTTACGCCGCACGCTCTCGAAGAGGCGCGCGTTCTCGATCGCCAGCGCGGCCTGATTAGCAAACGCGGCCAGCAGATCGCGATCGCGGTCGGAAAACAGGCCCGTCTTGATGCGGTTGTCGGCGTAGATCACGCCGGTGATACGATCACGCGCCCGCAGCGGCACGCACAGGATACTGCGCAGGCTGTAGGCGACGATGCTCTCTTGAGTGGCAAATCGCGGATCGGCCTGGGCGTTCGTCGTGACGACGGCGACGCCCTCGGTGGCAACTTGATCGACGATGGTGCGGCTCACCTCGAACGACGAGCTGTTGATCGTCTCGCGCTCCATGTTGCGAGCGACTCGGAACTCCAACAGGCCGGTGCGCTCGTCGCGCAGCATCAGGAAGCCGCGTTCGGCCCCCGTCAACTCGATGATATGATCCATGACCTGGTTGAGCACGTCGTGGAGGTCGAGAGTGGAGTTGACGGTCTGGCCGACTTCGTACAGCGCGCGGAGAGCTTCACGCTCGCGAGCCAGCGTGTCGACCATCTGCTGGAACTTCGGCAAGACGCGCTGCATTTCCAGCAGCGACTTCTGCGCCTGCAGCACGTCGGGGCTGGCGGGCATCTTCGTGAGGGCCGAAGCCTGACGCTCTAGCGCGCCCGTCAACGCTTCCAGCATCGACTTCAGATCGGCTTGCGCGGCCGGCGTCTTCAGGATGAGCGTGATATCGGATGGCGGTCCAGACGAGGACGTGTCGGACACCTCAGGTCTCCACGAGACGACCACTTGGCTCGAAGCACGATGATTATAGTACAACTCGTTGGAGGTGACAAACCGAAGCGGCCTTTTCTGTGCCGCAACCAAAAGAATAACCACAGATGACACGGATATATTGAGGGACCGCCATCTGTGACATCCGTGGAATCCGTGGTTAAACCGCGTGCCTACACGCGTCGCCTGGGGAAACGGTGTTGCAGGAAGTCCTTACGCCGATAACGCCCTGTCGCGCTGAAGAAGCGGCGTTTAAGGCCGGTCCACCACAACCCGAGATGAACCTGGCGCCAGATCGAACGCACCCGATCCCCACCGCTTCCATCGCGCCCGAAAGTTTCCCGCACGAAGTCAACGGTGATTTCCTCGATTGCGGTCCGGTTGCTGGGGGCCGCCTCGCCAAGCAGCTCGGCTTGCTCGTACGGCGTTTGATACGCCGTCAGATCGACGCGCAGCCATTTCGCCAGGCGCACGAGCCGGGCATAAGCCCAGCGCGCGCCGCGCAGGCTGCGCAGGCCACGGTTTTCGACGACGTAAATCGCTGCGCCGGCCATCGCCGCGCACACGACCAGCGCGCTGGCGACCAACAGGATAGCTCCGGGCAGCCATCTCTGGACCGCACCGGTCGCCGCGCTCGAATCGAACGCGTCGAGGCCTTCGTCCTCGCCAAGCCGCGAGAGCCGCTCGAGGTCGCGCGCCGACGGCGTGGGTGGCAGCGCAGGCTCAGCCAAATCCCCCTCTTTGGCCGGCACAGGGCGATTGATAACAGGCTGCGCCGCCGTCGGCTCGAACTCGACCCAGCCGTAGCCGGGGAAGTAGACTTCGACCCAGGCATGGGCATCGCGCTCGCGCACGCGGTAGACCTCGCCAGATGGCTCGTACTCGCCGCGCGCGTAGCCCACGGCGACCCGCGCAGGGATCCCCAGCCCGCGCGCCATCGTCGCCATCGCGGCAGCGTAGTAGTCACAGTAACCGGCGCGCGACTCGAACAGCACGTAGTCGACACCGTCTTGTCCCAGCCTCGGCCCTTCGATCTTCTCGTTGTAGCCGATGTTACGTCGCAGCCATTGCTCGAGCGCTGCTGCCTGATCGAACGCATTAGTCGCCTCGGCTTCTGTCACGATCTGCCGGGCGAGGTCCTTCACACGCGGCGAAAAGCCGTCGGGCAACTGGAGATAGCGCTCGACGATCCAATCCGGATAGTCCGTTCCCGCACTGCGCAGCGTGTCCACATCGGCCGTCGACAAGGACGAGACGACGTCATAATTGTCGCCCGCGCGAAGCAGATCGCGGCTCGTCACAAATGTTGGCTCGACGACGAGCTGTGAGCCGCCCTGGATGCTGCCGGCAGGCACGACGGCCAGCATCGCGTCTGCCTCCGCATCTCGATTGAAATATACGGGTTGGGCCGCGGATATCAGCAGAGACGTGCGCTGGAAATAGAAAGTGACGGTCTGCCTCACGTTCGAGCGCTGGGCATACGGGACGGCGAGCGGGTCCGCGCCCGGACGGTAGACGTACGAATCCGCAGCCGAGCTGAGCCAGCCGTTCGACGTGTACACGTCGTACGTGCCGGCGCGCCAATATCGAGCTAAGGCATGCGCGTTATCGGGCGACTGGTGGACGTACACGTCCATCAGCACCGTGTCGCCCAGGGCGCGCGGCCCGGCAAAGCCCAGCGTGCGCCCGAACGGATTCGCCAGGGGCGGCCCTTCACCCTCCAAGGCAGAGAACATGCGCGTGAAGCCGTCTTCGATCGATCGAATAGGCCGGCTAACCTGACGCCACAACTCGTCGAACTGTGGCATGGGCGCGAATTCGGGCACGGCCCAGGCTACGATCATCGCGCACAAGGCAACGATGGAGCTGCCGCGCACGAAAGAGCTGCGCACGTCGCTGTCGAATCCAATCCGAGCCTGCCGCCATTCGCGCTCGCGCAGCATGTAGTGTACTCGCGCCAGATAGAGCAGCACGCCGGCGAGGTACAGGTATAGAAAAATGGATAACTGCATCCGGCCGCCGTAATAGTACAGGTTGACCAAGATAACCAGGCCGGGCAGCAGCCCGACGCGGAATACGTGCACACTCTGGAAGGTATACCAGGCAGCCAGATATCCGAGCAGCCAGAAAATCGCCATCATCGACAGCAAGAACATGAAGTTGTCCTTGCCGACGCCGGTCTGCAAGAGCGAAAAGATCCATTCTCCGATGTGGCGCCCGAAAGCGATCAGGCTCTCGCCAAGAGTCGTAGCCTCCCCCGCAGCCGGCAGATAAGCCAGCGACGCAAACGCGATCCACGCCACGCCATACGCGCTCGCCAGGAGATGCGCCGGCAGCGGACGGAACCGGCTGCGCGCGAGCAGTGTGCCGAGCAGCAAGGCCGCGAGCGATGTCGGCTGGAGCCGGTCCAGCCCCGGCGCCCAGTCTGACGACGCCACGGTGAACGCGGCCATGGCTAGCATGAACGCCAGAAGCAGCAGGATTCCGAAGTCGAGCCTCGGCTTGGATGGCATCATTTCGTGTCTCATCTCGTGCAAGTGTCCCGTGACCAGATCGTCACAGACCCCCATAAGATACGCATATCCTACCGAAGAGGTTCAGAACACACAAAGAAGTATAACCGGGCTGTGAGGCGAGGTCAACACGGAAAGACACAGGGTACACGGCGAGTGAAAGGCAAGTTGACTTCCCCGATCAACGATGTTATGATTCGCACGCTTCGGCTCCCAGACAGTCTCCCTCTTCCGTGTTGATGAGCCGACTGGCCTGCTCCTCATCGCAGACGCCAAAGACGCGCAGAGATCGCCGCGCAGCTCAGGAATGGCCGCGGCCTCCGTGCGCCGTCGGTCTCTGCGGCGAGACCAACACCAATACAGCCGGGCTAAGTAAATCGGCGCTGTGTCTTCCTGCGCCAAAGCCCTGAGCGCAGAGAAGGGGCGGCCAAGCATCCGACAGCGGCCGATACGAGCGCGAGGAGACGCGATGAACTGGCTGGCAGACGTGCCAGAAAGCCGGCGGAGGCGCTACCTGATCTTGATCAGCATCATCATCGCCGCCGGAATCTGCTATTGCGCTGGGATAGCCGCCTTACTGTTCGCTCCCTCAAATCAGACGATCATGGCCACCTTCACGCCGACGGCCACGCCGTCCCCGACCGCGCCGGGCGCGACTCCATTGCCGACTCGTACGCTGCCTCCGTCGCCGACGCAGTTCAAAACGCCGACCTTCACACCCACGTCGACCTCGACGGCCACGCCGACGCCAAGCCCGACAAGCACCGGAACACCGACGCTGACGCCAACGCTGTTCTCTCCGACGCCAACGCCGTTCTCTCCAACGCCGACGCCGACGGCAACCGATACCGAGGCGCCGACAGCGACGCCAACGCCGACATCGACCTTCACGCTCACACCGACGCCGGAGATCACAGACACCTTCACGCCAACGCCCACCGACACGGAGACGCCAACGCCGACCGAGACGCCCACGCCCACCGAGACGCCCACGCCATAGCCACGAGAGCATGAACCTGACTCAACTCATCAAGAAACTGTCTGAGGCGACCGGCATATCTGGCCACGAAGCCGCCATCCGACAAGTGATCGGCGAGGAACTTGGCCTCTGCGCCGACGAGGTGCACGTCGACAAGATGGGGAATCTGGTGGCGCTGAAGCGCGGAACAGGTCGGCGTCCCCACCGGCGCATCCTGCTCGCCGCGCACATGGACGAGATCGGTCTCATGGTCGGCGGCATTGACAAGGGGTTCCTTCGCGTCGAGCGCGTGGGCGGCGTCGATCCGCGCGTGATGCCAGCACAGGAGGTCGTCGTCCACGGCCGGCGCGACCTGCCGGGGGTGATCGCCTCGCTGCCGCCGCACCTGCAAGCCGACGCTGACAAAGACAAGACGACCCCCATCGACAGGCTCTGGGTCGACGCCGGCCTGAGTGAAGCGCAGGCGCGCCGGCTGGTGCGCGTCGGCGATCTGGTGTCGATCCGGCAGACGGTCGTCGAGCTGAAGAACGACCTGCTCGCGGGCAAGGCGTTCGACAATCGCGTATCGGTGGCGGCCATGGCGGCCTGTCTCACAGGGCTGGCCGAGCGTCAGCATCGATGGGACGTCATGGCCGTGGCGACGGTGCAGGAAGAGACGACGATGCTCGGCGCGGCGACCAGCGCATTCAAGCACGCCCCCGACGTCGCCATCGCCATAGACGTGACGTTCGGCGTGCAGAACGGATCGAACGACGTCGAGACGTACCCGCTCGGCAAAGGCCCGACGATCATGATCGGCCCGAACGCGCATCCCCAGATCGCCGACCGGCTGCGCGACGTCGCCAGGCGCATCGAGATGAGCGTTCAGGTCGAGCCGCTGCCGGGAGCAAGCGGCACCGACGCCTGGGCGATTCAGGTCGCGCGCGAGGGCGTCCCGTGCGGCATCGTCGGCATCCCGCTGCGCTCGATGCACACGCCGGTCGAGACCGTGTCGCTGCAAGACGTCGAGCGTACGGGCCGACTGCTCGCCGCGTTCATCGCCGATCTGGACGAGGCGTTCTACAAGTCTCTGACCGATCAGTGATCAGTGACCAGTGACCAGTGGTCAGTGATCAGTAATCAGTGACCGCCGGTCACTGACAACTGGCGACTGATTACTGATGACTGATGACTGACGACTGATTACTGACGATGCCCATCACCTCTTACCTTCGCCAACTATCCGAAGCAGCCGGCGTGTCCGGCGACGAGCGCGCCGTGCGCAAGATGATCGAAGATGCCGTCCGCGATCACGTCGACGAGATGCGCGTGGATACGCTAGGCAACCTGCTGGCGATCAAGCGAGCGCGTCGAGGCAAGGGCCGCCCGATGCGCGTGATGATCGACGCGCACATGGACGAAGTCGGGTTCATGATTGTCGGACACACCGGGGATGGCGGGCTGAAGTTCCGCGCGGTGGGCACGATCGACCCGCGCATCCTGCCCGGCAAGGTCGTGTCGGTCGGGCCAGACCGCATTCCCGGCGTGATCGGCGTGAAGCCGGTGCATCTCGCCAAAGACACGAGCGCCGTGCAAAAGATCGATGCGCTGGTCATCGACATCGGCGCAAGCAGCAAGGAGCAGGCCGAGGGCGCGGCGAAGGTCGGCACATACGCAGCGTTCCGCACGCCGTATCGACCCTTCGGCGGAGGGAAGGCGAGCGGCAAGGCCTTCGACGACCGCGCCGGGTGTGCCGTGCTGATCGACATTCTGCAAGGGCCGCGCCTGCCGGTCGACGTCCTGGCCGCCTTCACCGTGCAGGAAGAAGTTGGGCTGCGCGGGGCGCGCGCCGCGGCCTATGCGCTGAATCCCGACGCGGCTTTCGCGATCGACGCCACGCCTGCCAACGACCTGCCGCAGCCGGAAGGCGAAGACCGCAGCCCGAACGCGCGCCTCGACGCCGGCCCGGCGATCTACGTCATGACGCGCGGCGATGTGTCCGATCCGCGCCTGGTGCGGCACGTGTTGGGCGTGGGCGAGAAGCGAGGTATTCCACATCAGATTCGCCAGCCGGGCGCGGGAGGGACGGACGCCGGGGCCATCAATCGATCCCGCGCCGGCGTGCCGGCCGTGTCGATCTCGACGCCCTGCCGCTACATTCACTCGCCGGTGTGTGTGTTGAGCCTGGCCGACTTGCGAAACTGCGCCGAACTGGTGCGCGAGAGCGTGGCGCAGATGACGCCGCGTGTCCTCAAGCGCTGAGATGATCTGGTTCCCGTCGGGAAACGCCGTAGAACGGCATCGCTACTGATCACTGATCACTGATCACTGGAAACTGCCATAGGGGAGTGCAGAGTTGAAAGACACGATCAAGAAACTCGTTGAGGCCTACGGCCCGTCCGGGTTCGAAGACCAGATCCGCGATATCATCCGAAAGGAAATCGGCGGCCTGGCCGACTCGGTGCGCGTCAGCCCGCTGGGCAGCCTGATCGCCGTCAAGAAGGGGACGGGCGGCAAGAATGCGAAGCGCGTGATGCTCGCGGCGCACATGGACGAGATCGGCCTGATGGTGACCCACGTCGACGAGAAGGGCTACGCGCGCGTCACCCACATCGGCGGCATCCGGCCGCTGAACTGCATCGGCCAGCGCGTTCAATTCGCGGACGGCACGATCGGCGTGGTCCTGGCCGAGCGACTGGACGACCCGAACAGGACGCCGGGTATGGAGCATTTATTCATCGACACCGGCGCGCGCGACCGGGCGTCGTCGAAGGTGAAGGTGGGCGACGCGGCCGGGTTCGTGCAGCCATTCGTCGACCTGGGACAGCGCATAGCCGCCAAGACGATGGACGACCGCATCGGCTGCGCGGTGCAAATCGAGGTGATGCGGCGGCTGGCCCGCACGCCGCACGAGGTGCACTTCGTGTTCAGCGTGCAGGAGGAGATCGGCCTGATCGGCGCACGCACGGCGGGCTACGAGATTAACCCGGACGTGGCGATCGCAATCGACGTGACGCTCACTGGCGACACGCCGAAGGCGCTACCGATGGCCGTCGAGTTGGGCAAAGGCCCGGCGATCAAAGTGCAGGATGGGATGATGATCGCCCACGCCGGTGTGAAGAACCTGATGATCCGGCGCGCCGAAGAGAGCAAGATGCCGTACCAGTTGGAGATCCTGCGCGCCGGCTCGACCGACGCAGCCGCGATCCAGCTCGCGCGCGAGGGCGTGCCTAGCGGCTGCGTGTCGATCCCGTGCCGCTACGTCCACTCGCAGTCAGAAATGGTCGATACGACCGACGTGCTGCAGTGCGTGAATCTGCTGCTGGCCATCTTGCGCAAGCCGATCGAAGTGTAGCAAGCAAAACACCCGGTTTCTTGCAGAAACTGGGTTTCTTTACTCTAAAGGCGCAACAGGCTGGACACGAAAGTTGCGAACAATTCCTCACGGCGATTTTCCCTCACCCGCCGGAGCGCCTCAATCGCGGCGCGGCAGTCGGACGACTTCGGCGATTTGTTGGGCGGCGATGTCAGGGCACTGGCGTCTTGGGCGCCGATGTGACTTGCCCTGTTGCTGCATCGATCCACCACGAGTTATTGTCCCAATCCTTCAGTAAGATTCGCCCATCTACAGACCATTCTTGAGCGCGCAGGAGTCGTCGGTCGCTCGGGATGAGTGTTGTCAGTGTCAACGTTGGTACATCGACTCGCACCAAAGAAAACAGTGGCGTTTTTGATTCACACAGCGCGCCATTGGCGATCGTTAAGACCAAGGCCGTTCCATCGGGTGACCAGACAATGTTACCGGCCTCTGGTTCACCAGACCCCGACGATTGGATGGAGAGAGGCAACATCTGTTCTACTGCTGTCTGCATGTTACGTAGCGCCAATTGTAACGGCTCGCTTGGAGCAATATACGCCATAATTGCTTCATCGGGAGATACCGCATGTTCAAAGCCCTCGGGGGCAAGAACATCGGTCACCTGTCCGGTGTTCACGTCAACATATCTTATATCTGCATGCGTATCAAAAGGCGGGCTACAACCATCCGGTACATCTACCTGAGTAAAATAGAAACGCTGGCTATCCTGTGACCAGTTGAGAAGCCGTGGGTAAGTATACCCTAGCCCGTGTGACCATTCGTCTACCAACGTCCAACTTACAGAGCCATCTGCCTTGACTACTTGGAACGAGATGTGGTAATCAAGGTCTCCTGCTGGCTGCTCGAACTTCGACAATGCAATCCACTGCCCATCGGGTGAAATTTTAGATTGGGTGCTCAACTGCTCAAGCGGAGGTGGTGGCGTTATCAGGGCAGGTGTAGGAACCGCCGTCTTTGTTGCGATAGGTGCGGCTGATGGCATCGGAGTTGCGGTAGCCGGGGGTGTGGGTGATGTAAGCCTCTGCACGGGTGTCGCGGTTGCCGTCAAGGCAACGTTGACCTCTGTCTGCGCTGTACATCCGGCATATGCCAGCGTAACCAGGGATGCCAGAGTGAGATAAACCCGAATATCACGAAGAGTGCGTGTCTGCATTACGACAGAACTCGACATGTCACAATATATACTCCCCTGGGTGCACCAGGTTCAAACGACCGACCCTATTCCATCACGCGGCGTCACTGCGCCGCACAGTAGGCAGGCCGCTCATTCGAGCGGCCTGCTTAACTCCTACCCCCTCACACCTACTTCTTCGACCAGTGGCATCAACCGCAACGCCTCCAACTTGGCGATCACCTTCGCCGCGCTGTGCTCCGGCGCTTCGCGGCCATCGGTATAGCAAATCACTTCGGGATTCAACGGCGGCTCGTACGGATCGTCGACGCCGGTGAAGTTCTTGATCTCGCCGGCCAGCGCCTTCTGGTACAATCCCTTCACGTCGCGCTCAGCCAACACCTCGATCGGCGCATCGACGTACACCTCCACGAAATGCGGAATCTTAGCGCGGATCTCATCGCGGATCTCACGGTAGGGCGAGATGGCAGCGGCGATAGCGCACACGCCGTTTCGACTGAGGATTTCGCATACCCAGCCGATACGGCGAATGTTCGTGTCGCGATCTTCTTTACTGAAGCCCAACCCTCTGGACAGATGCGTGCGGATGACGTCGCCGTCCAGCACTTCGACCTTGACGCCGCGCCGGCGCAGCTCTTTCTCGACGAAGCCGGAAATGGTGGTCTTGCCCGCACCTGACAGGCCGGTGAACCATATTGTGAAACCGGGATAGCTGTTGGTGGTCATCGTTTGACTCATCAAGCAAGTCAAGTTCCCTCAGTTCCCTCAGTTCCTTCCGGAGAGGGACATGCAGAAAGGAACTGAAGGAACTTCCTTGCCTCTACGCGGTGATAACCTTCCCACGCATATCACGTGGCACAGGCAGCCCCATCAGGTCGAGGAGGGTCGGCGCGACGTCCATGATGTCCAGGCCGGGCAGCTCGCGCCCGCCCATCTCGCGTGTGGGATCGTACAGAATGAAAATGCCGTCCTGCGCGTGGTTGGCGTCGTCGGGGCCGGTGTCGTTCTCGAAGGTATGGACGGCGCCGTGCCCGAACGACCCGACGCAGCGCCAGTACAGATCGCCGAAGTAGACGATCAGGTCTGGCGCGATATTCTCAATCTGGGTATACACGTCTTCGGGCTTGTAGGCCGTCGTAGGGAGCGGGTTGCCCTTCGCATCGGGGATGGCCTCGATGCGGCGCTTCAGCTCGTCGCGCTCGCGCTCGTAGTCCTCAGGCCCGACGGCGCCGTGCGGCTCGCGGCCTTGGACGTTCATGAAAATGCGCCCGTAGTAGCCGCCCCCGCCCCAAGCCTTCGTCCGGCTCCAGTCGACCTCGACCTTCTCGAACGGTACAATGCCCTGCGGCAGCGGATGTTTGAGCGTCAGGTAGCCCTCGCGCATTAGCCATTCGTTAATCGCGATGCCGCCGTCCATGCGCTTCGCGCCGTGATCCGACACGACCATGACGACCGTGTCTTCAGGCACCCGTTCCAGAAGTTCCTCAATGCCCTTGTCGACGTAGTGGTAGTAATCCCGGATGGAATCGGCGTACTTGTTCCCCGCTTCGTAGCGCCAGTGAAGCGGATCGGTGAACGACCAGAAGCCGTGGTTGATGCGGTCTGTGCCCATCTCGACGAACATGAAGAAGTCCCATGGCTTCTCGACGATCATGCGCTTGACGACTTCGAAGCGGGCGTGCGTCATGTCGTAGATTTGCTTGAGCAGGAAGTCCTTGTCGTCGGTGCGGTACTGCGGCACGTCGACGTAGTATTCGCCGACCCACCGGGCAATCTCCTCTTTCAGGCCGGCCGGATGCGTATAGTTGCTCTTGGTGCTGGGGGTGAGGAAGCAGCTCACCAGGTTGCCGTTAACCGGTCGCGGCGGATACGTCCCCGGCACGCCGACGACGTTCACCCGCTTGCCGGCGCGGCTGAGGATGTCCCACACGCGATCTTCGCGCACGGCGCTGCCGGTAGCGATCGTCATCTTGTCGTAGGAGCGATCGGCGCGGTTGCGGAAGCCGTAGATGCCGAGCTGGCCGGGGTCTTTACTGGCGGTCATCACGCTCCACGCCGGGACGGTGATCGCCGGGATGCACGACGTGAGCCTGCCGTACGCGCCGTGACTCATCAGCCTGTTCAGGTTGGGCAATTCGTCCCGCCACGCCTCGAAGACGTGCTCCGGCGGCGCGCAGTCCAGCCCGATCACGAACACTTTGCGCCCACCCCACTTCGGCGTGACGGGGTCGACGATCTCCTTCACATTCCGACCTTCGCGCCTGGCGCGCAGGCCCTCGATCAGGACTCTCGACACCTCAGGGCGCGTAAACTCGGGCGGGAGCGGCTCGCCGGCTTCCAGGCGGCGGCGCACTTCGCTGCCGCTGAAGACCATGTGGTGCGAAGAATCGTGCGGGCAGGTCTTGGCGCTGACGATCGCGCCGCACTTCTTGCAGTAAAACGTATTCTCAAAGAACAGCGGCATGATGCCCAGCTCTTCGTAGGTGAAGCTGTCGAAGATATTCTGCGCATCGTAGGTGCCGTAGTAGCTGCCGACGCCGGCGTGATCGCGCCCGACGATGAAGTGCGTGCAGCCGTAGTTCTTGCGGCACAGCGCGTGGAAGATCGCCTCGCGCGGGCCGGCGTAGCGCATGGCCGCCGGGAACACGCCGAGGATCACGCGGTCGGGCGGGTAATAATCGCGCAGCAGGCTCTGGTACGAGGCCATGCGCACGTCGGCCGGGATGTCGTCGCCCTTCGTCTCGCCGACGAGCGGGTGCAGCAGCAGGCCGTCGACGATCTCAAGCGCGGTCTTCTGGATGTACTCGTGGCTGCGATGCACCGGGTTGCGCGTCTGGAAGCCGACGACGGTCTTCCAGCCGCGCCGCTCGAACATGCGTTTTGTCTCCGCCGGTGTGTGGCGGAACTCGACGAACTCACGGTTGCTCGGAAGTTGCAGCGGCGCGATCGGTCCGCCGAGATAGATGTCGCCCTGCGCATACACACGCGCGACGCCAGGGTGCTTCTCGTCCTCGGTGCGGAAGACCTCGTGTGCCTCGCGCCGCTTGTCGTACTCGAACTTCTCCTGAACGATCATCGTCGCCAGGATGCGGCCGCCCGGCTCGGCGAGCGCGATTTCTTCGCCGTCGCGGATCGCGCCGACCTGCTCGCGCGCGACGGGCAGCGTGATCGGGATGCTCCACACGCTGCCGTCTGCCAGGCGAATCTCGCCGACGACGCGCTCGTAGTCGGCGCGGATCAGGAAGCCGGTCAGCGGCGCGAGCGCGCCGACGCTCAGCAGCTCGACGTCGCTGATGGAGACGTGTGAGAGTTCGAGGGACGTGAGATGCTTCGCTCGCTGCAGGCGCTCGTCGAGCTCCTGCCCGACGGGGAATTCGGGGATCGGTGACATGGCTGTGTAGCTGAGCCTTTCTACAATCTGGTCTCGAAGCATGGCTGTATATTACGGTCAAACCGCCCCATTGTACCAGCGGTGATCGGGCGAGTCAAAGGGAGAATGGTAAGAGGGTGAAAACTGGCCTATAATTTGCGTCATGGCCGACTACGCGCCGTTCCTGCTTTCGCTCGCCGCCCTGCTGCTGAACTGGCAGGCGGAGAAGACGCTGGGCGAGAAAGCCGCCGAGAAGATCGGCGACATTCTGGCCGAGTACGCGGGCGAGAAGACGCTCGACAGACTCGTCAGCTTTCTCCGCAAGACCGGAGACGCGGACAAGATCCGGGACGCCTTCCATGCCGCCGACGCCTGCTTCAAGCAGGAATGCGGCGACGACACGCTTCGGCAGATGATTATCTCCAAGCCGTTCGCCGCGCTCCCCTCGCTCGAAAAACTGGCCGCCAGCCTGCCGAAGACACTCGACGATGACGGATTGCTGGCCGCGCTGCGCCGCCGATTCGAGGACGACTGGTCGGGGAAACTGGCGCCCGAGCAGCTCGACCACGCCGCTGTCACCTATCGCCTGTGCCTTGAGCGTTCGCTCGCCGCGACTTACGGCGCGCTGCTTCCCATGCTATTCACTAAAGTCGAGAGGATCGAAGCCGCGACCGGGCGTATCGAAGTGACCACTGGCGAACTGCTCACCGGGCAGCGGGAGATCAAATCGCTCCTCGTCGACGTCACAAAACTTGCGCAGCTTGGCCCACGCGAGTGGCTGCGACCGTCGCCGCCGCGCCCCAGCCGTCCCATGATCGGCCGGCAAGGCGAGTCCGCCGCCGTGCGTAAACTGTTGAACCCCGGATCGAAAGCTGCCATCACGGCCACGGTGCACGGCACGCCAGGCGTCGGCAAGACGCTGCTCGCCGAGCATCTCGCCTTCGAACTCGACGACCAATTCCCCGGCGGCGTGCTGCTCGAGCGGCTCGGCACGGGCTTCCGCGACTCGGCGCTTGCCATCCCGCGCCTGAAAGAATGGGCCAGGTACGCGTACGGTGGTCGGGCGCTCGAAGAAGGCCTCGCCTTCACACCCGATGCCGTGCGCGCGCTGCTCGCCGGGCACGGCGCGCTGCTCGTGGTTCTGGACGACATTTGGGACATAAAAGCCATCCGGCCGTGCCTCGACGCGCTGCCGCCGGAAGCCTGCCTGCTCATCACGACGCGCAGCGAGCGGCTGGCGAAAGAGCTGCGCGGCGAAGTGTACTCGCTCGACATGCTGTCTGACGCAGACGCGCTGGCATTGCTGCGAGCGCGCGTCCGCGCCTCGACCGACGGCGACCGGCCGCTGCTCCAGCGACTGGCGTAGGCGCTGGGCAATCACGCGCAGGCGCTCGACATCGCCGGCGGCAGCCTCGACCGGCTGAGCCGCTCGCAGTGGGCGGCGGCCGTGGCCGAGATGGAACGCCAGGTGCGCGAGGGCAGCGGGTTCGGCGAGCTGCGCCTGCCGGGCGAGGAAGAGACCGAGAGCCGCGTCGAGGCGGCGCTGTACGTCTCGTACGCCGATCTGAACGAAGCGGCCCAGGCGCGCTTCTGCACGCTCGGCGCGTTCGCCCCGGACGCCGGTTTTCGCGCCGAAGCCGCGGCCGGTGTGTGGGATTGCCCCGTCGACGAAGCGCACGGACAGTTGACGATTTTCTTCGAGCGCGGATTGCTCAAGCGGCTGGAGGACGAGCGCTGGCAGCAGCACAGCCTGCTGCGCGCCTACGCGCTCGCCTTGCTGCGCCGGGTCGGGGAGGAGGACGGAGGGCGAGAGCGCCACGCCGCCGTCTATCTGGCGCTGATGCGCGACGCGGACGATCGGCAGCAGTATTACATCATGCTGCCGGACTACCCCCAGTTGCGCCACGCGTTCGAATGGGCGACCGAGCATAACCTGAGCCTGGCTCAGGCACTGGCCAGCAACACGGCGAATCTGCAGGCGGCGTTCAGTCTCGTCAAGGACAACTACGCGTGGGCGAACCGCCTGGTGGCGTCCGCGCGAAAGTCTGATGACGGACAGGCCATGGGCGCGGCGCTGGGTACGCTGGGCAACGCACTCTCCCGCATCGCCACGCTGCCCGGCGAAGACCGCCGCACCCGTCTACTCGAGGCGCTCGCCGCCTACGACGACGCGCTGCGCTATCTCACCCCGCAGGCCGCGCCGCTCGCTTATGCCACGACGCAGAACAACCGCGCGATTCTGCTCCGCGCCATCGCCACGCTGCCCGGCGAGGACCGCCGCGCCCGCCTGCTCGAGGCGCTCGCCGCCTACGACGACGCGTTGCGCTTTCGCACCCCGCAGGCCGCGCCGCTCGACTATGCCATGACGCAGAACAACCGCGCCAACCTGCTCCAAGGCATCGCCACGCTGCCCAGCGAGGACCGCCGCACCCGTCTACTCGAGGCGCTCGCCGCTTACGACGACGCACTGCGCTATCACACCCCGCAGGCCGCGCCGCTTGCCTATGCCACGACGCAGAACAACCGCGCCCT
>Ga0209342_10000206_pt1 | contig 65813 bp, 80 predicted proteins | sample RifCSP16_2_FD_184023 | JGI IMG/M metagenome (GOLD analysis project Ga0209342, IMG submission 184023) | Soil microbial communities from Rifle, Colorado - Rifle CSP2_sed 16_2 (SPAdes) (version 2) | ecosystem: Environmental > Terrestrial > Deep subsurface > Rock core/Sediment | place: Rifle... | reverse complement strand
TCGGCCGCAGTTCTACATTCGGACGATGGACGTGACGGGTGAGATTCAGTTGCCGGCCGGGGTGGAGATGGTGATGCCGGGGGACAACGTGAACATGACGGTGAAGCTGATCATGCCGGTGGCCTTGGAGGCGGGCAGCCGCTTCGCGATTCGCGAGGGGGGCTTGACCGTCGGCGCCGGCGTCATCACCAAGGTGTACGAGTAGATCCAGGAAGAAACCAGGTTTCTCGAAGAAACCTGGTTTCTCAAGTGAGCGAGCCTATGGTCAAGCAGAGAATCCGCATCCGCCTGAAAGCATACGATCATCGTCTTCTGGATCAGTCCGCCAGGCGCATCGTCGAGGCGGCGGAGCGCACAGGCGCGACCACCGTCGGTCCGGTGCCGCTGCCTACACGCATCGAGCGCTTCACAGTGCAGCGCGGGGCCTTCATCGACAAGAACAGCCAGGAACACTTCGAGATTCGCACCCACAAGCGCCTGATCGATGTCGTTGATCCTGACTCGAAGACCATCGACACGCTGATGCGCTTGAACCTCCCGGCTGGCGTCGACATCGAGATCAAGTTTTAGTCGTGCAGCCCTGTAGTCTCCGTAGATCCGGAATCGCTCAAAGGGGATTGTCAAATCCCCGCTTCTGGCCTGGATGTCGACCACACGACTACGTGACCATTTGACTACCAGACTGAGGTTGGGAGAGTCGTGATGAAGGGTATCCTCGGCAGAAAAATCGGAATGACACAAATCTTTGCTGAGAACGGAGAACGCATACCGGTCACCGTAATCGAGGCTGGTCCGTGCTACGTGACGCAGGTGCGCACCGTCAAGGAGAACGGCTACAACGCGATTCAGATCGGATTCGATCCGGCTAAGAGAGCGCAGCGGCTGTCGCGCGGCGAGCGGGGCCATCTCGGCCTGCTCAAGCCCGACGAGAAGCATCCCAAACGGAGGAAGCTCCCCACGGATGTGCCGCCGCTGAAATCGCTGCGCGAGATTCGCGTTCGAGAGGACGAGCATTACACGGAAGGCCAGATCATCAAGGCCGATATCTTTGAGGTGGGGGAGCGCGTCGACGTCATCGGCACGTCCAAAGGTCGAGGATTCGCCGGCACCGTGAAGCGGCACGGCTTCAGCGGCGGCTTCAAAACTCACGGCCAGTCCGACCGGATGCGAGCGCCCGGGTCCATCGGCGCAGGCACGACGCCTGGCAAGGTGATCAAAGGCAAGAAAATGGCCGGCCACATGGGCACGGATAGCGTGACGGCCCAGCATCTGGATGTGATCCTAGTCGATGCAGAACGAAATCTGATCGGTGTGCGCGGGAGCGTGCCCGGCGCGAACGGCGACTTAGTCCTGGTGCGAGAAACGCGAAAGAAGTAATGGCGGCGAGTGGTCGGGTGGTCGGGTAGTCGGGTGGTCGGGTGGTCGAGTAGTCGAGTAGTCATATAGTCGATGAGTCGAGCGGAAGGCCAACCGGCGGACTACGAGACTATTGGGCTAAATGACTGCTGGACGAACCGAGGAGCGGCGTGATGAAGGTTCCCGTCAAAAACATGGCCGGTGAGAATGTCGGTGAAGTCGAGCTGAACAAGCTGATTTTTGAGGCGCCCATCAATACGGCGCTGATGCACCAGGCGCTCACGCGCCAGTTGGCAAATGCGCGGCAGGGCACTGCTAAGACCAAGACGCGCGGCGAGGTGGCAGGCAGCACGCGCAAGGTGTGGCGGCAGAAGCATACCGGGCGCGCGCGCCAGGGCAGTCGCAAGGCGCCGCAGTGGCGCAAGGGCGGCACGGTGTTCGGCCCGAGTCCGCGCTCGTACCGGCAGCGCATGCCGAAGAACATGCGACATGCGGCGCTGCGCTCGGCGCTGTCGGTGAAGGCGGCGGACAACCAGATCGTAGTGCTGGATGCTCTGATGCTGGATGCGCCGAAGACGAAGGCGATGGCCGACATGCTGCGCAACCTCGAGGTCGGCCGCTCGGCGTTGATTCTGTTGTCCGAGGGCAGCCCTACCGTCGAGCGCTCGATTCGGAACCTGGAAGGCGTGCAGTATCTGCGCGCGCAATACCTGAACGTGCGGGATTTGCTGGGTGCGGAGACGGTCGTCGTTCCGCAAAGCGCGCTGGATGCCATCGACGAGCTGCTCGGCTAGGACGCGGCTACTCCCCTCGCCTGTCGTCTGCGACGGGAGAGGGGCCGGGGGTGAGGGCCGCGCGACGGAGGAATGGTAGCGATGCAAGTCTATGACGTGCTGAAGCGCCCGCTGCTGACCGAAAAGATGACCTATCTGCGCGATCTCAACCAGTACGCTTTCGAGGTCGACGGGCGCGCCAACAAAGAACAGATCAAGCAGGCCGTCGAATCGATCTTCAAGGTCGACGTCGTGGCGGTGCGAGTCATCAATCAGCCGGCCAAGCGCCGCCGCCATCTGCGCAGCCGCCAGATTGGAAAGAAGGCCAAGCAGGCTGTCCGGCATCCGGGCTGGAAGAAGGCGATTGTCAAGCTGGCGGCCAATCAGCGCATCGAGCTATTCGAGGGCGTTTAGCCCTTGTGCAAGGGCGCGTCAGCGCGCTGAACGCCTGCGCTCGCGCTGCAGGCGCGGGCGTGCGAACCCGACGGGGCGCCGTTCAAGCGTGAGGGCGTGAGGAGACACCATCGTGGCAATCAAGAAGTACAAACCGACCTCGCCGGGGCGTCGCGGCATGACCGGCGACACGTTTGAAGACGTCACCAAGACGAAGCCGGAGCGCTCGCTGACGGTCAGCCTCAAGAAGCACAGCGGCCGGAACGTGCAAGGGCGCGTAACGGTGCGTCACCGGGGCGGTGGGGCGAAACGGCGCTATCGTCTGATCGACTTTCGGCGCGACAAGCACGGCATGGCGGCGAAAGTGGCAGCCATCGAATACGACCCGGGCCGCACGGCGCGCATTGCGCTGCTGCACTACGCGGATGGCGAGAAGCGCTACATTATTGCGCCGTCCGGCATGAAAGTCGGCGATACGGTGTTCAGCGGCCCGGGCAGCGACGTGCGCGTGGGCAACTGCCTTCCTCTGAAGGATATTCCACTCGGCACGCTGGTGCACAACGTGGAGCTGTACCCGGGCCAGGGCGCGCAGTTCGTCCGCTCTGCTGGCACGCACGCGCAAGTGCTGGCGAGAGACGCCGGCTACGTCACGTTGCGCATGCCCTCCGGGGAGACGCGCAAAGTGCTGGATTCGTGCTTTGCGGTGATCGGCCAGGTCGGCAACCTGGATCACGCCAACGTGAAGTTGGGCAAAGCGGGCCGGAAGCGCCACATGGGTATTCGACCGGCCGTGCGCGGCACGGCGATGTCGCCACGCGACCACCCGCACGGCGGGGGCGAAGGCCGCTCGCCGGTCGGCATGCCCGGCCCGAAAAGCCCCTGGGGCAAACCCACGCGCGGCGCGCGCACACGGGTCAATAAGCGCACCAATCGCTTGATTGTTCGCCGCCGCGTGAGCAAGCGACGTTAGACGGGAGGCTGAACCATGTCACGATCGCTGAAGAAAGGACCGTTCGTCGATCCGAAGCTGCTGCGGAAGGTTGAGGCGATGAACCGCACTGGGGATAAGAAGGTGCTGCGCACCTGGAGCCGCGCGTCGACGATCTTCCCGCAGATGGTCGGGCACACCATCGCCGTGCACGACGGTCGCCGGCACGTTCCGATCTACATTACGGAAAATATGGTTGGCCACAAGCTGGGCGAATTCGCGCCGACGCGCACGTATCGGGGTCACTCGGCGAAAGAGAAGACCACCGAAGTGCGCGGCTAGAAAGGGAAGAGCGACATGGCGTTTGAGGCACGATGTGCCACGCGCTTCGTCCCGCTGTCGCCGCGCAAAGTTCGGCTGGTGGCCGATCAGGTGCGCGGCTTGCAAGTCGACGATGCGCTGGCGCTGCTGAAGTTCATGCCCATGGCCGCCGCCGCGCCGGTCTTGAAGGCGATCGCTTCGGCGATTGCGAACGGCGAGGAGAACCTGGGTCTTTCACGCGACGATTTGTTCGTCAAGGAGATTCGCGCCGACGAAGGGCCGCGGCGCCAGTGGCGGCGCTTCGGTGCGCGTGGGCGATTCAAGCCGATCACGCGCCGTTCGTCGCATATCACGGTCGTGTTGAGCGAGCGTTAGAGCTTGCCCTGACAGAGGAAGGGACGAGGACGAGAGATGGGGCGCAAAGTTCATCCCTATGGGTTTCGATTGAAAGTCGTGCGCGATTGGCAGGGGCACTGGTTCGCCAAGCGCGGCGGGCCGTACCTGGCCATGTTGAGCGAGGATTTGGCGCTGCGCAAGCGCATCATGGCGAAAGTCAGCCGCTCGGGCGTGGCGCGCATCGAGATCGAGCGCTTCCCCAACCAGCTCATCATCACCATTCATACGGCCAAGCCGGGCATCATCATCGGCCGCAAAGGCGCGCAGGTGAAAGAGCTGCGCGAGTCGCTCGAAGTCATGACCGGCAAGAAGGTGAAGCTGGAAGTCGAGGAGGTCACCAAGCCGGATCTGGAAGCCTCGCTCGTCGCCGAGAACATCGCCGGCCAATTGGAGCGGCGCATCAGCCACGGTCGCGCGATGAAGCGCGCGATCCAGCAGGCGATTCGCGCCGGAGCCGAGGGCATCAAGATCACCGTCTCGGGCCGGCTGGGCGGCTCGGAAATGTCGCGCACGGAAACGGTGATGGAGGGCCGCGTGCCGCGCAGCACGCTGCGCGCCGATCTGGACTATGCCCGCGCGGAGGCCCTGACCACCGCCGGGCGCATCGGCGTGAAAGTGTGGATCTACAGAGGTGAGATACTGCCCGAGGCGCGGGCCGAGGACCTGGCGACGGCGCACTAACCGCACGAGTGGTCTCGAAGAGGTCGAAAGCGATGTTGATGCCAAAACGGGTGAAATTCCGCAAGCAGCAGCGCGGCCGCATGAAGGGCAAGGAGCTTCGCGGCGCCGAAGTCTCTTTCGGCGAGTACGGTCTGCAGGCGCTCGAACCGTGCTGGATGACGGCGCGCCAGATCGAAGCAGCGCGGCGCGCGGTCGTGCACTTCGCCAAGCGGCGCGGCAAGCTGTGGATCCGCGTCTTCCCCGATAAGCCCGTGACCCAGAAGGCGGCTGAGACCCGCATGGGTAAGGGCAAGGGCGCGGTCGACCACTGGGTGGCGGTCGTCAAGCCGGGCCGGGTCATCCTAGAAGTCGGCGGCATGGATTCTGGCGTCGCGCGCGAGGCGCTGCGGCTGGCGGCGCACAAGCTGCCGATCAAGACGCAGGTCATCACACGCCGCGACTGGGCGGCCGCCGAAGAGGGAGGCGCGAAGTGAAGGTCAGCGAGATTCGCGCCCTCCGCACGGAGGAGATCAAGTCGAAGATGGACGAGGCGCACAAGTCTCTCTTCAATATGCGCTTCCAGGCCGCGGTCGGCCAGTTAGAGGATTTCAATCGCATGCGGGCGATACGCCGGGACATCGCGCGCATGAAGACGATTCTCCGCGAGCGCGAGCTGGCGGCGCAAGGGCCCGGGGGTGAGAAATGACGGAGCAACAACGCAAACGACTGGTTGGACGCGTGACCAGCGACAAGATGGACAAGACGGTCGTCGTGACCGTAGAGCGCCTGCAGCGCCACCCGCTGTACAAGAAAGTGATTCGCCGCGGTCGGCGTTTCATGGCGCACAACGAGGGGAACCAGGCGCGCGAGGGCGATGTCGTGCGCATTGTCGAATCACGTCCCCTCAGCCGCCACAAGCGTTGGGTCGTCGAAGAGATCATCGAGAAGGCGCGAGGATAGCGGCATGGTCCAGCACGAAACGCGGCTGAACGTAGCCGACAATACCGGCGCGCGAGAAATCCTGTGTATCCACGTCCTGGGCGGCTCGACGCGGCGCTACGGACACGTCGGCGACGTGATCGTGGCGGCCGTCAAGCAGGCCGCGCCGAACGGCTCCGTGAAAAAAGGCGAAGTGGTGCGCGCCGTGATCGTGCGCACGGCCAAGGAATACGCGCGCCCAGACGGCAGTTACATCCGGTTCGACGACAACGCGGCCGTGATCATCGACCCCGAGTCCCTCAACCCGAAAGGGACGCGCATTTTCGGCCCGGTGGCACGCGAGCTGCGCGACAAGGGCTTCATGAAGATCGTGTCGCTCGCGCCGGAAGTGCTGTAGCGCCGGCGCCCGACACGCGGAGCGGAACGAACATGGCCAGGATTAAGAAGGGTGACACCGTCATCGTCATCGCCGGCGAGAATAAGGGCACGCAGGGCACAGTGCAGCGCGTGGACGCCAAGACCCAGCGGGTGGTCGTGACCGGCGTGAACATCGTCAAGAAAGCTCAGCGCCCCGTGCGCGCCGGACGCGGCCAGACGCAGACGGGCATCATCGAATTCGAGGCGCCCATCCACATCTCGAACGTGATGCTGGTCGATCCGAAATCCAGCGAACCGACGCGCATCGGCCACACAGTCGACGCCAACGGCGCCAAGCGGCGCGTCACGCGGAAGAGCGGAACGGAGACTTAGACATCAAACTCCAAAGTTCAAAGTCCCCAGCCGCGCGCTCGAAAGCCGGAGGGAGTCCATTCGTATGGCGAATCTAAAGAAGCGATATCGAGAAGAAATCGTCCCGGCGCTGATGAGGGACTTCGGCTTTAAGAACGTTATGCAGGCGCCGCGCATTCAAAAAGTGATCGTCAACATCGGGGCCGGCGATGCCCTGGAGAATGCCAAGACGCTGGACGGCGCGGTGGCCGACCTGCGGCTGATCACCGGCCAGCAGCCGGTGATCACCAAGGCGCGCAAGGACATCGCCAACTTCAAGCTGCGCGCCGGGCGGTCGATCGGCGTGAAGGTGACGCTGCGCGGGGAGCGCATGTGGTCGTTTCTGGACGTGCTCGCCAATCTGGCGCTGCCGCGCATTCGCGACTTTCGAGGTATTTCGCCAGACGCTTTCGACGGGCGCGGCAATTACACGCTCGGCTTGCGTGAGCAAATCATGTTTCCCCAGATTCAGTACGACAAGATCGACAAGCTGCGCGGGATGGAAATTACCATCGTGACCACAGCGCGCACCGACGAAGAGGGACGCCGGCTGCTACAACTTATCGGGATGCCGTTCAGGAGCAATTGACTATGGCTAAGAAGTCGATGATCAATCGAGAGTCTCGGCGCAAATATCCGACGCGCGTGCGGAACCGCTGCCGCCAGTGCGGCCGGCCGCGCGGCTATATCCGGCGCTTCGGGCTGTGCCGGATTTGCTTCCGCGAGCTGGCGCTGGGGGGAGTGATTCCTGGCGTGGCCAAAGCATCCTGGTAGGCCAGTAGCCAAGCCCTGAGCGGAGCCGAAGGGGCAGTCGACGAATACCCTCGCTCCGGGGATGCGGGGGAGCGGGGTTCAGAGGAGCAATCGGCTATGAACATAAGTGATCCGATCAGCGACATGTTGACTCGCGTACGCAATGCTATTGCCGTGAGGCACGCCAGCGTGGCGTTGCCGAGCAGCCAGATCAAGATCGCCATTGCGACCATTCTGAGAGAGGAAGGTTACATCCAGGATTTCGAGGTGACCGAAAGCGGCAAGCGCAAGACGCTTCGCCTGTGGCTGAAGTACACCGGCGAGCGGCGCAATCGGCAGCCGGCGATCTCCGGCCTGCAGCGCGTGAGCCGACCCGGTCGACGTGTCTATACCAGCAAGGACAGCATCCCCTGGGTGCTCTCGGGCATGGGCGTCGCCATCCTGTCGACGCCCAAGGGCGTGATTACGGGGCAGCAGGCGCGCCGATTGAACGTCGGCGGCGAGGTGCTGTGCTACGTATGGTAAATGCGGGAGCTGAGGAGTCTATCATGTCGAGAATTGGACGCAAGCCCGTGCCGATTCCGTCGGGAGTCGCCGTGGCCATCGACGGACCACGCGTCACGGTCAAAGGCCCGCGCGGCGAGTTGACGCGCACCTTCCATCCGGACATGGCTATCGCGATGGATGATGGCACGCTGGTCGTCAGCCGCCCGAGCGATGCGCGCCAGCATCGCGCGCTGCACGGCCTGACGCGCGCATTGTTGGCCAACATGGTGACCGGCGTGACGCAAGGATTCCGCAAGACGCTCGTCGTCGAAGGCGTAGGCTACCGCGCCGACTTGACCGGAAAAGTGTTGTTGTTGTACCTGGGTTACTCGCATCCGATCCGGGTCGAGCCGCCGACGGGCGTCAAGTTCAGCGCCGATTCCAAGGCGCGCACGATCACCGTCGAGGGCGCGGATCGCGAGCAGGTGGGACACATCGCGGCGCTGATTCGCAAGCTGCGGCCGCCGGAGCCGTACAAGGGCAAGGGCATTCGCTACGAGGACGAAGTGATTCGCCGCAAGGCCGGCAAGGCCGGTAAGGTCGGTTAGGGCTTGTCCTGAGCGAAGCCTGCCCTGAGCGAAGTCGAAGGGTCGAAGGATTGAGGGTTGAACGATGCCGAAAAGTCGCAATGAGATGCGGTCGCGCCGACAGAAGCGCGTCCGGCGAAGCGTGAGCGGGACGGCCGGCCGGCCCCGCCTGAACGTGTTCCGCAGCTTGGAGCACATCTACGCCCAGGTCATCGACGACGAACAGGGACGGACCGTCGTGTCGGCCTCGACCATTGACAGGGAACTGCGTGCGGAAATAGCTTCGCTGAGCAAGACGGAGCAAGCCAAGCGGGTCGGCGCGGCGTTGGCCCGGCGCGCGCAGGCCGCCGGCGTGAAGCAGGTGGTCTTCGATCGAGGCGGCTATCGTTATCACGGTCGCGTCAAGGCGCTGGCCGACGCCAGCCGCGAGGTGGGATTGGAGTTCTAATGGCAAAGCGAAGAGTCTCTACCGAAAGGCGTGATCGCGAGGTGTTCGAGGAGCCGCGCGAGGAGCTCGACGAGCGCGTGGTCGACATTGCGCGCGTGGCCAAAGTGATCAAAGGCGGTCGCCGGTTTGCGTTTCGCGTCGTCGTCGTCGCGGGCGACAATCGCGGGAACGTCGGCGTCGGCATTGGCAAGAGCCGAGCCGTGCCGGACGCCATCCGCAAGGCGTCGGAGCGCGCGCGCAGTGCGATGCGTCCGGTCGTGCTGGAAGGCACGACGATTCCGCATTCGGTGATGGCCAAGTCGGGGGGAGCGAGGGTGATGCTGCGTCCGGCATCGCCAGGCACGGGCGTGATCGCGGGCGGCGGTGTGCGCGCCGTTCTCGAAGCCGCCGGCGTGCACGACATCCTGACCAAGTCGATGGGGAGCAGCAACAAGTTGAATGTGATCCGCGCCACGCTGGCTGGCCTGCGCCAGCTCAAGTCGCCGGATGCCGTGGCGCAGGAGCGCGGCAAGCCGATTACAGAGGTAGCGCCGTTTTGGAGAAGGACTCATGTCAAGCAGCCGTAAGCCTGCCCTGAGCCGAAGCCCTGAGCGGAGCGAAGGGGCAGTCGAAGGGTCCACCGGCCAGTTGCGCATCACTCTGGTGAAAAGCCCGACCGGCTACAACGAGCACCAAAAGCGCACGGTGCGGGCGCTTGGCCTGCGCCGCCTTCGCCAAACCGTCGAGCAGGCGGATACACCGGTCGTGCGCGGCATGATTGCCAAGATCTCGCACCTGGTATCCGTCGAGCCTGCCCTGAGCGGAGCCGAAGGGGAAGTGAAATGAAATTGCACGAACTGAAACCGGTAGAAGGTTCGAAAAAGCGGCGTAAGCGGGTAGGGCGCGGCCTCGGGTCCGGTTCCGGCACGTACGCGGGGCGCGGGCGCAAGGGCCAGCATGCAAGATCGGGCGGCGTGAAAGGTCCGTATTTCGAGGGCGGGAACCTTCCGCTCGTGCGCAAGCTGCCGTTCGCGCGCGGCGTCGGCTTCACTCCGCGCGGGAAGATCCACTATGTCCCGATCAATCTGTCCGACTTGGCCGCGCTCGACGTCCTCGCCGTAGGCGACGACGAGCCGGTGACGCCGGAGGTGCTGCACCGGCACGGTCTGCTCAAATCCGCCGGCGATCCGGTCGTGATTCTCGCCTACGGCGAGGTCACGCGTGCGATGACGGTTAAGGCGCATCGCTTTTCCGAGTCTGCTCGCCGCAAGATCGAGGCGGCCGGCGGCGCGGTGGAGACGCTGTAGAGGCCACTATGATTCAAGCGGTCCGAAATGCCTTCGTGTTGCCGGATCTGCGGCGCAAGATCCTTTTTACGCTGCTGATCCTGGTCATCTACCGCGCCGCGGCTCACATTCCGGTGCCCGGTATCAATCGGGAGCAGTTGGAGGCCGTGCTGGGCGGCCAGGGCGCCGGCGCGCCGCTGGCCCAAATCCTGAACTTGCTGTCCGGCGGCGGGTTGTCGAATTTCTCGCTGCTGGCGATGGGCGTGTACCCGTACATTACGGCGTCGCTCATCTTACAGTTGCTGACTGGCGTGGTGCCGGCTCTGCAGCGGCTCCAGCAGGAGGAAGGATCGGAAGGGCGCCGCAAGCTCGAGCAATATACGTTTCTCTTGATGATCCCGATGTCGCTGCTGCAGGCGATCGGGCAGATTCAATTGTTCGGCGGCACCGCCCTGATTGAAAGCTGGGGCACGGACACGCTGCAGATGATCACGGTTCTGTCGGGGATGGTCGCCGGCACGACGTTCGCCATCTGGCTCAGCAACTTGATCACCGAGCAAGGCATTGGCCAGGGCATGTCGATCATCATCTTCGGCGGCATTGTGGCGCGGCTGCCCGCCAACATCGGGAGCCTGTTGAGCGATCCGCAGGGCGCGCTGCAGTCCCTGATTGCCTTCGTCTTCGTCCTGGTCGCGGTGATCTTCGTCATCGTCATCTTCCAGGAAGGCCAGCGGCGCATCCCGGTGCAGTACGGCAAGCGCGTGCGGGGCCGCAAGGTCTACGGCGGCGGCGCGACTTACATTCCGCTGCGCGTCAACATGGCCGGCATGATTCCGCTGATCTTCGCGCAGGCCATCCTGACGCTGCCGGCGATCCTGGCTAACCTGTTTTCTGCGTCGCCGAACACGTCGGTGGCGCTGTTGTTCCAGAATATCAGCCAGATCTTCAGCGGCGCATCAAACCATCCGGCGGCATGGGTGTACTGGTTGATGTATTTCCTGCTGGTCGTGGGATTCACGTTCTTTTACACGACCGTCATCTTGCAGCAGCAGAACCTGGCCGAATCGCTGCAGAAACAGGGCGGATTCGTCCCGGGTATCCGGCCCGGCAAGCGCACGGAAGAGTACATGAATTCGGTGACGAGCCGCATCACGCTGGTCGGCGCGCTGTTCCTAGGTGGGGTAGCGATCCTGCCTTACTTGCTCAGCGGGATCACGCTCAACGGTATTCCGCTGATTCCGAACGCGACGAACTTCTCGATCTTGAGCACGGGCCTGCTAATCGTCGTCGGCGTGGTGCTGGACACGATGCGCCAGTTGGAGGCGCAGTTGCTGATGCGCCATTACGAGGGGTTTATCAAGTAAATGGCCGACTACATCTTGTTGTTCGGCCCGCCCGGCGTTGGCAAAGGCAGTCAGGCCGCTCTGTTGAGCGAGAGCCTGGGGTTGCCCCACATCGCGACGGGCGATCTGTTCCGCGACAATCTGAAACGGGGAACTCCGCTGGGTTTGTTGGCGAAGGGTTACATGTCGCGCGGCGAGCTGGTGCCCGACGAAGTCACGGTCGCGATGCTGAAGGAGCGGCTCGATCAACCTGACGCCGTCAGGGGCGCGCTGCTCGACGGCTTCCCGCGCACGGAGGCGCAGGCGGCCGCGCTGGCCCATCTGCTGGCCGAACGAGGTGGGAGCATTCGCATCGTGCTCTTCATCTCGGCTCCGGAAGAAGTGTTGCTCACACGACTCGCCAGCCGATGGACGTGCGGGCGGTGCGGCGCAATTTACAACGCGACGACCAACCCGACGCACGAGCCTGGTGTATGCGATCGATGCGGCGGCCCGGTGGAGCAGCGGGCGGACGACAGCCCGGATGTGCAACGCCAGCGCATTCGGGTCTACCTCGAGCAGACTTTGCCGCTGGTGGAGTATTATCGGCAGCGGGGAACGCTGGTCGAAATCGACGGGCGCCGATCGATACAGGAAGTTTACACGGACATTTTGGAGGCCATCGAACGGTCGCGCCGTGCCGAGACCTACCCTGAGCGAAGGCGAAGGGAATGAGCCTAGCGTGACGGGCTGTGAAGCGTCTGCCTGCCCTGCGAAGCCTGCCCTGAGCGAAGTCGAAGGGTCCCCGACCGAAGGGAGCGGGGAGCGAAGGCGAAGGGATGGCGATCGTTCGATCAGCGACAACTTATGATCGTTCTCAAGTCGGCGCAGGAGATTGCATTGATGCGCCACGCGGGGCGCATCGTGGCCGAGGCCCTGGAGAAGATGCGCGCGCTGGCGCGGCCGGGCGTGACGACGGCTGAGATCGACCGGGCGGCGAGGGAGTTGATCGAGCAGCGCGGCGGACGCCCGACCTTCAAAGGCTATCGGGGCTATCCGGCGAACATCTGCACGATGATCAACCACGAGCTCGTGCACGGTATCCCGAGTGTTCGGCGCCGCCTGAAGGAAGGCGACATCCTGAGCCTGGACGTGGGCGTGACCTACAAGGGAATCGTCGGCGACGCTGGCACGACGTATCCTATCGGCGCGGTTAGCCCGGTCGCCGCAAAGCTGCTGGAGGTGACAGAGGCGAGCCTGTACGTCGGGATCGCGCAGGCGTACGCCGGCAACCGCGCGGGCGACATTTCGTCCGCCATTCAGCGGTATGTCGAGTCTCACGGCTTTACGGTGATCCGCGAGTACACCGGCCATGGGGTCGGGCGGCAGATGCACGAGGAGCCGCAGGTGCCCAATTTCGGCAAGGCCGGGCGCGGCACCGTGTTGAAGCCGGGCATGACGCTTGCCATCGAGCCGATGGTCGCGCAGGGTGACTGGCGCACGAGGGTGCTGGACGATGGCTGGACGGTGGTGACTGCCGACGGGTCGCTATCGGCCTACTTTGAACATACGATCGCCGTCACCAGCGGCGAACCGGAGATATTGACGAAGTTATAGGGGTTGCGAATCAGAGAGGAGCGTTCTAGCATGAAAGTCTCTGCATCCGTTCGAAAGCGCTGCCCGAAATGCAAGGTCATCCGCCGCAAGGGCAAGATTCGCGTGATCTGCTCGAATCCCAAGCACAAGCAGGTTCAGGGCTAGGCAGGAGGCAACATGGCACGCATCGCAGGGGTCGATTTGCCGCGCAACAAGCGAGTGGCAGTGGGGCTGACCTCCATCTACGGCATAGGTCCGTCGAACAGCCTCGACATACTGCATCAGGCTCAGGTGAGTCCTGACGTGCGCATCAAGGATCTGTCGGAAGCGGAAGTATCCAGGCTGCGCGAGATGATCGAGCAGAACTACGTCGTGGAGGGCGATCTACGGCGCGAAGTGACGCTGAACATCAAGCGGCTCACGGAGATCGGGTGTTATCGCGGGATCCGCCACCGGCGCGGCTTGCCGGTGCGCGGCCAGCGCACCCGCACTAACGCACGCACGCGCAAAGGCCCTAAAAAGACGGTGGCCGGCCGTGGCCGGCGTCGCGGCGCCAAGAAGAAGTAAAGACATAGGAGAGAGAAGCGATGGCAGGCAGTCAGCGAGGTCGGCGCACGAGCGCGCCGAAGAAGCAGCGCCGAGGTGTGTCACGCGGCCAGGCGTACATCTACGCGCGGTTCAACAACACAATCGTGTCGATCACCGATCCGGGCGGAAATGTATTGAGCTGGAGCTCGGCCGGGCAGGTCGGATTCAAGGGCAGCCGCAAGAGCACGCCCTACGCCGCGCGCCTGGCCGGGCAGGCCGCCGCCAGGGCCGCGCTCGACACGGGCATGACCGAAGTGCACGTGTTTGTGAAAGGGCCGGGACCGGGCCGCGAGCAGGCCCTGCGTGCGCTGGGCGCGTCCGGACTGCGCGTCCTATCCATTACGGATGTCACGCCGATCCCGCACAACGGCTGCCGTCCGAAGAAGAAGCGCCGCGTTTAGCCGCATGGTCGCTTGGTCATGTAGTCAGGTAGTCGTGCAGTCGTCCGCACGCTTGACGACTTGACTGGAGTTTGGCAAGTGCCATATCTAGGGTCGGAATCGAGGCTTCAGCCGGTGTTGACCGCCAGATATGTCCGGCTAAAGCCTTGACTCCGGCGATTTGCCAAAGTCCAGTACTTGACCACAGAACTCGTCGACCATTCGACTAACTGACTATCAGACTACGAGACTAATGAAACACAGGAGGAAGCATGGCCAGGACGATTGGGCCTGTGTGTAAACTGTGCCGCCGCGAAGGCGAAAAACTGTTCCTCAAAGGCGCACGCTGTTTATCGCCCAAGTGTGCCATTGAGCGGCGCGGTTACGCCCCGGGGCAGCACGGCAGGACCGCTCAATTCAAGCGCGGGCGCGGGCGCTCGACAGATTATCTCTTGCAGCTGCGCGAGAAGCAGAAGGCGCGCCGCATCTACGGTGTGATGGAGCGGCAGTTCCGCCGTTATTTCAACATCGCGCTGCGCAGCAAAGGGTTGACAGGCGTCATGTTGCTACAAATGCTAGAAAGCCGCCTGGACAACGTCGTGTACCGCCTGGGGCTTGCCGCGTCGCGCGGGCAGGCGCGCCAGTTGGTGCAGCATGGCCACGTCGACGTGAACGGGCACCGCCTCGACGCGCCGTCCTACCTGGTCAAGATGGGCGACGTGATTTCGGTGCGGCCCGCCAGCCGCAAGCGCAGCTATTTCAAGACGCTGGCGCAGGAGCTGGAAGATCGCCAGGCGAGCGTGCCGCGCTGGTTGAGCGCGGACCCTTCCCAGCTCGCGGGCCGGGTGCTCGCGCTGCCGAATCGTGAAGATATTGACATCAAGCTCAACGAGCAGCTCATCGTCGAATACTACTCGCGCTAACATCGCTGCTTGCGCCCCGCCCAGCGGGGTCGTGAAGAAGTCGAGCAACTGGCCGATATCCGCATCGCGCTCCGAGCGCTGCGTGATATCGCTAGGCAGGCAACCTTTGGTTGCCGCTTGCCGGTACGACTGATGGGCAGGCGGTCGAAATGGAGGCCTTACGTTGGCTAGTTTAAGCATGGTCTTGCCGAAGATCGAGACGGACGAATCGACCCAGAACTACGGGCGGTACGTCATCGGACCGCTCGAGCAAGGGTATGGCATCACCCTGGGCAACGCGCTGCGCCGCGTGCTGCTCAGCAGCTTGCCGGGCGCAGCCGTCACGTCGCTGCGCATGAGCGATGTGTATCACGAGTTCACGCACATCCCGCACGTGCGCGAAGACATGGTACAGGTGATCCTTCAAGTGAAGCAGTTGCGCGTCAAGCTGCACGGCGAGGAACCGGTGCGACTGCGCCTCGAAGTGCGCGGCGAAGGGACCATCACTGCCAGCGACATTCAATGCCCGCCGGAAGTCGAGATCATCAATCCCGACCTGTATTTGTTCACCGTCGACAGCGACAAGGCGCGGCTGGAGCTGGAATTGACCGTGGAACCCGGCCGCGGCTACAGTCCGGCCGAGGAGCGTGGACGCCTGCCCATCGGCGAGCTTCCGGTCGACGCCATCTTCAGCCCGGTGCGCCGCGCGCGCTTCGACGTGGAGCGCGCCCGCGTCGGCCAGATGACCAACTACGACAAGCTGGTGATGGAGATTTGGAGCGACGGCACGATGCGCCCGCAGGAGGCCCTGTCTCAGGCGGCGCGCGTTCTGATGCAGCACTTCTCGCTGGTCGCCGGCGTGACCGAAGAGGCGCAGATGGAAAAAGCGCCGCAAGCCGCCTCGATGATCCCTCAGGAGATTTACGACACGCCCATCGAGCAGCTCGACCTGTCGGTGCGCGTGTTCAACTCGCTCAAGCGCACGGGCATCACGAACGTCGGTGAGGTCCTGGAAATGCTCGCCCGCGGCGAGGATGCGATGCTCACGATACGCAACTTCGGCACCAAGTCGTATCTAGAGTTGAAGGAAAAACTCGTCGCCAAGGGCTTCCTCAAGGAAGACGAAGCGCTGCCGGGCGTGGTTGAACCGTCCGACGAACCCGCCGAGGTAGAGACTGAATCGAACTGACACGGGCGGCGATGTGCGTCGCCCAGGGTGAGGGTATGCGACATCGAGTAGCAGGCAAGAAACTGAATCGCTCATCGGATCAGCGCGCGGCGCTGCGGCGCGGCCTGATCAGCGACCTGTTCCGCCACGAGGCGATCATCACGACTCAGGCGCGGGCGGCTGCGATTCGCGGGCAGGTCGAAAAGCTGATTACGCTGGCGCGCAACCGAGGCAATGCTGGCGATCTGGTCGAGCTGGCGAAGGGTGGCGATCGCGCGACGCTCGCGCGGCGCACGACGCCGACGCAGGCCGAGATGCTCCTGCGCGTCGCGCAGCAGAAACCGGACGAGCTGGACAAAGCGGCCGCCGGCATCGCCGCTAGCGCGCGGCGGCAAGCGGCCCGCGTGCTGTACGGCCCGGACGTGATCAAGCGATTGTTCGACGAGATCGCGCCGCGCTACAGCACGCGTAACGGCGGCTACACGCGCACGTTCAAGCTGGGCATGCGCAAAGGGGACGCCGCGCCGATGGTGAAAATCGAGCTGGTGGGCGAGTAAGGTGGTGTGGGGTGCGCATCCGCGCCACGATTGCGTACGACGGCACGGCGTATCACGGTTTTCAGCGGCAGTCGGCGGAGCGCGAGCCGACGATTCAGGGCGAGTTGGAGCGCGCGCTTTCCCGGATCGTAGCGCGCTCGACGACGGCGCTGGGAGCGGGACGCACCGACGCCGGCGTGCACGCGAGCGGGCAGGTTGTCGCTTTCGACGCCGAATGGCGGCATGCGCTGCCAGACCTGCAACGGGCACTCAACGCGGTGCTCCCCGACGACGTCGTCGTGCTGGACATCGCGCAGGCTGCCGACGGATTCCATCCGCGCTATCAGGCGCGCAGCCGCGAATATCGTTACACGATCTACAACGCGGCATGGCGCGACCCGCTGTGCCGGCTGTACGCCTTGCACGTGGCCGAGCCGATCGATATTCCTGCAATGCGGGAAGCGGCGCGGCATTTGATCGGCGAGCATGACTTCGCCGCATTCGGACAGGCGACGTCGGGCGATTCGACCGTGCGCGTCATGCATCGAGTCGAGATCGGCGGCGACCGGCCGTGGATCACGACCGATCTGGAAGCGAACGGATTTCTGCACCGCATGGTGCGCAGCATCGTCGGCTCGTTGATCGAAGTCGGGCGCGGAAAGATCTCGGTCGACCGGTTCGTCGAGATTCTCCACTCGCGAGAGCGGGGGCAAGCTGAAATGACTGCCCCGCCGCACGGTCTGTGCCTGACGCGGGTGAGCTACTGAGGCCGGGGGGACAGACCTGCCCTGCGAAGTCCCCGACCGAAGGGAGCGGGGAGCGAAGGCGAAGGGGGCGCGGCCAGGCGCAGGATGCCTGCCCTGACCCTGACACCTGAGCACCTGACACCTGAGCACCGCATGGCAGAGGAGTCAACGTGAAGACGTACAATGTGACGAAAGAGGAGATTCAAAGAGAGTGGGTCCTGGTCGATGCGGAGGGGCAGACGCTGGGCCGTCTCGCGTCGCGCATCGCGGCGATCCTGCGCGGCAAGCACAAGCCGACCTTCACGCCGTGGCTCGACTGCGGCGACTACGTCGTCGTCGTCAACGCCGGCAAGATCAAGGTGACCGGCAACCGTATGGACAGCAAGGTCTACTATCGCCACTCCGGCTACGTGGGCGGCCTGAAGTCGGTGACGCTGCGCCGCCAACTGGAGAAGCACCCGGAGCGTGTGCTGGCGGCGGCGGTGAGGGGCATGCTGCCTAACAATCGCCTGGGGCGCAAGATGGTCAAGAAGCTCAAGCTGTACACGGGCAGCGACCATCCGCACGCTGCGCAGCAACCTAAGAAGCTGGAACTGTAGGGAGAGGATTATGGCAGGCGAATATTACGAGGGTGTGGGTCGGCGCAAGGCGGCGGTAGCACGCGTGCGCCTGACGCCGGGCGGCAGCGGCATCGTCGTCAACGATAAGCCGGCCGAAGATTATTTCGGGCGCGAGGTCGATCGCCACACGATCAGCAGCCCCCTGATCGCCACCGGCACGCAGGGCGCCTACGGCATCAGCGTGAAGGTCGCCGGCGGCGGCATCACCGGACAGGCGGCCGCCGTGCGGATGGGGGTCGCGCGTGCGCTGCTGGCCGTCGATCCTAATTTTCGGCCTCTGCTGCGCCAGAACGGGTTCCTCACCCGCGACGCGCGCGCTAAAGAGCGCAAGAAGCCGGGCCTCAAACGCGCCCGCAAAGCGCCTCAGTACACGAAGCGCTGAGTCGTGCTGCCAGGCGCTCCGCGCGCCGGGAGGGCGACCGCACACACCGCTCCGCTGCGCTTCGGGCGCGCTGCGCGGAGTCGCCCCTACGGAAATCTGAATTGCGCACGGTATAAGACAACTGACGTGGGGCAGGCAGGGCGCTTGCCCCATCCCGTGACTCGAAGCTCATGGCATTGATTACTCTCGTCGGCCTCGGTCCCGGCGATCTCCGCCTGCTCACCCGCGAAGCGTGGGATGTGCTAACCGGCGCAGATGAGGTATACTTGCGTACCGCTCGCCACCCGGCGGTCTCGGGCCTGCCGGCGTCGCTGCGCATTCATTCGTTCGACGCGATTTACGAGCAGAAGGACGACTTCGCTCAAGTCTACGAGACTATCGCAGCGCAGGTGGTGGCGCTGGGCCGAAGGCCGGAGGGCGTCATTTACGCCATGCCGGGACATCCCCGAGTCGGCGAGGCGACCGTCAGCCGGATTCTGGAACTGGCTGAGGCCGAAGGGCTTCAGGTTCGGTCGGTCGCCGGGCTTTCCTTCGTCGAGCCGGCTTTAGACGCCCTGGGCATCGACGCCCTGGATGGGCTGCAGGTGGCCGACGCGATCGATGTCGCGGCGCGGCATCATCCGCCGCTCGACCCGGATCGAGCGGTCCTGCTCGCCCAACTGTACTCGCGCGCGGTGGCGTCGGACGTGAAGCTCACGCTGATGAACCAGTATCCCCCAGAGCACACGGTGAAGCTGGTTCATGCTGCCGGTACGGCCGATGCGCGTGTCGTCACGCTGTCACTGGCCGAGATGGATCGGCGCGACGACCCTTCGGCTTCGCTCAGGGCAGGCTTCGCCCATCTGACGGCGCTGTACGTTCCGCCTCTGCCGCGCACAGGCGGGTTCAGCAGCTTTCAGGATACGATCGCTCACCTGCGCGCGCCGGACGGCTGCCCGTGGGATCGCGAGCAGACGCACCAGTCGCTCCGACCGTACTTGTTAGAGGAGGCGCACGAGGTGCTGGAGGCGATCGACGCCGACGACATGGAGGCGCTGCGCGAGGAGTTGGGCGATCTCCTGCTGCAGGTCGTGCTTCAGACCCAAATCGCAACGGACGCCGAAGCGTTCCGCATGGCGGACGTCATCGCGGGCATCAACGAGAAGATCATCCGCCGGCACCCGCACGTCTTCGGCGACGTCGACGTGGCGGGCGTGGACGACGTGAAGCGCAACTGGGAAGCGATCAAAGTTGCGGAGCGCGAGGAATCGGACAAACCTTCCCGCGAATCGATTCTGGATGGCATCGCCAAAGGGCTGCCAGCGCTGGCGCAGGCGGAGATGTACGGCGCGCGCGCGGCGCGTGTTGGATTTGACTGGCCGGACGTTTCGGGTGTGCTGGACAAGGTGGCCGAGGAGCTGCGTGAAATCGCAGATGCTCGCGATCTGGAGACGCGCGAGGCCGAATTCGGCGACCTGTTGTTTTCGCTGGTGAACGCGGCGCGCTGGCTGGAGATCGATCCGGAATCGGCGCTGCGCGCAGCGAATGCGCGCTGGTCGGCGCGGTTTCGCGAAGTCGAGCGCGCGGCGCGAGCGCAGGGCAGGGCGGTCAGCGAGCTCTCGCTCGACGAGATGGAGCGTTTGTGGCAGGCGGCGAAGCTTGCCCTGCGAAGTCCCCGACCGAACCCCCGTAGGGGGCAGGTGGAGCGGGGAGCCTCGCCCTGAGCACAGTCGAAGGGGCAGCCGAAGGGGCTAAGGAGCGCGAGGCTTGATGGGCAACCGCAAGGGTTGCCCGTACATTATGGAAGGGCGAATCCCGTGGAAGTGATCGCAGGTGTGGCCGCCATAGGCGCCGTGATCGCCTTGGTCGGCGCGGCCATCTTCTTTTATCAGACTCGCGAAGCCGTGCGCGCCTCACGGCGGGCGCTGTTTGACACCGAGCGCCAGGTTTACCTGGATCGCGCCCGGCGCGGGCGATTGCTCGCGATCGGCTTTTTGGGTCTAGCCTCAGTTCTGTTCGTCGTCAACCTGGGCGGCAGCGCCGTCGCCAATCCGCCGCCCACGCCTACGCCGACGTTGACGCCTACGCCGACGCGGCCGCCTCCGACGCCAGGCCCCTCTCCAACGCCGACATCCCCCCCGACGGCCACGCCGACCGAAGCGCCGCCGACGCCGACCCCGCCGCCGCGCACGGCGACGGTGACCGGCGCAGGCTCTCTCGGACTCCGCCTGCGCGATGCACCCAACGGCAACCTGATCGACTATTTGCCGGATGGCACCGTCGTGGTGTTGTTACCGGTAGAGTCTGTTCGAACCGACGACGGCATCGAGTGGGTGAACGTCGTCGATCCGCAGGGCCGGGAAGGCTGGATGGCGCTCCAGTACCTGGCGATCAATCCATAGCGATTGCGAACTGCTCTTCCTCGGTCGAGCCTGTCATCGCCCTCGTCGACACGCCCTCGCCGGTGACGGCGATCTGGATCTCGTCGAAGTAGCCCGCGCCGACGAAGCTCTGGTGCTTGATCGCGCGGTAGCCATGTGCGCGCTCCATCTCGAACTCGCGTTCTTGCAGGCGCGAGTACGCGAGCATGCCCTCGGTCTTGTATGCGTGCGCCAGCTCGAACATACTGGCGTTCAAGGTGTGGAAGCCGGCGAGCGTGACGAACTGGAACTTGTAGCCCATCTCGCCGAGTTGCTCTTGGAACGTCGCCATCGACTTCTGGTCGAGGTTGCGCTTCCAGTTGAACGACGGGGAGCAGTTGTAGGCCAGCCTCTTGCCCGGAAACTTTTCGTGAATGGCCTGGGCGAACTCGCGCGCCTCTCCGATGTCTGGCTTTGACGTCTCGCACCAAATCACGTCGACATGCGGCGCGTAGGCCAGGCCCTTCGCGATGGCGTACTCCAGGCCGCCGTTCACCACCCAGTATCCCTCCACCGTCGTCTCGCCGGTCGCGAATTTCTCGTCGACCGGATCGTTAATGCTGCGGATGAGGTGTGCGCCGTTGGCGTCCGTGCGGGCGATGATGATCGCCGGCACGCCCAGCACGTCGGACGCGAGCCGCGCCGCGATGAGCTTAGGGACGAACTCGTGGACGGCGACGAGCACCTTGCCGCCCATGTGCCCGCACTTTTTGAGCGACGACAACTGATCTTCCAGGTGCACAGCCGCGGCGCCGGCTTCGATCATGGCCTTGATTAGCTCGAAGGTGTTGAGCGGGCCGCCGAAGCCGGCCTCGGCGTCCGCGACAACCGGCGCGAACCAGTGCACGTCGTTCTTGCCCTGCATGTGCTGAATCTGATCGGCCCGGATCAGGGCGTTGTTGATGCGCTTGATGAGGTTCGGCACGCTGCTCACCGGGTACAGGCTTTGGTCGGGATACATGTGCAGCGCATCGTTGGCGTCGCCGGCGACTTGCCAGCCGCTGACGTAGATCGCTTTCAGCCCGGCCGCTACCTGCTGCACGGCCTGGTTGCCGGTCAGCGCGCCGAGCGCGCGGATGAACGGCTCGGTGTGCATCAGGTGCCACAGGCGCGTCGCGCCCATCGTGGCGAGCGTGTAGTGCAACTGGATCGACCCGCGCAGGCGCACCACTTCCGAGGCCGGATAGGCTCGGATGATGCCCTCCCAACGCGGATTCGTCGCCCAGTCGTTGGCGAGCTCGATGGCTTGTTCCTGGTCGTGCATGGGAAGTCTCCTTGAGTATGATTCGCAGACCTGCCAGGTTTCGCAAACCTGGCAGGTCTTATGGTCAATCCAGATAGTCGTACGCGATTAAGGTCAGGAACTCGGCGAAGTCTTTCGCGGTGACGAGGCGCTCGAAGATCTCGCCGGCCAACTGAAACTTGCCGGCGGCGAATAGCTCGTGGCCATAAAGCGACCCGATCTTCTCCATTTCCTCCGGCAGCATGCTGCGCACCAGCTCGGCGGTCACCTTTCGCCCATCCGCGATCTCTGCCGTCGGATGGTTGATCCACTGCCACACTTGTGCGCGCGAGATTTCGGCGGTGGCCGTGTCTTCCATGAGGTTGTAGATCGCCGCCGCGCCCACGCCGCGCAGCCACGATTCGACGTACTGCACGGCCACGTTGACGTTGAGCCGCAGGCCGGCCTCGCTGATCGAGCCGCCGGGCACGCGGAAGTCGATCAAATCCTTCGCCGTGACGTGCACGTCGTCGCGCAGCCGATCCTTTTGGTGCGGCCGGTCGCCGAGCGCCCGGTCGAAGACCTCCTTCGCCACAGGAACCAGATCGGGGTGGGCGACCCAGGTGCCGTCGAAGCCGTCGCCCGACTCGCGCAGCTTGTCCTCGCGCACTTTCGCCAGCGCGACTTCGTTGACCTGCGGGTCTTTGCGGCTGGGGACGAACGCGGCCATCCCGCCGATGGCATGCGCGCCGCGCGCGTGGCACGTCTTCACCAAAAGCTCGGTGTAAGCGCGCATGAAAGGCACGGTCATCGTGATTTGCGCTCGATCGGGCAGCAGGAAGTCGGGCTGGTTGCGGAACTTCTTGATGATGCTGAAGATGTAGTCCCAGCGCCCGGCGTTCAGCCCGGCGATGTGGTCTCTCAGCTCGTAGAGAATCTCCTCCATCTCGAAGGCGGCCAGTATTGTCTCGATCAGCACCGTCGCCTTAATCGTGCCGCGCGGCATGCCGAGCTCGTCCTGCGCCATCGCGAACACGTCGTTCCACAGCCGAGCTTCAAGGTAGCTTTCCAGTTTGGGCAGGTAGAAATAGGGACCAGTGCCCGTGCCGATCAACTTATGCGCGTTATGGAAGAAGTGCAAGCCGAAGTCGAACAGCGAGCCGGAGACCGGCCTGCCGTCGATCGCCACGTGCTTCTCGTCGAGATGCCATCCGCGCGGGCGCACCACTAGCACGGCGGTTGTCTCGCCGAGGCGATATTCCTTCTCCGGCGTGACCAGGCGAATCGTGCGGTCGATCGCGTCGCGCAGGTTGAGGTGCCCGCGCACCATGTTGTCCCAGGTCGGCGGGTTGGCGTCTTCGAAGTCGGCCATGAACACGTCCGCGCCCGAGTTCAGCGCGTTGATGAGCATCTTGCGATCCGCCGGTCCGGTGATCTCGACGTGGCGTTTCTGCAGATCATCAGGGACCGGGGCAACGCGCCAGGCAGGGTCGGCGCGAATTCGTTGGGTGGCGACAAGGAACTCGGGGAACTCGCCGGCGTCGATGGCAGCCTGCCGCTCGGCGCGCCTGTTCAGAAGATCGTGGCGGCGCTCTCGAAATTCACGTTCGAGTTTTGCGACGAAGCGCATGGCTTCGGGTGTCAGGATTTCGGCGAACTCTGGGGTGATTTGCGCGGAGACCTGAACGCCCTCCGGGAACAAGTGGCCTGTCATGCGGCAGACACCTCCAAAGAAAAGTCGCGCTGGCGGACTGCGCTCCACCGCGCTTGTGTCTATGCTGCAAGTGTAGATGTGGTCGCAGAATAATGCAAGTGTGGGTTGCCGCGTCTCGCTCATTGAAGTAGAATACATAGTGCGAACCACGGATGACACAGATTACACGGATGTTGCGAGTGCGCCATCCGTGGTGAAAAGTCTTCGCCGCTGGCGCAGTTGTTGGAAGGCCAATACTATAGGGCAGCATTCCAGGGGTAGTATCCCGCCGGGTAGGAACTGGACATCGTGAAAATCATCAAAGGTTCGATCGTCCCCGTCGTTACTCCTTTCAAGAATGGCGCACTCGACTTAGATGGACTGGCACGACTGATCGAATGGCAGATCGCCAGTGGCTCGCACGGCGTATCCGTCACTGGCACAACCGGCGAGCCGACCTCGCTATCGATCGAAGAGCGCAAGCGGGTCATCCGCACGGCAGCAGAGGTCGTCGCCAAGCGCGTTCCGTTTGTGCCCGGTACCGGTTCGACGAACCACGCCGAAACGCTGGAGCTTTCACGGTACGCTCAAGGGATCGGCGCCGACGCCATTCTGGTCATCACGCCCTACTATAACCGCCCCAGCCAGCAGGGGCTGTTTATGCACTTCGACGCCGTCGCGAAAAGCGTCGACCTGCCGGTCATCCTTTACAACATCCCCGGCCGCACGGCGGTGAACCTCGAAATCGACACCGTGGCGCGGCTCAAAGACGCCAATCCCAACATTATCGGCGTCAAAGAGTCCAACAAAGACTTCGAGCATATCAACCGCCTGCTGCACAGAATGGGGCGCGATTTCCTGGTGTACTCCGGTATCGAGCTGCTATGCTTCCCGATTCTGGCCATCGGCGGCGCGGGATACGTCAGCGCGACGGGCAATCTGATGCCGAAGGAAGTCGCCGGCCTGTACGATCTCGTCGCCGCCGGGAGATGGCGAGAGGCGCAGGATCTGCACTACACCTTGATGACGCTCAACGACGCCGTCTTTATAGAGATCAATCCGGTGCCCGTCAAGACGGCGCTGGGCATGATGGGCAGGATCAGCCCGGAGGTGCGGTTGCCGCTTGCTCCATTATCCGAGGCAAATCGTGCCAAATTGCGAGAGATTCTTATCGATTACAAATTGATTCCTGGATGAAGAGAGATTGGTAATTGGTAATTGGGCCAATTACCAATTACCAATTACCAATCTCCAATCTCTTGGTGCCATGTGGATTGCTATGAAAATCGCTCGTTTTGCCGTCAACGGCCAAGTGCTGCAGGGGACATTCGAGAACGGTCGGCTGGTCGCTTTACGTGGGGATGCTTACGATCCCGGCGACGTGGTGTGGCTGCCGCCGGTGGCGAGCTTCAGCAAGATGATCGGTCTGGCGCTGAATTACTCCGATCACGCCGCCGAGCTGAACCTGCAGCTTCCCCCGAATCCGATCCTGTTCAACAAGAATCCGAATACGCTCATCGGCCACAGGGGGAAGGTCGTCGCGCCGAAGAATGTCGAGTACATGCACTACGAGAACGAGCTGGTCGTCGTCATCGGCCAGCGCTGCCGCAGGGTGAAGGCCGAGCACGCCAGGCGCGTGATTCTCGGCTACACCATCGGCAACGACGTGACGGTGCGCGATTTCGTGCAGAACTTCTATCGCCCCCCGGTGAAGGCCAAGGGCTTCGACACCTTCGGCCCGCTCGGCCCGTGGCTGGTGACGGCCGACGAGATTCCCGACGACGGCAACCTGGACGTGCGCACTTACGTGAATCCCGCTGGGCGGGACGCAAGCAGCGGCGAGCTGCGACAACAAGGCAACACGCGCGACTTCATCTACAGTGTTCCGGAGCTGATCGAATACATCACCGAGTTCATGACGCTCGAACCCGGCGATATGATCTGGACGGGCACCCCGAAAGGCATTTCGCATGTGCATCCGGGGGATGTGATGCGGTTGGAGATTGAAGGCATTGGTGTACTAGAGAATGAGGTGGTGGAAAGCGGGGAGTGGTAATTGGATATTGGTAATTGGTGAGCGGAAACTCTAATCTCCAATTACCAATTACCAATCTTGGGAGCAACATGACCTACCGATACGAGATCAGACACTTTATCAACAACGAGTTCGTGCATTCTGTCGCCGAAGGGACGTTTGAGACGCTCAACCCGGCGACGAACAGGCCGATCGGCGTCGTGGCCGACGGGCAGCCGGAAGACGTGGATCGCGCGGTGAAGGCGGCGCGCAAGGCGTTCGACGATGGCCCCTGGCCGAAGATGAACGCCGAGGCGCGCTCGAAGAAGCTGCGCAAGATCGCCGATCTGATTGAAAAATACGCCGACGAGATCGCGGAGCGCGAGATCGCCGACTGCGGCGTGCCGATCAGGCAGATCAAAGGCGGCGCTATCCCGCGCGCGGCGTACAACTTCAACTACTTCGCCGACATGACTTACCGCGTGACCGGCGAGAGTTACCCGGTGGGCGATCAGTTCATCAACTATAGCATCCGCCGCCCGGTCGGCGTGGCAGGCCTGATCACGCCGTGGAACGTCCCGTTCATGCTGGAGACGTGGAAGGTCGCGCCGTGTCTCGCCTTCGGCAACACCTGCATTCTCAAGCCCGCCGAATGGTCGCCGCTCTCGGCCGACATGCTCGCGCGCATCGTCCAGGAAGCCGACCTGCCGCCGGGCGTGTTCAACATCGTGCACGGCTTCGGCGAAACGGCGGGCGCGCCGATCGTCGCGCATCCGGGCGTGCAGGTCATCTCGTTCACCGGCGAGACGACGACCGGCCAGATCATCATGCGCAACGGCGCGTCGACGCTCAAGCGCTACTCGATGGAGCTGGGCGGCAAGTCGCCGACAATCGTCTTCGAGGACGCCGACGTGGAGCGCGCGCTCGACGGCACGATCTTCCAGATTTACTCGCTCAACGGCGAGCGCTGCACGGCCGGCTCGCGCCTGATCCTGCAGGAATCGATTTACGATACATTTGTCGAGGAACTCGCCTCGCGGGTGGCGAAGATCAAAGTTGGCCCGCCAGAAGATCCGGCGACGGAGGTCGGGCCGCTGATTCACCCCGAGCATTGGGAGAAGGTGAACGGTTACATGGACGTCGCCCGCGCGGAAGGGGCGACGATCCGGGTCGGCGGCGTGCGGCCGGAGGGCTTCCCGGAAGGCAATTACTTCAGCCCGACGCTGATCGTCGACGTCCGAAACGACATGCGCATCACGCAGGAAGAGATCTTCGGGCCGGTGCTGGTGGTCGTTCCGTTCAAGGACGAGACCGAGGCGATCCGCTTCGCCAACGACGTAAGATACGGGTTGGCAGGCTACGTGTGGACACAGGACATCGGCCGCGGGCATCGCGTGGCGCAGGCCATCGAGTCGGGCATGGTGTGGATCAACTCGCACAACGTGCGCGACCTGCGCATGCCGTTCGGCGGCTCGAAGCACTCCGGCATCGGGCGCGAGGGCGATCACTACAGCTTCGAGCTATACACTGAAATCAAGGCTATTCACGTCGCATTGGGCACGCATCACATTCCGAAAATGGGGGCAACGGACGTTTCTCGCAACGAATAAACGGATGGGGCACCGCGCAGGCTGTATCCGTTTATCCGCTGTCTATTCGTTGCTTCGCGGCTCAGCATCCTGATAAGGCGTTTCCAAATCCTGGAGGAGGCAATGGGCGCACGACGGGGTAAAGATGTCATCCAGAAGCTGAAGGAGCAACCGGTCGAACTCTGGCATCGCGGCAAGCGCGTCGCGGACGTGACCGTCGAGCCGGGCCTGGCCAACGGCGTCGCCAGCCTGGCCGAGCTGTACGACCTGCAGTGGGAAGACCCCGGCACGATGCTCTTCGACTCGCCGACGACGGGCGACAAGGTTGGGCGCTCGTATCTGATTCCGAGGACGAAAGAAGAGTTGATGAGCGTCGGCGCGATGATGATGCGCTGGACGCGGCACACGATGGGCATGATGGGGCGCGCGCCCGACTATATTAACCGCGCCATCTCGGCCTACGCCGGCGGGGCCGACTTCCTGGCGAAGCAAGATGCACGCTTCGGCGAGAACATCCGCCGCTACCATGAATACGCGCGTGAGAACGACCTGTGCCTGACGCACACCTTGATCAACCCACAGGCGAATCGCGCAGTGGGCGCCGCACAGCAGGCCGATCCGTTCCTCGCTGCGCGCGTGAAAAAAGAGACCGACGCGGGGATCGTCGTCAAGGGCGCGCGCATGCTGGCGACGCTGCCGATCTCGGACGAGATCATGGTCTTTCCCTCGACGCTGCTCAAGGGCGGCGAGGAAGACGCGCCGTACGCCTTCGGCTTCGCCATCCCCAACTCGACGCCCGGCCTCAAGTTCATCTGCCGCGAGAGCGTGGATTACGGACGAAGCAAGTACGACCATCCGCTCGGCGCGCGCTTTGAAGAGATGGACGCCGTCGTCATTTTCGACGACGTGCTCGTGCCGTGGGAGCGAGTTTTCCTATACCGCGACGTGGCCGCCTGCAACCGGGCCTACTCGGCGACGGGCGCGGTGGTGCACATGTCGCATCAGGTCGTGTGCAAGAACGTCGCCAAGACCGAGTTCGTCCTCGGCCTGGTGTCGCTGATGGTCGACGCGATCGGCGTGGAGCAGTTTCAGCACATCCACGAGAAGGTCGCCGAGATGTGGTGCATTCTGGAGGCGATGAAGGCCTTCAAGCGCGTGGCCGAAGTCGACGCCGCGCCGAACGAGTACGGCGTGATGACGCCGGCCTGGGATCCTCTGGACGCAGCGCGCAACATGTATCCGCGCCTGTATCCGAGACTGGTCGAGATCGTGCAGCAGGTGGGCGCCAGCGGCCTGGTCAGTATGCCGACCGAGGCCGACGTCAACGGCCCGCTCGCCGAAGGCATCCGGAAATACTATCAGGCTGCGCGCATGGACGCGCTGGAGCGCATCCCGCTCTTCCGCCTGGCCTGGGATACGGCGGTATCGGCCTTCGGAACGCGGCAGGTGCTGTACGAGCGCTTCTTTTTCGGCGACCCGGTGCGCATGGCGGGCGCGCTGTTCCAGAGCCACGATCGCAAGCCGTACATGGACATGGTGCGCGAGTTCCTCAAGCGCAGCGCCGGCGATGGTGAGGAATAATCGGGACGCGGACGCGAAGCGCGCGGATAAACGCGGATTCGACTTTATCTTCCGACCTATGAGCCATCCCTCCAACGCTTCGACGATCGACCCGCGCGCGTATCGCAACACCATTGGCGCGTTCGCCACGGGTGTGACGGTGGTGGCCGCCGGGCACGGCCATCATTTGCACGCGATGACGGCGAATGCCGTGACTTCACTGTCACTTGACCCGCCGCTGCTGATCTTCTGCGTGGGCAAGAAGGCGAGGATCGTCGAAGTCCTTGAGACGGCCCACGGTTTCTCGGTCAATATCCTGCGCGACAACCAGCAGGCGCTCTCGACGTATTTCGCCGGAGGGTGGAAGGAGCCGGTGCCGCCGCCGTTTCGCTTCGTGCCGTGGGAAGGCGGGCCGCGCCTGGAAGGTTGCGCCGCGTCGATCGGCTGCGCGCTGCACAAGCGGATCGAGGGCGGCGACCACTGGATCGTGGTGGGGCGCGTCGTGGCGCTGCACCAGGGCGAAGAGCCTCAGCGCCCGCTGATTTTCTACAGCGGCAAGTATCGCCACCTCGACGCAGCGAGCGTGCCCGCCCCCGATCTCGAACAGGAGCCTCCGCCCATCCAGATTTTCTACGATCCGTGGCAGGTAGATCAGTGATCAGTAGTCAGTGATCAGTAATCAGTGATCAGTGGTTACTGAACACTGCTTACTGCTTACTGATAACTGGTAACTGATAACTGATAACAGGAGTATCCATGCCGTCATTCAACATCACCCGCGTCGGCCACGCCGAAATCCGCGTCACGGATCTGGGACGCGCCAGAGCGTTCTACGTGGATGCGCTGGGGTTGCTCGAGATCGACAAGGACGACGCGCACATCTACCTGGGCGGGATGGAGGAGCGCGACAAGTATTGCCTCTTGCTGCGCAAGGCCGAGAGCGGCGGCATTGGGCATCTCGCCTTCCGCGTCGCCGGGCCGGACGATCTCGGCCAGGTCGCGAGGGTGTACGAAGAGCACGGCCTGCCCACGCGCTGGATCGAGCCGAACGCGCTCGAGCGCGGGCAGGGCAGGGCGCTGCGCGTGCAGGATCCGAGCGGCCTGCCGTTCGAGTTCTATCACGAGATGGAGCAGCGCGAGCGGCTGCTGCAGCGCTTCGAGCTGTATCGCGGCGCGCACGTCATGCGCATCGACCACTTCAACTGCCAGGCGCCGAACGTGCAGGCGGCGTACGACTGGTGGACGAAAGTCATGGGCTTCGGGTGCTCGGAGTACACCGTCAGCGACGACGAGCCGGAGCGGCTGTGGGCGGCGTGGCTGCACCGCAAGCAGAACGTTCACGACCTGGCGCTGATGAACGGCATCGGTCCGCGCCTGCATCACGTCGGCATGTGGCTGCAAGACACGCACAGCGTGCTGCGCGCGTGCGATATCCTGGCTTCGCTGGGCATGGTCGGGTCGATGGAGCGCGGCCCGGGCCGGCATGGATTGAGCAACGCCTTCTTCCTGTACCTGCGCGATCCCGATCTGAATCGTATCGAGCTGTATACGAACGACTATATGATCCCCGACCCGGATTTCGAGCCGATCAAATGGAAACTGAGCGATCCGCGCCGGGCGACCTTCTGGGGCCACTGGCCGCCGCGCAGCTGGTTCGACGAGGCATCGCTCGTCGAAGACATCCGCACCGGACAGTTGCTGCCGACGCACACGCCGCTCATGGCCGGCCGGCCGGAGCATGTCACGTGATGGCGTATCGCGTATCGCTTATGGCATATCGTCGATGGAAGGCTGCGACACGCGACAGGCGATAAGCGATACGCGATAAGCGATATGCGATATGCGAAATGCGATAGGCGATACGCGATAGGCGATACGCCAGGAGATTGTATGACTGACGAAGAACGCTTGCAAGAGTTCGAAGCGCGCATTGAGCGCGGTGAGAAGATCGAGCCGGGCGACTGGATGCCCGACGAGTATCGCAAGCAGCTCATCCGCATGATCTCGCAGCACGCGCACAGCGAGATCGTGGGCATGCTGCCCGAAGGCAAATACATCACTCGCGCGCCCAATCTGCGGCAGAAGCTGGTGCTGCTGGCCAAGGTGCAGGACGAAGGCGGCCACGGCCAGTATCTGTATCACGCCGCCGAGACGCTCGGTGCGACGCGTGAGGAGATGGTCGACGCGCTGCTGGAAGGCAAGGCCAAGTATTCGTCGGTGTTCAATTATCCCAGCCTGAGCTGGGCCGACATGGGCGCGATCGGTTGGCTGGTCGATGGCGCGGCGATCATGAACCAGACGATGCTCGCCAAGTGCTCGTACGGCCCGTACTCGCGCGCCATGGTGCGCATCTGCACCGAGGAAGGCTTCCACAAGAAGCAAGGCATGGAGATGGTCATCCGCTACGCGACGCAGGGCACGCCGAAGCAGAAGGCGATGATGCAGGACGCGATCAACCGCTGGTGGTGGCCGTCGCTCATGATGTTCGGTCCGCACGACGCGAACTCTCCTAACAGCCCGCAGTTGATGCGCTGGGGCATCAAGACGAAGACGAACGATCAAATGCGGCAGGAATACGTCAACGAGCTGGTTCCTGCACTGCATGTGCTCGGACTCAGTGTGCCCGATCCTGGCCTGCGTTACGACGAGAAGACCGGCAACTGGCTCTTCGGCGAAATCGACTGGGACGAGTTCTGGCGCGTCGTCAAAGGCGACGGGCCGTGCAACAAGGAGCGCCTCGAAGCGCGGCGCAAGGCGCACGCGGAGGGGCAATGGGTGCGGGAGGCGCTAACGGCCTATGCGCAGAAGAAGGCGCAAGGTTAAAGTTCAAAAGTCAAACTGCAAATTCCAAACTTCAAAAGAAGAGATGGATTGGTGAGTTAGTGCGTGGAGTTCGGCATGGATACACAGTGGTCGCGCTACGAGGTTTTCGAGAAGGAGAGGCTGGACTGGCCGCATCGGAACGCCGGCTCCGTCCACGCGCCCGACGGCGAGATGGCATTGCTCAACGCGCGCGACGTCTTCGTGCGGCGGCCGAGCTGCCTGAGCCTGTGGGTCGTGCCGAGCGATCAGGTCTTTTCCAAGACGGCTCAGGAGCTGGCGGAAGACGATTCCTGGCGGAACGCGCCGGCGCAGGCAGGTGCGCCGCTGGAGAAGTATCTCGCCTTCCAGAAGCAGGGCCAGCGCGCGGGCGAGACCTTCGTGATTCACGTCGGCGAGGTCGAGGCGCGCTCGCCCGCCGAGGCGATGAGCCGCGCGCTGGAGACCTTCAGCCACGACAACGCCTTCGTCTGGTGGGTGTGCCCCGACCGGGCGGTGACGAAGAGCGACGCAGAAGACGCGGCGAGCATGTTCGAGCCGGCGCGCTCGAAGGTGTACCGCCAGCCCAATTTTTATCGCGTCCTGACGCAGATGCAGCAGTTCAAGGCCGGCTTGGCGTTCATCGGTGAGGATGAGGAATGACGCCCGACGTCGAGCGCGCCATCGCGGCGCAATTGCTGGCTATGGCCGACGACGAGTTGATCCTCGGTCACCGCGACTCGGAGTGGACGGGCCATGGGCCGATCTTGGAAGAAGACATTGCCCTGTCTAACATCGCGCAGGACGAGTTGGGGCACGCCATCCTATGGCACAACCTTCGCAAAGAGATCACAGGCGACGAGCCGGACGTCGTCGTGTTCTGGCGCGACGCGCAGGCGTACCGCAACGTCCAGATGGTGGAGCTGCCGAAGGGCGATTACGCCTTCACAATCATGCGGCAGTATCTCTTCGATGCGGCCGAAATGGCTCGTCTGGCTCAACTGGTCGAAAGCCGCTACCAGCCGATGGCCGAAGTGGCGGCCAAGATTCGCACCGAGGAGATTTACCACACTCGGCACACGAGCACCTGGATCAAGCGGCTGGGTCTGGGCACGGAGGAGAGCCACCGGCGGACGCAGACCGCGCTCGACGAGTTGTGGGCGTACGCGCTGCAGCTCTTCGTCCCGCTGCCCGAGGAGGCAGCGCTCGTCGCTAAAGGTGTTGTTCCTGAAGCGGGAGAGGTGCAGGCAGCGTGGGAAGACATGGTCGTGCCTTTTCTCAAGCATGCCGGGTTGATCGTTCCCAGGACACGCCATCCGATTGCCATGTCGCGCGAGCAGCACACCGAGCATCTCACGGCGTTGCTGGCGGAAATGCAGGAAGTGGCTCGACTGGAAAGCCCGGAGGTCAGGTGGTAGGGGTGGGGATTAGAGATTGGAGATTAGAGATTGGAGGTTGGAGAATGGAGAACCCTCCGCTCCCTGTGTCTCTGCGGTGAATGGAATCAACTATGGTAACACTGACGGTTGAGGAAATCTGGCAGGCGCTTGAAGAAGTGAAGGACCCCGAGATTCCGGTGGTGTCGCTCGTCGAGATGGGCATCATTCGGCGCGTGGAGGTGTCGGGCGGTACGATTGTCGTGTCGATGACGCCGACGTTCGCGGGCTGCCCGGCGCTGCACGTGATGAAGGCCGAGGTCGAGCAGCGTCTGCGCGAGATGGGAGCCGAGTCGGTCGAGACAAAGTGGGTCTATTCGCCGCCGTGGACGAGCGACTGGATCGCCGACGAAGCCCGCGCCAAGCTCAAGGCTTTCGGCCTCGCGCCGCCGGTGAAGCATAGCGGCGACGTCAATCTGATTCTGCTCGAAGAAGCCGCCTGCCCGTACTGCGGCTCGCGGAACACGACGATCAAGAACACGTTCGGCCCCACGCTGTGCCGGGCGATCTATTACTGCGACGACTGCCGGCAGCCGTTCGAGCAGTTCAAGCCACTATGACGGTTTTCATTACGCGGGCCAGGCTGCGGAGGGTGAGTGGTTCACGGCCATTCTACGCAGAATCGATGACGTGCCAGTGGTTCTGCGAATACAAAGTCAAATCCCTAGTTATGACCACGCATGCCCAGCGTGCGTAGCACGGCGCGCTCGATTTCGGCGAGACGCGCAGTGGGCAGGCTGCCCCATTGCTGCACTAGCCCCTGCTTGTCCAGTGCACGAATCTGGTGGCAAATGGCGACGGAATCCTGGCGCAAGCCACCTTCGCCTGCAGGAACGAATACGCAGGTCGGGAGGTTCTGCATCTTCAGATTCGTAGTGAAGGGAATGACGACGATCGTGAGCGTGGCGCGAATCAAGCGATCGTCTTCCAAGATCAAAACAGGCCGGCGACCGGCCTGCTCGGAACCCTTGACAGGATCAAGATCTGCCAGATAAACATCGCCGCGCTTCATGCCCGATCTTCTTCACGCTTGAGTGTCCGCGCATATGCTTGTAGACCAGCCTCAGCCAGATGCCGATCCTCTTCCGCGAACTCGGCATACATCGCCTGCAGAGTCGGTTCGTCGTCCATCAGCGAGTCTTTGGGATCGACGGATATGGCAAGCGGCAGTGCACTTATCTGGACCTCGACAGTTGTGCCGTCAGGCAGATCAAGTTTCGTGGTCGGTTTCAGCACACCATCTTTGTAGATAGCGCGTGTAGTAAGAACAGCCATTGGACACCTCCAATCGAGATTATACACCAAATGATAAAGGTCGGTGCCATCGGAATTGGCAATTCGCCGGCCTACTACGACGCGCAGAGCTGGGCTGCGGCACGCCTCAATCAAATCCCCGCAATATTCAGCGAAGACTTCATCTCTGGCTCCACGCTGGAGGGCGTGCAGTTCGCCCACCCCTTCGCTACAGGTTTCGTTCTTGAAGCGTGGACGTGAGGTCAGCAGTTGTGCCTCTACCACCGCTATGGGCTGCGCTGTATGACGGGCAGAAAGACGATCTGTCCGTTGACGATCACGGTCGGCGTCAACACGATGGTCGTTGCGCCGGGCGCGGTGAGGCGCACTGTGTTGGTAAGAATATGCGGCTCGGGCAGGCTGGCGAGGTACAACTGATACGCCGCCGTCCACCTCTCACCGGCCGGGATAGTGCCCGACCATCTCACGCGATAAGATTCCATCACCAGCGTCCCCTGTGCGGCCTGAGCGTCGCTGAGATACGCTAATGCGCCAGGCACATCCACTGTGAGCGCAAAGGTATTCGTGAGCGATCCAATGTGCCGCAGATCGATGGTGTATTCAAGCAGTGTCCCTGGCGCCGGATTGGGCCGCTGCGGGCTGACCGTCGTCGCGCTGAACGACGACTTGCGTATCAACCGCTTGATCGGGCCATTCACCCAGCCGCCGCCTTCGGAAAAATACAGCGCCCCATCGGGACCAACTAACACATCGGTGCGGCACTGAATGCGCCGATGGGTGGTGGTGTCGGTGAGGATCGTGTGCGACACGATGGCCGTGCGCGCTGCGTTCAATCTGAAATGATGAAGCGCCGTCGTGGCATCTTTGAAGCTGCACATGAACAAATCGCCCTGCCATTCCGGAATCGTGGTGCCGGTATAGACAGCAATCCCGGTCGGGGCCAGCGAGGGTGTCCAGTAGATCAGGGGTGGAAGGGTGTTATAGGCCGGGTCAGGCCCGGTCGGGCTTGCGTCATCACACGGGTAATTGGGCCGCCAGCCATAGTTGCCGCCGGGCAAGATGCGATTGATTTCGTCGTCGCAGTCATCCCCGTTTTCCGTGGCGAAGATCGCGCCGCCGATTGGATCGAACGTGAAGTCGAACGAGTTGCGTAGGCCGCGAGCGTAGATGCTTTGCACAGCGTCCGGCGTGTTGTAAAAAGGATTGTCCTCTGGAATGCCCAGCGGAACGGCCGGGATGAAGCGATGCAGCTTGCCTAACGGCGAACCTAGACTTTGCGCCGGATCGCCATGATCGTCAACGTCGTCGTTGTTGCCGACTGTGACATACAACATCCCATCTGACCCGAAGTGCAAATTGCCGCCGTTGTGAATGGTTGCGAATTGATTAACCTCAAAACAACCGGCCACGGTTTCGTCATAGCCCTGATGATCATCACCCAGCGTAAAGCGCACCACGCGGTTTTCGATCGAACTGCACTGCGGGCTGGCCGTTTGTTTGGTGAAGTACACCCATACGTAGTGATTGGTGCCGAAATCCGGATCGACCGCGATGCCCAGCAAGCCGCGTTCACCCTCGGTCTTCACGGGAAACGTCATCACGGCGTCGGGCCGCAAGACACCATTCACCACCACACGCACCTTGCCCGTGCGCTCGGTGTACAGCAAACGCCCATCGGGCGTGAAGGCCATCGCCACCAGTTGGTTCGCGCCGGGCACAACGGTTTCAACTTTGACATCGGGCGGAAGCGGTTCGTAGAGAACTGGATCACTGGGGGAAGCGCCGCGCGTAGCCAAGGTCAAAAGAGCAAGCGCGGCCAGGGCGCATACGACGGACACAATCACTTTGCGTGGGGGAGACAACAGGCTGATCCTCCTTTTCGAGATTATACACCAAATGATGAAGGTCAGTGCCATCGGAATTGGCAATCCAGACCTCAGGTGCGCCGCCACGATCAGACAGAAAGGCAAGATGTGCATGAACGCAGCAGCCTCGGCTTGACCGATACCCGCCCCGCATCCGGTTGAGCAGCTTATGGTGTATAATGTGATGTACATACGAGGTGCGCCATGTCCCAAATGATGCGAAAGCAAATCTACATCCAGAAGCGCCAGCAGATCCTCCTCAAGCGCCTGGCCAGGGCGCGGGGTGTGAGCGAAGCCGAGATCATCCGGCAGGCCATCGACGAGCACACAGGCAGCACAACTCTCCGAATGGCTCCCAGCGATCCTATGGCGTGGCAAAAGGCATATCAGTTCATGCTCGACTTGCAGGCGCAGGGGCCTGTACCCGGCCAGCGCAGACAGTGGAAGCGAGAAGATGCCTACGAGGAGCGCCTGAGTCGCTATGACCGCCGTTCTGATTGACACCAACGTCCTCGTCTATGCACACGATCGAGGTGAGCCGAAAAAACAGGCGCAGGCGATCAAAGTGCTGAATTACCTGCAAGTCACCGGCCAGGGGCGGCTCAGTGTTCAATGCCTGTCCGAGTTCTTCAGCATTATCACCCGTGGCAAACAGCCGAAGCTGGCGCGAGATGCGGCCGCCCAGCAGGTTGAGCGGCTGGCCCATTCATTCCCGGTGTATGACCTGACACCGCTCATCGTGATCGAGGCGACGCGCGGCGCCCGCGATCACTCGTTGGCCTACTACGACGCGCAGATTTGGGCCGCGGCACGTCTCAATCAGATTCCGGTGGTATTCAGCGAAGACTTCAGCGCCGGTTCCACGCTGGAGGGGGTACAGTTCGTCAACCCCTTCGCCGCGGATTTCGTGTTGGAGACGTGGGCGTGAGCGCGCTACAGCGGACATCAAGGCGATCGAGCAAGACATTCTAGCGATGCTGCGCGAGGTGACGAAGTAGGCTCACGCAATCCCGTGATGGGGACAGGCGGCGCAAAGACGCCAGGATTTTCTTTGCGCCTGAGCGCGAGACACGGCCGGCGGAATGGATGTAGAATATTGGCAGGCGAGGTTGCGAACGGATGTAGAATGATGATGAAATGCAAGGAGGTGTGCTATGACCAGTGCCACACGTCAGATGGTAATTGTAAAAGCGGGCGGTGTGATCGAGATTCGCGATCCGCAGTTGCCGGCCGGCGCGGTCGTCGAAGTGATCGTGCTCGTCGATGTCCCACTCGCGCCGAAGACAGGTCGACCTGAGGATCGAGGCTGGCCGGACGGTTTCTTTGAAGAAGTGGCCGGAGGCTGGCAGGGTGCGCAACTGGTGCGCGAAGACCAGGGCGAATACGAGATCCGCGAGGAATTGGAATGAGGTATCTGCTGGATACCAATACGTGCATCCAGTTCTTGAACTCGCGAAACTCGGCGGTGCAGCGCCGACTGGCGGCCGTCAGCCGAGACGACGTGGCGATCTGCCAGATCGTTAAAGCCGAATTAATCTACGGGGCGTACAGAAGCGCTCGACGTGAAGCGAACCTCGCGCTGCTGGCCAGGTTCTTCAGCCAGTTTGTCTCACTGCCATTCGATGACGCCTCGGCAGAAATCTATGGCCGTATTCGGGCGGAATTGGTCCGCGCCGGGACGCCGATTGGCCCCAACGACTTGATGATTGCGGCGATTGCGCTCGCTCACGACGCCATTCTGGTGACCCACAACGTACGCGAGTTTGGCCGCGTCGAAGGTCTGCGCTTCGAGGACTGGGAGTAGCCACGAACGATGGGCGCGATCCGCGACGCAGCACAGGAGGCCACAACCGGTTCCCGCTATACTTCACGCGGGCATAAATTGCGCTTTTTCAAAGGTCTGAAACCGCAAGGTCAGCAACGAATCTAATGCAGTCTTGTGCGTCGTATGGGTCTCGCTGAGACAGGTCTCAATGGCTGTCTTGAAGGTCGCAAAGTCCGCATAGTACTTCGAGTAGAGACATTGCCGTTTGACAAACTTCCACAGGCGTTCAATCAAGTTGAGATTGGGTGAATACGCGGGCAGATGGCACAATTCAATCTTCAGACTGGCCGCCAGCGCCAAGACCGCCGCGCATTTCTGGTAGCGGGCGTTGTCGAGGAAGACGGTGATGGGCACTCCCAGGTTCAAGGCGGCCAGTTTGCGGAGGAGTGCCCCGACGCTCTCCGCGTTAATGTAGGTGTCATTGGTGACGGTGATCAGTTCATGCGTGATCGCATTCAACGCGCCCAAGACATTGAAGCGTTGGCGGCCAGCGGGTGCCGGGATGAAGATGCGCACCAGGGACCACACAAAACCCAGGCACGGGGCCAGCACGAAATGGGCGGCATCCACGAAAAACACGGCGCGTTTTCCGGCCTGAGCTTCCGTCAAGCGCGGTTCCAGTTCGCTCTGGAGATACGTCGCCTGTTTCTCGGGATCGGCCTTGGCAGGAATCATACCGACTCGGCGGCAACGCAAACCGAGTTTTTTTTCAAAAACTCGCGCACTTGGGTTTCACTGCGCGGGATGCCCGTCAACCCTTCAATTTTACTTTGGGCCTCCTTCACGCTCGCGGGCGGATGCTCGCGAAAGTAGGCTTCTAAGGAAGTGATGTGTTCGTCCAAGACGCTGCCCGGCTGATACCAGTTGAGTTCTTTGAGTTTTTCGACGCCACCGGCTGCGTACAGCCCGAAGTAGTCGCGCACGGTGTTCTCGGACACGCCGACCAATTCAGCAATTTGGGCATGCGGCAAGCCATGACTCTTGAGCCAGAGAGCCTCCATTCGGCGTTGCACGAGAGGCACCGGATGGTGATACCGTTCGTAGTTCAAAACGTCTTGAATTTCTGGTGTGAAGGTGAGTTGAAGGGTCATAGAGTAATCATACCAGATCGCGCAATTCTGCCCTTGCAAAACCGCAATTAGTGACCGTGGGCAGTATAGAACCTTGCCCCGCCTACAAGCCCACAGGTGTGGAGTGGCTGGGCGACATTCCCGCGCATTGGGAGGCGCAGTGGGCTTGCGCAACAGAGTAGGCCAATGCCGCACCGACAGTGTGCGAAATGCTCGTTGGCGTCAGTCTATCGAGGCCAGTGCCGTCGATAGGGGCGTCGAGGCCACAGCCGTTGACGCGGGACCTGGGTGACCAAGTAGCACGCGGCACGAGTCAAGCAGACATTGAGCCCATCGCGTGCCTTTGATGTTCAACTTGATCACCGGCGACGCGACCTTGTGCTTCGCGTCCGGATCCGACTGTGCCAGCGCTATGCGGCTCGTCGACGCGATCCGCAAATCCTGATACGGAGCTTGCTGGCAAAGGTGTTTCGGGGGGAGTTGTAAGGCCCTTACCCTTGCGAAGGTGTGCCTGAAACCGGCGAATGACCGGCGGGTTCTATCCGAGGTGGTGTCACGGGCACGCCCGGCGGTCACTCGGCGGGCGTGGCTGCAGCAGGATGCTCTGCCGGCGCGGCACCGTTCTCGCGCTGGCCGAGTTGGTGAGGGACGGTCGTCACAGCCACTCGCTGCAAGTCCTGCAGAGCCAGGTTCAGGCTGACAGCCGCGTTCTGGTGCAGCGCCTGTTCCAACAGGTTGTCCATCACCAGGTGGCCGACAATCACATGAATGTAACCCTTTGGTAACTCCTCCAGCAGCTGCTCAATGTACTCGTGAACCGGATCCACCAGGTTGCGGTAAGGTGACGGCAGGACGGTCAGATAAGCCTCGTCGCCGATACGCTCACGCCACTTGCGCCTGGTCCGCTCGGCCTTCTCGGGATCGATCGCGACGTGCACGGCCGTCCACGGCACGCCCAGCGACTTGGCAAAGTTGATCGTGTTGATGGTGCCGCTGTGAACGTCGTCGACGAGCACGAGTGTCTTAACCGGCCTGGGACGGATATTCGGCCAGCGCGATCCCTGTGCCAGCACCGCGGCCACGTGCTTATAGTGATGGTGGATGCGAAAGAAGACGAACACGAGCGCAGGCACGAGCAGGACGACGATCCAGGCGCCATCGGCGAACTTGGAGACGGCGAAGACGATCATGACGATGCCCGTCATCAGCGCGCCGATCGCGTTCACGATTCGCTTGCCCCGCCACTGCGGGTCGTAGCGCATGACGGAGCCGTGGACTTCGATCTCCTCGCCCGGCTTCATCTTGCCGACCTTCTGCCAGCGCACAACCATGCCGGACTGGGATAGCGTGAACGATAGGAACACGCCGATGGCGTACAGTGGGATCAACCGCGTCGTCTCGGCATTGAAGAGGATGATCAGCAGCGCGGCCACCGCCGCGAGCGTCAAGATGCCCCAGGAGAACACCAGCCGCCGGCCGCGAAAAGTCAACTGTTTGGGCAGGAAGCCGTCGCCGGCGTGCAGCGCGGCCAGGCGTGGGAAGTCGGCGTACGAGGTGTTGGCCGCCATGATCAGGATGACCGTCGTCGCGAGCACCGTCAGCAGGTAGAGCAGCCCCTCGCCGTGAATCGTGCGCGCCACCTGCGAAATGACCGTCTCTGTCACGTCTTCGCCGACCACGACGTGAATGTGATTCGCCAGCAGCGTGATGCCAACAAAGGTCGTTCCCAGGATCGCCGCCATGACGAGCAGGGTCTGGGCGGCGTTCTTGCTGCGCGGCTCTTTGAACGCGGTGATGCCGTTGGAGATCGCCTCGACGCCGGTCACCGCCGTCGAGCCGCTGGCGAAGGCGCGCAGCAGCAGCAGGATCGTCAGCGCCTGCAGCGCGTGCTCTTCTCCCGCTACGCGCTCGACGCCGGTCACCGTACCCAGCGTGCCGGTGGCCAGTTGGATAAAGCCCATTCCCAGCGTGAGGAACATCATGACGATGAAGAAATAGGTCGGAATGGCGAAAACCCGTCCGGACTCTTTCACCCCGCGCAGGTTCACGATCGTCATGATCGCGATCATGCCCAGCGCGATCTCGACCCGCCAGGGATAGAGCGCCGGAAAAGCCGATGCCATCTGCGCCACGCCCGACGAGATGCTCACGGCGACGGTCAGGATGTAGTCGGTCAGCAGCGCTGCGCCGGCCGTCTGCGCCGGCGCTTCGCCCAGGTTATCGCGCGCCACGATGTACGCGCCGCCGCCCCCCGGGTAAGCGTAGATGGTCTGGCGGTACGAGATCGTCAGGATGACCAGCATCGTGGCGATGATGATCGAGATCGGGATCGACAAGTAGAAATAGGCTGCCCCGGCCAGCGACAACACGATCAGAATTTCTTCCGTGGCGTAAGCCACCGACGACAGGTTGTCGGACGCGAACACGGCCAGGCCGACCTTCTTGCTCAGCGTCTGGTGCGGGATATCGGCCGTGCGCAGCGGCGGGCCGAACATCATTTGTGCCACTGAAAAGCGTCGATGCGTTGTGGCTGCCAAAGACAGACTCCATCCTTTCGAGTGTGCGCGCCGGGCTGTCCTGAGCACAGCGACTAAAGTCGCTACTACGAGTCAAATCCGTGATCGACTGAGTTTTCGGAACGGGCGCACAACATGATCAGTCCCGCTTCTGCCAGCACCGAGAGGCACATCAGCACGTAGTACGCCCCATCGCGAGGTAGCTGCGCGATCTGCAATTGCAGCACGAAGAACCCGGCGACGATCAAGTACGGCAGAGCGCCGAATGCGCGCCGCGTGGCGACCGTTGCCGGAGGGTGAGGCGCGCTCCGCGTGTGATTCCACAGCACGACCACGGGCACTTGCAGTTCGCAGGCCAGCACCTGATCGAGGGACTGCCGCTTGTGGCCGCGCATAGGCACTGTCTGCTCCGAAGAGCAGATAATGACATCTTGCGGCTGTGCGATACGGCGCACGGCCACGCGCCAATCGTGGTCGAATGACAGCATGGTCTCAACGCGCGTTCGAGCGTCACGGGTGAGCGCGGCCAGCGTCGCCAGCCGCCGGCGCGCCAACGGTTCTTCGCTCGGGTCACCGTTCAGGCTGAGATACAGCACGTCGAGACCGCGCGGCGAGGCAAGCAGCCAGATGCGCCGGGCGAGTTCCATCTCGGCGTCCTCCGCATCAGACACCAGGACGACCAGACGGCGCGCCGGTGGGATAAGCTCACCTTCCACTACTCTCTCCGTTATCGAAGGTCAGTCTAACCAACCCACATTAAATGCCGACAAAGATTTCGGGCAATTCCATAAAGGACAAATAAAAACGCCCCGTGACCGGGGCGTTTTCAGTGCAATCGTCTGGTCTATTCCTCAGCGTTGAAACGGTAGCCGACGCCGGGTTCAGTCAGCAGGTACTGGGGCTGTTCCGGGTCGGCCTCCAGTTTCTTGCGCAGTTGGCGCACGTACACGCGCAGGTATTCCGTGTGGTCGGCCTCCGCCTCGCCCCACACATGCGTCAGGATGCTGCGGTGGGTCAATACACGCCCGGCATTCACGGCCAGGTAAGCCAGCAACTTGAACTCGGTGGGAGTCAGTTTCACTTCCTCACCTTCGCAGGTGACGACGTGTCGGGCCAGATCGATGACGAACCGGGTCGTGGCGATGACGGGTTCCTTGCTGCCCTGCGCCTGCGCCGAATGCCGCAGCGCCACGCGTATGCGTGCCAGCAGTTCCTCGATGCTGAACGGCTTGGTGAGATAGTCGTCTGCGCCTCGATCCAACGCCGTCACCTTGTCGCGGTCGCTCTCGCGAACCGAAAGCACGATGATGGGGACTTGCGTCCACTCCCGCAAACGGGCGCAGACTTCGATACCGTCCAAATCCGGCAGGCCCAGATCGAGGATCACGACGTCGGGTGGATGAGCCGCCGCCAGTGCCAGCGCCTCCTGACCGCGACTGGCCGTGCTGACCTGGAACTTCTTCTCCGTCAAGATGGTGCGCAGCGCACGCAGGATTTGAGGCTCGTCGTCTACAACGAGGATGTGAGGAGCGCTGTTCATGGCTTGTCCGGTTCGAGAGGCAAGCGAGGTAGGGGAGCGCCATCCCAGGTCAGCGGCAGCGTGAAGTTGAAGGCGAAACCGTCGGCCAGGTTCTCGGCCCAGAGGCGACCGCCGTGGGCCTCGACGATACCCTTGCAGATGGAAAGCCCCAGCCCGGTTCCGGTGACCCGGTCGGCGTCTGTAACCCGATGAAACTTCTCGAAGATGTGCTCCAGATGCTGTTCCGGGACCGGCGGTCCTTCGTTGCTGACCTGGACGAGCAGAGACGACTCATCCTGAATGCGAGCACGCACGCGGATCGTGGTGTCCGGCGGCGCGTACTTGAGCGAGTTGTCGAACAGATTGATGAAGACCTGCTCCATCTGCATGTGATCGACCGGCACCAGCGGCAGATCGTCAGGCATGTCAACGGCAAGCCGATGCCGTTCGGTGATCCGCCGCAGCCGCCGCGTGACGCCAAAGACAATCTCGGACAGAATGTCCCACTGGCGCTGGGGCTTGAGTGCGCCGGCTTCGATTCGCGACATGTCTAGCAGGTTTCCGACCAGCAGGTTCAGGTAGTCGGATTCCTCTTCCACAGCCGTGAGCAGCTCGGTGCGTGCCTCGGACTCCCAGCTCACCGTCTGGCTGCGCAAGCTGGTCACTGCGGCCTTGATGGTAGCCAAAGGCGTGCGCAGCTCGTGTGAGACAGACGACAGGAGCGCCGATTTCATGCGATCGCTTTCTTCCAGAACTTTCGCTCGCGTTTCAGCCTGGCTCAAGCGGGCGCGTTCGATGGCGAGTGCACCCTGGCTGGCGAAGGTGCGCAGTAGACGTTCTTCGGGCGCCGTGATGGGGCGTGCACTGCGCCACACCTGCACCTCGCCCTGCCGTCCACGTGCTGTGAGCATCGGCACGACGAGATCAGGATCCCGCGCCGGCCGTGGCGCGTCGAGCGGCAGGTGATGCTGGTCGTCCTCTGCGTTGGGATGCGCCGCCACGCCGACTTCGACATACGTGGCGCGAAAGGCGTCGAGTACCTGCGTCGCGAGGGTAGTTGCTATGGCCTGCTCGTCTTGCAGCCCGGCCAGCGCCGTGCTCAGTTCGTACAGGCGCGTGGCTTCCTGCTCGCGGGCCATCGCCGCGGCCACGCCGGCCTGTGCTCGCCCAAGCAGTTGGCTGATGACGACGGCCACGATGAAAAACACGACTAAGGCGATCACGTCGGACGATTCGTGAACGGCAAAGGTATAGTACGGGGGAATGAAGAAGAGGTTAAAAGCCAGAAAGGCGCACACCGCGACGAGCAAACCAGGCCCCAATCCCCTCAGCACCGTGGTGAGCACGACCAGCAGAAGGTACAGAAGCACAATCACCGGACTGGCCAGTCCGTCTCGCAGAGCCAGCAAAACACCCGTCGTGGCAATGATGGCGAGAATCGCTTGCGCGTATGCGGAAATGGTGAATCGAAGCAGGGGGCGATGGTGGCGCAAGTGCACGAACCACTCTTTGCATAAGCCGAACCGGAGACTCATGGGATGATACCATACCTTGCAAGTCCCGCAACTGCTGCGCATGGCCTCAAAGAAAAGGTTAGCGCGCCAAACCGATGGGGCGGCATGTAGGGCAGGTTTCCATACCTGCCTCTCCGCGCGGCGGCTATGGAAAGCCGCCCTACCGTATCCCATCACTTTGGCGCGCCTACAGATTCCGCGGCGATTGATCGCCTGCGGTGTCGCCGCCGGAGTGGCCCCCGCCCATCTGCGCACGGAGTATACAATGGCGCGCAATCGAATCTTCGCGATCGCGGCGCGCGCGCCGTGGCTGGCGCGCCTGCTGCTATGGGCAGCCTGGGGGCGCGTCAGTCGCGATCGGGCGAAACTCAAAGCGGTGATGGGCCGATACGCGCAGGAATTGACCGGGCCAGATCAGGCAGCCTACGCAGATCCGAAGGTCATGAGCATCATGGTCGACTCGATTGCCGAAGCGTACCGGCAGGGGTCGCGCGGGCAGGCCCACGAAAGCGCTTTGCTGGGGCGAGCGTGGGGCTTCCGCTTGGAGGACATCCGCTGCGACAAGGTCTATCTCTGGCACGGCGAACTCGACCCGAACGTCCCAGTTGCCGCCGGTCGCGCCGTCGGCGCAGCGATCCCGCACTGCCAAACCGTGTGTTTCCCAGACGAGGGGCACATTTCGATTCTCGTCAACCGGCGCAGCGAGATCCTTCGCGCACTGACTTCCAGTCTTGCCATGGAGTGAAGCATGTCCATAATTGTGATTGATTTTCTGAAGCGGTCAGTTACGTTGTGATGTTTCCTGCCCTCTTTCTGTAATATTTGTATTGAGGCACAAGGAAACCTGAAAGGAAATACTCTGTTGAAGCATTAACACCATGCCACAGGACTTGGTGGAGGACAGCGATGATTGGCTACATCATTCTTGGTGCTCTGCTGGCGTACTTCCTGGCGATGTTCATTCATGCCGAACTCTTCGCGCGCAAGGTTGAGAGGAAATATCCACCGCTTGACGAACATCACAAAGCAAACGCTGGTCATCGCTTTCTCGCCCGGTAGGACTCCTCCGCCTGAATATGTGGAGCAATTCTGGTCGTTCATGCTTCGTCGGCGGCACATGAAATCAGGGATGAGCGACCAGGGTTCGGGCGGAGTCCTGACCGAGCAAATCGCCGCGCGCTATCCCACGATGCGCGTGCCGTTCGTCATCGTCAATGGCGCGAGCGACCATAATGTCCCTGCCGCGTGGGCGAAGCAGGCGGAGCAAATCATGCCGCGCGCCAAGGCAGTCATCATTCCGAACACGGGTCATGAGTTGATGTTCAACAGACCCGATGAAATCGTGGGGGCGATGGATCTGGCGTGGAAGATGGCGGATGAGAGAGAATCAAATGAACGACGGAGATGACTTCCGACTAAAGTCCAAGGACCGGCAAACGCAAACTCGGTAGGATATCATCCGTTCACAAAACGGAGATACAAGCATATTCTCAATACTCAGACCGCGCCGCGCTCGTTGTGCTGACCTTCATGATTGGCGTCAAAGTGATGTTGGCATTGGCGACCGTCTGACTGTGGGCGCGAGGAAAGGATACGGCATTAAGCGGCTTTACGCGAAAAGTCGTGATCCCACCAAGCCCGAACGGTGGTCAGACTGCTGAAACGGCAAGTGTGGCAACTACCGTTTCAGGAAACGGGCCAAGCATTCCTGAATGTAAACGGCAGCTTCGTGCTCTGTCCGAACCTGATAGGAGCGTGGCTGAGCCTCCGGCGCTAGCCCTTCATTCAGCCTATCTGCAAGCTCGACGAGCGCTTCCTGGAAATCAGAAAGAGGCTCCCGCGATATTTCTCCTCCCGCCGCCTCGCCGCGAATCTGTTCCTCAAGGATGCTGGAACGCAACAGCTCACGGTGATAGCGTATGTCCTCAAGCTCGCCAGGCACCGGAAGGGTCAGGGGCGCATCGGTGCGGGGCGTCCTTCGCGACAGATTCGTTTCGAATGTGCCCGCTGCCTCGTCTCTGGCCGTCAAGTGCTTTGGCAACCTGAATAGATTCTTGATCGTGGCCGGTATAGACGCATGTTCATATAGGGCTGAATCTACCCGTCCTCTTTCCACAAGAGGTGAAACAAGGACGGCCGGGACGCGGACACCTAAGCGTGTGAAATCGAATCGTGGATCATCGGAAGCTCGCCCATCCGGATTGGGCACCGCACCGGGAGGCGAGACGTGGTCGAAAAAGCCCCCATGCTCGTCGTAGAGCACGATGAGCAGGCTTTTCTCCCAGAACTTACTCTTGCGAAGAGTGTCGTAAATCTCTGCAATGAGGTATTCGCCAAGTCTTACATCGTGGGGAGGATGCTGATCGTTGGCTTTCCAATCAAGAAAGTCGAAGTATCGAGGCTCGATGAAGGTGTAGTTGGCAAGCTCCCCATTGTCTACGTCGTCGTGGAATCTTTCGAACCCCCTGAAATGGTCCAGGTCATCCCATAACCTTTGTAAGGCAAGACTTTGAGGAATGTCCACATAGTAAATGTTCCATGACAAACCGCTCGCCGCCAGGCTATCATAGATAGTGTCCATGGCATAAATGTGCGCCACATCGTTGGTGACCTTTCCATCCGAAGTTGCGGCGTGCACGTAGAAGCGGTTGGGCCAGGTAGGGCCTGGAACGGAAGAGAACCAGCGGTTGCACAGGCAGAATTCCTGCGCAAGCGTTCTCAACGCCGGAAGCTTATCAGGCTCGAAACATTCCATGATCTTCTTGCCGGTCTCTACGTCGCCGGCGGCTTTGTCCATGTAGTCTTTGACGAAGCCATTCATGGGCATTGGATACGAGACGTGCCCCGGATCGCCAAGCATTTGCCTGTTGACATTCACAAAATCATGGGCAGGGTCGATTTCGGTGATGTAGTCGGCCTTATCATTGACATAGACTCGCTCAGAATTTGGGTTTGACGGTTCGACCGGGTTGAATTCATCGCCGGTTAGCGCACCAGGATGCGGCAGGTAACCCAACATGTGATCAAAGGAACGGTTCTCCAGCATGAGAACGATGACGTGCTCGATGACGTAACGGCGTTTGCGCCGCCACCGCAGACGTCGCTTAAGAGAGTTGTAGAGTCTCAGAAGGAAGCGAAACAGTCTTAAAAGCCATTCAGGCACCCGCAAGCGAGTCGCTCGGTTATGGTTTGCCATGGTAGTGTCCTGCGTGTTCCATGGGTCCTGGCCCACTGCCTGCTATTCGCGCCATCGGCGTGCCCGGCCTGGGGGCAGAGAATCCGAGTAACGACAGTGTACATCGGAATCGACTGGAGTCAAACTAGACACCACGTAACTACTTAGCCGTCATTGCGAGAAGCGCCGTTTGCGACGAAGCAATCTCAGCCGCCATGAGCGAGCATGGCTGTCCGTGCAGGACGCTTCGCGGCTTCGCAAAAAGCGCTCGCAATGACGCGGGCTGAGCAGTTACAACACGACGTGTGTTTAAGTCGATCGTGAGGGTGGCGGGATTCTGCCAGTTGACCTATGCCATTTGTGATTTATGTCACTAGTGGTAAGGGCCGGTGAGCGTATCATAGATGATGGAGATTGGTGTGCGGAACCGGCGCAACTTTCCGGCCAGGAGCCAGGCATCCCCAGATGCCGCTCGCACGAGGGCGTGCTCACTCTTCAGGCGAATGAGGAGAGCCTATGAGTTTCCGAGTCATCTCAAAAGGGGCGATGAGCCGCTTCGTCGCCTCGCTGCAAAATGATTATCGCGTCGTCGGGCCGAGACCCGTCGACGGGCAATACGTCTTCGACGATGTCCGGTCGACGGACGAGCTGCATCTGGACTACACGCAGACCGTGATCCCGCCCAAGAAGTACCTCTTGCCACAGCGCGAGGAACTGCTGCGTTTCAAGATGGACGGAAGCCAGATTGAGCCGACCTTCGACGGACGGCAGACGGTGGTGCTGGGCGTGCACACCTGCGATGTGCATGCCATCCAGTTGCTGGACAAGGTGTTCAACACCGGCTTCGTAGACCAGCACTACCGGAAACGGCGAGAGAACACCCTGCTCATCGGCGTCGAGTGTTTGAAGCCGTGCAGCAAGCATTCATTCTGCAAGAGCATGGGCACGCTGTCCGCCACAGATGGGTTCGACCTGCACCTGACCGATCTGAGCACGCCCGACGATGCCGCAGAAACAGTCGAGTACGCGATTGACGTCGGGAGCGATCGGGGCCGGGCGCTGCTGGACAGGCACGCCGAAACCCGCCCGGCGACCGAAGCAGACTACAAGCGCCTGAACGGCGTCCTGGCCGAGAAGTGGCCGCGCTTCTGGTACCGCCTGGACTTCGACGTGAGCGAGCTGCCGTCGCTGCTGCGCGTGAGCTACAAGAGTCCGCTGTGGGAGGAGCTGGGCCGTCGCTGCCTGTCGTGTGGATCGTGCACCAACGTCTGCCCGACGTGTTATTGCTTCAACGTGCAGGACGAAGTGGACTTCGCGCTGTCGCTCGGCAAACGCACGCGCGTATGGGATTCGTGCCAGCTCGACGAGTTTGCCACGGTTGCGGGCGGGCACAATTTCCGTCCGGCGCGCGCTGCGCGGCAGCGGCACCGCTTCCTGCGCAAGGGCCAGTATCAGGCCGATGCCTACGGGCTGTTGGGGTGTGTGGGCTGCGGGCGCTGCGGGCAAGCCTGCCTGGCGAAGATCAACCCGGTCGATACCTTCAACGCGCTGTATCACGAGCGCGTGGATGCCCGCCACGCCGCCCGCAACAGCCTGACCTGAAAGTAGTCCCGGCATCCCCATGCCGGGGAAGGGACGTGCGTATGACTCACGAAACGTCACTGCAAGCCAGACTGGAAGAGTCGATCTACCTGCCGCAGCCGGCGCGCATCGTGAGCGTGCAGCAGATGACCGCGCTTGAGAAGCTGTTCACCCTGGAGCTGCAGGGTGACCTGTCGCTCGGGCACGAGCCTGGGCAATTCGTCGAGGTGTCGGCGCTGGGTGTGGGCGAAGCGCCCATCTCGATCTCGTCGTCGCCCAGTCGCAGCAACGGCACGTTCGAGTTGTGCGTGCGCCGGGCGGGCGACGTCACCGGCGCCCTGCATCGTATGCAGGCCGGCCAGGTCGTCGGCGTGCGCGGCCCCTTCGGGCACGGCTTCCCGGCCGAGCGCTTCCAGGGCAAGGATATTCTGTTCGCGTCGGGTGGGCTGGGCCTGGCGCCAGCGCGCTCGCTGATCAACCAGGTGCTCGACGAGCGAGGCAAATACGGAAGAGTGATCATTCTGTACGGGGCCAAGCACCCGTCGGAGCTGCTGTTCATGGACGAGGTGGCCCAATGGCGCGGGCGAGACGACGTCGAGGTGCACCTGTCGGTGGATCGCCCGGCACAAGGCTGGTCGGGCAACGTCGGCGTGATCACCACCCTGTTCCCCCAGGTGCAGGTCTACGCGCGCAACACCGTCGCCGTCGTCGTCGGGCCGCCCGCGATGTATCGCTTTGTGTTGATGGAGCTGCTGGGCAAGGGCATCCTCGAGGGGAATATCTGGCTGTCGCTGGAGCGGCGCATGAAGTGCGGCGTGGGCAAATGCGGCCACTGCCAGATGAATCACATCTACACTTGCCAATCCGGCCCGGTCTTCTCGTATGCCGAGATCAAAGGTATCCAGGAGGCGCTATGAACAGGCCCTTCGACCCTTCGGCTTCGCTCAGGGCAGGCTTCGCTCCCCGCTCCCTCCGGTCGGGGACTTCGCAGGGCAGGCCCAAGATCGCGTTCTTCGACTTCACGGGTTGCGAAGGTTGCCAGTTGACCGTCATCGACTCCCTGCAGACCCATCCGGAACTGCTTGACGCGGTCGACATCGTGCAGTTCCGGGAGGCGATGACCGACGCGCCACGGGGCGAAGACTACCAGATCGCCTTCGTCGAAGGCTCGTGCGCGCGAAAGTCCGACGAGGATCGCCTGACGCACATCCGCCAGCAGGCCGAGATCGTCGTGGCGCTGGGAGCGTGCGCTCATTTGGGCGGCATCAATGCCATCCGCAACCGCCGCCCGCTCGATGAAGTCTGCGACTACGTGTATGGCGAGATGGGCGATTGGCACGCGACGCAGAGCGAGCGCGACGGCGGGGCGCGGTCGCCGCGCCCGTGGCTCAGCGGCCGGCTCGTGCAAGCCGATGCTCAGGCCCGGCCGATCGAGGCCGTGATCCAGGTCGACGCCGTCCTGCCGGGCTGTCCGATCGACCGCGAGGAGTTCGTGCGCGTCGTCAAGGAGTTGATCCAGGGCCGCCGGCCGCGCCTGCCGGACTACCCGGTGTGCGTCGAATGCAAGCTGAGAGAGAACGTATGCCTCTTCCACCGAGGCCAGGCTCGTCCTGCGAAGTCCCCGACCGAAGGGAGCGGGGAGCGAAGCCGAAGGATATGCCTCGGGCCGGTCGCCCGCGCCGGCTGCGGCGCGATCTGTCCCACGTGCGGGATGAGCTGTGAGGGCTGCCGCGGCCTGATTTCCAATCCCAACATGGATGCCATGCACAGCGTTCTCGACGAAGCCGGGCTGACGGCCGAGGACATCATGACGCGATTCACGCTGTTCGGCACGTACCAGTTGGCGCAGCGCGAGTAATCAAGCAGGCACGGCATCCCCATGCCGTGCCCAGCGGAGAAGGTCTAAATGAGCAACGCGACACTACACGTAGACGTTCATTATCTGACCCGCGTCGAGGGGCACGGCAACATCGTCGTCGACGTCGAGCGCGGCGAGCTGAAACGCTGCGAGCTGCAGATCGTCGAGACGCCGCGCTTCTTCGAGGCGATGCTCCTTGGGCGACCGTACACTGAGGCGCCGCATATCGCGTCGCGCATTTGTGGCATCTGCTCCGTCGGGCACGCGACGACCTCGCTGCTGGCGGTCGAGGCCGCGCTGGGCGTGAAGCCTTCCGAGCAGACGCAGGTGCTGCGCAAGCTGAACTTTCTCGGCGAGATCCTCGACAGCCACGTCCTCCACGCGTACATGCTGGTCGCGCCGGACCTGCTCGGCGTGGGCAGCGTGGTGCCGCTGGCGCGCAGCCATCGGGAAGTCGTGCTGCGCGCGCTGCGCATGAAGAAACTGGCGGGCGACCTGTGCGCCGTCGTCGGCGGGCGCCACACGCATCCGCTCACACTGACCGTCGGAGGGTTCACGCGTCTCCCGTACCGGAGCGATCTGGAGGAGCTGCGCGCCCGCCTGGAAGCCGCTCGCCAGGATGTGGATGCCACGGTCGAATTGTTCCAATCGCTCGCCCTGCCGGATTTCGAGCGCGAGACCGAGTACGTTGCGCTGCGAAGTCCCCGACCAAAGGGAGTGGGGCGCCGGCCCGGCGAGTATGCTTTCGTCGGCGTCGCCGGCGCGACCATCACGTCGAGCGACGGTTACCAGATGCACATCGCCGATTATCGCGAGCTGACGAATGAGTTCCTGGTGTCCCATTCGACCGCGAAACATACCCGGCATCGCCGCGACGCGTACATGGTCGGCGCGCTGGCGCGATTCAACCTCAACTACGACCAGTTGTGCGCGCGCGCCCAGGCGGCGGCCACGGCGCTGGGATTGAAGCCGGTGTGCACTAACCCGTACCTGAACACGATCGCCCAGGTGGTCGAGATCGCGCACTGCGTCGAGTCGGCCATCACGCTCGTCGACGCGCTGCTGGAGCGCGGCGTCCAGCCCGAGGCGCTGCCGCCTGTCGAAGTGCGAGCGGGCGAGGGCGTGGGCGCGTGCGAAGTTCCGCGCGGCACACTGTATCATCACTATCGCCTGGGCGACGACGGCCGCATCACCGGCGCAAACTGCATTATCCCGACGGGGCAGAACCTGGCGAATATCGAAGCCGACATGCGCGCGCTCGTGCCTCGCCTGCTCGATCGGCCGCAATACGAGGTCCGGCTGGCGCTGGAGATGTTGGTGCGCGCCTACGATCCGTGCATCTCGTGCTCGACGCACATGCTTGACGTGACTTTTGAAGTTTGATTTTGGAGTTTGGATTTTGACGTTTGGAGTTTGGAAGCTCGAGTGATCATGCCTGCAAAACAGACGCTGGTTCTGGGGCTAGGCAATCCCTTGCGCGGGGACGATGGCCTCGGCCCGGCTGTGATACGCTGGATGCAGGCGCGGGGCTTGCCGCGCGGCGTGACGGCGATCGACGGTGGAACGCGGGGTCTGGATGTGCTCCTGACGCTCGCCGAATATCGCCGCGTGTTCATCGTCGACGCAGCCGGCGTCGGGCGCGCGCCGGGCGAGTGGCTGCGCCTTGTCCTGCGAAGTCCCCGACCGAACCCCCGCACACGGCAGGCGAGGGCAGGCCCCCTGCTGGGGGCAGGTGGAGTAGGGGGCGTCGAGACGCCGGCGCTGTCGTGCCACGCCGCGGGGCTTGCCGACGCGCTCGCCTTGGGCGCAGCCCTGGGCGTGCTGCCCGAGCAGGTGATCATCTTCGGCGTCCAGCCGGCGCGGGTCGACTGCGAAGCCTGCCCTGAGCGAAGTCGAAGGGTCCCCGACCCTGACTTTGACTCTGAGTGTAGCGAAGAGGAAGAGGAAGGGGAGTGGGGGTCGCCGGGACTGAGTGCTGAAGTTCGGAAGGCCGTGCCCGCAGTGGGCCGCGCTATTCTGAACGAAATAGGGAGTCAAGATGGCCAAAATCCTGATCATTGACGACGATCCTGACATCGTCCTTGCCATGCGACTGTGCCTGCAAGGCGCGGGTCACGATGCCTTCGATGCGAAGAACGGGCAAGAGGGCCTGCGCATGGTGCCGGAGATCAAGCCGGACTTGATCATCCTCGACGTGATGATGGACACGACGACCGAGGGCTTCCAGGTGTCGCTCAAGCTGCGCAGCCCGGATCCCGGCTCGCCGCTGGCGGCTTACCGCCGCATCCCGATCTTGATGCTCACGGCCTTGCACAGCACGACCGACCTGCGCTTCGGGCCGGATGAGGACTACCTGCCGGTCGACGCGTTCGTGGACAAGCCGATAGACCCCGACAAGCTCGTCCGGCAGGTGGATGCCATGCTGGCCAAGAGTCGGCATCCGGAAGGCGGTGAATGACAGACCTGGATGGATCGCCCGGGCGGCCCGACGTGCCCGCGGCGGCAGACCTGATCCATAACAACGCACGCCTGATCCGCATGCGCTGGCTGGCAGGAATTGCGGTGCTGGCGGGCACGGCGTTCGGCGCGCACGTGGCAGGAGCGCCTCTGCCTGCGCTGTCGCTGTACGTGCTGGGGGCGATCATCCTGGCTTATAATACGCTGGTCAAGTACGCCTCGCGCCGCGCCGGCGCACGCCGGCCGGCCTTGATCACGACGGTTCAGATCGCCTTCGATTGGCTGGCGCTGGCCGCGTTCGTGCATTTCACCGGCGGCGTCGAGAGTCCCGCCATCGCCTTCTTTCTTTTCTACGTGCTGCTGGCTTCGATCCTGCTGCCGGGCCGCACGGCATTCACGTACGCCGTCCTGGTGATCGGCCTGGTCGTCGTCCTCGTGGTCTTGGAGGCGGCTGGCGTGTTGCCGCACTACCACGTGATACCCGCCCTGCCGGAAAGCCTGTATCGCGATCCGCTCTACGTCACGGCCATCCTGGCCTTCTTTGGTGTGACGCTCCTGGTCATCGTCAGTCTCGCGGCCCCGGTGCTGCACGAATTTCGCGATCACCAGCGGCGGCTCGCGACGCTGTATCAGAGCGTCCAGGCTCTCCCGAGCAGCCTGGATCTGCCGCGCGTCCTCGACCAGCTTGTGCATGGCGTGACGCACGCGCTTCAGGCGAAAGCGGCTTCCATCCGCCTGCTGGATGAGACCGGCCGGCAGTTGAAGGTGACGGCTGCCTACGGCCTGAGCCAGGCGTACCTGGAGAAAGGGCCGGTGGAGGTCGACCAAAGCCTGATCGACCAGGAAGCACTGCGCGGCCGGCCGATCATCGTCGAAGATACGGCCGACGACCGGCGACTCCAATATCCGGCCGAAGTCCTGGCCGAGGGCATCCACTCGATCTTGTGCGTGGCGCTGATCGGGCGGCGCCGGCCGCTGGGCGTGCTGCGCGTCTATGGCTGGCAGCCCCATTTCTTCACCGAGAAGGATATCGACTTCGTCGCGACGGTGGCGCGCCAGGGCGCGATGGCTATCGAGAACGCGATGAGTTACGGCGAGCTGCAGCGCGCGGACGCGACGAAGTCGCAATTCGTGCGCGCGGTGACGCACGAGCTGCGCTCGCCTGTCGTCGCGTCGCAGAGCCTGCTGCGCGCCGTGCTGCGCGACCTGGCCGGCGGCCTGAACGACTTGCAGCGCGACATTCTGGGCCGCCTGTCGGAGCGTCTGAACGCGCTGCAAATGTTGATCGACGATCTGCTGGACCTGGCGGCCGGCAAGGTCGAGGGCCTGGAGGGCGCGCTGGCGCCGGTATCCGTCGAAGCGATGGTGCTCGGCATCGTCGATCGCCTGTCGAGCCAGGCCGAAGAGAAGAAGGTCGATCTTCGGGTTGATTACGTGCCGCGCGGCCTATCCGTGATGGCGAGCGAAGACGGCCTGAGCCGGATCTTTCTCAACCTGATCGGCAACGCGGTGAAGTACACACCTGCAGGCGGGAAAGTCGACGTCGAGTTGGAGCAGCGCGGCGACGACGTGGTCGTCACCGTCGCCGACACAGGTATCGGAATCCCCGAGGTGGACGTGCCGCACATCTTTGAGGAGTTCTATCGAGCCAGCAACGTCAAGCAAAACGGACTGACCGGCACGGGCCTGGGGCTGGCCATCGTCAAGGACCTCGTCGAGCGCTACGGCGGGCGCGTCTCCGTGCGCAGCAAGCCCGGCGAAGGCTCGACCTTCACGGTCGTGTTACCACTGGCAGGCTGACAAAGGACTGGTAGGAAGGTGTCATCGGATAGACAACGAATCAACGAATGCGCCCCCGCATTCGTTGATTCGTTGCACATTCGTTGACACCGGTGGATCGAAATCTATTTGTGAACCAGCGCCGAAATTGGCAAGTATCCCACTATCGACCTGGGCGATGGCGAGTTCATTTTGATCCTCGGCTGTGCCGGAATACTTGCCAATCCGTGTAATCTGCCTGCCCTCGCCTGCTGTGTGCGGGGGTGGGAAATCCGTGTGTCGTGTATCGAATGGGCAACAGAGGCATGACAGATGTTACTTGAGTCACCGGCAAAGTCGAGTATTATGTAGGGTGGAGGAAAAACCATGCACGAGCTGCCTGTCGTCGAAAACATCCTGGAGATCGCCCTGCAGCGCGCGAAAGAGGCCGGCGCGAAGCACATCACCGATCTGCACCTGGTCGTCGGCCCCCTGTCTTCGGTCGTCGACGAGCCGGTGCAGTTCTACTGGGACATGGTGAGTAAAGGGACGCCTGCCGAAGGGGCGCGCCTGCATTTCCGCCGCGTGCCGATCGAGCTAGAGTGCCTGGCGTGCAGCCTGCGATATACGGGCGGCGAGGACGACCTCGCCTGCCCGGCGTGCGACAGCGGCCGGATCAAGATGCTGGCGGGCGAGGAGTTCTATCTCGAAGCGATCGACGTCGACGAGGGCGAGCCTGTTCCGGCTGCACAAGCGTGATTAGCCACAGAGACACGGAGACACAGAGGATCATAAAGGTCACTTCTCAGTGCCTCCGCGCCTCTGTGGCAAGATCTGAATAGTCACCAGAATGAGTGAGTTGCGAGGAGCACGAATACACATCACCGGCGTCGTGCAGGGCGTCGGCTTCCGGCCGTTCGTGTATGGCCTGGCGACACGGCTGTCGCTGCGCGGCTGGGTGCGCAACACGTCGGCCGGCGTCGACATCGAGGCCGACGGATCGCCCGAAGTCCTGGATCAGTTCGTGCGCGCGCTGCGTGACGAAGCCCCGCCGCTCGCGCGCATCGACTCGATGCAGGTCGAGGCGCGCCGCGCCAACGGCTTCACGACCTTCGAGATCGTTCACTCCGAGCCTGTGCCCGGCGCGTTTCTGCCGGTCTCGCCCGACGTGTGCGTGTGCGCCGACTGCCTGCGCGAGATGCGCGATCCGGGCGATCGACGCTATCGCTACCCGTTCGTCAACTGCACCAACTGCGGGCCGCGCTTCACGATCATCAAAGACATCCCGTACGACCGCCCGCTCACGACGATGGCGCCGTTCGAGATGTGTCCCGAGTGCGCCGCCGAGTACGCCGACCCGCTCGATCGCCGCTTCCACGCGCAGCCGGTGGCATGTCCCGCCTGCGGTCCAAAAGTGAGACTAGAGATTAGAGATTCAGCGCTCCTGGCTTCCAGTCTCCAGTCTCCAATCCCCAATCTCCAACCTCTAACAGGCGAAGATGCTATTCAGGCCGCTTGTCGTCTGCTGGCGCAAGGCAAAATCGTCGCCGTCAAGGGTCTGGGCGGCTTCCACCTCGCGTGCGACGCGACGAATGACGCCGCCGTGACCGAATTGCGCCGCCGCAAGGGGCGCATCGACAAGCCTTTTGCGCTGATGATGCCCGACGTCGAGACCGTCGAGCAGTTCTGCGACGTGTCCGCCGAAGAGCGAGCGCTGCTCGAATCGCCCCAACGCCCGATCGTCCTCCTGCGCAGGCGATCCGGCGAACCCACCGCCCGGCGCATCTCCGACGCGGTCGCCCCCCACCAGTCCACACTCGGCGTCATGCTGCCCTACACGCCACTGCACTACTTGCTGGTGGCGGATGGCGTATCGCATATCGCATATCGCGTATCGCGTATCGCAGAGTATAGTCCCCGAAGCGAAGCGGAGCGGGATGGCACATGGCACGACACCGATGATCGGCTATCAGCCATCGGCTATCAGCCATCCGCTATCAGCCACCAGCTATCAGCTATCAGCCATCAGCTACCAGCCATCGTCCTCACCAGCGGCAACTTCAACGAGGAGCCGATCGCGACGGATAATGAGGATGCTCTGACTCGGCTTGCTCCCCTGGCTGACGCGTTCCTGCTGCACGACCGCGACATTCACGTGCGCTGCGACGATTCGGTTGTGCGCGTGTTCGCCCCCACCCCTGACCCCTCCCCCGCACGCAGGGGAGGGGATGGGGTGGGGGTCACCATCCTCCGCCGCTCGCGCGGATACGCGCCGTACCCGGTGCGGCTGCCCTTCGACGCGCCGCCGATCCTCGCCGCCGGCGCAGAGCTGAAGAACACCTTCTGCGTGACACGGGAGGGATACGCCTTTCTCAGCCACCACATCGGCGACATGGAGAACTACGAGACGCTGCGCTCGTTCGAGGACGGCGTGGCGCACTTCGAGCGCCTGTTCCGTATCAAGCCCGAAATCATCGCCTACGACCTGCACCCCAACTATCTCGCCACCCGCTACGCGCTCGATCGGGCGGAGCGAGACGGCATTCGCGCCGTCGGCGTGCAGCACCACCACGCGCACGTCGCCGCGTGCATGGCCGAGAACGGGCTGGCGGGCGAGCGTCCCGTCATCGGCGTCGCGTTCGACGGCACAGGCTACGGAACCGACGGCGCGATCTGGGGCGGCGAATTCCTCGTCGCGGATTACCGTGGCTTCGAGCGGGCGGGGCATCTGGCTTACGTCCCGTTGCCCGGCGGCGACGCAGCCACGCGCAACCCGTATCGAATCGCGCTGAGCTACCTGCATCACGCCGGCATCGAGTGGACGGAAGACCTGCCTCCGGTGAAGGCCGCCACGCGAAGCGGCCATCAGCTATCAGCCATCCGCCATCAGCTCAAGACCGGCCTCAACGCGCCGCCCACGTCGAGCATGGGGCGCTTGTTCGATGCCGTCGCGTCGATCGCGGGTGTGCGCCAGTCGGTCAACTACGAAGGGCAGGCGGCGATTGAGTTGGAGGCGTTGGCGGAGAAAACGGAGATTGGAGATTGGAGATTGGAGATTCGACGCGGCGAGCGGGATATTTATCTGGTGGAAGCTGCGCCGGTGATTCGGGCTACCGTTGACGACGTTCGTGCGGGTGTGCCCGTGCCGGTTATCTCGGCGCGGTTTCACAATGCCGTCGCGGAGATGGTGCGCGATGTGTGCTTGCGGATCAGAGAGGATCGTGGCCTGAACGAAGTCGCGCTGAGCGGCGGCGTCTTCCAGAACGTCACGCTGCTGAAGCGGACGCTCGAACTGCTCCGCGCGGCGGGATTCACCGTGTACACGCATCACATCGTCCCGCCGAACGACGGTGGCCTCGCCCTCGGCCAGGCGATCCTGGCGGCTTGCAATTACTAATTACTGATTACTGATCACTGATCACTGATCACTGGAGCGGCAAAAAATGTGCCTCGGCATCCCCGGCAAAATCACCGACATCTACGAAGCGAACGGCCTGCAGATGGGCAAGGTCGACTTTGGTGGCGTCACGAAGGAAGTCTGCCTGGCCTACGTGCCGGAGGCGAAGGTTGGCGATTATACGATCATCCACGTCGGCTTCGCGCTCAATCTGCTGAACGAGGCCGAGGCGTTGGAGACGCTCGAGCTGATACGGCAGATCGGCGCGCTGGACGAGGAGCTTGGCCTGTCGCCTGAGAGGACGACTGCGAAGGATTATACGGATGGTGGCTCCTCAATATCTGTGTAATCCGTGTCATCCGTGGTTAAATGGACTTCGTGCTTTCGTGTCTTGGTGGTAAGAATCTCACAAAGGGAGGACGGACGATGGCAGGAGCAGACGTTGCGAAGATCGATCACAGCGATGTGCCCATTCGGTTGTTCAAGTCGGATTTCTTGGAGTTCTTCACACACATCCACCCGGCGGTCGTGGTCGCCATCTGGCTGCCGGTGGCGCTGTACTTTCTGGCCCAGGCTATCTACAACGTGGCGCCTGGCGCGTCGACGGCCTATATCCCCATAGGTTTCTTCCTGGGCATGTTCGTCTGGACGTTCACCGAGTACACGGTGCACCGCTTCGTCTTCCACTTCGCGCCGAAGAATCCGCCGGCGTGGCTTGAGCGGCTGATCTTCCTGTTTCACGGCGTGCACCACGCGCAGCCGCAGTTGAAGACTCGGCTGGTCATGCCGCCAGTCGTCAGCGTCCCGATAGCCTTCATCTTCTACGGCCTGTTCGGCCTGGTCGTCGGCGCGTGGATCGGCGCGCCGCAGTGGATCGCACCGCTGTTCTCGGGCTTCATCATCGGCTATCTGGCCTACGACCTCATCCATTACGCGACGCACCACTTCCCGATGCGCTGGGGCTTCCTGAAGTTCCTGAAGCGCTATCACATGATGCATCACTACAAGACGCCGGATGCGCGCTTCGGCGTCAGCTCGCCGCTGTGGGACAAGGTCTTCGGCACGATGCCGGCGGAGTCGGATTGAACCGCGAAGTCGCAAAGGACGAGAAGATTGTTAACCACGGATTTCACGGATGCCACGGAAGGTAATTGCCAAACATCTGTGTAATCCGTGTCATCCGTGGTTAAACGATGCCACGGAAGGTAGTTGGTAAATATCTGTGTAATCCGTGCTATCCATGGTTAAACTCCCGTCGTGGCTATGAAATATCTTGACGAATACCGGGATGCCGAACTGGTGAGGAAGGGCCTGGACGAGATCCGGCGCACGGTGACGCGCCCGTGGTCGCTGATGGAGATCTGCGGCGGGCAGACGCACTCGATCATGCGGCACGGGCTGGACGAGTTGCTGCCGCCGGAGATCACGCTGATCCACGGCCCCGGCTGCCCGGTGTGCGTCACGCCCATCGAGCTGATCGACAAGGCGATCGCCATCGCCTCGCAGCCCGGCGTGATCTTCTGCTCGTTCGGCGACATGCTGCGCGTGCCCGGCTCGGGTGAAGACCTCTTCCGCACGAAAGCCGACGGCGGCGACGTGCGCGTCGTGTACTCGCCGCTCGACGCGGTCAAGATCGCGCAGCACAATCCTGACCGTCAGGTCGTCTTCTTCGGCATCGGCTTCGAGACGACCGCGCCCGCCAACGCGATGAGCGTATGGCAGGCCCGGCAGCTCGGCGTCAGGAACTACTCGATGCTCGTGTCGCACGTGCGCGTCCCGCCCGCCATGCGCGCGATCCTGTCGTCGCCCTACAACCAGGTGCAGGCGTTCCTGGCCGCCGGCCACGTGTGCGCGGTGATGGGTTACTGGGAATACCTGCCTATCGCCGAGGAATACGAAGTCCCGATCGTCGTCACCGGCTTCGAGCCGGTCGATCTCGTGCAGGGCATCCTGATGGCCGTGCGCCAGCTCGAAGCGGGCCGGCACGCGGTCGAGAACGCCTACGCGCGCGTCGTGACCTGCGAGGGCAACCGGCCGGCGCAAGACCTGATCGACAAGGTTTTCGTCGAGTGCGACCGCAAGTGGCGCGGCATTGGCACGATCCCGATGAGCGGCTGGCGCCTGCGCGACGAGTTCGCCGCGTGGGACGCCGAGGAGCGCTTCGACGTGGACGCCATCAACCCGCGCGAGTCGCAAGTCTGCATCAGCGGCCTGGTCCTCCAGGGACGCAAGAAGCCGAAAGAGTGTCCCGCGTTCGGCAAGGAATGCACGCCCGAGCATCCGCTTGGCGCGACGATGGTATCGTCGGAGGGCGCGTGCGCGGCGTATTATCGGTACAGACGGGGTCAGTGATCAGTTATCAGTGATCAGTAAACAGTTGTCAGTTATCGGTAATCAGTAATTGGTAATTGGTGGGTCGTGAGCCGTGGGTGGTTGCGGCTGCGACGCGATAGGCGATAAGCGATACGCGATATGCGATACGCGATATGCGATACGCGATATGCGATACGCGATACGCGATATGCGATAAGCCATGAGCGATGAACAAGCGACGATAGCAGGCATAGTATGCCCTTCGCCGATCGCACGGCGCGACCGGATTGTGATGGGGCACGGCAGCGGCGGCAAGTTGTCGCACGATCTGATCGAGAAGCTGTTTCTGCCGCCGTTCGACAATCCCGTCCTGCGCGCCGGAGACGATGCGGGCGTCGTGCAACTGGACTCGTCTACCCGGCTGGCGATCAGCACTGATTCGCACGTCGTGTGGCCGCTGTTCTTCCCCGGCGGCGACATCGGCCGGCTGGCGGTGTGCGGCACGGTCAACGACGTGGCGATGATGGGCGCCGTCCCGCAGGTTCTCACGGCGGGCTTCGTCCTCGAAGAGGGCCTCGAGCTGGATGCCCTCGAGCGCGTCGTCGCGTCGATGCGCCAGGCGGCGGAGGAGGCAGGCGTGCAGATCGTCGCCGGCGACACGAAGGTCGTGCAGAAGGGTAGGGCGGATGGGCTGTATATCAATACGGCCGGCGTCGGACTGGTCGTGCCCGGCGTGACGATCGGCGGCGCGCAGGCCAGGCCGGGCGACGTCGTCATCCTCTCCGGCCCGATCGGCGATCATGGCATCGCCGTGCTGAGCGCGCGGGGCGAATTGGGCTTCGAGGCCGACGTGCGGAGCGACATCGCGCCGCTCAATCACCTGGTTGCCGCGATGCTCGAGGCGAGCGAGCGGATACACGTCCTGCGCGATCCGACGCGGGGCGGGCTGGCGACGGCGCTCAACGAGATCGCCAGGCAGTCGCAGGTCGGGATCGTCCTGTATGAAGCGAGCATCCCTGCCCGGCCTGCGGTGCGCGCCGCGTGCGAGATGCTCGGGTTCGATCCGCTTTACGTTGCGAATGAAGGCAAGATGATTGCCATCGTCGGGCGAGAAGATGCGGACCAGGTCCTGGAGGTCATGCGCTCGACGCGCTACGGCGAAGAGTCCGTCGTCATCGGCGAGGTGCAGCCCGACCCCAAAGCGCGCGTGCTGATGAAGACGGCGATCGGCAGCAGCCGGATTGTCGACGTGCTGATGGGGGAGATGCTGCCGAGGATTTGCTGAGAAAAGCATCACGCCAAGCCTGCCCTGAGCGGAGCCGAAGGGACGCCAGGTCGCAAAGATTTCGCTTGCATTCTTTGCCTCTTGGCGTGAGTTTTTGGCTCATTTCCTGCTTGACTCAGGGGGACGATCTGGCGTAGACTGTCACATAATCCGGTTCGGTGTCACCTGCATGGCCGGCTGGCGACACAAGGTGTAGAGGAGCCACCGTAGCCCAAAAATGCCCGCGCCGAATTTCTATCCCGACCGCACAATTTGCTATCGCCGGACCGCGGCTATCAGCAAAGGGACCACGTGATGAAAGACCTAAAGAAGCAAATCGAGGAACTACAGACTCAACTCAAGAGGCATCGCCGCTCAAGTCTCAAAGAGTTGCCTACAAGGACGATTTTCATTGATCCGCTTCTTGGTGCACTCGGCTGGGATATACGCGACCCTGATGAAGTAGAACTCGAATACCCCACGATCGACGGTAAAGCAGTTGACTATGCTCTTAAGATCAACAAGAAGCCGGTTGTTCTCGTTGAAGCGAAGGCGTTGAACGATCCGCTCGACGACGTGAAGTCCATTGCCCAGATAGTTGGATATGCCGCAAATGATGGCGTGGAATGGTGCGTGCTCACTAACGGTATTCGATATAAGGTATACAGCAGTTCACAGAAGGCTGCTGCTCCTAATAAGCTGCTTTTCGAGGTTTCAATCGACCCTGAGGATCCAGCAAACCAGCCAATCGAGCAAATCGTATCGCACCTCAGCCGTCTATTGCGAGACTCATTGGCCCGTGGTGTCCTAGATGAACTCGGCGAGGAAATCTTCACGACAGCTAAAGTACGCAAAGCATTGGATCGATTGTTTCTGGAACAGAATGATTCACTGATGCGCGTTGTCCGCAAAGCAATCGGTGATGAGGGTATCACCCCATCGCAAATCCGTAGCGCGCTCGCCCGAATCTGGCACGGCGAAGCGGCAGATGCGACTTCGAGAATCGCGACCGCACCCAAGCGCGCGCGAAGGCGGGAAGCCTTGCGTGGCTCGCGAGAACAGCGTGAATATGGTGAGGCACATCACACTACAGGCAAGCCGGCAGAAGTCATCGAATTGTATCGCGGGCTGGACAGGATATGTCAGGACCTGGCCCCCGGGCACATTACCCGGAGACATCTCGCAAAGTACATCGCTTGGGCGCAAGAGAAACGCATATTCTGCACTGCTCATCTTCTTCGGAGTGGCCTGAAGGTGTGGCTGAAGATCGAGCCAAGCAATATTCCGCCTGATGCTACGTACGCGCGAGACGTTTCACATATCGGCCATTGGGGGGTTGGCGACGTTGAACTGGCAATCGACAATATGGAAAATCTGCGCAACGCGGAGAGACCAATCCGATCGTCGTATGAAGCAGAGATAAGGCGTAACCCAGGATATTCTGGCTGACACAGGGTGCGGCTACCGACGAATTGCATTGTCAAGTGGCAAATTGCGCCGCCTCCCAGAGGCAAACCGGGCCCAGTCGAGAGTATGCAAGTTAGCGCTTAAGCTTCGCCCGGCCTGGGAAGGCGCTTGAAGAAACGACCAAGGACAGAACAGGATTAGGGACATCCGACCGTCCGGGTTGGCAGGTGGCTTTGGGAAGCGTGGCGAGAGGAGACGAGTTGAGGCCGACGCCGAAAGGTATGGATGAGCCATCGTACCTTAGGGCGCGCGCCGAATTTCTATCCCGACCGGGCCAGCCACCTCGGACCTCCGTGACATGAGAATCTGAGAATTGACGTTAGGTGTCACAGTGATAGTCGAAGATATTCTGGGAGGTATCCATGTCACAACGAAGGTGGCGTACCCGCAGAATATCCGAGAGCCAAAGGCACTATGGCAGGCCGGCGATGGCGCTCTACGGCAACATCGGCATTGAGAAAGGCTATTGCAAGAAATGCAGTTCCACAGCTTTTATCAAGAATGGCCGCTTCGTTTGCTGTAATACTCCCGTCGCAGAAGAACCAAAGAAGTTTCATCGCGAATCGGAAGCACCACAGCAACGGAAGACACCGCCACGAGCGATACAGAAGGCAATACTTAAAGAGCAGGACAATCGGTGTTTTTATTGCCACGTCCAGTTCGGCTCCATTCACTTCCGCAACGGCAAACCCATTGCGATTAAGTTGAACTGGGGCACAAACTCCCTTATGCGTTCTCTCAAAACAACAAGGTCACCAACTTCGTCGCCGCCTGTCATGTCTGTAACGGCATGAAGAGCGATCGCCTCTTTCGAGACCTAGAAGAAGCGCAAGTGTACTTAGCCGACAAACGCAAGCAGAAAGGATATGACTTCTGATCGAGTGGTGAAACAATCGATGCATAGCAAACATCGGCCTGCCCACCAATTGCGTTGTCGAGGGGCGCATGGCGCCTACCGCGCGCAGTGAACCTTAACCACACCTCTTGCACTGGCTGGTAGTCGCACACTCAGGTTGACAATCTGCTCAATATCGCCGATAAATAAGGCGAGGTGACCTATGAACCAGAAAGTAGCCTGGCAAGACTTTGTCAACCTACCCCCCGAAGCCCAACAGCAGGTGATAGACTTCATCGCCTTTCTGCAACAGCGTTACGCCTCGTCACGCGCGCGCAAGGCATCGCGGCCATCCAAACTGGCAAAAGAGCCTTTCGTCGGCATGTGGCGCGACCGAGAGGATTTGCAGGACAGCACGGCGTGGGTTCGCACGGTACGGAGGCGCGAGTGGGTGAGACGCCATGCCTGACCTGGTGCTGGTGGACACCGATATTCTGATCGACGCCGGGCGTGCCGTGAACGATGCCGTCTCATGTCTCCGGCAAATCGAACAACAGGCGTCGCTGGCGATCAGTGCGGTTGCGCAGATGGAACTCATCATCGGCTGTCGCAGTAAAGCAGAACTTCGTGCCCTCGATCGGTTCTTGCTCCGGTTTCAAGTCATCAAGCTGACCGAGCATATTTCGGACGGAGCTATTGACCTCCTTCAACGTTATCGGTTGAGTCACGGCTTGCTGATTGCCGACGCGCTGATTGCGGCCACAGCTCTATCACTGGACATGTCGTTCGTGACCAAGAATCAGAGCGACTATCGCTTCATCGCCGGGTTGCATTTGCTAGCATATCCTCAGCCATTCGCTACCCAACCGTAGGCGAGGTTCTCTCTACGGGCCATGAATTGCGCTGTCAAGAGGCACATTGCGCCTGCCGCGCACAGTGAACCTTCGCCACACCTCTTCCGACCGGCCGCCGACGTGGCACGCGCGACGGAGTGACAGCGCGGGATGCGGTTGTGCGCCGGGCGGCGCGGCAAACGTCAGGCAGCGACGCGCGGTTCGGGCAGGTCAAACAAGAACACACGGACAGCAATACCATGACCAGATGGCGAAAGACCTGGGTC
>Ga0209342_10000205_pt1 | contig 65851 bp, 79 predicted proteins | sample RifCSP16_2_FD_184023 | JGI IMG/M metagenome (GOLD analysis project Ga0209342, IMG submission 184023) | Soil microbial communities from Rifle, Colorado - Rifle CSP2_sed 16_2 (SPAdes) (version 2) | ecosystem: Environmental > Terrestrial > Deep subsurface > Rock core/Sediment | place: Rifle... | reverse complement strand
AACCGTATGCTAAAGTTACGATTTTTGCACCCCAAAAATACTTCGGCGTCATTTCAAAACTAATTTACGAAAAAAGAGGCCAGCAGAAAGAATCGGAAATTTTGGGCCATTCGCAAAAAATTACAGCCGAAATTCCGCTGCTTGAGATTTTAATCGGTTTTTATGATCAGTTAAAAACGCAAACTTCCGGTTTCGCCTCGTTCGATTTTGAAATTGACGAGTATCGGGATGCAAATCTGGCAAAGCTTGATGTTTTGGTCAATCACGAAGCGGTCGAGGGCTTGGCGCAGATCGTGCCTAAAGAAAAAGCAGAGGAAATTGGAAGGAAGCTGGTGGAAAAATTAAAAGAGGCAATTCCCCGCCAGCAAATTCCGGTTCCGATTCAGGCGGCAATCGGCGGCAAGATTATCGCCCGCGAAACAGTCGCTTCATACCGAAAAGACGTCACCCAAAAACTCTACGGCGGTGATGTCACCCGTAAAATGAAGCTTTTAGAGAAGCAAAAAAAGGGTAAAAAGCGCATGCGTAGATTTGGTAACGTGGACATCCCTCAGGAGGCGTTTCTAGCTGTCCTTAAACTATGAACGCTGACTGATCCTGAGCGAAGTCGAAGGGCCAGGAAGCATTTTTGGCGGTTTTGAAAATATGAAGTTTAATAAATCAAAGCCCAAATTTTGAGTAGTTGACATAAGTATTGTAAGTGTGTATTATAAGTAGAGAGTAATTATGTCCACTACAGTTGCCAGAGTCAACATTACTGTCCCCGAAGATCTGCTTAAAGAACTTAAAAAAACTGTTCCTAAAAGAGCAAGAAGCAAAGTTATTGCTGATGCGCTTCGTAAGGAGATGACCAGAATTAAAAGGGAAGAGAATTTAAAAAAATTAAAGGGGATATGGACTAAAGCAGGCGGAGTCGATTTTAACTCGGACAAAGATCTAAATTCATGGAGAAAAAATCTCTGGTCTTCAACAAACACCCGTATCGAAAAGAAAATCAGTGGATAAGTATTTGGTAGATTCCGATGTTGTCATATGGTTTTTGAAAGGAAGAGAAAAAGAGGCCCAACTTCTTAAAAATCTTTCAAAAAGCGGTGATCTTTATTGCTCTGTCGTAACTATCGCAGAGGTAAGAGCAGGTCTGACCAGGCAGCCGGGAAAAATAATCAGCCAATTGGCAAATATTTTCGTTCCTCTTGAGATCAACTTAGAAATTGCGCAAACGGCAGGTGCCTTCAAACAAAAATACAAACTTGACATTGCCGATATGTTTATTGCAGCCACAGCAACAGTTCAAAATTTAAATCTTGTTACCTACAACAAGAAACACTTCCCAATGTCAGAAGTTAAACTCTACATTTTTTAAAAAGGGAAAAAACGCATGCGCCGTTTCGGAAATGTAGACATCCCTCAGGAGGCATTTCTTGCGGTACTCAGGATTTAACGAAAAGCCCCATAGTTTGACTTCATTAGTAGCTATGGTATAGAATTCGTTCTTATGCTAGAACGATTATCTTTTGGTGAACCCAGGAGAATTGCAAAAGAGTCAGAAGAACCACACTGGCCAGCTTTCGACAACGCCGCTAAAGCGGTTTTTAGTTCGGATCGTCGATCTATTCTGCGTATCCTCCATGCTCAAGATCAACCGATCGCCATTGATTCTTTGAGTAGTCTAGTCGGTGAATACAGACTTAAAGGTAAATTAGCATCTTCCAGTTTATTTGCTTTATTAAAAGAGCTGGATCAATCAGCGTTAGTAAAAAGAGACGGCGGACAATACTCTATAACTGATGAAGGTCGAGACTTCTTGGCTGCTTATGACAGAATTCGAGAAGCTTTAGCAGAAAGATATCACGTGGCGATGAGACAAAAAGCTCAAGAATTATTCCCAACCATCGATAAATAATCACCACGGCCTTAGTTCCGAATACTCCCCAAACTGATACACTTAAATTATGCGCAGGGGATTTTTATCTTTAATTGCAATTGTAATTTCTCTTCTTATTTTCACCATACTTTTTATTGTTGTTTTCAATAAACTGAAAATCATTCCAACTACTCAATCGGGGACTGATCCTCGCAAGGAGACTCAAGAGACAATAGACAAAGTCATCGAACAGCAGAATAAGGAAAAGATTGAATTCGAGCAAATGGATGAGAAAGACCAGAAATTATTGGGTGTGCAAACAGGCAAGAATTATACGGCCCTGGTTTATGATCTAGGCTCGTCTACAGTGGTTACCGACACGGCAGGCGATAACGATTGCGCAAACGATTGTTTTACCAAACCTCTTGCTTCCTATGTTAAGGAACAGGGAGGCAGGGGAGGCATGAACGGCACCTATTTTTGTCCGCCGGATTATTCGTGGTGCGCGGGCAAAAAGAACTCTTTTGATTTTCCGGTCTGGAATAACCGCCAGAAAAAGTGGATCCAGGCGGAAAAACTTTTCTGGAATGGCCGCGGCATGATGGTTTTTCGGCCCGGCTCCGCCCAGTTTTTTGCAAACAGCGCGGCAGTCGGCGCACCTTCGGATATTACTGGAGGAATTATCAACTATCCGTCATTACTTGCCGGAGGCAGTCTTTTGGTCAATGACGGCAACTTGGTTGCAAATTTAAAGACAAAAGCAACGAGAACAGGGATTGGTTTTGGGAAAGGGAAATTGTTTTTGGTTGTAGCCAGAAATTCGAGCGTGATGGACCTTGCCAATACTTTCATCTCGCTTGGCGCAACCGACGCCCTGAACCTTGACGGCGGCGGTTCGGCCGCCCTTTACGAAGGCAGATACAAAGCAGGCCCCGGCCGCAGCCTCCCCAACGCAATTATTGTGAAGTAATTTTTTCTTGACCCCGCTTAATCTTACTTCTCGTCTTTATGCAAATTGATGGAGACTTGACCCAGTAGAAGAACTTTCAGTAGTTTCACTAAAATCTCGAAGAGACTGAAAGATACTCTACTGGGTTGACATTAATTAGCACTCGTGGTAGATTGTCTGCTAATCCCCTCACCATTATGATGAGGGACAAGCAGGCGGGTTGCCCTAGCTGTCCAGCTCGCCACAAAAGATTATGGATTTAACTGAAAGGCAAAAACAGCTGCTTCGCGAAATCATCGAAAGCTACATCGAAACCGGTGTGCCTGTCGGCTCGGAAACAATCGAAAAAGAATCAAATATGGGGGTTTCACCAGCTACCATCAGGAACGAAATGGTCAAACTTACAGCTTTAGGTTATCTTCGCCAACCCCACACTTCGGCAGGCAGAATTCCAACTTCCATGGGTATGAAATTTTACGTTGATCAATTAATGGAAGAAAGGTCACTTTCCCTAAAAGACGAAGTTTCCATTAAGGAAGAATTGAAAGAGCCGACAGACAGATTCGACAGACTTCTAAAGCACGTAACCAGATCTCTGGCCTCCCAGACCCACGCTTTGGCTTTGGCAACCGACGAAGATGGGGAAATTTACGCATCAGGAATGGCCAACATTTTGGATATACCCGAATTTTACGATATCGATATCACAAGAACTGTCCTTGCAATGCTTGATAAAGCAGAAATCATCAACCAGATATTTAGCAACATGGCATTTGAGGACCAGATTAAAATTCTTTTCGGTGAAGAACTTAACATGCCGTATCTTGAAGGCTGCGGGTTTGTAATTGCCAAGTATCATTCGCCCACGCATACGGGAATGCTTGGTGTCGTCGGACCGTCCCGCCTTAATTATCCGGTTGTTATTCCGACAATGCGCTATTTTTCCCAATTGCTTTCCGAAATTGCCAAAATCTAAATAAAATTTATGATAAAGATTAAAAAAACTGCCGCAGATATCCAAGACAAAAAAACCAAGAAGATCGAACAGAAGGAATTGGACCTTGAGGGTCAATTGAAAAGAGCTCTTGCCGACTACCAGAATCTGGAAAGAAGGATTGATGAGGAAAGAAGGCTTTTATCTGCGCTTTCTTCGGCTTTACTTTGCGGAAAACTTCTGCCGGTTCTGGATAATCTGGAAAATGCCCAAAAACATCTTAAGGATGAGGGGCTGGAGATGGTTATCAAGCAATTTAATGATGTTTTGGAATCAGAAGGTGTAGAGGAAATCACAGCAGAAGGCAGCCCTTTTGATCCTAATTTTCATGAGGCGGTCGAAATTTTAGAAAGTGAAAAGGATGGTGTTGTCTTGAAAGTTTTGGCAAAAGGTTACAAAATAAATGATAAAGTCCTAAGACCGGCGCAGGTTGCTGTTGGACGCACAAAAGTTGATCATAGGGTCGAAGATGATTCAACTGGTGAAAAGAAATCCGAAGAATTAGGAGATTACGCACAGTAATTTTAAATTTTAAATTTGAAATTTAAAATCAAATCAAAATGTTTAAAAATTTAATTATTAAATATTCATTGAAAATTGAAAATTATAAATTAAAAATTATGGGGGGTTCATGTCCAAGGTAATCGGTATTGATTTAGGAACGACAAATTCCGTAGTTGCCGTGGTTGAGGCCGGCAAACCCAAGGTGATTCACTCAGCCGAGGGCAAAAACACTATTCCGTCTGTCGTTGACCCGCAGAAGCATGTTGTCGGTGAACCGGCCAAAAGGCAGATGATCGTCAACCCCAAAACAACCGTCTTTTCGGTCAAACGCTTAATGGGCAGAAAATTCAAAGATACCGAGGTTCAGCGCGACATCAAGTGGCTTCCTTACGAAATAAAGGAAGGCCGCGACGGCATGGCGGTCGTATCTTTAGAGGGTAAAGACTACACTCCTCAGGAAATTTCGGCAATGATTCTTTCCAAAATTAAAGCAGATGCAGAAGCTTACCTTGGCGCAAAAGTAGACCAGGCAGTAATTACAACTCCTGCCTATTTTGACGATTCGCAAAGGCAGGCAACCAAACAGGCGGGCGAAATCGCAGGCCTAAAGGTTGAGAGGATCATCAACGAGCCCACAGCTGCGGCTTTGGCCTACGGCCTTGATAAATCGCACGCGCATACGATTGCCGTTTACGATTTGGGCGGCGGCACATTTGACATTTCGATTCTGGAATTGGGTGAAGGAGTTTTTGAGGTTAAGGCCACAAACGGCGACACCCACCTTGGGGGTGACGATTTCGATTCAAAGCTGGTTGAGTACATAATCGCAGAATTCAAAAAAGAATCGGGCGTCGATGTCGAACGCGACAAACAGGCACTCCAGCGGGTAAGAGATGCAGCAGAAAAAGCCAAAATCGAACTTTCCTCAACAACAGAAACCGAAATTTCAATCCCTTATGTGACGGCGGATCAGTCAGGCCCCAAGCACCTGCAGCTTAAACTTTCCCGCGCCAAACTTGAATCAATAGTCGGTGATTTGGTTGAAAAAACCTTCGAACCTGTCGCAAAGTGCTTAAAAGACGCAAAAGTCGACGTCAAGAAAGTAGACGAGGTTATTTTGGTCGGCGGCATGACCAGAATGCCCTTAGTTTCCTCCAAAGTCAAAGAATTTTTCGGTAAAGAACCGCACAAAGGTTTGAACCCGGACGAAGTTGTAGCAATCGGTGCTGCAGTTCAGGGTGCGGTTTTGACAGGCGAAATGAAGGAAATGGTGCTTCTGGATGTAACACCTTTAACTTTGGGAATTGAAACTTTGGGTGCAGTGGCAACACCTTTAATTCCCAGAAACACCACAGTGCCGACCTCCAAAAGCGAAGTTTTTTCAACTGCCGCCGACAACCAGACATCCGTTGAAATCAACGTGGTTCAGGGTGAGAGGCCGATGGCCGTGGATAATAAGTCGCTCGGCCGGTTTATTTTAGACGGCATTCCGCCTGCACCCCGCGGCGTTCCTCAGGTTGAGGTAACTTTTGATATCGACGCAAACGGCATTCTTTCCGTCACGGCCAAGGATAAGGCAACCTCAAAGGAACAATCGATAAAAATTACCGGCTCGACGGGTCTTACCGATGAAGAAATTCAAAGGATGACCAAGGAAGCAGAGGAACATGCCGCCGAGGATACTGCCAAAAAAGAGGAAATCGAAATCAGAAACCAGGCAGATACTTTAGTTTATCAGGCCGAAAAATCTCTAAAAGATGCCGGCGACAAGGTTCCTGCCGATGTCAGGACCGAAGTCGAGGAAAAGATTAAGGCCTTAAAAGAAATCGAATCGTCAGCGCCTGTAGACGAGGTCAAGCAAAAAACAGAAGATCTTTCGGCAGTGCTTTCCAAAATCGGAGAATCTATGTACAAGGGACAGGAAGGTGCCAAAGAGACGAAAGGTGCAGACAATGAGACTAAAACGGAAGATAAAACAAAAGGCGACGAATCAGGCGAGGTTCAGGAAGGTGAAGTTGTTAAAGAGTAATGAAAAACGTCAAGGCGGATATTTTCGTTTTGTGTGATCATGCCTTAATTTCCCGCGAACAAAAGCTTTCGATAATCGGAATTTTTGACCAGTTTTTTGTAGCCAATCTGCCGACTTCCTGGCCGAAGATGTTTTTGGTTGCTGTTGTTTCGGGTGAACCCCAAAAAGAATACACCTTAAAGCTAAAACTTGTGCCGCCAAAAGCAGGCGAAAACAAACTTCCCGACAAAGAATTGAAAGTGACCCTTGGCGCAAACGGCAAGGCCAATATCATGACCGAGCTTGCCAATTTTCCCCTGCCCGACGCCGGTGTCTATAAAATTTCCCTTGAGGGTGACAAAGAAACCGTAGGCGCATTGGAGTTTAGGGTCAATAAAACTACGCCGACATATTCTGGCTCGGATCTTGCCGGAAAAAAGGTTTCAAACTAAGGATATATAATTTAACATGATATGGCTGAAAAAGCTGATTATTATCAAACACTTGGCGTTTCCAAAGGCTCAACAGACGCCCAGATAAAATCCGCCTACCGCAATTTGGCCCGCAAGCATCATCCGGATGTTGATAAATCAGACGGCGCCGAAAAAAAATTCAAGGAAATAAACGAAGCCTACCAGATCCTTTCCGACCCGCAGAAAAAGTCGGCTTACGACCAGTATGGTCATTCGGCCTTTGAGTCGGGTGGCGGATTCGGCGGAGGTTTTGGGCAGGGAGCTGGACAAGGCGGTTTCCGCACATACACTTGGACCGGTGACATGGGGGATTTGGGTTTTGATATGGGCGGAGGCGGTGGTTTTGCCGACCCTTTTGATATTTTCGAAATGGTTTTTGGTCAAAGGTCGCCTTTTGGAAGACAGGCACGTCTTTTCCGCTACGTTATCAATATTACTTTCGATGAGGCTGTCCACGGTACCCAAAAAGAGGTAGAAATCGAAGGCAAACGTCAGAAGATTAAAATTCCGGCAGGTGTTGATGACGGTTCGGAAATCCGCTTTTCAGACTACATCATAGTCTGCCAGGTTTCGCGCCATCCGAAATTTGTAAGACGCGGTTTGGATATTGTCACCGAACACGAAATTTCCTACTCAAAAGCGGCTTTGGGGTCTGTCGAGGATATTGAAACAGTCGACGGCCCAGTCAAAATCCGCATTCCCGCAGGTACTCAGCCCGGAACCCAAATCAGACTGCGCGGAAAAGGCGTCCCACGCGTCTCCGGCCACGGCCAAGGCGACCACTATGTGATTATTAGAGTAAAAGTTCCGAGTAAACTGAATCGAGATCAAAAGAGGCTGCTTGAGGAATTAGAAGAAACAGGCTGATGGATGAGAAGGTAGCTCAGAATTTTCTTCAAAATATATTTACCACTTGGTTAAATCCGGAATTAGTTAGAAGACGAGAAAAGAAATCTGCCCCGCCAAATTTATTTGTAAGAAAAGCCCAAATAATTTTTCTGCTTGATGGGAGGCAAGACGTTAGATTTAACGATGAAGTCAGAGCTTATATCTTAACAAACAAGGGGGTTGCTTCAACGAGTCAAAATTTTGACGAAGAGGGATTAAGCATAGAGAGACTCGACCGATCTGAAGATGAGAAAGATTTCGCCCACGTCACTATATTAAGAGTAAGAGAATTATGGGTTATAGCTTTTGATTTTAGTCACAGAATTACGGATTCGAAAAAGATCTTTGAATTAGGAAAGGAATATCTTGAAACTGCAATTTTGGCGTTTAGATCAAAAAAATATAAGTCATCTGTAGCTAATCTCTATATCGCCTCGGTCAATCTGTGCAAAGCTAGAATTTTTCTTTACCCAGACTTAATAGCTAGAAAAACTAAAAAACATGGTCAAATCGCGGGGAGAATAAATATTCACTCATCTAATACTGGGATCATTAATGACAAATACAGCAAAATCTTCAATAAATTGCAAGAATTTTATAACAAAGCCCGCTTCGTTCCATCGAGCAAGTTTATAAGAAAAGAACTCTCTGAGACGATTAGAATATTGAAATTACAATCTAAAGAAATTGAGGGTTTATATAATCAAAAAGTTATTTACAGAGAATAATTCCCCATTTTGCTATACTTTTCCCACTTATGATTCTTGTTGTTGGCAGTATAAATATGGATTTTGTCATTGAGGTTGATAAATTGCCCCAGAAGGGCGAATCTGTCCATGGTAAAAATATCCGCTATATTCCAGGCGGTAAAGGAGCGAACCAAGCAGTTGCTGTCAAAAGGCTGGGAGCAGATGTAGCTTTGATTGGAAAAGTTGGCGAGGATGTTTTTGGAAAGGATTTAAGAAAGTTTTTAGAGAACGAAAAACTTGATCTCAGCGGCCTTCAAACAGCCCCAACTTCGTCTGGTATTGCCGCCATAAATGTCGATAAAAGCGGAGACAATACAATAACAATTATTTCTGGTGCAAACGGAGAAGTAATGCCAGAATTTATTGAAGAAAATATAAACTTAGTCAAGGAAAGCAAAGTAGTTATCTCTCAATTTGAAATTCCGGATGATGCAGTTGAAAAACTTTTTGCTCTCGCCAAAAAAGACAACAAAATAACAATTCTTAACCCTTCGCCTGCCAAACAAATCTCCCCAAAACTTTTCAAAAACACAGATTATTTAGTTGTCAACGAGACAGAACTTGCTTTACTTTCCAAAATGAAAGTACGGAGTCAAAAGGAAATTGAGATAGCCGCAAAATTGATGCACTCAAAAGGCCCAAAAGCGGTGGTAGTTACTCTTGGTGCAGACGGGGCTTTAACTATAAGTGGAAAAGAAACAATCACAACCGACGGAATTAAAGTGAAAGCAGTCGATACAACTGCAGCCGGTGACTGTTTTGTGAGGGCGTTTGCGGTGCAAATTGAAAAGGGCAGAAATTTAAAAGAAGCTTTGGATTTTGCAAACCAAGCAGCAGCAATCAGTGTCCAAAAAATGGGTGCGAGTTCCTCGCTGCCGTTACTGAATGAAATTACTTCTTAGAAAACTTTGGGAAAAATATCTGAAAAATAGCCCCAAACCGTCCTAAATAGCCTTAGCTAAGGTTGGGAATTTTGTACATCCCCCTTTTCCATAAATGCCAGAATAAGATTTATTGTATTAAATACTAGAAAATCGTCGACGTTATGCCAATTATTATCCGGTTCAATATTAAACTTTCTTGCGGTTTCACTTCTTAATTCTGGTAATGTTGTACCCAGCTTCGCTGCAAGCTGAGTTAACAGTTCCATTCTTCTTTCAATTCGTTTTTGTCTTGCTTCTTCGAATACATCTGGATCCCAACCACCATGATGTTTGCTCAATAATGGATGAAACCTGACTAGCGCGATCACGTCGGTTCTTATCGATCCACCTGTTTGTTTTAGACCAACTATCAAATTAAGCTGTTTAAGATCATTTCCTGTGGGGACGACGATTCTTCCACCTACAGCAAGCTGTTCTTTTAAGGCAATAGGAATTTTTTTTGCCCCAGCAGTCACAATAATTGCGTCAAAAGGAGACTCGTTTGGGATACCAAGAGTGCCGTCTCCCAGGTGGACGTGTATATTAGAGTAATTCAAGGAACTTAGTCGTTGATATGCCTCAAACGCCAGCCTTGAGTTAATATCTATAGTATGAATCTCTGAAGAACAGTGGGAGAGAATCGCCGCTTGGTATCCAGAGCCGGTGCCAACTTCTAATACTTTTTCCTCGCCTGTTAGTTCCAAATTGTCGGTCATCATGGCAACCAGAAAAGGCTCACTAATAGATGAACCTTCTCCGATATCTATAATTTCATTAGTATATGCAAGATTTATCTGATCAGCCGGTGTAAACAATGCCCTGTCAACATTACAGAAGGCTCTGTAGACGAGCGGGTTCCTTACTGCGGGGAATATAATTTGCTGTTCGAATTCTGAACGTAAATCTCCAGCACGCTTTCGTTCTTGGATCATATGTTGGGGATTCTAAATACTGTAGTATGACAAAGTCAAACGAAGTACAGCCCCAAACCGTCCCGCTTTTTGGCTTTTTCTCAATTAAAAGTATAATTTTTCTCGAACATGGTAGAGACACAACCAATCAGACAAGACAGAGTTCAAATTGAAGTTGGACCGGCGACCATTGATTGTTTCGTGGATGGGCGGTTTACCCGCAGGGTTATTGGTGTCGGAGTAAGAGTATCACTAGATGGAGAAAGTATTTGGGAAACTAGAGAATATCCGAGATTTTTAGAAAGTTTAATTGGTTATGCCCCAAAACCTTTTTATGAAGCACGAATTCAAAGAGCAAGAAGGAAAACCGATAAAATTGCGAAAAGACTAGAAGCTTCGCTCTAGTTTGTACTTTTTGCTAAGGAATAATCCCCAAACGGTTTTCTGTTTCACTAAAGTTTCGTAAGAGCAAGCTCTTGACGCAGGGATATATAAAGTATATACTATGTCCACACTATGAATACTGCAATTGTCAATGTGAAAGTTGACCCCCGAGTAAAAAAAGAAGCGCAAAAGTTGGCAGAAAACCTGGGTCTGTCTTTAAGCGGTCTGATCAATGCTTATCTTAAGCAGATAATTAGAACTAAGACAGTTAGCTTCAGCGCTTCAGCCGAGGAACCTAGTGAATTTTTAATAAGTGCACTAAAGGAGTCAAAAAAAGATATTAAAGCTGGCAGAGTGGTATCTTTTGATAATCCTGATGCTGCTTTGTCTTTCTTGGACAAAATGATCGCAGATGACAAAAAACTTCAAAAGAATTGACTATTCCAGAAAATTCCTAAAGCAGTTAAAAAAGTCGCCACTGGAAATTAAAATAGCATTTAGAAAAAGACTAGGACTTTTTATACAAAACCCCCATCATCCACTGTTTAATAACCATTCCTTGAAAGGTCAATATTCAGGTGATAGAAGTATTAATCTAACGGGAGACTGGCGGGCAATATTTTCGCAACATGAAGAAGATGATGGAATCGTGGCAATTTTTGAGGTTATTGGTACTCATAGTCAGTTGTATAAATAACCTTCCCCAAGAAGTCTCGTAATTTGCTTTTCGTAAAAATTACCCCATTTTCCATATGCTAGAATGTGGCCGAAGTGGAGTATAAAAATTTTGAAAGTTCAAAAGGCGCCAAAAACGTAATTATGGTATAATTTGTGCACTTTGTTGGGGTAAATCTGGCAGTTTATTCTTGCCGTAAACTTCTTTTTGCATCTCAATAAATATTAGGAAGGAAAACAAATGATAACAACGACTACAGTTTGCATTAGATGCGGAAGAGACAGAATTTTATTTAAAAAATGGACCGAGAAATCGGAAACCAACGGTAAAATTACCACAAATGAACTTTATGTTTGTCCCGATTCTGATTGCCAAAAGATAGTCGACCAAAAATTTGCGGAGATGAGGGAAAAAAGAATGGAATCGGAAATTCGAAAAAGCAACCTCAAATTGGCCAAATCCTAAAAAAAATTAGATCGGGTAAGTTTGGATTCTGATATTAACTTCTCTGCTATAATTTTTTTACTTTGAAAAAGGCATTTCTTGTTATTGTTCTTATATTAATCGTTGGAGGATTGTATTTTTGGGCTTTCGGCAATAAGCGCAATTTTTCAGGCCAAAACAAACAAATAAATGAGGGCGGACCGGGACAAGTCTCGCCCCACCCGCTTTCTATAGAAGCACAAAGAAAAAAAGAGTATCCGGGAAGTGAGATTGTAATTGAGCAAACATTAAGTTCCGGTTCAAATTATCAAAAATATATTGCATCGTATAAATCGGATGGCTTAAAAATCTACGCGCTTTTGACAATACCCAACGGCCCGGTTCCGGAAGGCGGTTTTGCCGCAATAGTTTTTAATCACGGTTACATTCCGCCTGCCGACTACAGCGCAACAGAACGTTATTCCGCGTATGTCGATGGGTTTGCAAAAGAAGGGTACATAGTTTTTAAACCAGACTTCCGGGGGCATGGACAATCGGAAGGGAAACCCGAAGGGGCCTACTATTCCGACGCATATATCACCGATGTTTTAAATGCGGTTTCCTCAATCAAAAAATATGAGGGCGTAAACCCTGCAAAAATCGGCATGTGGGGACATTCAATGGGCGGTCATTTGACGTTACGAGCGATGGTTGTTTCAGGCGACATCAAAGCCGGAGTAATCTGGGCAGGGGTAGTCGGGTCGTATGATGATATGATCAACAGGTGGCGAAGGAGAGTACCTTGGACGCCGTCTGAAAGCGAACGTCAATTCAGGCGTCCGGGCAGACAGGAGCTCATAGACAGCTTCGGTACGCCTCAGCAAAACCCCGAGTTTTGGAACTCGATATCACCTGTAAATTATGTTTCTGACATTTCCGGCCCTCTGGCGCTTCACCATGGACTTGCAGACGAATCGGTTCCGTCGGAGTTTTCTCAAAGCTTAAATGATGCACTTACAAATGCGCAAAAGACAGTCGAATTCTATAAATATGAAGGAGCAGATCATAACCTTTCGGGCCCGGCATTCGGCCAGGCTATGGCAAGATCCGTTGATTTTTTCGGCAAATATCTAAAGTAAATCCATTTTTCCCGCATCCAATATTGTTGACTTAGGAAGGCTGTTTTGCTAGAATTCGTCTGCATTTAAGGTAGAAAGGCAAGGTGGGCAAGTCCCACTTTTTTAATATCAATATAATATGGCTATTCAGGCAAGAACGGAATTTGCATCGGCACTAAACCAGGTTTGCTCGGAACGTGGAATCGAACCGGAAGTCGTTATCGATTCAATTAAGCATGCAATTTTGGCAGCTTACAGAAAGGATTACGGAGAACCTGAGAATATCATAGTCGATTTGAATCCGGAGACCGGTGAAGTTGCCTTAACAAAAAATAAAAAAAACATTACGCCTTCGGGATTCGGGAGAATTGCCGCCCAGACTGCCAAACAGGTTATTTTGCAAAAAATCCGCGAAGCGGAAAAAAACGCCGTTCTTTCAGAATATTCTTCAAAAATCGGCACCATTATTTCTGGTCTCATTCAGCGGATCTCGGGTCCTATTGTTACCGTAAGTTTGGGTAAAGCCGAGGCGATTATGCCGCCCGGCGAGCAATCACAGAATGAAAAATATATGGTGAATCAGAGGCTTAAGTTTTATGTTGTCGGCATTAAAGAAGGCAACCGCGGCGAGGAGATTATTGTTTCAAGAGCAGCAAACGGACTTTTGGAGGGTTTGTTCAAACAGGAGGTTCCCGAAATCGCCTCAGGAGCCGTAGAGGTTAAAGCAATAGCCAGAGAAGCGGGTTCCAGATCCAAAATAGCCGTGTTTTCCAACCAAATGGGGGTTGATCCGGTCGGATCCTGCGTTGGGCAAAAAGGTGTACGGGTTCAGGCTGTGATAAATGAATTGGGAGATGAAAAAATTGACGTTATTTCCTATCAGGAAGATCCGGTTGAGTTTATTAAAGCCGCCCTTTCGCCTGCTAAGGATTTAACAGTTAAAATCGCAGAGAAAGAAAAAACAGCGGATGTCACAGTTGCCGACGATCAGCTCTCATTGGCAATCGGCCGGGATGGCCAAAACGTAAGGCTGGCTGCCAAACTCACGGGCTTCAAAATAGATATCAAAGGTAAAAGCGGAACGCCCAAAGAAGTCGAGGAAAAAGAAAGAAAAGCCCAGGAAGAGGCAAAAATTGCATTAGGGGTTGAAAAGGGTACTGCAGAAAAAGAAACGAAATCAAAAGACACGGGAAAGAGTAATCGGCCGGCAGATGATCAAACTCAAGCGGGTGATCAGAGCCAAAAGGGTCTGCAAGACAAAACTCAGGATAAAAAAGAGCTTCCTGCAAAAGAAGAGCCAAAAAAACTGAAAGCACCGGAAAAATCCAAATCAGAAGATTCAACGCCAGCCGGAAATCAAGATGAAAAACAATCATCTGATGACGGCAAGACTACTTAAATGAAAGCCTTGGCGTCTTTTAAAACTAAGTGCTATGAACCAGAAACCAGAAACCAACTTCCGACCTCCCGTTGTGACCATTATGGGTCACGTAGACCACGGCAAAACCACTCTTCTTGACGCAATCCGCAAAACCAATGTTGTTGCAAAAGAACACGGTGGGATTACCCAGCATATAGGTGCTTATCAAATAACTTACGAAGGAAAACCGATTACATTTGTCGATACTCCCGGTCATGCTGCTTTTGAAAAAATGCGCTCACGCGGCGCAGAGGTTTGCGACATTGTTATTTTAGTGGTTGCCGCAACAGAGGGAGTAAAGCCTCAGACGATAGAGGCGATTAAACACATTAAAAAAGCTGAAAAACCAGTAATTGTCGCCATAACCAAAACGGATCTTCCAAACACAAATTTCGATAAAGTCAAAAAGGAACTTCAGGCAAATGATATTGTTGTTGAAACCTTTGGGGGAAGCATACCCGTGCAAGAAGTGTCTGCTCTAAAGAGCAAGGGGATAAATGATCTTTTGGATATGATTCACCTTGTCTGGCAGATGTCACCGGAGCCCAATCTTGCCGAGGCACCGCTTGAGGCAGTAGTCGTGGAGTCGTTTATGGATAAAAAAAAGGGACCGATTGTTGCGGTTATTGTTAAGAAGGGCACTTTGAAAGTTGGACAGCAAATTCAGGTAGACGCAGAGACTGTAAAAGTCAGGGCGCTTGTTGATGACCTTGGCAAAAACGTTTCCGAAGCGGGACCTTCAAAGCCGGTAGAAATTTTAGGATTTAAAAAGACCTTGGAAGTCGGAAGCGTTGTTTGGGATTTAATCAAAACAACAGATACCCAAAAGCATAAGGAGACTCCGCTTGCAGATTTAATTGCCAAATCTCAGGAGGCAAAAGGCAAGTTTAAAATAATTTTAAGGGCAGATGTTTTAGGTTCATTGGAGGCGATTGAGGCCAACATCCCCAAAAAAATTATGATACTTGCATCGGGTACTGGACCTGTACAGCCGGGTGATATAAATCTGGCCAAAATTTCCCAGTCCCCGATTCTGGCGTTTAATATAAAAATTCCCACAGATATTAAGTCGCTTGCCGATAGAGAAGGCGTCATTGTCCGCCCTTATAATGTGATTTACGAGCTTATTTCCGATTTGGAGAATATTGCCCAGAGTTTTGAGGCGGCAAAGCATGAAGCCAAGATTCAGGGGACTGCCAAAATCGTGGCTTCTTTCGAGATCGATGGCAAAAAAATAGCAGGCGCAAAAATTACTAAAGGGAAAATTAAGATGGGAGATTCGGTTATTGTCCGCAATCCGAATGGGGAAGGTAATGAATCAAAAGTTGTTTCCCTCAAAAAATTTAAGAAGGATGTAGAAAGCGCTTCGGCCGGTCAGGAGTGCGGTGTCGGGTTATCACCTCAGGTTGACTTCCAGGAAGGATATATAATAGAATCTTTGGGTTAAAAATTTGTACAATTATGGATCATAACGATCAGGAAACAATACTTTCGAAGTTAACAAAGTCGGAGCAGCCGCTTATTGTTGTATCACCAAGGGGAACGTTTGATGATTTGGCTGCTGGCTTGGCGCTTTATTTATCTGTTAAAAACCTTGGTAAGAAACCCTCAATTTATGCTAATGTTCCGACAGTTGATGAGGCCCGGAGATTATACGGCGTAGGTGAAATCGGCAGTGTCAAAAATCAAAAAAACCTTGTCATTACAGTCCAAAACGCAGTAAAAAGCGTAGACAAAGTAAGCTACTTTTTGGATTCCGAAAGTAGATTGAATATCACGATTCATGCTTTGCCCGGCGGTCCGGGTGTTTCCAAAGAAGATATCTCCTTTGATAATTTACCAGCTCTGGCGGATATTGTATTTGCCATAGGTTTTGAATCAAAAATGGAATTGGAACAAATAATTACTCCTGAACAATTAAATAACCCAAATGTTTTAACAATCAGCATTAACAGGTTACCGGTGAGTCAAAAAGTTGCTCAAATAGATCTGGTTGACAATGAATCCATGAGTATGTGTGAAACGGTTACGGATATGATCCAAAAGCTTGCCTTATCGGTTAACGAGGACATTGCCTATAACTTGTTTGCTGGAATTTCTTTTGCATCGGGTAATTTCTCGCCCGCAAAATCAACCCAAAAAACTTTTCAATTGGCAGGCTGGCTAGTCAGGTTTGGTGCGGGTAAGTCAAGCATGGCAGCACCTTTGTCAAATGACCAGCGCTTTCATAAAACCCCAACCTTTGCGCCTCAGGGGACCAGCAGTCAATCTGTGACAGCAAAAAGTGTAATGGATCATGTTTCTTCGCAGCGAAATTTTCCTTCTCAAGTGCAGGATACAGCTTCAAATTTACCCCAGCAAACATCGCAATCCAACAAAGACTGGCTGAGGCCCCCGAAGATTTACAAAGGGTCAAAATCCTTTGACAGGGAAAGTTAGTTTATATATACTTCTAAAATCTATGCCGAGCACTACCAAAAAGCAGGTAATCGACAAATTCAAAACACATGCCCAGGATACTGGTTCTCCTGAAGTCCAAGTGGCACTTTTGACCCAGCGAATTGGAACAGTAAAGGATCATCTCAAATCACACGATCATGATAATCATTCAAGAAGGGGACTTTTATCGATGATTAACAAAAGAAGAAGACTATTGCACTATTTAATGCGCAAAGCTCCGGAAAGATATAAGGACATCATCGGTAAATTAGAATTACCAAAATAAAGAAATGTCCTTGCGAGGACTTAGTCCTCTAAAGGATATTATTGGTAAGCTTGAACTTCCCAAATAATCAAAGCCGGTTGCTATTTTAGATAAAGTAACTTATAATGTTCCAATAATTATTGAGTAAAGACAAGCGGATTGGGTGGTTGGAAGTTGAGAAGTAAGAATCAAAGATAATTTGTTCTTAGTTTTCGATTTCTAACTTCCAAACCTCTTTCAGAAACCAAAAAATTTTAATGAGTAAAGTTGTTCGCAAAGAACTTGATTTAGACGGAAAGAAATTCACCTTTGAAACCGGAGAATTGGCAACTAAAGCCAATGCTTCTGTTTTGGCAAGTTTAGGAGAAACCGTCGTTTTAGCAACCGTAGTTTCAAAAGAGGCTTCGCCGGATGTCGACTTTTTTCCTCTGGCTGTGGATTACGAAGAACGGCTTTATGCCGGCGGAAAAATTTCCACATCTCGATTCATAAAACGCGAAGGACGTCCTTCCGAAGAAGCTGTTTTAACTGCCCGTTTAATTGACCGGTCGATAAGGCCGCTGTTTCCTAAAGATTATCAGGCTGAAGTTCAGGTAGTTATTACGGTACTTTCCGTCGACCAGGAAAACGATCCCGATATAGTTTCTTTAAACGCGGCCTCCTGCGCACTTTCGATTTCCGATATTCCATGGAATGGGCCGCTTGCCGGAGTAAGGGTAGGCAGGCAAAACGGCGGATTTATCCCGAACCCGACGGAAGAAGAAAAAACTTTTTCCTCACTGGATTTGGTTTTGGCAACATCCAAAGACGAAGTTGTGATGGTTGAGGCTGCGGCCAAAGAAGTCGACGAAAAATCGATAGCTGCAGCAATGAAATTTGGCGTTGAAGGCGGACGTCAGATTCTTTCTGCTATCGAGACGCTTCAAAAAGAAATAGGCCAAAAAAAGCAGGATTATCAGGCGAAAGGAATGGAGACTAAAAAAAGGGAAGAAGTCAAGAAATTCATAGAAGAAAATATCATCAAAGATCTGGAAAATCCCGCCATATCGCAGGATGAAGCATGGTTTGGGGAAGTTTTGGAAAAACTTGAAGGAGAATTCCTGGACGAGAAAAGCGGCATATCATCAAAACAATTGGCCAACGTTTTGGATGATGAAGTTGCCGATTTTTTAAGGGAAAGAATTTTGAAAACCAAAAAAAGGATCGACGGCAGATCGCCTGACGATATTAGGCCGATTGTCACAAAGGTTGGACTTTTACCGAGAACCCACGGTTCCGGTCTTTTCCAAAGAGGCGAAACGCAGGTTCTTTCCATTGCAACTTTAGCTTCCCCCGCCTTGGAGCAATTGATTGAAGGGATGATAATAGAGGGAACTAAACGCTACATGCACCATTATAATTTTCCCCCATTTTCTGCAGGCGAAGTCAAAAGACTCGGTGCACCCGGCAGAAGAGAGATTGGCCACGGAGCTTTAGCCGAAAAAGCACTGATTCCCGCTTTGCCCTCGCAGGATGTTTTCCCGTACACCGTGCGGGTGGTTTCAGAAGTATTATCCTCTGCAGGATCCACGTCAATGGCAGCAACCTGCGGTTCAACGCTTGCTTTGATGGATGCAGGAGTGCCAATTAAAGATCCTGTTGCCGGAATTTCTGTAGGTTTGGTGACCGATAAAAAGAACAAAGACAATTATGTCACTTTAGTCGATATTGCCTACCAGGAGGATGCACAGGGAGATATGGATTGTAAGGTTGCCGGTACCAAGAACGGGGTAACGGTGATTCAAATGGATATTAAGCTTGAAAGCGTCAGCCTTAAGATTTTAGAAGAGGCACTGGAAAAAGCCAAAAAAGCCAGACTTTCTATTCTGGAAACGATTCTAAAAACCATTCCCGCTTCAAGAGAAAAAATTTCAAAGCATGCCCCGACAGTTGTTGTTGTGAAGATCGATCCATCAAAAATTGGCGATGTAATCGGTTCGGGCGGCAGGACAATCAATAAAATTATCGCAGAAACCGGCGCCGCTATCGATATTAACGATGAAGGCACGGTAACTATAACCAGCAAGGATAAAGAAGCCTGCGAGCGCGCAACAAAGTTCGTTGAGGGAATCGTCAAGGAAGCGAAAGTAGGCGAGGAGTACGAGGGTACTGTTAAAAGATTATTGCCCTTTGGCGCGATGGTAGAGCTTTTGCCCGGTAAAGAAGGTCTTGTTCATATTTCCAAGCTGGGAGTTCCGAGGGGCCAAAACATATCTGATTATGTGAATGTTGGTGACAAAATCAAGGTAAAAGTTTTTGAGATTGATGACCAGCACAGGATTAATCTTACTACCGAGAAAGCAGCTGCCGGTCATGAGAGGCAAGATAGGCCGAGGTTCGAGAAAAGGAAAGACAACAAAAGATTCCAAAGACGCAGATATTGAAAAATGAAATCAAAGCCTCAAGGTCTTGTTCTTAAAAAATTTTTCAAGACTTTAAGGCAGAAGAAAGTAATTTTAGCACTTGTCTTGGTTTTTTCAACAGCAGCAGTTGCCCTTTTTTTATTTCCCCAAAAAGAAAACAGCGCAAAATTAGTTTTAACCGCAGAAGGGGCCAAATTCAAAGCCAATTTCATTTTTCCCAGCAAAACAAGGAATGATTTTGAACAGGTTTTGAGCTCTGTTAACGCGCCTGTCGCACTTTTGGACGGGGTCGAATTCGAACTGGAATCGACTGCTTCTTCGGCTTTGGCATTTGCTCTGCCGGTTGCGGCCGATTTAAAAATCGACAAGAAAGAAATTTCATTCTCCGGCTCCCACACTTACCCTAATATTGCAAAAATAGATCCTGAAAAGTTCAAATTTCCCCAAAGCACTAATCTTGCGGTTTTTACGCAATCGGCTAAAGCTTTCCTTAAAAATTCTCAAAGTCTGCCTTTTGAATTTTCCGGCTGGCTTGATGAGAATTTAAATTCAAAGAATGGATATTATATCGGTGTTTTTAACCAGGATTCTGCAGTACTTGTTATTTTTCAGCCAGAAAAAATAGATTTCGGCAGACTTTCCAATCTGGAATTTAAAGAAGCTGAGGCTCCTTCCTACAAAAAAGAAAAATTGGCCAATGACACCGATGTCCATTTTGTGAAGCTTGACGACGAGAAAAATCTTTCCGCTGCAATTTTTGAAAAAGATGGCTGGGTTTATTTAATTTTTTCCGAAAGCCCGCTTCAGGAGACAATTGATTTTTATTTATCAGAAAACGGAGGTTCTGTTGAATTTCCCGAAAGTAGCGGCAAGCCGGCTTCATTTATAGGCTGGTTCCGAAACACAGGCAATTTCACATCTTCCCGCTACCTTTACCGTTTGCTTTTGGGGCAAAATCTGGAAAGTGCCGAAGCGTTTAAAAAAATTGAGGAAGCCCGGTTTTCTTTGCTGGGCAATAGCTTTTCTGGTTTAATTAAGTTTAAATGAGTTCTGCCCAATCAAACTTTGAGGATATCAAGATTCTCGAGGACAAGCTTCAAGGTGTTCAGCTTCCCCAAGAGTTAAACATAAGAGCAAAGGCACAGATCGAAAGGCTTGCCCGTGTTGCTCAGTCTGCAGGTTTCTCGCAGGAGTACCAGCAGACCCTCAGATATCTTGACTGGATTGTTTCTCTTCCATGGAATAAATCAACTCCGGAAGTTCTCTCGATAGAACACGCCAAAAAAACAATGGAAGCAAATCATTACGGTTTGGTACAGGTTAAGGAACGGGTGATGGAATACATCGCGGTTGCTTCATTAAAAAAGGAAAAAGGTGAAAAGATAAAGGCACCCGCCTTTTTTTTAGTAGGTTTGGTTGGAACCGGTAAAACCACCATGGCATATTCGATTGCCCAGGCACTTGGCAGGCAATTCGGCCGGATTCCTTTGGGAGGCATGGGAGATCCCCTGCAGCTTAGAGGAAAATCGAAGTTTTATCCGGATTCCGAACCGGGCCAAATCATCAAGGTTTTAAAAAGAGTCAGGGTCAACAATCCGGTTATTTTGCTTGACGAACTTGACAGGATAACCGAGGAGGCCAAAGCGGATATCATGGGTGTTTTGGTTGAACTTTTGGATCCTGAGCAAAACAGCAAGTTTCTAGATTATTTTATCGATTTCCCTTTTGATCTATCTCAGGTTTTATTCATTGCCACGGCCAATAACACTTCCGGCATTGCCCAGGCTGTTATAGACAGGTTGGAACTTATAGAAATGCCGTCATACGCAGATGAAGAAAAAATAATAATCGGCAAAAATTATCTGTTTCAAAGAGCGATGGCTGCATCCGGGCTTTCAGCTTCGGATTTGACGATCCAGGAGGAAGTCTGGCCTCTTATCGTCAGGCCTTTGGGGTTTGACGCAGGCACAAGAACTTTGGACAGGACAATAAACGGTATATGCCGCAAGGTGGCAAAGCTGAAAGTTCAGGGAACAAACCCGAAGCTTGTGCTTACAAAAGACAATGTTAGGCAGTACCTACCCAATTGGTAACAAGTCATCAAGGTTAGACCTATAGCATTTATACTTCACTTAATGTAAAATTGTAGAAGATGAGAAGATACAAAAGACGCTCTCAAGTATCCCCGATTCATCTGGAAAAGAAAACGATTACCAGCATAATAGGTATTTTCTTTTTGGCATTTGCGGTTCTTTTGGCAATCTCGTTTTTTACTTCGACAGGAACCCTGCTTTCTCTTCGGGAATATTTCTATTATCTTTTCGGCCTTGGAGTTGCATTGGTGCCGATATATTCTATTTTTGCCGGTCTCATGCTGCTTTCGGTCAGGTTTAAATTTGCCAAAATAAACGTAATATTCGGCAGCATTGCGGCTATTTTTGCGGCCTTGGGATTAATCGCCCCATTTTCTTTAAATTTTTCCGGAATCTTTGGAGAAGCACTTTGGGTTTTTGCCAAATCCACCGTGACTGCTCCCGGTGCCTTTTTCGTTTTGTTCTGCCTGTTTTTGGTTTCTGCAATTATCGCTGCCAATACAAGTCTGGACCAGGCATTGGCATCAATCGTTAAAATTTTTAAAGCAATAGGTGCTTTTTTTAAGAATTTAAAAGCAAAGTTTACACCTACCCGCCGGCCAAAGATTATTGAGCACCCGATTCCTGTTAGCTCTCGTGCACAAAAACTTCAGCAGGAAAATGCTGGAGTGGGTGACTTAACCTCAAATCTGGTTTTGAGTACGCCAACGGAGGGTAAAATTTGGCAGTACCCGCCGCTCTCACTGCTTTCGGATAGTAAAGGGGTTGCGGCCAACCGCGGCAATATCAAACAGAATGCTCATACGATTGAAGAGCTTTTGGAAAGCTTTGGCATTACTGCCAAAGTTTTCGAGGTTAATCCCGGTCCAACGGTTACCCAATACGCACTGGAAATACCCAGAGGAATCAGGCTTTCGAGGATTTTGACGCTTCAAAATGATCTTGCTTTGGCACTGGCTACAACCACCGGCAATGTAAGGATAGAAGCGCCGATTCCCGGAAAATCTCTGGTGGGAATTGAAATCCCCAACATTTCCCCGGAAATGGTTACTTTAAAAAGTACGCTCTCAAGCGAAGTATTGCGCACAAATAAACAAAAAATTGCAGTTGGCCTGGGTCTTGACGTTTCGGCAAACATAATAGTTGCCGATATTTCAAAAATGCCCCACGTTTTAATTGCCGGAACAACCGGTTCCGGCAAATCCGTCCTTTTAAACTCATTGATTGCTACTATTCTTTTTCGGGCAAGCCCCGATGAGGTTAAGCTTATCCTTGCAGACCCAAAGCGCGTAGAGCTTTCCGAATACAACGGTATTCCTCATCTTCTAACACCGGTGATAATTGAGCCGGACAAGATTCTATCTTCCTTGAAATGGGCCATTTCGGAAATGGAAAGACGTTATAAGCTTTTCCACGATGCACAGGTCAAAAACATCGCCGGCTACAATGAATTTTCCGGCATCCAGGTTTTGCCGTACATTGTCATTATCATTGACGAGCTTTACAAAATAATGGAGTTTGCACCGGTTGAAGTGGAAGATGCAGTAACCAGACTGGCGGCAATGGCCAGGGCAACCGGCATCCATCTTGTTTTGGCAACCCAAAGGCCTTCGGTTGATGTCATCACAGGTTTGATTAAGGCCAACATTCCCTGCAGAATTGCCTTTAACGTTTCTTCGATGATTGACTCCCGCGTAATTATTGATCAGCCCGGTGCCGAGAAACTTTTGGGACGCGGGGATATGCTTTATGTACCGCCGGATGCCTCAAAACCCCAGAGAATCCAGGGAGTTTATGTTTCCGATACGGAGGTAAGAAATTTAATCGAGTTTATGAAGACGTCAGGATTTGAACCTCAGTACACCGAGGAAGTAACCCAGATTCCGGTGGGCCGTGCCGCCCTTGGAAAAGCCGGGGCGCAGGATGAGCTGTTTGAAGAAGCGCTGAGAATTGTCTGCCAGTACGACCGGGCTTCAGCCTCACTTTTGCAACGAAAACTGCGGGTTGGATACGCAAGGGCCGCGCGTCTTATTGACGAACTTGAAATGGCCGGTATAGTCGGGCCGGGAGATCGGTCAAAGCCCAGAGACGTTCTGATTAAAAACGCAGAGGATTATCTTGCAGCCCAGGAGGCAGAACCTTCGCAAAACCCATGAACAAAGTCGGTGGAATTTTCTCTTCTGCAAGAAAGAGCAAGAGAATTTCTGTAAAAAAAGCATCCGAAGATCTTTTAATCAGCCGCGAAAATCTGGAAGCAATAGAGAAATCAGACTGGCAAAACCTTCCAGAACCGCCTTTTGCCCGCGGTTTTATAAGAAGTTATGCGGAGTATTTGGGCCTTGACGTTGAGCACACGCTGGCGCTTTTCAGAAGAGAGTACGACGAGGTCAAGTATCAGGGTAAAAAAACCGCGGTATCTTTCAAAAAAAGATTTTATTTGACTCCTGCAAGGTTTGCATCATTTTTAACAATTGCAGCGGTTTTAGTCTTTGTTTCCTATTTGGTTTTGCAGTATCTTTCGGTGCTTTCGTCGCCAAAGCTGGAAGTTAATTCACCGTCTGAAGATTTGACTACATCTATTCCCGCTGTGGCAATTTCGGGCAAAACGGAAAAAGGCGCAACCGTTGCCGTAAACGGGGAATTTATAGCAGTTAACCAAGATGGGGAATTCTCCTACCAGCTGGTACTTACGGAGGGAAGAAATGAGATTGAAATTATCGCCTCTAAAAAACTATCCCCGAAAGCCAAAACCGTAAAAGTTGTAAGATTAATTCGCTAAAGTACTTGTAATCTTTTTAACAAATGTATAGACTTTAGAGGTAAAAAAAGGATCTGCCCGTGGAACTTACTCAAAGCGTACTTCTTGCAGTTGTCATTGTTTTAACCATTTTTTTGGTGGTTTTAGGCTTCCAGGTCTTTTACGTCCTTCGGGATTTAAGAAAGACTTTGGGGCGCTTGAACCGCCTTTTTGATGATGCGGACAGTTTAGTTTCCGAAGTCAAAAAACCGATTGAAAAGGCAGGCACTATCTTAAGCGGTCTAACTACCGGCGCCACGATTGCCCATCTTCTTTCAAGGGGCGATAAGAAAGGGGATAAAGATGGAAAACGAGAAGGGAAATAATCTTGCTCCTTTTATTGCCGGTGTTATTTTAGGTGCCGCCCTAACCTATCTTTTTGCCAATAAAGAAGGGCAAAAATTTAAAGAAAAACTGGTTGCGGAAGGCGCAAAAATTCTGGGTACATTAGGCGAGGCAACTCAAACTGCCAAAGGCGAAATTGAGCAAATCGCCGAAGAAAAAAAGGAAGAACTAGCTCAAGAGGTGAGTCATGATCTTGAAGAAGCAAAAGAAAATGTAGAGACGGTTATTCGACAAGTGCCCGAACAAGTTGAAAAAATCCAAAAAAAAGGCCGCCGCTTCTTTTTCTCCAAACGCCACGGTGCTGAATCTTAGACCCGCTCATATTGACAACAGATGCTGATTGACGTATTATTACAGTGTATGACAAATATTCAACGTGGTATAACAGAAGTGATTTCTGTTTCTCTACCCAAACCAACAGTCAAGAAACTGGAAAAGGTAAGAAAACTACGGGGACAATCAAGAAGTTCTTACCTTGCCAATCTTATCGAAAAAGAGATTGAGAGGGAACGTTGGGAAAGAATTTTTAAAAAGGGGCGAGAAATTGCCCGTAAACTAAAGATTACTTCAGAAGACGATATCGACCGCATTCTTCATGAGGTCTAAATTAAAGGCCGTCTTCGATACCAACATTTACATTTCAGCAATTATTTTTGGTGGAGTACCTGAAAGTTGTTTAGATGTGGCAATCAATGATGAAATTGAGCTTTATACAACAAGAGCGATTCTTTTAGAACTTGCTAACAAACTAACGACAAAATTTTTGCATACTGAAGAAGATTTCGAAGACATTTTAAAAGGTTTCTCAAAATTCGTTAAAATTATTGAGCCAAAAGTTAAAGTAGACAAAATAAAAATAGATCCACAAGATAACAAAATTTTAGAAGCCGCCTTAGAGGCTAAAGCAGACTACATCGTTTCGGGTGACAAGAAACATTTATTATCTCTTGGAAATTTTAGGAATATTCCTATTATTTCAGCCAAGCAATTTCTGGATATTTTCTACAAAAAGTCCAAGTAAAAAACTCCCGCCGCTTCTTTTTCTCCCGCCGCCACAGCGCCGAATCTTAATTAATCTTGCCGATTCTCCCAAAACTTCTTGCTGATACCGCCGCTCAAGCCCCCTTAAGTTTCAAGGGAATGCACAGCTTTTCAACAATTCTGTTTGAACTTACTGTGACTTTATAAACTATTAAGAAGGTGTTTTAGTGGTTTCGACAGATTTATATTGCTTCCATAATTCTTCGAGTTTGTTGCTATCCTCAACGGGTTTAAAATGCTCACAAGAATTGGTCTCGTAACAGGGTGTAATATTGACGTTACCGCTAAACGTCAGTTCTGGATATTTCCACATGAATTGGGGTAGTTTGCGCTTACCATCTTTAAACTTTCCCATTGTATAAACGTTTACCATAACGTAAAGGTGGCCGTCATCCGTTTTATCCGGTTCTATATTTTCCTCGTTGGGGCATTTGCACCAAGCAATAAGGTTCCCTTTTGCGAACTTAGAAGCATCTTTAAATTCTTCATCATTTAAATAAGTAAGTTTATAAAGATCTTTAATCAAATCGACTCTTAATTGTCTATTATTTTTTGTTGCGTCGTACCAAATCATATGAGAAATCTCATGAATGGCGAGCTCGTCATTAGCAGAACCTGACGTTATTACCCTACTTGAAAGATTGGCCTGACTATGAGTGAAAGTTCTGGGTAAATGTTTATTTTTAAGTTCGGGTATACTGAAGAAAGTGGTTAATCGCAGGCGCCATTTTGCCTTAGTTGAAAATCCGTAGTTTTCAAAAAGTTCTTCTCTATAACCATTTGCCCCCGAGTGTAGATAAACGTAAAACAAACCTCCCAAAACGGTTGTAATAACAAATATAATGACAATTAATTTAACAAGGCCTGCAAAAAACTTTTTAGAGGGGATGATACTTTTTCTGTGCCTTTCAATAAATTCTTTTTGGGAAAACTCAATTCTTTCAAATGCATCCTCAATCTGTTCCTTCGTCCAGCCGGATTGTAAAAGACTAGCCTCAATCTGAGGCTTTTTCAATCCTTTTATAAAACTTTCTCTGATGTAATCTTCGAGATTAATGGACACTGTTTAGTGATATTACTTGTTCATTAATCGCAATTTATGTGATAACCGAAATGGTTATAGCTTTTGTTGAGATTGAGTCCGGGAAACTCCAAGTTTACTTTATTAACAAAATTGTTAAAGACCATTTTATTTACGAACCAAGTACCAGTTAATCGTTCAATATCAAAATACAAAGCTCGAGGTTCATTCACAAAGAAGTTATATCTGATTTCCAGTTTTGGTCGCAAAATTAGAACCCAAGGCCTTTTCTTGGCCAGTAGAGGATATTGTTCTTCTTCTAGCTGATAATAAGAATCAGGCGTGTAGATTCTTACGTTCCAACCATCCTTGCGAAGAAATTCATCCATTTCCTGTGTTGTAATTTCTCTGCCAAAATCGCGTTGTTTTGTAAATGCCGCACCGATTGAAGGTTTTGAACAAAATGGTGAATCAAGTTCAGGTAAGATCAAGAAGCCCAAAATGATTAGAATAATTCCAATTATTAATATCTTTTTCTTCACTTTTCTTCTCTTTCCTTAAATTGAAAAGAATCAAATATTTGCTTCTCGACCTTTTCGATACTTAGATCTGCCATTGCTATATTTCTACCAACAAGTTGAAAAATACCTAGTTTTCTAGGAACAAATCTTCAATTCTCTTTAGTTCATTCTCGCAACCCGGAAATCTGATGGTTTTTTCTTGTCCATCAAGGTTGATTTTGTATGTAGCGGAATAATCTGGAAGTGTGGGCGTTTCACAACTCTTATTCATTATCCCAGTTTGTCTTATTTGAATTATTACTTGGTCTACCAAATTCTTGCTTAAGGTTTTTTCGTAATTTTTGTCACCTTTTAATGTCAGTTTTCCTGAACCGTAGAGTGTAGCAGTTTGAGAACAAACTCTACCGGGAGGACAAGGTCCCCACCCTTCATCTTTCTCAAAAAGAATATCGTTGGTTTGTGTTGATGCTAACTCTCCAGAGTTTGAACCTTTTTCTTGAAACCATCTATAAAAGATAAATCCTCCAAAAATAGTGGTTAGTAAAACTGACATTGTTATTCCTATCATTAGTATTTTTTTCTTCATTTTTTCTACTGTGTACTTTCAGCCAGCCAACTGGTCATAATTGCGGTTTTGCCTGGCTCGGCAGGTAGTAAAGTTGCTTCTCCTGTTTTTAGATTCATAAGATAGAACTTTTCTTTAACGGTACCCACAATAGCATAGTTAAATAGTGGACTCATTTTTGATATGTGGTTTATTTGTTCGCCATCTACTATTGTTTTTATTCCTTGCGTCAGCTTTGTTAACGAAACAATATCTACTCTCCAATATTGTCTTATTTCCGCATTATTAGATCTATCGATCGAGTTAATTACTAATAAGAATTTCTTACTATCCTCCGAGATTTGTTTTATTTCAACCGTGCTATCATAGAAAATCGGGATCTCGGTAATCTCCTTCCTTTTAATACAGTTTTCATCAAGATCAACGTACCCGATATAAGCTTCTAATTTCTTTGAAAAATCTTGTTTATATGCTTCTTCAAGTTCTTTTTCGCTTTTACCTTCTTGTGATTTTTTGTATAAGTCTGGAATATAATTTTCTATCTCAGTAAAAACATAATATTTAAAATCAGGTGTAAACACCCCAACAGACCTTTGTGGACCTTTGATAGAAAAGGATTTGTATGGACTTATAGAACCATTTGTTAAGTCTGCTTTAGTGAATTCGTACTTAACGTTTTCTCCATCTTGTTTGAAAGCACGAAATACTAGTTCATTTTGCTTCGGAAATTGGTATAGAGCCGCATTTTGTCCTGAAAAAGTCACCAACAGGCTTTTGAGATCATTAGGTTTTAAATCATCTACGTTGAAATAACTCCCATTACTATTTTCTAACTTTCCTGTCTTATCGTCCTGTTGCCAAATAATAAATTGTTTGCTGTCTTGAGACCACATTATTCTGTGAGGATCAATATAGCCAATCGTAAAGCTCGGAACTATTTCAACAGTTGTTTCTGCAGCTGTATCAAAAAGAAAAAACTTTATAATATCTATATTATTTTTGCCCTCGAAGCGTTGTTTGTAGATTAAGTATTTACCGTCTGGGGAGAAATGGTCATCCGTAAAAGGAGATTGGGCAGTTAAAATACTCTCACGCTTGGTGTTAAAATCCAGAAGCTTGAAAGTTTCTTTTTTGCTAGTTTCGTCAGTCGTTCTCAGTACGAATTTAGCACTTAAGGAAGTTTCTTGCTCTTCTACCGAGGGGGTTTTTATATCACCGCATTCTTTCAATTCCCCAATACCAGTAAGATTCTCAATTGTTTGTGTTACTTTGCTGCTTCCAGGAAAGCTACCTTTTTTAATTATTAGGAAATAAGAAATTCCACCTACAATTAAGAGGAAGATAACCGCAATTAAAATTTTTGGATTCAGAAATGATTTTTGTCCTGCGGATTTAGGTGGTTGGTTTTGAGCTGATTGAGGTTTGATTGGAAATGGGGGTAGTGAACTCGGGGGAGCCTCCAGCTGTAAAAAGGCCACGTCAATATCTGTCTGCTTCCAGCCTTTTGCCAAAAGCGATTGGCGGATTTGGTCTTGGGGTACACCTTTGGCCAGGTTCTCCTTAATGTAATTTATTATTTCTTCTGCCATAACTCAAGTGTAGCAAGTAGGAGGGAAAAGTACGAGTCGGGGTCAGAATTGGGTTTGCAAGCTCCGCAGATATTGCAAAAGCTGGGCTGGTCTTAAGCAAATCAGATTGAAGTCTCTTTTTATTTTATCGATTTTGTAATCTTTAAGGTTGTAAGTTAAAAGAAATTGAACTTTGGCTTTTGCCGCTGCAGCCACGACATGAATATCAAAAGGATCGTTTGTGTACTCACCGAACTTTCGCTTGATCCCCTTTAGATTTTTTTCACTAAGATTGACTTGGATAAATTGTCTTTCAACAAAAGAGGTAAGTGTACCAGTTTTAATCTTGAGCCTTTGGGCCACATCTATAAGTTCTAAGACCGACAAATTAGAAATATAGAGTTCCAAATGAGCCTTGTTAAGAAGAAAATAGGCTGCCCCTAATTTAGATATCTGGGATGAAATGATGACGTCAGAATCTACAAAGACTTTGATTTTCTTCGCCACAACTTGTAACGGGCTTTAGAAAGTGCTTTTTGGATTTGAGGTAGATTTTTAAGGTCTTCTTGTTCTTTCTGATAAAGATCGTAGTCTAAACCTTCAAAAATAAAAGAGAGGGACTTAGCTGGAATTCTGTAGACTTTGCCAATTTTTTTGGCAATAATTTCACCGCGGCTTATGAGGTTATAAACCGTATTTTTAGAAAGCTGAAGCATAGAAGCTACTTGCTCCGGCGTATAAACTTTAGCACTGACATTCATAACTCTTTTATACTAAATGTTACTAAATTTGTCAATTTGGTATTAATTGGTATTAAAATGAGACAAATCAATACTCAAATTGGATTTCCGTTCTGGATAATTTGTTGGAGATTGCATCAGATTGCGATGCAGGACTGCTATAATTTAATGGAAAATGAAATCGGCGGAGCTTAGGCAAAAATATCTAAAGTTTTTTGAGGATAAGGGCCATAAAATTATTCCCTCGGCATCTCTTGTTCCCCCGGAGAATGTCGAACTTGCGGGAACCCAAAGAGTGATGTTCACAACAGCCGGTATGCATCCTTTAGTTCCCTACCTTTTGGGTACACCTCATCCCAAAGGCAGTCGTCTTGTAAATATCCAAAGATGCTTAAGAACCGACGATATCGACGATGTCGGCGATAATGTCCACAACACGTTTTTTGAAATGCTGGGTAACTGGTCTCTAGGCGACTACTGGAAAGAGGAGGCGATTTCCTGGTCTTTTGATTTTTTGATAAATCACCTGAAGCTTGATGCCAAGAGAATTTACGTTTCGGTTTTTGCGGGGGATTCCGATGCGCCGTTTGATGAGGAGTCTTACAACATTTGGCTAAAACTTGGGGTCGAAAAAGACCATATCTATAAATACGGCAAAAAAGATAATTGGTGGGGCCCAATAGGCCAGACCGGTCCCTGCGGTCCCGATACCGAGATGTTTTATGACCTCAAAGGCGGTTCACTTTCAGGGTCCGACCCTGCGAAAGACCCTGCGAAAGATAGTAATCGTTTTGTGGAGATCTGGAACGATGTTTTTATGCAATACGATAAAAAAGTCATAAGTCATAAGTTAAAAGTCAAAAGTGTAGGGGGATTAGGCACTGAAGATTTTGAGTATGTGCCACTTAAACAACGTAACGTTGACACAGGAATGGGTCTGGAGCGCATGCTCTTGGTTTTGCAGGATGCGCCTTCAATTTATGAAACAGACGTTTTTTTGCCTGCCGCAAAACTGATTGAGGATATATCCGGCGCTTTTTCCCAAAAATCAGCACGCATTGTCGCCGACCACCTGCGGGCTGCTGTTTTTTTGATTTCGGACGGGGTTACACCATCAAATGTTGAGCGGGGCTATGTTTTAAGGCGGCTGATCAGACGGGCTATCCGCCATGCCAACCTTTTAGAAATAAAACAAGACTTTTTGGAAAAAATAGCCAAAACTTTTATTGAGATCTACGGCGGTTTTTATCCTAATCTTGTCGAGTTTTCGGATTCAATTGTCGATAACCTCAAAGCCGAGGAGCAAAAATTCAAATCGGCGCTAACAAGAGGTCTTTCAAGTTTTCAAAAATTAAAAGGCGAAATTTCCGGCAAAAGCGCGTTTGACCTTTATCAAAATTTTGGGTTTCCGATAGAGTTAACCTTGGAGCTTGCGAAGGAACAGAAAAAAAAGGTTGATACCGAAGGATTTGAAAAAGAGCTTAAAAAACATCAGGAACTTTCCAGGCAATCGGGTGAAAAAACCAAAGGCGGGCTGGCGGTTCAATCAGATCAGGCGGCCAAACTCCATACCGCAACTCATCTTTTACATCAAGCTTTGCGGGATGTCTTGGGAAAGCACGTTCATCAGACGGGTTCGCATATCACAGACGAAAGATTGAGGTTTGATTTTGCACACAGCGACAAAATGACAGACGCGCAGATTAAAGAAGTTGAAAAAATTGTCAACCAAAAAATTAAAGAAAAAATCCCACTCACCAAAAAATTGATGACTCAAACTGAGGCGGATAAAATCGGGGCAATCGGACTTTTCAGGGAAAAGTACCAAGAAAGGGTCAGTATTTATTTAATCGGTGATTATTCGGCAGAATACTGCGGCGGTCCTCATGCTTCATCTACTGATAAGCTGGGAGAATTTAATATAATAAAGGAAGAATCGGCAGGTTCTGGAATTCGCCGTATATATGCTAAAATAGGAACGAACAATTAGTTGTTTGTAAGTATACTAATGGATCCAACTGCCCAAGATAACAATCAAAAAGAAGACCAAAACCCGTCAAGCGCCGCAGGTAAAACGCCTCAAAATCCAATTTTGCCCGGACAGTATGTGGTAGCCCAAGACGAAAAAAGTCAGCAGAATCAGCAGTTTGCACCACCACCTCCACCTCCAACCGAACCGGTGTCAGTGCCGCAAACGCCCCTGGCGGATTTGGGACATGACCGCGATTTGGTTACTCCGGCAACAGCGCAGGACGTCGATCTTTCTAAAGCCATAAACCAGCAGCTGGCAGGACCAAGTACTCCGCCTCAATCAGTTCCTCCGCCCCCTCCGCCCCCTCCGCCCCCTCCGCCGTCTGCGTCTGCGCCTCCGCCTCCCGCGGCACCGCCGCCAAATTTTGGACAGCCGGATCCGACTCCATTTAATGCAGTACCTGCTCAAGGCCAGATGGCTCCGCCTTCGGATCAGCCCAAGAGCAAGATTAAGTTATTAATTATCATTGTTTCGATACTTATTTTGATCGGGTTGGTTTTGGGCCTTGTATGGTTTTTTGTGTTATCAAAAAAAGGTGAACAAGCAGCCAAAACAGGATCTTCCGAAGTTCAATTTGAAGAGCCTTCGCCGGCTCCAAACCGGGAAACAGGCGGATTCGGAGATCTAGAGCAGGCAACCGGCGAAGCACCGGCGATACCGCCGACAGAACAGACTCAACCACAGCCGGATCAGGGCGAACTGCCTAACCCTTCACCGGTCCAGTCACCATAGGGAGTTTCTTCATATGAGGTAGTTTAAATATATCCATGGGTTTTCCGGGGCCGTTTTCAAACATTTTTAAAAAAGACGAAGAACAAAAAAGTTTTCTTGCCTTAACAATTCTTCCCGACAAAATTTTGGCGGCAATTTGGGATTTTGCAGATGAAAAAATCGAAGTTCTCGGGTTTGGAAAAAAATCACTCGGGCACGCAAACGTTTTGATTCATCAGGCGGCTGTTGTAATCGATAAAGCTGGCGAAGAAGCAAAAACCGACGTTTCCAAGGTTGTTTTTGGTCTTTCCCATTTCTACTTTTCGGAAGGGTCGCCTTCAAAAGACGCGCTTGCGATTTTAAAAAAGCTCGCCAAAGATCTTGAACTTTCCCCCCAGGCTTACGTTTCCTGTGCGGCTGCTGTCAACCACTTTCTCAAGATAGAAGAAAAGGTAACCCCCAACGTCATTGTCATCGGAGTGTTTGAAAACTTTACAGAAGTCCATCTTTTGGAAGGCAACAATGTTGCTAAGTCGCAAGTCGAAAAAGGTGAAGCTACCGTCGGCCGCATAACACAGCTTGTTGCCGATCTTGCGGAAGAAGGCAAGGATTTACCCGCAAGAATTGTTGTTTTTGGTCCTGATGAAAAGAATTCCTTTCTGCAAAAACTTTCCAAGGCAGACTGGAAAAGTATATTTGTCCATGAGCCCAAAGTTGATTTGATGGACCTTGACGAATTGGCCAAAGCAACAGCTTATGCGCAGGCCGCCGATGTTCTTGGCCATGAACCCTCTTTCGGCGAGAAATCAAAAGCGCAAATACCGGTTGAAGCTTCCAAAGAAACCGGCGAGGAGATCGAAGACGAGCATATCGTCAAAGAGCCTGAAGCTGCAGGAGCGGGTCGGGAGAGTGATTTTGTCGAAGGGAAAGACGTACTCATGGAGACTTTTCGGGAATCTCAAGATACGGAAGAATATGCAGTTCCCAGGCAGGACATTGCCGATATATCCATTCCCAAAACAGGTCCGCCTGCAAAATCATCAATGTCAAAAATTCTGGACAAGGTAACAACTCTATCGTACTTACCCAACTTTTTCGAAACTTTCAAAAAAGGCCCGGTTTTGAAAAAGGTAGCAATCGGCCTTGTAATTTTGGTACTTGCACTTTTTGCAGCAAGTTTTGTTTTGGGAAAAACTGTAACTTCCGCTCAGGTCGTAATTTCCGCAAACAGTCAGAGCATTGATGGCGATGTCGATGCGGAGGTGGTTTTGGGGACAGCCGATGAGTCAAAATCAGAGCTTTCCGGCCGCAAAATTGCTGTTTCCGAGGCCGGTTCGCAGAAGGCAACAGCAACAGGCGTTGAAAAAGTCGGTGAACCCGCAAAAGGAGAAGTAACAGTATTTAACTGGACAACCGACCAGATTTCATTTCCCAAAAGCACGGTAATTGTCTCGTCAGGAGACATCAAATTCACAATCGACAACGAAGTTGAAATTGCCTCAAGAAGCGCTTCAAACCCAGGCCAGGCAAATACAAACGTTACAGCCGCAGAAAATGGGGAATCCGGAAACGTTGGCGCAGGCACGGATTTTTCTTTTCAGGAATTCGACGAGCTTTTATATTCGGCAAGGAGCAATAATTCTTTTTCGGGCGGCCAGGAAAAAGAGGTTACCGTAGCATCACAGGAAGATTTAACTAAGCTTGAAAAATCACTCTTCGAAGAACTTTCCGAAAAAGCCAGGGATAAATTGAAGTCTGAATTAAGTTCGGAAAAATTAGTCGATGAGGCGGTGTTGGCCGAAACATTGCGCAAAAATTTTGACAAGAAAGCAGGCGATGAAGCATCGCTTGTGAATCTGGATATGGAAGTTGAGGCCTCTGCCGTTGTTTTTGATGAGCAAAATCTCAGAAACGTACTTGCCAAGAGCCTTGAGGGCAAAGTGCCGCAGGGGTTTAAGGCAAGGGGGGAAGACATTGAAATCAGGGAAATCTCGGCAAAAAGGCGAAAAGACAGTCTTTTTCTTTCCGGTTCTTTTGCCGCCAAGCTAATCCCCGATTTTTCGGAAGACCAACTGAAGGATCAGATCAAGGGAAAAAGCATTAAGGAAGCAAGGGCAAAAGTGCTGGAAATTCCAAACGTCTCTGGCGTGGAAATAAAGTTTTCGCCCGGATTCTTATTTACAAGTTCCCTGCCTTCAAATCCTGCAAAGATTAAATTTAAGGTTGAGTCAAATTAAAAAATGGCCGAGACTGTTTATATCAAAGTACCTCCGGGCCACGAAGAAAAAAAACGCAAATTTCGGGAAAGATCCTTTTCTTTTTTAATGCTTTCAATCGGCGTTGCCACAGTCGCTTTTGCTGCCTGGCCGCTTTTAACATGGCAGTTTGTGACTCTGCCGAAATTAACCGCAAAAGTAGAGGAGTTTCCCGTACCTGCGGGCAAAGTAATTTCCCAGGGAAGCGTGGCCGGCGCAAATATCCAGGTTGTTCAGGAACAGGACGGATTTTCTTACTTTGTCACCGATTTTCAACCTCATGGCAAAAGGCCGCAGGAATTTTTAATTTCAATCCCAAAGCTTGAGATCGAAAAGGCCAAGGTGAAAGTCGATGCAGTAAAATTTGACAAATATCTTGCACTTTTTCCGGGTTCGGCAATTCCGGGCGATGTGGGCAATTCGTTTATTACCGGCCATTCGATCCTGCCACAGTTTGCAGACCCCACAAATTACAAAGCAATTTTTACTGAGTTACCGAAACTTGAAATAGGCGATGAGGTTTTGGTGAATCTTGATGATAAGACGATTAGGTTTGTCGTCCAATACTCCAAAGTCGTTGAGCCCGACGATCTTTCGGTTCTTGGCCCAATCACCCAAAACGGCCGCAATCTAACCTTAATGACCTGCGTCCCCCCCGGTACAAATACCAAACGCTTGGTAGTCGTAGCTAGCTTATTGTAGAAGTTACTCCAAAAATCATCCTATAGAATTTGACTTTTGAAAATTAATGGAGTATCTTTTGCTCCATGCCTGAAAGACCTCAAGCACAAGTTGAATCGACTAGACTGAGAGGATCTCCAAGGGGACGGGAATGCATTGGGATGACACTTGCCGGAAGGGAATGGATTTATTACACTGCAAAGGCTTTATTTCTAGCAGGCAGATTAAGGTCTCATCTAAAAAAAGAATTCAATGTTGATTCTATATACGGTCCTTGTCTTAACATAGAGGAATCTATAGCTAAAAGAAAAATTGTTCTAGTTATTACTGATCTGAGTAATTTGCGGCGTGGAGAGCCAATTGGAGAAGAAATTAACGATGCTGTTGGAATTTTTATTCCCGAAGGGGATTATGATCGAATTATGGACATTACCAGTACAGGCTGGCCAGTTGATCCTAAAAAGGTTTCTCCTCTTGGGGGTGGATACTCTGGGGGATAGCCCGAAAATTGCCCCGTTCGGCTAAACTGAGATTTTCTAAATATAACCCCATGATATAATATTGCCGTTATGAAAAATTTTCACTATGTTATCTGGAAAGAGGGAAGATGGTTTGTAGCCCGCTCATTGGAGGTAGAGGTAGCCAGTCAAGGAAAGACCCGCAAAGAGGCGGTTGAGAATTTGCATGAAGCATTGGAATTATATTTTGAAGATGAGAAAAAGCCGGCTATAGCAAAAATAGAACAACCTAGACTCCACTCCTTCTCCTTAGCACTTAATGCCTAAGCTTCATTCCGGCAAGAAAATAGTAAAAGCATTGAAAAGAATCGGATTTGAAACAGTCTCGCAAAAAGGAAGCCAAATTAAGATGAGAAGAATTTTTAAAGGCAATGTTTATACGGTAATTGCCCCCGATCATAAAGAGGTTGCTCTAGGAACTTTTCAGAGCGTATTAAAACAGGCTGGAATAACGAAGGAAGAATTAGAAGAAAACATTTAGAGTTCGAAAATCGTCTCCGTCCGAGTAAATTGAGGGGTTGACATTTGGGTTTTATTCGGGTAATGTAGCGTTATCCTCAATTTCTACAAAAATTAGACTTGGAAAGAGGCACAGAGGGGAGGTGAAGAGTAAATGGACAAGGTAAAGAGCGAAAGACAAGATTTTTCTGCAAACAAAGTTAAATCCTCAATTCTTAAGATGGGTGCAAAAACTATCTTTTTTGATGTTAATCTTGCGGCAAACGACAAGAAGTATTTAAAGATTACCGAATCAAGATTTGCAGGCGAAGGCAATGACTGTGTTAGGAGCTCGGTTGTGCTTTTTCCGGAAAACATCGAGGGTTTTGAAAAAAGCCTGAAAGAAATGGTTGGTTATCTCAACTGACCATACTAAGCACACCGGCCTTTCGATTGCACTCAGGACCTGGGTTTTGAGTAAGCGAAAGCAAATCGAAAGACCGGTGTGCAATTTATTTATTTGATATACTTTGTTGGTGATTTTGGGAATTGATTTAGGCAAAAAAACAACGGGGATTGCCATATCCGAAGGCCAACTGGCAACTCCCTATAAAACCATCACCCATATATCGACAAAAGATGCAGTCTTTAAAATAGCCGAATTGTGTGATGAGTTGGAGGTGGAGAAACTGGTTGTCGGCTTTGTGGAGGGTAAGATAAAGTCCTACTTTGAAAATTTCGCCAAAGAATTCAGAAAGAAGAGACCCGCAATTGAAGTTATCATGGTTGACGAAACTTTGACGACTAGACAGGCTACCGAAACTATGATTAAACTTCAACTATCAAAAAAGACAAGACAAAAAAAAGAACACGAGATGGCAGCAAGCCAGATCTTACAATCTTATTTAAACCAAGGTGATTAAAAAAATACTGGCGCCTGTTCAGGCGTGGATACTGCTTCAGGGAAAGTGTGTCGGCTGCGGCAGAAATTTATCTGGGGCAAAAAAGGTAGAAATTTCAGGTAGTTTGCAAAAAGTAATCTGCAGATGTTCAAGAATTTATGTTTTTGACAAACGCCGCGGCAGGTATCACAGGGCAACTTTTGAGGAGGCAGGTTATGGAAAGAATTAACAAAAGGTTTGTACTTTTTGCCGTTATTTTTATTTTTCTTATTTTAATTCCTGTTTCCGTAAACAAATATTACAATTATCAGCTTGAGGCGGTATCCAAGGAGAGCACAACCCAAATTTTTGTCATCAGGCCCGGCGAGCCTACAGCCCAAATCGCCCAAAAATTAAAAAAGGCCGGTCTTGTCAAAAGCGCTCTGGCTTTCAGGCTTTTGGTTTCACAAATGGGGGTTGCCAAAAATATTCAGGCTGGGGACTTTAGGCTTTCTCCAAATATGTCCTCACGAGAAATCGCCCAGCTTCTGACTCACGGAGCAATCGATGTCTGGGTGACCCTGCCGGAGGGATTGAGGACAGAAGAGCAGGCGCAGATTATCGAAAACAACTTGAATTTCGGCGCAAACGAAAGTTTTGCATTTGATAAAGCCGAATATATCAAAATTGCCAAAGAAGGCTACATGTTTCCCGATACCTATTTAATTCCCAAAGACGCAACGGCTGCCGATGTTGCCGCCAAGCTGGAAGAGACTTTCGTTGCCAAAGTCGACGAGGGTCTTCTGGAAGAGGGTAAAAAAAATAATTTATCTCCAGATGACGTCGTTATACTGGCGTCGCTTCTGGAGAGGGAAGCCAAGACAAATGAAGAAAAACCGATCATTGCAGGTATTCTTTTAAACAGGTTAGAGGCAGGCATGCCTCTTCAGGTCGACGCAACTGTGCAATATGCAAAAGGTTATGACACGGCACAAAATACCTGGTGGCCGACAGTGACTGTTACCGATTATCAAAATATCAAATCGGTCTACAACACTTACCTTTTTGTCGGGCTTCCCCCAAAGCCGATTGCAAATCCCGGGCTTGAGTCAATTAAAGCGGCTACCAACCCTGCCCAAACCAGCTTTTTCTATTACATGCACGATCGCGAGGGAAAAATCCACTATGCCCAAACCAGCGATGAGCATCAGAGCAATATTGAAAAGTACCTCTAAAAATTTTCCTCTTGACAAAATAAGCTTTGGGTGGTAAAAATAACTTCAGACACAATCCTTTTTAAGGGGTATTTTATTATACCTTCTTTTTTGTATTGTGCAGACGCATTTGGCGCATTCCCTCAACTTGCTTTAAAGATGAAGCGCTTCTGTTGCCTTTTTGTGGCTTAGGAAAGGCAATCCTAGTCTTTTGAATTTTTTTTAAATTAGTGTCTAATCGTATCTTTCTTCATCAACCATCGCAAGTTAACCTGCCAGCAATAGATCTTGTCGAAGTGCAGCGGGAATCCTTTGCCAAATTTTTGGAAACAGGAATCCGCGAAATTTTAGACGAAATATCCCCTGTTGATGATTTTACCGGCAAAAATTTCACATTAACCTTCGGCAATTACAGCTTTGGCAAGTCTAAATATTCCCCAGAGGCGGCTATCGAAAAAGGGGTTACCTATGATGTGCCCCTAAAAGTTGAGGCAACGGTCATCAATAAACAGACTGGTGCAAAAAAAAGCCAGGAGGTTTTCCTGTGCGACCTGCCGATTATGCTTGAGAAAGGCTCCTTTATCATAAACGGAATCGAAAGGGCGGTGGTAAGTCAGCTCGTGCGCGCACCGGGCGCGTATTATTCGGGGGAAATTGATCCGACAAGCGGCAAAATGCTTTATTCCTGTGAAATCCGGCCGCTTCGCGGTTCGTGGCTTGAGTTTGCCATCACCAAAAACGATATTATCACCGTAAAAATCGACAGGCGCCGAAAATTCCCGGTCACGACATTTTTAAGGGCAGTCGGTTTTTCAGATGACGAGTCGATAGCCCGTCTCTTTTCGTTTTTGACGGAAGATACCCCTAAGAAACTTTTAGAAAACACATTTGCCAAAGATGTTGCCCAAACTCAGGATGAAGCCCTTTTGGAGATTTACAGAAGGATGAGGCCCGGCGATCACGTTATTTTGGACAATGCCAAATCACTAATTGAGAATATGTTTTTCAATCCCAGAAGATATTCACTTGGGCAGGTGGGCAGATACAAAATCGAAAAAAAGCTCAAAAAGGTAAAAGAAGCAATTGCCCAAACAGTGGAAAACGATCCCCAAAGCGAAGTTCTGACGCCTGCAGATTTTGTAGCCTCAATCGCCTATCTTTTTGAGCTGATGGTCGGTGAAGGCCGGGTTGATGATATTGATCACCTTGGCAACAGAAGGGTAAGGCGAGTCGGCGAGTTGGTTGCCCAGAATGCATTCAGGGTCGGAATTTTAAGGCTGGAGCGGGTAATCAAAGAGAGGATGAGTTTGACCCCTGCCGATGAAATGCCCCTGCCGGTATCTTTGATTAACGCCAGGCCGATAATTTCCGCAATCAATGAATTTTTCAGGTCTTCTCAGCTGTCAACAATTCTGGACCAGACAAACGCTCTTTCTGAGATAGATAATCTCCGAAGACTTACTGTTATGGGAACCGGCGGTATAGCCAGGGAAAGAGCGGCGTTTTCAATTAGGGATATCAACCACTCCCAATATTCCAGGATTTGCCCAATCAGGTCTCCCGAGGGTCCGAATATCGGCCTAGTTACCTACATGGCATTGTATTGTAAGGTTAACGAGCATGGGTTTTTGGAGGCGCCGTACAGAAAAGTTAAAAAAAGCAAAAACGGCAAGGCGCAGGTGACCGATGAGATTATTTACCTGACGGCAGACGATGAGGAGGATTTTTATATTACCCACGCCCAGACCCCGACTGATAAAGGAGGATTTATTCTGGATGAAAGGGTTGCGGTCCGTTTCCGCGGGGAATTCACTACCGCCCCTGCCAATATGGTTAACTTTATCGATGTTGTTCCCAGGCAAGTTACCGGCACCTCCGCATCCCTGATTCCGTTTCTGGCGCATGACGAGGCAAATCGGGCGCTGATGGGTACCCATATGCAGTGCCAGGCAGTCCCTCTTATTAAACCCAGCGCTCCGATTGTCGGAACGGGGATGGAGGCGACAGTTGCCGAAAACATGGGCAGGATTGTCAAAGCTCCGCAGGACGGTAAGATAACTTATGTTGACGCCAAAAAAGTAATCTTTAAAACAGCCTCAAAGCAGGTAGCCGATGGGAAGCAAACTAACGAAATTACAGTCCCGATTGCCAAGTTCACAAGATCACCCCAGAGTACCTGTCACTCGCAAAGACCCAAGGTAGTTACCGGCCAAAAAGTTAAAAAGGGCGACGTTTTGGTTGACGGTGCCTCAACCAACGGTGGTGAACTTGCACTGGGGCAGAATCTTTTGATTGCTTATATGAGTTTTGACGGCCTTGGTTATGAGGACGCAATTGTTATTTCCGATCGGCTTTTTAAAGAAGACTTGTTAACCTCAATCCATATTGAAGAATATGAAACGACGGTTGTTGAGACCAAGCTTGGCCCGGAGGAAACAACCCGCGATATCCCTAATGTTTCGGAGGAGGATTTGGCAAACCTCGATGAGGCTGGAATCGTTGTTGTTGGTGCAGAGGTAGGGCCCAATGACATTCTGGTCGGCAAAATTGCCCCCAAGGGTGAAACCGAATTAACGGCAGAAGAAAGACTTTTGCGCACGATTTTCGGCGAAAAGGCCAGAGAAGTAAGAGATACGTCTCTGAGAATGCCCCATGGTGAAAAGGGCACGGTTATTGACGTTAAAATTCTATCCCGCGAAGAAGGCGACGAGCTTGAACACGGGGCCATTTCCAGAATTTCTGTCAAGGTTGCCCAGATCAGGAAAGTCGTGGTTGGCGATAAATTAGCCGGCCGTCACGGAAACAAAGGGGTAATTTCCAAAATCGTCCCCAGGGGTGATATGCCGTATCTGCCGGACGGAACCCCGATTGATATCATCATCAGCCCGCTTTCGGTGCTTTCAAGGATGAACTTGGGACAGCTTCTGGAAACTCATTTAGGCTGGGCAGCCCAAAAACTCGGCCATAAAGTGGCACTGCCTGTGTTTGAGCATGTTTCTGAAAAGAATGAGGAAAGTATTATTGAAGAGCTTAAAAAAGCAAATCTGCCGCAGGACGGCAAAATTACCCTATACGACGGCCGCACAGGTTTGCCGTTTGACAGGCCGATTGTCGTCGGGGTGGGCTATATTATGAAGCTTATTCACATGGTCGAGGATAAAACCCATGCGCGTTCAACAGGACCGTATTCCCTGATTACTCAGCAGCCTTTAGGAGGCAAAGCCCAGATGGGCGGCCAAAGACTTGGAGAGATGGAAGTCTGGGCACTCGAGGCATACGGAGCGGCATACTCCCTGCAGGAAATGCTGACTATCAAATCCGACGATGTCGTAGGCAGGGCAAAGGCCTTTGAGGCAATAATTAAAGGAACAGATATTCCTCAGGCATTAATCCCGGAATCATTCAAAGTACTGGTTAAGGAACTTAATAGTTTGTCTCTAAACGTTCAGACATTAGGTGCCAAAACTATCGAGGAGGAGGAAGAGATTCCCAAAGAAACACAGGTCAAGGTAGCCCAGGAGTACGCCCAGGTTTTACAGGCAGAAAGTATTGCCACGGTAAGTGAGCTTACCAAGCACGAAAGCTCAATGGAAATTGAGGAGCACCCATAATCATGAACGAACTTTTAGATTTCGACTCCCTAAAACTGACACTGGCATCGACCGAGAATATCAAAACCTGGTCGTTTGGTGAAATTACCAAACCGGAGACAATAAACTACCGTACGCTAAAACCCGAGAAAGACGGCCTATTCGATGAAAGAATCTTTGGCCCGACCAAGGATTGGGAATGCTATTGCGGCAAATATAAAAGAATAAGATACAGGGGCATTATTTGCGACAAATGCGGGGTAGAGGTTACTCACTCCAGAGTCAGAAGGGAAAGAATGGGGCACATTCAGCTTGCCGCCCCCGTTGTCCACAACTGGTTTTTTAAGGGAACTCCGTCGAGGCTTGGACTTCTACTTGACGTTTCTCCAAGGAATCTTGACGCAGTTATTTATTTTGCTTCCTATTTAGTAATAGATATTGACGAGGAAAAGAAAAAAAGTGTTCTTTTAGAGCTTGCCAACGAATTAGACAGGAAGCGCAAGGAACAGGCGGATTTATTGAAAAAACGGCTTGAGGAGGAAGAAAAAGGAGGGAAAAAAGAAGTTGCCGGCATTAAAGCCAAAACAAAGTCCAAAGATCACTTAGATCTGAAAATCGAAGAAGCGCAGTTGACTGTTCGCGCAAGACAGGCAAAACTTCGCGAGGAAAGCGCTCAGGAAACATCAAGGCTTGAGGAAATTTACAAAAATATTTCCGATATGGTTTCCTCTATAAAACCGCTGGATCTTCTTTCGGAGGAAGAATTTTTGAAGCTTGCAGATTACAAAGCCAGTGAATTTTTGGAAGTAGGCATGGGGGCAGAAGCCGTTATTTCAATTTTGGAAAAGGTAGATCTGGCAAAATTGGCAGTTTCTCTGAGGGAAGAAATTACCAAATCGGCAGGCCAGCGTCATCTTAAGGCGACCAGGAAATTGAGGCTGGTCGAAAATATGCGCAAGGCCGAAATTTTACCGTCGTGGATGATTATTAAGGTCTTGCCGGTTCTGCCTCCGGATTTGCGGCCGATGGTCCAGCTTTCCGGTGGAAGGTTTGCAACTTCCGATCTTAACGATCTTTACAGAAGGGTAATCAACAGAAATAACAGGCTCAAAAAGCTAATTGAACTGGGTGCGCCGGAAATTATTCTTCGAAACGAAAAAAGGATGTTGCAGGAGGCGGTTGATGCGCTTATCGATTCCCAGAGAGTCAAAACAACAAGGGCCTCACAGGAACTTCGTTCTTTATCCGACATGCTTCGCGGAAAACAGGGCAGGTTCAGACAAAATCTTCTTGGCAAAAGAGTTGATTATTCCGGCCGTTCGGTAATTGTTGTCGGGCCGGAGCTGAAACTTAACCAATCAGGTATTCCCAAAGAGATGGCGCTTGAAATGTTCAAACCCTTTATCCTGCGCGAAATTATCGGCAGGGGTTATGCCCCGAATGTCAAAAGCGCAAAGCATTTTTTAGAACGCCGTTCAGGCGAGGTATGGGACATTTTGGAGGAGATTACCAAAAACCACCCGATTCTTTTAAACCGAGCACCGACTCTTCACAGACTTGGAATTCAGGCTTTCTACCCGATTTTAATTGACGGAGACGCAATCAGGATTCATCCGTGTATTTGCGCCGGTTTTAATGCGGATTTTGACGGCGACCAGATGGCAATTCATGTGCCTTTATCTGCTAAATCGCAGGAAGAGGCAAAAGAACTGATGATGTCCTCAAGGAATTTACTAAGGCCAGCCGACGGCTCGCCGATAACTTTGCCCAATAAAGAAATGGCACTGGGGATATATTACCTTACAACGGTCGATGAAAATCTTGCTCCCTGCGAGAGTATTTTTCAAAGCGACAATGAGGTAGTTTTGGCGCTTTCTGCCGCCAAAATCGAAATACGGCAAAAAATTAAAATGAAAAAAGATTCAAAAATTGCAGAAACTACCGCAGGCAGGGTTCTTTTTAACCTCCAGCTGCCCGCAAAAGGGCCTTTCATCAATGAACCGACAGGCGCCGCCGGAATTAAAAAGATCATCAGTAAGTCTATTGACGAAATTACAGAGGAAGAAGTTGCCGGCATAATCGACAGATTAAAAGACTTGGGTTTTTATGGTGCTTCCTTTTCGGGGCTTTCGGTTTCGGTTTTTGACTGCATGATAGTTGACCAAAAACAGCAAATTATAACTCAGGCTGAAAAAGAAGTCGAAAAAATTGAAAAAAACTTTAATCTGGGCTTGATTACCAAAGAAGAAGCAAAAAGACTTTCGCAGGAAGTCTGGCTTTCCACAACCAATGAACTGGCGGATCTGACATGGAGGAACCTGCCTTTTGATAATTCAATTAGAATCATTTCCGACTCCGGCGGTTCTCGGGCAACAGCAGAACAGATAAAACAGCTTGCCGCAATCAGGGGGTTGGTTACGGATCCTTCAGGAAGGATCGTTTCTTTGCCGATTAAGTCAAATTTTAGAGAGGGACTTTCGGCATTTGAATATTTCACCAGCGCCCGGGGGGCCAGAAAGGGCCTTGCTGACAGGGCGATTAAAACGGCAGAATCCGGATATCTGACAAGACGTCTTGTAGATGTTGCTCATGATGCGATTATCAGACTTGACGACTGTAAAACCAAGGAGGGGATCGTAATTTCAAAAGATGACAAGAGACAAGCCCAGTTCACAGCAAGAATTTTAGGCAGATACGCGGCAGAGGATATCGTTGTTAAAAAGGGCAAAAAAGTAATCGTTGCCAAGGATACCGAAATTTCGGAAAGCGCAATTTTGGAAATTGAAAAAGCACAGATTACCAGTGTAAAAGTCCGTTCCGTCCTTTCCTGTGAAGCGCCCTTTGGTCTTTGTGCTGCCTGCTACGGCCGGGATTTAGTTACCAGAAAACTGGTGGCAATTGGTACGCCGGTTGGTGTTATAGCCGCCCAATCAATCGGGGAACCGGGAACCCAGCTTACCATGAGGACGTTTCATACCGGCGGTATTGTCGGCCTTGATATTACTCAGGGACTACCGCGGGTAGAGGAGCTTTTTGAAGCAAGAACGCCAAAGTTTGTAGCCCAAATCACAGAAATTTCAGGAAAAGCAAAAGTTGAGGAAAGTGCAGAAGGATTCATAGTTAAAGTCAGAAGCACTAATCTTAAGCCTGCGGTCGAAAAAGAGTACTTTATCCTGCCAACTGCAGAACTCAAAGTCGCAGATGGAGATTTGGTGGCAGCAGGCACCGCGCTTTCTTCAGGTTATCTTGATGTCAAGGAAGTTTTGGCAATTTCCGGACTTAAAGACGCCCAAAAATATGTTGTTTCTGGTGCTCAGGAAGTTTATGAAACTCAGGGGGTGGCAATAAATGATAAGCATTTCGAAGTAATTGTCAGAAAAATGAGTGAAAAGGTTAGGGTAGAATCCCCGGGCGATAGTGTACTTTTGCCGGGAGAATTAATCGACAAACACCGCTTTACAGGGGAAAATGCCAAGGTTTTGGCAGAGGGCGGGGAACCGGCAACGGCACAGGTTGTCATATTGGGAATTACAAAAGCCGCACTTTACACAGAAAGCTTTCTTTCTGCAGCCTCGTTTCAGGAGACAACCAGAGTTTTAACGGATGCTGCTATGGAGGGCAAACAGGATAATCTATTAGGACTCAAAGAGAATGTCATCATCGGAAGACTTATTCCGACAAGTCCTGAAAGAGCCGGGATCAGGCAGTCAGAAGCCTAGATCATCTATGCTATAATCGCTTGCAGAAAACCCCACTTTGTAAAAGTGGGATTGAATGCAAAAAAGCGATTACATACTTTCGAGGTATGAAAAATAAAAACTGTTGGTGTTTTCTGCGCTCTTCTAAACTTGGAAGACAATACCGATGGTTTTCAACCCTCGGAAGTTTATAATCAAAATTTACAATCAAACTATGCCTACGATTAACCAGCTTATTAGAAAAGGCAGAACAAAAAAGATTGCAAGAGTCAAGGCAACAGCGCTTCGAAGAGCATTCAATACCTTGGCAAACCGTTACGTGTCTTATCCCTCGCCGCAAAAGAGGGGGGTTTGTGTAGTTGTCAAAACAATGACCCCGAAAAAACCGAATTCGGCGCTTAGGAAAGTCGCCAGAGTCAGGCTTTCGAATAAACAGGAAGTGACAGCCTATATTCCTGGAATCGGCCATGAACTTGCCGAACATTCTATTGTTTTGATTCGTGGCGGCAGGGTTCAGGATTTACCCGGAGTTAAATATCATGTAATCCGCGGCAAATATGATACAACTGGCGTGGTCGGCAGAAAAAAGAGCAGATCGCTTTACGGAACTAAAAAATCAGGTGCAGTTTCCGGTGCTCAGGCGGCAGCGACGACAGGCGCAGCAACCGCAGCCGGCGCGGCGGAAACTTCACCAGCACCAGGAGGGGAAAGTTAAATGCCACGCTCCGGTAAAGTGGAAAAAAGACAAATTGCGGTAGATTCCCTGTATCAAAACCTGACTGTTGCCAAACTTATCAATAAATTGATGAAAGACGGCAAAAAGGCTTTGGCCAAAAAAATAGTCTACGAAGCATTTAAAGATATCGAGGAAAAAGGGCAAAATCCGCTGACTGTTTTGGAAAGTGCGCTGGAAAACGTTACTCCTAAAATGGAGGTTCGGCCCAGAAGAGTCGGGGGTGCGTCGTACATGGTACCTATGGAAGTCAGAGTCGCAAGAAGGCTTTCTTTGGCGCTTTCATGGATTGTTGATGCGGCAAGAGCGAAATCTCCGGCAAATTTAGAACAAAGGCCAAAAACCAATAAGCCTTTAATGATCACGAAGCTGGCAATTGAACTTATGGATGCCGCCAAAGGCGAAGGTAAGGCAGTTGGGAAGAGAGAAGAGATGCACAGAATGGCAGAAGCCAACAAAGCGTTTTCACACTTCCGTTGGTAGAGCACCTCACCTGTGTATTTTATACCTGGCATGCTTATGCTATAATTTCGATTTATATCTTGTCTAGATTGTCAAAGCTGACTTGATTTGACAGATTCAACAGTCTAATGTAGAAAATATCGGTATGATTCAAACAAAGTCGCAAAAATTAATACAGTTAAGAAAAAGGCTTGTAGAGCTTGAAGATGTTAAGCTTAGAGAAGCTCTTTCCCGCTATGGTGAAGCTTATCAGGAGTCCGGTGGCAACTGGAACGAAAATGCCGCTTGGGAGCTTGCGGATGAGGAAGTTTCGGTATTGCGCGCAATGATTACGGAAATAAAGAAAGAAATTCATGACCTTGAACATCCCACCCCAATATTTCAAGGTCATAAGGTAAAATCCGCAAAATAATTTTTCCCTATAAAACATGCCTACAGTCAAAACTGACAGACTTTACCCGCTAGATCGCATCCGTAACATCGGTATCATTGCCCATATCGACGCGGGTAAAACCACAACAACCGAAAGGATCCTTTTTTACACCGGCAAATCCTATAAACTCGGCAATATCGACGAGGGAACGACTGTTACCGACTGGATGGCTCAGGAAAAAGAACGGGGAATAACCATAGTTTCTGCGGCCGTCACTACTTTTTGGACACCCAAATCCGGTCCCTTAAAAGATATTGAAACCAGAATTAACATTATCGATACACCAGGTCACGTCGATTTCACGGCCGAAGTGGAACGGTCTCTTAGGGTTTTGGACGGCGGAGTAACCGTTTTGGATGCTGAAGAAGGCGTCCAGTCCCAGTCGGAAACAGTCTGGCGACAAGCAGACAAATATAAGGTGCCCAGGGTCTGCTTTATCAATAAAATGGATAAACTTGGTGCCGATTATTTTGCAACTTTAAAGTCTATCCGTGAAAAATTGGGTGCGCCGGCTGTTCCTTATAATCTGCCGATCGGCAAAGAAAATGATTTTGTCGGCGTTGTCGATTTGATTTCGCGCAAAGCCTTTGTTTGGGAAGCCAATGTTGAAGGTCTTGGCAAAGAATTCAAGGAAGAGGAAGTACCTACCGAAATGGCAGATGAGGTCGAAAAATACCGCAGTCAGCTTGTTGAAAAAATATCAGAAACAGATGATCATTTAACCGAAAAATTCCTACAAGGCGAGAAAATTTCCGAGGATGAGCTCAAAAAAGCTCTGAGGGCGGCAGTCATTAAATATAAAATAGTTCCGGTTCTGGCCGGATCATCACTCAGAAACAAGGGAGTCCAGCCGCTTTTGGATGCTGTCTGCGAGTATCTCCCCTCACCTCAAGACATTGAATCAATCGAGGGCACAAACCCCAAAACAGGTGAAAAAGAGACAAGAAAAATGGTCACAGAGGAAAGTTTTTCGGCTCTTGCCTTTAAGGTGCAGATAGATCCTCATGTCGGAAAATTAACGTATGTGCGGATTTACTCCGGAACATTGAAGTCCGGCTCCTCAATCTTAAACTCCACCAAGCACGACCGCGAGAGAATCGGCAGAATTCTTTTAATGCACGCAAATACAAGGGAAGAGATTTCCGAGGCCTATGCCGGAGAGATTGTGGCGGTAGTCGGGCTCAAGTCATCAGTAACCGGCGACACAATGTGCGACGAGTCAAAACCGATCGTTTTGGAGTCTATTTCTTTTCCGGATCCGGTTATTTCACTTGCGATTGAGCCTGCGACTAAAGCCGATCAGGAAAAACTAGGCTATGCCTTAGGCAGACTTTCAGAAGAAGATCCGACTTTTAAGATTAAGGGAGACCCCGAAACCGGCCAGACAATTATTTCCGGAATGGGGGAATTGCATCTGGAGATTTTAGTCGATCGCATGAAGCGGGAATTTTCCGTTGCTGCAAATGTCGGCAGTCCGCAGGTTGCCTATCGGGAAACGATTAAGCAAACCGCCACAGGTGAGGGGAAATATATCAGGCAATCCGGCGGCCGTGGTCAGTACGGCCATTGTTTCCTGCGGGTTGAGCCGCTTGGCCGCGGAGAAGGTTACCAGTTCAAATCGGAAATTAAAGGCGGGGCGATTCCCCAGGAATTCATTCCCTCAATAGAAAAAGGCGTTCGCGAAAAAATGGAAAGCGGGGTTTTGGCAGGTTTTCCATTGGTTGATATGAAAGTTGCCCTATACGACGGGACTTATCACGACGTAGATTCTTCGGACATCGCCTTCAAAATTGCAGGGTCCATGGCTTTGGAGACAGCTGCCAAAAATGCTGACCTTGCACTTTTGGAGCCTGTTATGAAGGTGGAAGTTACCGCCCCGGAAGAATTCATGGGTGATGTTATTGGTGATTTATCTTCAAAACGTGCCCAGATTTTATCAAGTGAACATCACGGAACTTCGGTTATTATTAATGCCCTTGTGCCATTGGCAGAAATGTCCGGTTACGTCACGACGCTGCGGTCGATGACTCAGGGAAGAGGATCGGCCTACATGGAGCCTTCGCATTATGAAGAGGTCCCTGCAAACATTGCAGAGAAGATTATTGCAAAGACCAAGGGAGAGGCTAAAGAAAACTAACGGGTCTTGCCACTTGCATTTGCTTGTTCTAATGGTATAAACTTACCAAACAAATATCAGCCTGCCTACCGCTTAGTTGGCTGGGTCTGATATTTTCTTTTTTTAAAAACTAAGTTAGGAAATAAAATGGCTGAAGGAAAATTCGAAAGAACCAAACCGCACGTAAATATCGGGACAATCGGTCATGTCGATCACGGCAAGACGACTTTGACCAGTGCTATTACCCAAGTCCTTTCCAAAAAAGGCATGGCGCAGGCCAAATCTTTCGATCAGATCGACAATGCCCCCGAGGAAAAACAGCGCGGTATTACCATTAACATCACCCACGTTGAATATGAAACCGAAAAAAGGCACTATGCCCACATCGACGCTCCCGGTCATGCCGACTACATTAAAAATATGATCACCGGTGCTGCTCAAATGGACGGTGCGATTCTTGTGGTTTCCGCGCCCGACGGCCCGATGCCCCAAACCAGGGAGCACGTTCTTTTAGCAAGACAGGTAAATGTTCCGGCAATAGTGGTCTTTCTTAACAAATGTGACATGGTTCAGGATGCGGAACTTTTGGATCTGGTCGAGCTTGAGGTCAGGGAGCTTTTGGACAAATACCAATACGACGGCAAGAACGCCACTATTATCCGCGGTTCTGCGCTAAAAGCACTCGAAGGTGATGCTGATTCCGTTAAAGCAATCGATGATTTGATGAATGCAGTTGACGAGAAAATCCCAACTCCCAAGCGCGATTTGGAAAAACCTTTTCTAATGCCTGTTGAGGACGTCTTTTCGATTAAAGGCCGGGGTACGGTTGTCACAGGAAGAGTGGAGCGGGGAGTTGTTAAGGTAAACGAGGAGATTGAAATCGTCGGTATTAAGCCAACCAAAAAGACCGTTGTTACAGGTGTCGAGATGTTTAGAAAAGAGCTTGACCAGGGTCAGGCCGGCGACAACATCGGAGTTTTACTGCGCGGTATTGAAAAAGATGATGTAGAACGCGGCCAGGTTTTGGCAAAACCGTCCTCAACCACTCCGCATACGGAATTTGAAGCAGAAGTTTACATTTTAACCAAAGAAGAAGGCGGCCGTCATACGCCGTTTTTTACAGGTTATCGTCCCCAATTCTATATTCGAACCACAGATGTTACAGGTGAGGCGACTTTACCGGAAGGCACGGAAATGGTTATGCCCGGCGACAACATTAAAATGAAAGTTAAACTAATCCAGCCAGTTGCTTTGGAAGAGGCTCTTAGATTTGCGATTCGCGAAGGCGGCCATACGGTTGGCGCCGGAGTCGTTTCAAAAATCATTGCCTAATGCGGCAATTTACCCCCTCAGGTTTGCCTCAGGGGGATTTTTTTTGGTAGAATCTAGAGTCAGTATTGTTCGAGCGAAGACCCGCTTAACGGGTTGAGAGTCGAGAACTATTAAGCATGACTATAACAAGTTTATACTTCAAGCCTAACCGCTTAAGAATCTAACTTCTCGATTCACATAGTTTACCCTGAGTAAATCGAAGGGCTCGAAGATTACAAATGTCTGTCCGAAAGGAGGTACTTTAAAATGTCACCAGAGCTTAACTTTTCAGCTCGTTCCAGTGAGGGAAGAGGTGTGGAGGATACACTTAATAAGCTGGATCCCGATCGAAAGAGGAAAACAGTATTTGTAGGACGTAATTATTGGAGTCCTCCACACTACATACATGTTTATGAAATTGATGGCGAGCCGGTAGTGGTACAAGGAGAAAGTTCTCATGGACACAAGATTTTTTTTGGGGAGAAACTTTCAGAAAAATTGAACACTCAGGTGGAATCGGCCAAAAGATAATAGCAGATTTAAAAGCACATTAAAAGAACATGCCAAAAGGTAGAATTCGAGTCAAAATCAAGGCGTATGATGCACGCGTTATAGATGCAACGTGCAAGGATATTATAAACACGGCCTTAACAACCGGCGCAAAAATATCCGGGCCCATTCCTCTGCCGACCAAAATCGAAAAGCTTACGGTTTTGACTAGTCCGCATACGGATAAAGACGCCAGGGAGCAATTCGAGATGAGAATTCACAAAAGGCTTATTGATATCCTTGAACCCACCAACAAGACCATTGACTCTTTGACCCATTTGGATTTACCTGCAGGTGTTGATCTTGAGATAAAGATGTAGGATAATTTTAAATTTTTAATTTGAAATTTTAAATGAAATCGAAATGATTTAATTTTTTAAATATTAAAAATTTATTGAAAATGATGTTTCGCAAGGACTAAAGTCGTAAAATTGTAAATTAGAATTTTAAAAACTTGGAGGTAAAGTTAAAAACAATAAGATAGCAATCGATTAACCATTAACAATGAACTATTGACGATTGTTAATCGGTGGGGCACCTGAAAGCGTCTAAGGAGTCCTGCTTTTTTGCTGTTTTGGAAAGAAAAATGGTAGCGACACTTTTGGGATTAAAACAATATATGGGGAGCCGATTCGATAATCGCGGCAATCGTATGGTGGTTACCAGCATTTTGGCCGAGCCGAATGTTATTTTGGAAAAAGAAGAGTCGAAAGTGACTCTTGGTTTTGGCCGCAGAAAAAAGGCCAAGAAAACCGACAATGCCTACGTCAAAGTTGCCGGTTTTGCCCCAAGGTTTATTAAGGAGGCAAAGTTAAAAAATGGTGATGATCAAGCAGATTCGGGTCTTGCGGCTGGCAGCAAAGTGACGGTTTCCATTTTTGCGCTTGGAGATCTGCTTAAGGTCACCGGGATTACCAAAGGCCGCGGTTTTGCAGGCGGTGTCAAAAGATGGGGTTTTGCAGGCGGTCCGAAAACGCACGGACAATCAGATCGTCATCGGGCAATCGGGTCAATCGGTCAGACAACAACGCCTGGCAGAGTATTTAAGGGCAAAAAAATGCCAGGGCACATGGGCGTTTCCAAATTAACAGTTACTAATTTGGAAGTTGTAGAAGTTGATGAGGCAACAAATTCGCTTCTTGTTAAAGGTTCAATACCCGGAGCAAGAGGCGGTTTTTTAATTTTGGAAAAAACCGGCAAGGCAAAAGGCTACACACCGCCGCCTGAGGAGAAAAAGAAAGATGATGAGGAAACTGCGGCCACTGAAGACACAGAAAAGAAAACTGCAACCAAGGAAAGCGCAGAGACAAAGGCTGGGGGTACAGAGAATCATCAGGAATCAGTGGAACCAGAAATTGCAAAGGAGGAAGAAAATGCCAAAAACTAGAGAAAAAGACAAGAAAGCGCCAAAAAAAGCTCAATCTGTGAAAAAGTCGCAAAGGTCCACGACTCATGCGGTCACGGCTCAAGTTACAAAGACAAAAGAAGTTGCTTTCAAAAAGACGACCAAAAAAGCACAAGTCCAAGGTGAATCATCGCGGCTTTCCGCTCCTGTCTTTGACATTAGCGGGCGCCGTTTAGGACAGGTTGCTCTTCCTAAGGAAACCTTTGGAGGCAAGATAAACGAAGAATTGATGGCCCAGGCAATCCGGGTATATTTTGCCAACAGGCACCCAAAAATGGCTTCTGCCAAAACAAGATCAGAGGTTAGAGGCGGCGGGCGGAAGCCGCATCGTCAAAAAGGGACAGGCAGAGCTCGGGCAGGGTCAATAAGATCTCCTCTTTGGGTTGGTGGAGGCATCACCTTTGGGCCGAAACCCAATGACAAAAAACTGAAATTATCCAAAAAAATGAAAAAACGGGCGCTTGTTGCAGCCCTTTCTCAAAAAGCAAAGGTCGGTGAAATTTTGGTTGTTTCAAACCTTGAAAAGCTTGCGCCAAAAACAAAGATGGCCGTTGGCCTCTTGAAAAAACTAAAAGTCGACGGCAAGACCCTACTGGTTCTTGAGCAAAATAAAGAAAATATCAAGCTTGCGGTGCGCAATATCCCGGATATAAATATCGATTTAGCAGAATCCCTGAATGCTTATGAAGTGTTATCACACAAAAATTTAATGTTTGAAAAAGTGGCAATTTCAAAATTTAAATGAGCCAATCATACGTTTTAAAAAAAGCCATACTTTCGGAAAAAGCCTACGCTCTTATGAAAAGAGGCATTTATACATTTTTGGTAGACGCGCGGGCGCACAAGAAGGAAATTGCCAAAGCAGTCGGACTGCAGTTTGGCGTATCGGTTGCCAAAGTTAGAATTTCCAAATTCGCACCCAAGACAAAAAGAATAATGAAAAGCAGAAAGACAACTTTAACCGGCGGAGGGAAAAAAGCATTGGTTACATTAACCTCCGGACAGTCGATTGCACTCTTGGCTCCAAAATCAGAAAAGGGAAAGAAAAAAATTAAAAAAGAAGAAAACAAGAATAAGGAGAAATAATGCAGCTTAAAAAATATAAACCAACAACACCAGGCCAGCGTTTTAAATCGTCTCTTGATTTTTCCGAGATTTCAAAAACCCGGCCGGAAAAGTCCTTAATAACCTCTCTTTCAAGAAAATCCGGAAGGTCAAATGGCAAGGTAACGCAAAGAGGCCGCGGCGGCCGTCACAAACGCAACATGAGGCTTGTCGATTTTAAAAGAGACAAAAGGGAAATTGAAGCAAAAGTAGCAGCAGTGGAATATGATCCCAACAGAACGGCAAATATCGCGCTGTTGCACTACTTGGACGGAGAAAAAAGATACATTCTGGCACCGGAGGGTTTGAAAGTTCAGGATACAATTATTGCCGCCGAAAGCGCCGACGTTAAAGCGGGAAATTCCATGCCGCTTGCGAAAATGCCCATTGGGACTATTGTCCACAACGTTGAGTTGATACCGGGGGCCGGCGGGATATTGGCAAGAAGCGCCGGGACAGGTGCAGTTATTGCCGCCAAAGAAGGAGATTGGATTCATCTTAAACTTCCTTCTAAAGAAATTCGAAAAGTTAATAAAAATTGCTATGCGACCATTGGTCAGCTTGGGAATCTAAGCTGGAAAAGCATGACTTTGGGTAAGGCAGGAAGGTCAAGATATTTTGGAAAAAAGCCGCACGTTAGAGGTGTTGCGCAGGATCCGGGTTCACACCCGCATGGCGGAGGGGAAGGAAAATCAGGTACAGGCATGAATCCTAAAACTCCAACCGGCAAGCCCGCATTCAAAAAAACCAGGAATAAAAAGAAACCGTCAACGAAATTTATTTTACAACGAAGGAAGTAAAACATGAGATTGCGAAGCAAAACGAATATCTTACAAAGGAGGAAATAAAATGGCAAGATCGAGTAAAAAAGGTCCTTATGTAGATAAAAAATTACTCAAAAAGGTTCTCGCACAAAAGGAATCTGGTAAAAAAGAAGCGATTAAAACCTGGGCAAGGTCAAGCATGGTTGCACCGGATTTTGTTAACCATACATTTTCCGTCCATAACGGACGGACTTTTATAAATGTTTTTATATCAGAACCTATGGTGGGTCACAGACTGGGTGAATTTGCGCCGACAAGGACGTTTCGTGGTCACGGCAAAATTACCGAAAAATCGCAAGCTAAGAAATAACAAATAAAAAATATGGAAGTTAAAGCGATTGCCAAAAACATCAGGATGTCACCTAAGAAGGTCAGGCTTGTTGTTGACCAGATTAAAAACAGAAAGCCGCAGGATGCAGTTAAGGTTCTGGATTTTGTAAACAAGAAACCGGCCGCGGCGATTAAAAAAGCAATCATGTCTGCAATTGCCAACGCCAAAAACAACTACTCCTTAGACGAGGGGAGTCTGGTATTTAAACAAATTTCGGTAAATAAGGGGTTGACCTTCAAAAGATATAGGCCCGTTTCCCGAGGGAGGGTACACCATATTCTAAAGAGGGCAAGCCACCTGACAGTGGTACTTAAAGGCGAAGAAAAGAAAAAGGTATCAGAAGTATCAGATGTATCAAAAGTATCAAAGGAGACTAATGAGTCAGTCAATCAGTCAATATTAGAAAATGAATCTGTAAAAAAGGTCAAGGAGGAAAAAAATGGGACAAAAAATTAATCCTGTCGGTTTTCGAATAGGTAATGTCTATACCTGGAGTTCGAGATGGTTTGCATCCGGGAAAAATTTCCCAAAGTATCTTCTGGAAGATAAAAATATGAGATTTTTTCTTATGAAGGCTCTTAAAGGCGCGGGCATTTCGAAAGTAGAAATCGAGAGAGCCTTTGATAAAAGAACGATAATTATACACGTTTCCCGGCCTGGTCTTGCAATTGGCAGGGGCGGTTCGGGTATAGAACAGTTAAAAGAAACACTTATCAACAACTTTAAAATCGATGATCCTGCAAAGCTGGAAATAAAATTTGAAGAGATTAAAACCCCGGATTTGGAAGCGTATTTGGTTGCCACGTCCGTTGCCGACCAGCTTGAAAAAAGATTCCCTTTCAGAAGGGTTATGAATCAGACGCTGGAGAGAATGAGAAGGTCCGGCGCAAAAGGTGCGCGCGTTACCCTATCCGGAAGACTTGGAGGCAGTGAAATTGCCAGGACAGAATCGATGAAATTCGGCTCAATACCCTTGCAGACAATAAGGGCAAATATTGATTTTGCAAAAGTCGATGCTAAAGTTCCCAGGTCCGGAGTCGTTGGAGTAAAAGTCTGGATTCACAAAGGAGAATAGTAAATGCTGGCGCCTAAAAAAGCAAAGTATCGAAAACAATTTAGAAACAAAATGGGAGGGCCCGCAACAGTCGGGTCGCATCTGGCTTTCGGATCATATGGGATTAAAAGTCTGGAACCGGCATGGATTACGGCAAGACAAATTGAGGCAGCCCGGCGCGCAATGACTCATTACACGAAAAGAGGGGGAAGGATCTGGATAAGAATTTTTCCGGATAAGCCTGTCACCAAAAAGCCGGCAGAAACAAGAATGGGTTCAGGAAAAGGTGATGTTGATCATTTTGTCGCTACCGTCAAAGCCGGAACAATTATTTTTGAAATGGGAGCTGTGGAAGAGCAGGTTGCCAGAGAGGCCATGAGACTTGCATCCCATAAGCTTCCGGTTCAAACAAAAATTATCAAAAGATGAAAAGACGGGATTTATCAGAATTTAAAACAAAGGGAATATCCGATTTGAAAAAAAAGATCGCGGATCTTAAAAAACAAAACGTAGAAAGCCTTTTGCAAATTAAAATGGGCAAGACTAAAAATGTCCATGAGGTCCTAAAAACAAGAAAAGACATAGCAAAACTTGAAACCATTTTAAGGCTCAAGGTTTTGGCAAGCGAGCGGGATTTGGAAGAAGCAGAAAAATCGAATAAGGAGGCTTTAAATGCCGCAGGTTAAAGAGGGTGTGGTTGTTTCTGCAAAAATGAAAAAAACCGTTGTAGTTAAGGTCAACATGAAAGTGAGACACCCGCTTTATAAAAAAATTATTGTGAAATCGAAAAAATTCAAAGCAAGGGACGAAATTGGAGTCGCACTTGGCCAAAAGGTCAAAATTGCAGAAACAAAACCAATATCACGCGATGTGCATTTTAAGATTTTGAAAGGAACAGGCGATGGTTCAAAATAGATCAGTTTTAAAAGTTGCCGACAACAGCGGGGCCAGAAGTCTTGTGGTGATCGGGCTCGGTAAAGGTACAGGCAGGCGGTTTTGCCGGCTTGGTGATGTAGTAACTTGTGCAGTTAGAGGAGCATCGCCCACTGGTCAGGTCAAAGATCACGAAAAGGTTAAAGCGGTGATTGTCAGGACCAAAAAAGAAACGCGCAGGAGTGACGGAAGCTATGTTAGGTTTTCGGATAATGCCGCGGTCGTAATCGACGCAAACAATAATCCCAGAGCCACAAGAGTTCTTGGACCTATTGCGGCGGAGGTAAGAGATAGAAAATTTACCAAGATCGCGTCGCTTGCCAAGGAGGTTTTTTAAAAATGTATAAATTTAAAAAAGGAGACGAAGTCCAGGTTACCGCAGGCAGAGACAAGGGCAGAAAAGGAAAAATAGATAAGGTTTTGATAAAGGAAGACAGAGTCGTAGTATCTGGTGTGAATATATATAAAAGGCACAAGAAAGCGACAGCCAAGCAAGGTGCAGGAATTTATGAAATCGCCAGGCCCCTGCCTGTTGCAAATATTGCGCTTATTTGTCCCAAATGCCAAAAGCAAACTCGAGTGGGATTTTCAATTGAGGGAAAAAACAAGGTCAGGGTCTGTAAAAAATGCAAAGGAGTAATTTCATAGCTAATATGATTGCCAAATATAAATCAGAAATAGTGCCCAAGCTTAAGGAAGAGTTCAATTTAAAAAACGATCTTTCTTTGCCCTTTTTGGAAAAGATTGTGTTGAATATGGGGCTTGCCGAATCGCTTACAAATAAAGATGCGCTCGAAAAAGCAATGGAACATTTGGCTGCAATTTCCGGCCAAAAACCTAAATTTACCAAAGCCAAAAAATCAATTTCTTCTTTTAAACTGCGCGAAGGCGACAAGATCGGAGCCATGGTTACTCTGCGAGGACAGAAAGCGTGGTATTTTTTGGAAAAATTGATTGCCATTGTTTCTCCAAGAATCCGCGATTTCAGGGGGACAGATGAGTCGAAATTTGACAAATTAGGCAATTACAGTATGGGTATTTCCGAGCAAATTATTTTTCCGGAAATAAACTATTCACAGGTAGACAAAATCAGGGGTATGGTGATAACACTTGTTTTTAAAAACAGTAACCCGGAAAAATCAAAAAAATTACTGGAACTTTTAGGATTACCTTTTAAAAAGAATAACTAAATGGCCAAGAAATCAAAAATCGTTAAAAATAACAAAAAACAAAAGTTTGTAATAAGACACCGCAACAGATGCAGTCTTTGCGGTAGACCCAGGGCGTATATTCGAAAATTCGGGATTTGCAGGATGTGTTTTAGAGAGCTTGCCCATCGTGGAGAAATTCCCGGAGTTAAAAAATCATCATGGTGAGGTAAAAATGGATCCAGTTGCAAATATGTTGGTTTCTGTTAAAAACGGATACTTGGCAAAAAAGACGCAAGTTTCGGTGCCGTTTTCCAAATTTAAATATGAAATTGCCAAAGTTTTGGAAAATGAGAAATTCGTTGCCAGAGTTGCCAAGGCAAATGACCAAATTTTAATTGATCTTTCATACGAAGGCGGCAAACCAAAAATAACCGATATTAAAAAAGTCTCCAAATTGGGACTTCGTGTTTATGAAAAAGGCAAAAACATCAAAAAAATAAAAGGCGGCAGGGGTATTTTAATTGTCACAACATCCAAAGGGCTTATGACGGGCCAAAGAGCAAAAGAAAAAAAATTGGGAGGGGAGGTTGTCTGCCAGGTTTGGTAGAGGAATAATATGTCTAAAATTGGTATGCAGCCTGTTGCAATTCCAGATCAGGTGAACGTGACAGTTTTCGATTCCCAAATAAAGGTTTCTGGGCCAAAAAGTGAACTTGTCTTTAAATTAAGGCCGGAAATTGCAGTCACCGTAGAGCAGAATAAAGTTACTGTTGAAAGGAAGGAAGAAAGCAAATTTGCCAAATCTTTGCACGGGTTAACCAGAAGCATTATTGCAAACATGATAAAAGGGGTAACCGAGGGCCACCAAAAACAGTTGGAGTTGGTAGGCGTTGGATACCGTGCTACTAAACAGGGGGAGGATCTAATTCTCAACGTGGGCTATTCCCATCCGGTTGTAGTTAAACAGGCACTGGGGATACAGATGGACACAAAGGACAACAAAATTATTGTAACCGGAGCCGATAAAGCCCAAGTTGGTGAAATCGCCGCCAGAATCAGAAAGGTCAGGCCGCCTGAACCGTATAAAGGAAAAGGCATCAGATACGAAGGAGAGGTTGTAAGAAGAAAAGCGGGCAAGGCCGCAAAAGCAGGAGCAGGAGCATGAGAGAAAAAAGATTAAGAAGAAAAATCAGACACTTAAGAATAAGGAAAAAGGCCAGCGGCAGTTTAGGTGCGCCCAGGCTTGCCGTGTTCCGTTCAAATGAACATATTTATACGCAAATCATCGATGACAAAGATGCAAAAACACTTGCTTTTGCGTCAGATCTTAAACTACAAAAAGACAAGACGAAAACAGACGAAAAAAAGACAAAAACTGACATTGCCAAGCTGGTGGGCTTGGAAATTGCCAAAAAAGGTGTTGCCAAAAAGATTAAAAAAGTGACTTTTGATCGTGCGGGTTATAAATACCACGGCCGCGTAAAGGCACTGGCTGCGGGTGCAAGAGAGGGAGGCTTAAATTTCTAGCATGAACAATAGAATCCAGTATCGGTCTGACCAAATCGGCGAGTATGATGAGAAGGTCATTCAGGTTTCAAGAGTTTCTAAAAAGACAAAAGGCGGAAACCGTATAGGCTTTTCTGTTTTGGTCGTTGTCGGAGATAAAAAAGGCAAAGTTGGAGTAGGTCTTGGTAAGGCAAGAGATGTCGCAGGTTCAATCAGAAAGGGAATCACCTACGCCAAGAAACATTTAATTTCAGTTCCTTTAGCAGGCGGCACGATCCCGCATGATATTTATGAAAAAAGAGGAGCAGCCAAGATTTTACTTAGGCCTGCACCGGAGGGGTCGGGTGTTATTGCCGGCGGTGCGGTCAGGGCAGTTGTTGAGGCCTGCGGAATAAGAAATATTTCAGGCAAGGTTTTAGGAACCAGAAATAAAGCATCCAATGTTTATGCGACGATTGAAGCTTTGAAAAATCTTAAAAAATGAAACTTGAAAATCTGCCAAAAACCATAAAGAAAAATAATAAAAGAGTGGGACGGGGCCCGGGATCCGGCAAAGGAAAAACCGCAGGCCGCGGCACAAAAGGCCAAAAAGCGCGCGGCGGACTTTCTGTCAGGCACCCACATTACGAGGGCGGCCAAAGGCCTCTTTTTAAAAGACTGCCTTACAGAAGAGGAAAAGGAAACGCGAAAATTACAAAAAAACCGATTATTGTCAATCTTGCGGCATTGAATCTTATCCCTGCTGGCGACAAGGTAAATTTGGAGGCGCTTGTTAAATTTAAAATCGTGGACAATAAAGATGCACAAGTTTTTGGCGTCAAAATCTTGGGGGATGGCAAGCTTTCGAAAGCATTGACTGTGGAGGTGCCGATTTCCAAAAGCGCGGCACAAAAAGTTCAAAAAGCAGGAGGCAAGATTTTATGAAATTTTTTCAGCTGATACAAAAAATTTTTAGAACAAAAGAAATAAGAGGAAAATTACTCTTTACCGCTTTTGTCTTTTTTGTCTTCAGACTTTTTGCTCAGGTTCCTGTTCCGGGAGTTGATATTTTTTCCTTAAAGAGGCTTTTTTCCCAAAGTCAGTTCCTGTCGCTTCTGGATATTTTTTCAGGCGGCACCCTAGCAAACTTTTCGGTCATGTCACTGGGGCTTAACCCATACATCAATGCAAGCATTATCATGCAGCTTTTGCAGTTTGTATTTCCAAAACTCGAGGAACTTGCCAAAGAAGGAGAGTCAGGACGCGAAAAGATAAATCAGTATACGAGATATTTAGCTGTGCCTTTAACTGCTATTCAGTCATTCGGTATGTATATTCTTTTGAAAAATTCACAAATTATCTCAACTGTTACTCCTCTGACTTTGCTTTCGATGGTCGCTTCCATGACAGCCGGCACCATTTTATTGATGTGGCTGGGAGAGCTGATTTCCCAAAGAGGGATCGGCAACGGGATTTCCATGATAATTTTTGCAGGCATCGTGGGGCGTCTGCCCATTGGCCTGGCCCAGCAGGCGACAGTTTTTGACCCTTCACAGCTTAGGAACATTCTCATTTTTGCGGTGATGGCGATAGTCGTGGTTGTTTCGATAGTCATGGTTTCCGAGGGCAGACGGCCGATTAAGGTGCAGTACGCAAGAAGAGCGGCGCAGGGTTCGCAGGTCTCAAGCTACATTCCACTGAGGGTAAACCAGGCAGGAGTTATCCCGATAATTTTTGCAGTTTCTTTGATTTTATTGCCGACGACTTTTTCGCAGTTTTTCCAAAGATCCCCCAATGTATTGGTGGCAAATCTGGCAAGCGACATTCAGAGAGTATTTGATCCCAATGGCATAATTTACAATTTTGCCTATTTTATGCTGGTTGTGGTTTTTACTTATTTTTATACGACTGTTGCTTTTAACACCAAGCAGCTTTCCGAAATGCTCATGAAGCAGGGCGGATTTTTGCCGGGCATCAGGCCCGGTTCGCCTACCAAAAAATATTTGGATTATGTTTCGTCAAGAATTACCTTATTCGGTGCGGTTTTTTTGGGCGCTATCGCGGTTTTGCCGTCAATCGGCCAGTCATTAACCGGCGTAACTACACTTTTAATCGGAGGAACGGGTCTTTTGATTCTTGTCGTGGTGATTTTGGAAACTTCCAAACAGCTGGAATCGCAGCTGGTGATGAGAGATTACGAATCGTTCCTAAGAAAAAGGTGATTTTGTAAAATGAAGATAATCTTTTTAGGCATTCAGGGATCCGGTAAATCGACTCAGGCAAAAATAGCAGCAGAAAAGCTGAGTTTGCCATACATTGAGACCAGCCAGCTTTTGCGCGAAAAGAGTAATGGAGAAGACGAGGATGCAAAACAAATTGCTAATGCTTTTGAAAAAGGGAATCTGGTTGTCGATGAAATTACAATAAGAGCCTTAAAAGAAAGACTGAAAACCAAAGATTGTCAAAAAGGTTACATTCTGGACGGTTATCCGAGAAACGAAATTCAGTTTCAAAACTTGGATTCAGATATTGGTCGAGTCTTTTACGTCGCGGTATCGGACGAGGAAACAATTAAGAGATTGTCAAAAAGAGCAAGACATGATGACACAGGCAAAGCCCTAAAAAGAAGAATGGATCTTTATCATCGTCAGACCGAGCCGGTACTTGATAAATTCAGAGAAAAAGGGATTCTTGAAGAAGTAGATGGAGAAAGATCAATTAAAGAGATTGCCAAAGATATAGAATCGAAAGTTTTAAATTATGCCAAAAAACACGCAGGTTAAAACAGAAAAGGAGATAGAAATAATGAAACAGGCAGGCCAAATTTGCGCAGAAGCTCTAAGGAGCGTACTTGCCGAAGTCAAGGTTGGTGTAAGCTGTGCTTTTCTGGACCAAGTAGCAGAAAAAGAAATCGAAAGCCGAGGCGCATCTTCGTCTTTTAAGACGGTTGACGATTACAATTGGACAATCTGCACGACAATAAACGAACAGGTTGTTCATGGAATCCCGACAGACTACAGGTTAAAAGACGGCGATGTTTTGGGAATCGATATAGGCGCACAATTTCAGGGGTTTCACAGCGATATGGCAATTTCCGTTGCGGTCGGCAATGCAAGCTTAAGCGCCAAAAAATTTCTGGATGTGGGCCGCGAAACTTTAAAAAAAGCGATATCGAAGGCTATGCCCGGCGCCAGAATTGGTGATATTTCCCAAACTATTGGGGATAACGTTGAAAAGGCAGGCTTTATGCCTGTCAGAATTCTTACCGGACACGGGGTTGGAAGCGAACTTCACGAGGAGCCGATGGTCCCATGTTTTGGTAAAAACGGCACCGGCCCTGCGATTTTGGCAAATATGGTTTTGGCAATTGAAGTCATTTATACGGAAGGCGCAGCTGAGCTTAAGCTGGAAAAAGACAACTGGACGTTTTCTACAAAAGACGGATCGCTGGGCGGTCTTTTTGAGCAAACCGTAGCCGTTACTAAGGCTGGCCCTATAGTATTGACGCCTTACCTTTGAATTTTGTAAAATTTAAGTTTATGTACAAAAAAATGTCATCTTTCTTGCCGGGAGAAGCGGTGTTTGATCAGACGGTTTCGGATGACGTTTTCTCATCCGCTTCATCCCCGATCGTGAGGGGTTGGGATATTCGCGGATTCAAAAATAGATTATGGCAAAAGCAAATGTAATTGAAGCAGAAGGAGAAGTAACCGAAGCCCTGCCAAACACAATGTTTCGGGTCGCGGTTGCGCCGGGACAAATACCAAGCGTTGACGAAACAAAGATTGTCCTGTGTGTTCTTTCCGGCAGAATGAGGATTCACTATGTGAGGATTTTGCCGGGAGATAAGGTCAAAATTGAACTGACGCCTTACGATCTTGAGAGAGGAAGAATCACTTATAGACTATGATAAGTAACAATAATGGAAAAAGCTGTAAATTTTAAAATTCAAGTTGCAACTGGCTGTGCCAGTGCAACTTTATATTCGCTCGCAGGATATCGTGGACTATTAGTCCACAGATGGATGCGTAAAAAGCGAATACATACTTTCGAGAGGTAAAAGCATAAAATGCCAGGTTTTACTGCGAGCTCATGTAAACTTAAAGAACAATACCGATGGCTTTTAGCCCTCGGAAGTTTATCAATAAAGGGAAAGGGAATATTAAGGGAAAACCGGTAGGTTTGCCCTTAAAGTTAAATGAAAGTCCAGGCAAGTGTTAAAAAAAGATGCGTAAACTGTAAAATAGTCAAAAGACGGGGTAGGCTTTATGTGATTTGCCCGAATGCGCGTCATAAGCAAAGACAAGGCTAGCGCCTTCTCATTGCTTGCGCCAAAGTTATTAATTAAATTTTAACTTTGGCTAAAGCAGCGGAAAGGATAATAATTGGTGAAAAGAATAGCTGGAGCAGATATACCGGAGGAAAAAAGAATCGAGGTAGCCCTAACCTATATTTATGGAGTAGGCAATTTTCTGGCGCGCAAAATTATCAAAAAGTGTAATCTTAATCCGGACACAAGAGTCAAAAACCTAATAGAAGACGAAGTCAACAGTCTCCAAAGAGAGCTGGAAAACTACAAAATAGAAGGGGATCTAAGAAGAGAGGTCCAAAATAACATCAAGAGGTTAACAGAAATCGAAAGCTACCGGGGCATCAGGCATAAAAGAAATCTGCCTGTTCGAGGTCAGCGGACAAGGGTTAATGCCAGGACCAAAAGAGGCAAAAGATTAACGATTGGTACTGTCAGGAAAGAGGTTGCTGTAAAAATAGGTGCCCAACCAAAGAAATAAAAATGGCGCAGGTTGTAAAAAAGACTAAGAAAAAAACACCAAGCAATGTTGGCCACGCGCGGGCTTATGTTAAGGCGACGTTTAACAATACGATTGTGACTGTAACAGACCAAAACGGTCATGCGCTGGCATGGGGATCTGCAGGAGCATCCGGTTTTAAGGGTGCGCGCAAATCAACACCGTTTGCGGCAACTACAGCAGTTGAAAATGTTGCCAGAAAAGCAAAAGAGATGGGGGTTTCATCGGTTGAGCTTTATATAAAAGGCCCGGGCCCCGGAAGAGACGGAGCAATCCGGGCATTTAAAGCGGCGGGTATGGCAATTACAATGATTGCCGATGTGACGCCGATTCCGCACAATGGCCCGCGGGCGTCAAAAAGAAGAAGAGTCTAAGATGGCAAGATACACAGGACCAAAACATAAACACTGCAGGGCAGAAGGAATAGCATTATGCGGCTTGCCGACCTGCCCTGTTATCAGAAAAAACGCCGGTCCTCCGGGCGAGCACGGACAAAAAGGTCGAAGAAAACCCTCGGAATACGCAGTCCAGCTGCGGGAAAAACAAAAAGTCAAAAGGATCTATGGAGTTTTGGAAAGACAGTTTCAAAGATATTACTCCTTGGCTTCCAAAAAAAAGGAAGCAACCGGTGAGGCACTATTACAGCTCATGGAAACAAGGCTTGATAATGCCGTTTACCGCCTAAATCTTGCAAAGACCCGGCAGCAGGCAAGACAATTGGTTTCTCACGGCCACGTATCGGTAAATGATAAGAAAGTGACTATTCCATCTTATAATGTTAAAATTGGCGACGTTATCTCGCTTTCTGCAAAGGCTGCGAATTTTAATCTAATTAAAAAAATATCGGAAGAGACAAAAGAATTAAAGGTTCCTTCGTGGCTTGCCAAAAAAGCCACAGTCGGCAAAATCGTCTCATTGCCCAAACGGGATGACATTGACCTGCCCATTGATGAAAGATTAATTGTCGAGTTTTACTCGAGATAACAAAAGGAGGTGAAAAGGTGCTGGATCTATCGCTTTTAGAAATTGAAACAGAAAAAGAAACAGTCGATT
>Ga0209342_10000204_pt1 | contig 65917 bp, 67 predicted proteins | sample RifCSP16_2_FD_184023 | JGI IMG/M metagenome (GOLD analysis project Ga0209342, IMG submission 184023) | Soil microbial communities from Rifle, Colorado - Rifle CSP2_sed 16_2 (SPAdes) (version 2) | ecosystem: Environmental > Terrestrial > Deep subsurface > Rock core/Sediment | place: Rifle... | reverse complement strand
CTCGGCGAAGACGTCCTCGAGCATATGGTTGGCGGTCATCGTTAGCGCTTCGGCCACGAGCTGGTCTTTGGTCCGAAAGTGGTAGTTGATCGAGGCGATGTTGGTCCCGGCTTCTTGGGCGATACGTCGGGTTGTCATCCGATCGATCCCAAACTTCTCGATGCAGGTCACGGCCGCTTCCAGAATCGCCCGGCGGGTTGACAGATCGTTCTTGGTCATGCAGCTTCCGCCTCCAACGCCAATCCACACATCAATGACGACAGAGCCCACAAGCGCCGGCCGGCATCAAGATCCAGGGCGGCCGGATCGGGCGCCTTCGGCCGGCCGTGCTTCCAGTAGATTTCGGTCGAGCAGAGCACTTCTGGCTCCAATAGCAGGGAGAGTATCCCCTCGGCGGCTCGCTCAGCCGGTATCCCGTTTTTCCGCCTCATCGACCAAATCCAACGCGCCAGGCGCGAGTTGGCTTTGTGTCCCATCTCCGTGTTCACCAAACCCGGATCCGCGGCGACGGCGCGCACATGAGAGGATGTCCCCAGTCGTCGACCGAGTTCGGCAGTGAAGAGCACGTTGGCCATTTTGGTCTGTTTGTAAGCCTGCAGCGGGTTGTAGCGCCGCATCAATTGGATATCGGCCCAGTCGAGCCGGGTGCCGTAGTGTGAGCCGGAGCTGACTGTCACCACCCGGGCGCCCGCGCTGGCCTGCAAGCGCGGCAGGAGTTCAAGGGTGAGCAGGAAGGTCGCCAGGTGGTTCACCGCCCACTGCGTCTCGAAGCCCTCCGCCGTCAGGGTCTGCCAGAAGGTGAAGGTCCCGGCGTTGTTCACCAGTCCATCCAGCTCTGCAACCCCCCATTCGTCGAGGCGGCCTCCGATCGCTGCCGCAAGGCCTCGCACCTGATCCTGGAGCGAGAGATCGGCCACCTCGATTGCCAGACGGGCGGGCGGAAACTCCTCTTGCAGAGCCACAGCCGTAGCGCCGCAGCGCTCGGCCGACCGCCCCGCTCCGATCACGGCGTGCCCCCGCCCGAGCAGCCCACGGGCAACTGCCAGGCCGATCCCCGAGGTGACGCCGGTCACCACGAAGAACCTGGGTTGGATCTTGCCGGCCAGCTCGGCCATTTCCTATCAACCTCCGTTCCGCCAGGCATGATAGAGGCAAAGGGCTTCTTTGTCAAGTGTTTTATACATCTGTTTCCAACAACTGTTTGACTTTTTCGTCATTTCCAGCTAGAGTCCTGGGAGCACGACCTGCCGGCAAAGGTCGACCTGGAGGTGGACATGCGCAGCAAGGTCTTGATCACCGGGGCCACCGGAGGACTGGGGAAGGCATTTGCGGTGGAGTGCGCCAGGCGGGGCTGGGATCTCTTCCTGACCGACCTGCATCAGGAGAAGCTGGAAATACTTGCTGCAGGCCTCAAGCGGGCCTACGGCGTGGGGGTGGTCTGCCGCGCCTGCGACTTGACGGACCCGGTCTCGCGCGCCGGGCTCTTCCAGTTCATCCGCTCCGGCCGCACGAGATTCAGAGGCTTGATCAACGTCGCCGGGGGGGACTTCGAAGGCTTGTTTCGTGAGCGCGAGCCGGATCAGCTCCGGACGATCTTGCGCCTCAACATCGAGGCGACACTCGAAGTCACCCATGCCCTGCTGGAATGGACCGACCCAATCGAACCATTCCGGATCATCACCGTCTCCAGCCTGGCGGCCTTCTTCCCAATGCCGGTCAAGGCGACCTACGCCGCCTCGAAGAGATTTCTGTTGGATTTCTCGCTTGCGCTGAGAGACGAAGTCGAAAGGCTCGGAGCGACAGTTACCGTGCTCTGCCCGGCCGGGCTGCCGACCAACGACATCTGCATCGAGGCGATTGAAGCTCAGGGGCTTCTCGGCCACCTGACCACCCAGAACATCGGACAGGTCGCCGCCCGGACCGTGGATCACGCGCTCAAGGGGCACGCGGTCTATGTGCCCGGGTTCCTCAATCGATCCATGCTACTCTTAAGCAGGCTTGTCCCGGCGGCAAGCATCTCGACCCTAATCGGTCGCCGCTGGCGAGCGGCGCATCGACACCGGGCTGACGCAGCCGTGAACGTCTCTGGGGCCCTCCTCCACCGTGACGGCAAAGCCGACCGTTCAAGCCTGCACGAGGACTCGCTCGTTGGTGTTTGACCGACGGGACGGTCGACAACTGTCTTGAGACCGCCTCCCCTGGGGAGGGGGAATCGACAATCGAAGCCCCCTTGATTCAGCTCAGCCAGCCGTCGAGAGTGCCCGATCGGTCAATCGAGATCTCTCTAGCCAGCCCGACTGATCAGGGTTCCCCCGCCTCGTATCAGTCATTGCCAATCACCAATCCGGATCCCGGTCCGATTCGTCTGCGTGAGCCCATCGAGGATCACATCATGAACAGCGGGCCGAAGAAGATGTACCGCTCGAAGTCACCGAAGTCCTTCTCGCTCATGAAGATCGCCGTGAACGAGTCCATCTTGAAGCCACGGGCGAGGAGGTGTTGGATGGCCGAGCGGTTCACCAGAGGTACCTCCACCCCGAACCGGCCCCACTTCCCGCAGGCGTAGCTCTCGGCATGGCTCAACACAGCTGGAGTATCCTCCCGCTCCAGGAGCGCGAAAGGGCCGCTCTGCTCTCCAACGTACCCGTAGCCGACGATCCCTCCGCCCCGCCTGTAAACAAAACCGTCGCGGTCGCTCAAGAGCCAGCGGTGGTCCTCCTGGCGTTCATGTCCAAGCAGGTCCCGATCGATCCGGTTCATCGCTTCGACGACCTCAGGGATCAGCTCAAGTCTCTCGATCTCAAGGCCAGTGTCGACAAGATCCGACTCCGGCTCCCGCTCGAAATACTTGACGGGGAACCGCCCGACCATTCCGGCTTTGAGGTAGCGGATCAGGGCTCGCTCGTCGAGCGTGGCGATAATCGATCGATGGAGGCCGCCGTCTTCGGGGAATGTCCGCCGGAAGAGCTCTCGCCCGACGCCCGAAGACTGCACGCCGGGGATGACGAAGAACTCCGTCAGTTCCTGCATCCCCCCGCGCCGGATTGCCCGGGCGTAGCCGATGGGTATTCCATCAAGCTCGGCAATCCAGAACGCCGACGCCGTCCGAGCGAGATGCTCGAACATGGACTTCCGCCGCGCCCACAGGTTGCGCACAACTTGCGGATCATTCCCTCCTGAGATGGGCACCGCGCCAGTCCGTTGGCCAAGATCCATGATGGCGCGAAAGAAGATCTCGAAGACAAGATCGGAATCCTGGACGGCCCCAGGGCGGTAGGTGATGGGCATCGGTTGCTCTCTCCGGCGATCGGAGATGCTATAGGTGAACGGGGGCGAATCTCCCGGGTGACCGCGGCGAGCGTCGTTGCCGATATGTGGCCAAGAGCCCGATCAGGCGTCGGCCGCTGACGGATTGACGCTTCTGAACACCCCTGCGGCAAGGGCTCCCCCCAGGAGCTCCGCCACAAGGAAGATCCAAATGTTCGCCGCGCGCGACAAGCCCATCACGGTGATCCCGAGTGCCACCGCCGGATTGAACGCACCGCCGGAGACGGAACCCACGGCGTAGGCTCCGACCAGGACCGTGAACCCGATCGCGAAGCCAAAGTAGCTGTTGCCCTCGGTCTGTTTGGCTGTGGCGACGTTCAGCACCACGTAACACAGTGCGAAGGTGAACAAGAATTCGGCCAGAAGCGCCGGAAGCACTTCAGGTTCTGCCGGGGTAAGCACAGGGCTTCCTTTAAGATACGAGACGATGAGCGCAGCCACCACACCGGCGACCGCCTGGGCGACCACATACTGGACAGCCTGCCTTGGCCCCGTCTTGCCGCGCAACCAGACAGACACGGTTACGGCCGGGTTGTAGTGGCCTCCGGAAATGTACCCACCCGCATAGACCATGACTGCTAGTGCTGTGCCGATTGCCAGAGGCGCCAGCGCCCCGGCCCCGGGATCGATCGACACCATTCCGACCGTGAGAACGAGGAAGAAAGTCCCGATGAACTCGACCAGGTACTCCTTCATGCTTGACCCTCCCCGATTGATTAGCGTGATCGGAACCCGTCGCCCGACAGTTCCTTCGTCTCAATCCTGAGTAATCGGGATGTCCGGAACCCAATCGTACCCGTCCGGATCCAAGATGTGTGCTTCGCGCAGGCCGTATGCCTTGTCGGCGGCCGGTGACAGTACCCGAAACCCCGATCTCTCAGCCGCCGCCTGCGCCGCGTCCGGATCACATCCATGCAGCCTGAGCTCCACCCCTGTCCCTCGACCTTCGTCTCCGGTAAGCAGAGAGTGCAAAGGGTGCTCCAGGTAAGTGTGATCGGCATGCAGCATCCACTCCGCCCCGTACCCGCGCAACACGGCGAAGTCGGGGTCGCTGTAGATCACACTCGAACCCAGGACCTCCTGCTGGAATACAACAGACGCCTCAACCTGGCGCACGATCAGATTGACGGTGAACCCCGTGAGGCTGCCCGCGTAGTCATTGGCCGGCATCCAAGGCGAACCCGTTCGGAGTTTCATACCAACCCTCTTATCTGACATCGGATGTGATGGGTGCGGATCTGCTCATCGGCCGAGTTTACCATTCGGGCGTCGTCGCTCACCTCGCATTTGTCCGAGACGAATTTGTCGGCGTCACGAGCCATCTCTGCTCAATGCGCTCAGGTAGAAGTGCCAGAGGACGCGCGCCGCTACCGCCCTCCACGGTCGCCAGGGCTCGCCGATCTCGGTCATCGCCTCGGCGTCCGGGCGGATGTCCAGCCCCTTCAATTCCTGAACCGCGACGGCCAGGGCGAGGTCGCCCGTGGGCCAGACGTCGGGCCGACCCAGCGCCATCAGCAGATAGATGTCCGCCGTCCAGCCCCCGACTCCATTCAACTTGGTGAGCTCGGCCCTTGCCGTCTCGTCGTTCAGCTCTGCCAGCTTTTCAAGGTCGATCTCCCCCTCCAGGATCGCCCAGCAGAGTTGCCGGGCATAGCCGGCCTTCTGCCGGCTGAAACCGATGGCTTTCAGGCTGGCGTCATCCTGATCGAGGAAACCGGACGGCGTGAGCGGCGAAACCACATCACAGAGCCGATCGAAGGCCGCCCTGGCCGAAGCCAGGGACACCTGCTGCTCGAGGATGATGTGGATCAGCGTGGCGAGCCCGCGTTCCCTCTGCCACATCGGAGGATCGCCGAAATTGTCGAGCACATACGCCAGGTCTCGGTCCTGGTCGTGAAGCTGCTTCAGGGCAAATGTGAACTTGCCCGAGGTGAGCCGCGCTTGTGGCATCCGCTCCTTCCGCTAAGACTCCAACCTCGCCGAGGCCATCGATGGGGTCAAGGGGTCTGGTCGCCCTGCGGGCGAGGGATCGGCCGACCGTTCGGGTCAGAGGTCACTCCACGGCTCATGAGAGTGAACACCGACTCGCCTACCCCTCTCCGAGGAGTTCTGCGAGTCTAGGGTGGTCCGAGTACACTCCGCGCCGGTCGGGAGGCAGCAGAGCCGCGATCCGGCACATGATCTCGTCGTCGTAGGCGTCGAGCGCGCGATCCCGGTCGGCGCCGGCCAGTGGCGCAAGACGGAACGGCTCCCCGAACCGCACGTGGATATCGATCCGCCGGAGCCGGCGGAGGCGGGCCTTCACCTCCGCATCCTCGGTTCCAGTGACCGCCGAGGGCAGGATCGGGGCCCCACTCTTCATAGCCAGGTATCCCGCCCCGGATTGGGCCCGGATCAGCGAGCCCGTCGGGCTCCTTGTTCCTTCGGGGGCGATGACCATCATTCCCCCCCGCTTCAGCCGCCGCAGGCAGGCGCGAACTGCGCTGAAGTCGGCGTTGAAACGATCGACCCAGATCCCATCAATCGCCCATGTCAGCCAGCGAAAAATCGCCGTCTCGCGGTACTTCTCGGCCACGAGCATGATGATATCGTCCCGGTCGATCAGAACGTAGGCCAACCCCGGATCGATGCGCCCAACGTGGTTGGTCACCGCAACCAGACCGCCTGATCGAGGGACGTTCTCCATGCCTTGGACTTCGATCCTGGCGATAAGCCGGAAGAACAAACGGATGAGGGCTCGAGTGATCTTGAAGGTCATCGGAATCTAGGTTCAGGATCGGGACAAGAACGAAGCCCGAAGTTCCCGGCTTTGGCCCCGGGATCCCTGGGTCTCTGTCGGACAACTCCGAATTCTACTGTATCGGCGCGGGATAGCCGCGTTAGAATCTCGCCATCCTTATGGGGTATTCGCGCTGTCGCTCGGCCGTCGAACACCTGCCCCTCAGCCACCCTGAACCGGGAGATCTCCATGAGAGTCGGCATCATCATAGTTGGGCTCACGCTTGCCAGCAGTCCCCTCATCCGCCTGCAAGTCCTGCCCAGACCCCCGGTTCAGACCCCGGCTCCACAGATCCAGGTGCTGGATAGGGACCGAGCCGCCGTAACTGGGTTGACCGACGGTGACATGATCCGCCTCCGCCTCGAGCTGTCTGAGCCGTCTGACACGCAGGCCGAGGTGATGTTCCAGTTGGAGGGGTCCACCTCGTCGTTACCAGGCTGCAACATCGACCAGGGTGGGAGGGATTGCGAGACCCAGCCATTCTATGCACTCGGATGGTATTGGACCGAGACCGGCCTGCCCTCTCCCCGCCGCACGCTCCAGGCCCGGGTGGCTGGTTTGCCAGAGATCGGGACCGTGTCGGTGCAGATGGCGCCGCGGCCGGTGGTCATGGTCCACGGTTTCTCTTCCTCCTGGGAGGCCTGGGTGAACTACCTCGGCCCGTCGGGCTACCTGGAGGCGGACGGACTGCCGGGATTTGCCGTTGGTGATGGTCAGGTGGCTGGCGTGTTGAATACGGGCAGTCTGACTGACCCCAGTCAGGAGACAAACACGATCGCCGAGAACGGCGCCATCTTGGGTAAGTATATGGAAGGCGTGAAGCAGAAGACCGGCGCTCAGCAAGTGGACCTGGTTGCCCACAGCATGGGCGGGCTCATCGCCCGATATTACATCGACAAGTTGATGCAGGCGCGGGATGTGGCCCAATTGATCATGCTGGGTTCGCCAATGGCCGGTACCGATTGCGCTGACCTGCCTGCCTCGCTGGGATTGTATCTCCCGGCGACCCTTGAGATCCGGCCGAGTTACGTTGACAACGTCTTCAATGTCGACATCACCCACAGGCATGGAGTTCCCTTCCGAGCTCTGGCAGGTGTCCCTATCCTGGAGGGGTTCAAGGCTCCGTGTACCGGAGTGCCATCCGATCTTGCTGTGTCGTTGGAGAGCGTGACGGCGATCCCCCTGCTCTATCGTCAGATGCCGGTCCTGCACATGAACCTCAACCTCTCCAAGGACGTGTACTCGGAATTCGTTCAACCGTTACTTCGGACGCCGGCCGGTGGATTCCCAGATGATCCCGATCCGATTCCGGACGAAGCCAATAACGAGCCGTTGCAGTTCTCTCGGCTCTTTACCGGACATGTCGGACCCGGGGGAACGCAAGAAGTGACAGTTCCTATCGACACCGGGATCGCGCTGGCGAGCTTCGCCCTATACGACACAACGCGTTCACTGGCTGTCACGGTCCGCGGTGCGAGCGGGAATGTCATCGAGTTGACCGCGGAGGCAAACGGGCTGGTTGTCGTTCAAGACCCGGATACCCTGTTCTACCTCGGTTACGGCTTCCAAGATCCCAGGCCGGGGTCTTGGCGCGTCACCCTGGAAGCGACCAGCCGCACTCCGGGAACAGGCGCGGACTTCGCTCTAACGGCTCATTTCGTCGGTGGAGCGACAGCAAACGGGCAATTGGGCACTTTCCTCCCCCGGATCGGGGAGCAGGTGATCATCACCGCGGACCTCGGCCCCCCTGCCGCCGGGGTCGCGCTCTCCGGCGCTCAAGCGGTGATCCGCCGACCCGGGGGAGAGGTCGAGACTGTCCCGCTTTTGGTGACGGGTTCGCACGCCACCGGCGCCTGGACGCCATCGGTTCCGGGCTTGCATGGTGTCGACGTGACCCTCACTGCAACGGGGTCCGACGGAATAGCGATCGAGCGGACCGTCTTCTTGGCGTTCGAGGCGCAGCCGATCGGAGGACTACCAGCTTGGTCTGCAATGTGGCCTTGTGCGATCGTGGGGTCAATCCTGTGCGTCGCGGCCGTGGTATGGCTCCGCGTACGCCGGCGCCGCAGGAGATCGAGCGCTCAGGCCTGACCAGGGGTTTGATTGGAGGGTTTCGCCCCCAGGCGCGCCAGCCCCAGGCCGATCCGGCCGTAGAGCAATCCCAGGCTTGCGGCAATCGCCGCGCCGAGGGCGATGTCGTACCAGGCGATGCGATAGCCGCTGAGCATGGGAATTCGATGGAACCAGACGGCTGAGGCGACGACCAGGGAAACGCTGTACACGGGCGCAGCGATGAGGGGGTGACGGCGGGCCCACGCCCAGAGCTGCAAGAGCGAAACCAATCCAAGCGGTACGGCCGAGAGCATCATCGTCCAGGCCTGCTCGAAGCCGATCAGGCCGTTGAACCCGATCCGGCTTGCGAACTGGCGAGCCAACGCGATGGTTGAGTCTGGGTTCAAGCGGACGAACTCCTCCACGACCGAAATGGGTTTCAGGGCGGCGAACCCGACGGCAGCCAGGCCCACGCCGACATACTGCAATCCGAGGGCGCTGACGAAGATGAGCGCCGCCAGCCAGAACCGCCGCCCCAGCCCAAGAATCAGCAGGAGGGACATCGGGAAGAGCGATCCCACCATCAAGGGAAACAATAGGGCGACGAGGCCTGTCTGAGTGGTATAGCTGACAATAAACGCTTGGGCCATCTGGAAATTGACGGCTTCGAAGGTATACGCGCCAACCAACACGAAAGCCCAGAAGAACGGGCTGTCCCATCTGAGCTTCAACCCCATCCGCCGGGCCGAGACCGATAGGCCGATTAGCAGGCTGTAGTCCACGATCATAGTGGAGAACATGATGGCCAGATGCGGTGGACTCCATAGGGTGACGTCGATGCCGAACATCCTGTGCCACAATTCATCGAACCCGCCGGATAGCAGCGCGGCGGCGTAACCGACGAAGACGCCAAAGAACCCGAGGGGAGCATAGATCGGCCCTAGACGGATGGTGTCTGCGAGATGCTCGCCGGAGCGTGTCAGATGAGTCTCGTATGCGATCATCCAAGTCACCAGGCACACCCCCGAGACAAAGGCGACGATCACAAGCAGATGAGGGGGAATCCAGAGGCTGTCGCGACCGATGGCTAAATGCCACTGGATGTCCCAAATGCCCCCGAACAGGTTGAGGAGCTTGAGCACCGCGATTCCAGTCAGGACCCTGAAGCGAAGCCACTCATGGGTCTCGGCCCGATATCCCAACGCAACAGGCGGGCCCTGTCTCAGGCCGGGTCGTTCAAGAGGCTTCGCGAGCATCGAATCCCCTCCATTCCAATCCTGACGAGCGTGGCCAATACAGGCGACCCCATGGCCACGCCTCTCTGCGAACTGTAGACTGTGTAGGTCATTGGCGGATCGGCGTAGAAGCGGCAAGCGTACGCGATCCCGCCTCGGTTGTCAATCTGTATGAGCTGAAATCCCCCCGGCTCGCAAGGAAAGGCTTACGCACAGACTCTGGTGCGATCGCGACGCCTCAGCAGGCAGTGGGCAAGAGCTTAGAACTCCATCACGGAGTCGAGACCGCGATGCAGACCGGTGAGACGTCCGACCTTGCGAATCGCCATCACCGCCCCGGCGACGTAAGGCTCGGCGCTGGCTCCCGAGTCGAAACGCAGCGTCAGGCGTTGATCGGGCAAGCCGAATATGGCTTCGAGAGAAATCACGTAACCCGGCAGCCGCACGGAGTGAACCTGGGAACCGCCCAGCCGGGCACCGCGGCTTTCACGCGGGCCACGCACCTCATCCAGGGGGACGTCCAGGGTCGATTCTCGGATCGTCGCCAGGCGGTTCGCCAGCTCCAGCGCCGTCCCGCTCGGCGAATCGACCTTGTCGGCATGAGCATAGTCGATGATCTCCCAGTGGGGAATGTGTTTGGCCGCCATGGCAGCAAACTTCTGCAGAAGGACCGCGCCCAGCGCGAAGTTACCACAGGCCAACACGCCCTTCCCCATCTCCTGGGCGACGGCATCGATCTCACGATAGTCCGCATCGCTCAGACCGGACGTGCCGACCACCACATGGACGCCCCTCCGAAGAGCCATAAGAATGTGCCCCTTGGCGACATCGGGATGAGTGTATTCAACCAGCACATCGGGACCCAGCTCGAGCGCCTGTCCGACCGAGGCGGAAATCTCGAGGGTCAGCTCCGGCCTGCCGATGACCGACCCTAGAGCCGCTCCGGCGTGTGTTCGGGAGACGGCCGCCACGAGATCGAGGTCAGCGACATCGACCAGCGCCCTGGCCAGCGCTGATCCCGCCCATCCGGTCGCGCCGGCGATACAGACTGCGATGTTTGTGTTCATAGGCCCTCACGCGGATCCAAAGATGCCGGCCATTGCTTCCAATAAAGCGACATGTTACCTCCACCGCCGGTCGAGGCACAAATGGCCGCGGTGGACATCTATGTGCGAGAGGGATCAAAGGACCAAGGGCGACCCCCCACCCAGCCCTCCCCCTTGCAGGGGGAGGGTTGGGTGGGGGTGGATCTCCCCGGAGGCACTCCACCTGCCAGGCAGATCTCTCCCGTGCGTACTTGTGAGTTTTCTGGTGTCTTCTACGGCTCCTCGACGATGCCTTTTAGGGTGATACTCATGCCGTAGATGTGCTCCTTGAGGTTGAACGTGACCTGTTCACCGTCGAAGGTCAAACGGAAAGTGAAATGCTCCAGGCTGGGGAGCGTGTTGTAGTCGATCACGAAGGTCGTGTCGTCTTCCCAATGCCCGCGCCCCAGGCCTGGCACAGCGCCGTCGGGGGCGGTCCGGTAGATCCCGTCCAGTCCTACCCGGACAACACGCGGGGCGTCTTCACCGCTGCCGCTGAATTCCATGGTGGCTTCCGCCTCGCCGGCGAAGTCAAGCCGGAACCAGTCGAGCAACGCGGGGTTGGCCTCGAATACATACCTCCTTCCTGAGATCGCCTCCGCGATCTCAGGAAGCGCTGCTACGGGCGAGGCGGCCGGCGGAAGGGCGACTTCCTGAACCGCGGCCTGCAGGGCCGCCACCCCGTCGGGGTTGGCGTCAAGTGGCTTCTCGAAGTCACCGATGGCCGCGATCAGGTAGGGGTCGATCTGATCCATCTCGAAACCCCCACCGGTGGTGACTAGGATCAGGTCGAGATCAGGCAGCACTTTGATCAACTGCGTGCCGATCCCCGCGGCCTGGACGAAAGCCAGGTCCTCCACCTCCGGATCCGAAACCCACCAGCCGTACCCATAGTCCTCCGGACGGCCCGCAGCCTCCGTCATGCGTCTCTCGGAGGCGGCTCGGACCCATTCCTCGGAGATGACCTGCCGGCCTTCCCAGCGGCCTTGGTGCAGCCACAGGAAGCCCAGCTTAGCCGCATCACGCGGGTGCAGGAAGAGGTCGCCCCATCCTCGGTTGAACCCCTGCGGGTCGGCCGTCCACTCGACTTCGCGGATCCCCAGCGGTTCGAACAGGTTGGCCTGCGCGTACTCGAGCGCCGTCATCCCGGTGGCCTGCTGCAAGATGGCCGAGAGCAGATGGATGGCCGAGTTGCAGTAAACCATCTTCGTGCCTGGCTCCCACGCAACGGGGAGATCGAGGGCAAATTGGACCCAGTCGCCGGTGGCCATCATCTCCTGCTGAGTTTGCTCGTTCTCCTCGGTGCATTGCAGGCCGGAGCTCATGCTTGCCAGATGAGCCACCGTGATGCGCTGCTTGCGCTCGTCGAGGTTGGCGATGGTGCGATCGGGGAAGAACGAGACCATCGGATCGTCGAGGGCAAGCTTGCCCTGATCGACGGCGATGCCGATCAGGCTGGTCATCACCGACTTTGTGACCGAGGCCAGGTCATGGACCGTCGATCCGTCGTAGGGATAGAAGTACGCGTCCACTATGAGCGAGCCATGACGGATGATCGTCAGACTGTGGATCGGTATGCCCTGCTGGCGGATCGCCAGCAACCCTTCCGCCATCTTGTCGGAATGAAAGCCGGCCGTCTCGGGGGCGGCCGCATGCCAGCCTTCCGTCGGCCAGTAGGACGGCTCCGCCACAGCGGCACGCCCGCTGAACCACTGGCAGCCGGCGAGGGCGAGGCCGAGAAGTACGGGAATACCCGCGACGATCTTTCGCATGGGCGGTCGGGAATTGTGAGGCTTGTCGGTTTGGGCGTTCATTCTGATCCTTCCTTTCGCATTCTCTGCTTATGACTTCTGCTTCCCGTGACCTGTGCACGGTTATGACACAGGTTGAGCCGCCAGATCCGCTACCGGCAAGGCCGGTTTGCGCGGCTTGAGCCCAAAGATCCGTCGAACCGGGTTGAACCGGCGGACGCCGAATTCATACAGCCCCAATGTGATGCCGAAGGCCTGAGAGGCGATCATCAGGTACTTGGCCAGGATGGGCAGCGGCAGGGGGATGATGAAGTAGCCGAGGATCAGGATCACCGGCTGGTGCAGGATGTAGAACGGAAGCACCGCTTCGTTGGCATAGGAGAGCAGGCGGTGGTCGGCGGTGAGATAGCGCATCCCGTAGCCCAGGATCGCCAGGAGCGAGCTCCAGCTGAGCAGGCTGGCCAGGGCCATCACGAGCGCGTAGAGCAGGAAGTTGGAATCCAGCCCAGGGAGGTTGCTAAACGTCGGCATACCCAGGGTCAGGGTGAAAGCCAGCGCCAGGGCGATCCTGCGCTGGCCGATGATCGCCTGCTGGACGCGGCCGTCAGAGAAGACCAGGAAACCGTAGACCAGGCAAGGCGGGTACGCGATCAGGCGGATCAGGTCCTCGGGGAGCTCAGGCCTGAGGATGCCAAACGGATCGACCAGGATGAGCAGCAGCGCAAGCGGCAGCACCCATAGAAAGATCGCGCCGGGTGAGGCGGACAGGCGGCCGAGAGACTCCGTGAACCGTCGGCCGGATTGGCTCTTGAGGGTTGCGAAGAGCGGTAGCAGGACGAGCGTGAACAGGAAGAGGTCCTCGAGGTACCACAGGTGGACGCCCGACCAGGCGAAGTTCCCGTTCCACATGCGCCAGTCTTGGAAATAGTGCGGCAGGAATTCCAGGAAGTTGCCTTGGAACTCACCGTGTGTCAATCGCGTCAGATAGATCTGCGGCGGAGCCAGGACCAGGACCCCGAACGCCAGCGGCACCAGAAGACGCCACACTCGATCCCGCAGAAACCGGGGCGCCCCGCCGGGGCGCAGGGCAAAGTAGATGCTCGCCCCGGAGATCAGAAAGATCAGCGCCATCCCCCACAGGTCGAAGATTCCCTTTAGGGCATCCACCAGAGGGCTTGTCGTGCTGTTCTTGATATGCCACCACTCTTGGTCAAAGAACCGGCCGTTGTGGTAGAAGAAGACCAGGGCGAACGCCAGCACGCGCAGCCTGTCAACATCGTGCCTGCGCTGAACGGGGTTTGCGAGCATTTCCTTGCGATTCATGAGTGGCCTCCTGGGGCAGACCGCGTACCAGCGTCTTGGCCCCCGATCGCTTCTAGCAGGCTCTCCAGGGACGACCCCTTTACGACGAAGGCATCGACACCGGCCTCGGCGGCTCGCCTCCGATCCAGGGGCTCGTCGTGGATCGTCAGGGCCACGACGCGGCAGGTTGGGCAAGAGGCCTTGATCTGCCGGGCGGCTTCGCAACCATCCATGATCGGCATTTCAAGGTCCATCAGTACGATGTCGGGGTGGAGCCGTAGGGCCATCTCGACCGCCTCGTGCCCGTTGCCGGCTTCGCCGACAACCTCGACCTCTCCGGAGAGAGTCAACACGGTCCGCAATTCCTGCCGGACGTGGGCCGTATCGTCGACGAGGAGCACCCGGATGGCCGTCATCGATCCACCCGATCCCGGATGTACCAGCGCCAGGGGCTTCCGACCTCTACCCGGGCTATCTCGGGCGCTTTGCGCCGGCTGCTGCGGTCACGGAAGCACTTCATGTGAGAGGCGAACGGCAGCCCCATGGCCTTCAATCCGGCACGCGCCGAGCCGCGGTCGTCGATCTCCATAGGTTGTTTCCCTGGATGCTCGAGGCGTGAAACCAGGGGGACTTCGCGGCTGATCAATGCATGTGAGCTCATCCGTTCCTCCGTCGTCGGGCTTGCACGAGATCCGATCGCGCCTCCTGTATAGGCTCTTTCTTGATCGTGCGCATCGGGACAGAGACGGAAGTGCCCCTCCGAGCGAAGGCGGATTCCCATGCTCCGACTCAGGCAGGAGGTCTCCGTCGCAGGCCCTAAGCCTGGCGAAGGAGAGGCGCCGGACGAGACGGCGGTTTGATTCGAATGAGAGGCGTAGACCGGAAGGGGACTACGGTCGCAACTGGGAGATGAGCGAGCGCAGCTTGTTGAGGGCAGTCGCCGTCAGTTCCTGAAGGACCTCGAGCTCTCGGCGAACTTGCGGTGGATCTCGATCGAGAAGGATCTGGGCGGAGCGGGAAGTCAGGACAACACTGAAGAGGAGCTGGCTGACGGTGTCGTGCAGGTTGCGGGCGAGCCTGTTTCGCTCCCTCAGGCCGGCCAATTCCTCGACCTGATCGGCATGGGACTGGAGTTGGCGGTTGGTCTCCCGCAATTCAGCGAGCATGATCTGACTGCGCCGGCGGGCGGCTTCGATCTCCTGGTTGGCGATCATGAATGCCGGAAGGGCAATGACCCCCGCCAGTGGGCCCATGGCAAAGGCCATGCCTTCGAGAACCCCGTGGGTGATGACCAGGGCTCCGCCCGTGAGGAACACCAGGATCCCGACCCAGAGCCATCGGATGCCGCCGGAGAAGAGAAGCGGAGCCTGGAAGGCAAGCGGGATGAAGAAAGCCGTCACCGAATCGATTTCCGGATCGAGGCCAAACATCGCCAGGACGAGGAGGGATTGAGTCCCCAGGTAGAGGTGAGAGAGCCATCGCGCCGGCCGGGCATACCAGAGCGTGAAGGCGAACAAGATCATGTATGCCGCCGTCGGTCCGGCGTACCATGCAAGCCTGGTCTGCGTGTCCTGGTCGGTCAGGGTACGGATAATCTCGGCGGCGACGAGGAGAGTTATGGCCAGTCGCGCGATCCACCCGGATTGGACGGGCTCGGTCGGGTGAGCGGGTGAAACAAGGCCAGGGTCGCGCACCCGGCCCTAGCCTTCGTTCACCAGGCCATGCCGGATGGCGTGGATGGCCAACTGCGTTCGGTCTTCCAGGTTGAGCTTGCTCAAGAGATTGCTCACGTGGGTCTTCACGGTCTTGTCACTGATTACCAACTTCTGGGCGATCTCCAGGTTGGTGAGCCCATGAGCGACGAGTCGGAGGACATCGAGCTCGCGGCCGGTCAAGTCTCCGGCTGCCGCCTCAACCCGCGTGCGAGATGCCTGGGCGACCTGCTCCATGAGTTTGCGAGCGATGTCGGGATGGAGCCGGGGCTCGCCGCGCTGGGCGGCCCGGATCGCATCGACAAGATCATCCGGGGAGACGTCCTTCAATAGATAGGAGGCGGCCCCCGCCTGGATGGCGGGGAAGACTTTGTCGTCCTCGGTGAAGCTCGTGAGGGCAATCACCTGCGAGTGGCCGCCGAGCGCCTTGATCCGGCGGGTCGCCTCGACCCCATCCAGGGTCGGCATCACCAGATCCATCAAGACGATGTCCGGTTCCAGGCTCCGAACCAGGTCCACCGCCGCCAGCCCGTCCGAGGCTTCGCCAACGACTTCGATGTCGGGCTGCAACTCGAGAAACGTGCGCAGCCCCTGGCGGACGACCTGGTGATCATCGACGATCAGGATACGGATCTTCGTTCGTTCCCCGCTCATGGGAGCCTCTCTTCCTTCACTCTTTTCACAACCCGCAAGCGCGTCCCCGAGCCGGGTGCAGAGTCCAGCTCCAGATCCCATCCGATTTCACTCGCCCGCTCGCGCATCCCCGCCAGGCCGACACCAGCGTACGGCGTATCTGAGGCGGCCTCGAATCCACGTCCATCGTCGATGACCTCCATCGCCGGCGGCTCGGTCAGATGGAGCCGGATAACGGCGTGAGACGCCCGTGCATGCTTGACAATGTTGTTCAGCCCTTCGCGGGCGATGGCAAAGAGGTCGTTCTCTTCTCGCGAGAGCAGGGATGAGTCGCCGTCAACCTGAATGGAGACGGTGAGACCGTCCGGGAGGAGTCGATCAGCGACGTGCTGACGAAGCGCTTCCGCCAGTCCGGCAGCCGGGATAGATTCCGGCCGCAGCTCGGAGATCAACTGCTGCATCTGCGAGAGAGCGCTCTGCGCCAGGTGCGTCAGATGCTCGAGCTGGGTGTCAACCCGGTCCGGCTCCCGATCAAGCATGAGCAACGCCGACTGCGTGGCCAGCTTCATACTGAATACCGTCTGGGTCACCGAATCGTGCAACTCGCGCGCCAGGCGATGGCGCTCACGCGCCGAGGCGAGCTGCTCGAGGTGGGAGGAGGTCTCCCCGAGTCTGCGGTTCGCTTCTTCGAGCTGCAGGGCGAGTTCCCGATCTTGAGCACGGGCGTGCCTCGCCCGATGGGTGGCCTGCGCGTAGAACCCGAGGATGACATTGGCTGCTGTGTAGATCAACGTGAACCCGGTCCCCTCGGCCGGTCCGTACTCGTTCACCAGGGGCACCATCGTTAAGACCGCAAACGTCCCGAGCCAGGCGGCGGCCAAGCTGAGGCGGAGGCGCGGCAGCGCTTGGATGCTCAAGAGGCAGAAGAGGATGGCGAAGAAATCGAAGATCGGAAGATCCGGGCGGGTCAGAAGGAAGAAAATCAGCCCGGATTGCAGAGCCAGGTACACATGGAAGGATGGCGCCCATTGCCGGGCGATGGCCCCCTGCACCGCGAAAAGCACGACCCAGGCCGCAAGAACTCCCAGGATGGGAAGAAGTGCCGGGGTTCCGCCGTAGGTCAAGGCGGAGCGCAGCACAACCGATGCGAAGAGCAGCCCGGCCGGGAGATGGGAGAGCCAGGGGTCTGTCCAGTTGCTTAGGAGTCTCATTGCATCACGCGGGGCATGTCGAGGGAGAGGGTAGGGTGGGGGTGGAACTCTGCCATGAAAGTCATGCATCAGGCTCACGCGAGCGTCGATTCAGATGTACAACCCGTCTGCGTCGACTTCTTCTCGCAGAATCCGCAACTCCTCGGCGCACGGCGCCGGGTTCGCTTCGACCTGCTCCGGGATCAACAGCTCGAAACCGGTGCTCTCGATGACCTGATCAACGCTGACACCCGGTTGGGTCGCCAGGAGCTGCATGCGCTTGCTCTCCGGGTGATAACCCAGGAGAGCCAGCGTTGTGACCACACGATAGGGGCCGGTCCCTCGGGGCAAGCCAGCTGCCTCGCGTGCGCCCGGCCCGGTCAGGTAGCCCGGCGTGGTGATGAAGTCGACCTGCTCAACGAACCGCCGCCGATCATGGGGCATGATGGCGATCGTGCGCCAGCAGTTCGAGCCGACGTCGTTGCCGCCGCCCGATCCGGGGAGCCTGACCTTGGGGTGATCGTGATCCCCGATGACCGTCGTGTTCAGGTCGCCATAGGGGTCGATCTGCGCCCCTCCCAGAAACCCGTATTCGACGAAACCACGCTGGGCGGTCTCGACGATGTCGCGGATGCCGGAAGCGGCGATGGCCCGGTTGAAGGTGCATCCGCCACCCACCGCCAGCGGCAGGCTCTCGAGGATCGCCCCGGTCCCGCCGAACTCGAAGATGGTCACCAGGTTTGGCGCGTGCATCTTCTGCGCCAGCGAAGCGGCCAGCATGGGGATGCCGGTGCCGATGAAGGCGGTCGTGCCATCCTCCATCAAGCGCGAGGTGGTGCAGATCAAGAGCTCGCTGGCGTTGTACGGCTCAGGCTGATCGCTCATGCCTCCCTCCCCGGCGCACCACTCTTGAGAGCTTCGAGACGCGCCTCACCGAAGAGATCCAAATAGGCCTGATGATCGGTGACACCGTGGATGTACTTGTCCAGGAATTCGGCCGCTGTCTCCGGCGTCTGGGACGCCTGCACCCAACCGCGGATCTGCTCTTCGTCCCTGGCGTAGCGGTAACACATCTCGCCTGGGTGTGAACCGAAGGGGGCCTCGATCACGGCGTCAACCAAGTAGTAAGGGATGATCGTCCGATCCGGCCGACGGCGGATGACTTCGGTTTCGACGATCTCTTCGGTGCTGATGATCAACCGCTTCGAGGCCCGCGCCATCTCGGCGGCAAATCCACTGATCCCGTCGATCTGGGCATTTCCACACGCGTCGGCCCGATGCACGTGGATCAATCCGACGTCCAGGATGAGCGCGGGAAGCAGCGCGATGGGAATCCCGGTGAAGGGATCTTCAATGACTTTGGCGGCGCTGAATTTCAAGGTATCTGTGCCCAGCATCGATCTGACCGGAATAGAAGGCACGCCCATGGCGGCAGCCTTGAAGCGCCAGGCGATGCCGGCGTTGCTCGACTCGACGACACTCTCCACTCTCCCGCTTTCGACTTCGCGCCGCAGGCAGTTCGAGAGACCGTGGACCTCGAGCCCGATGTAGGTCAGGTCGATCGCCTTGATCAGGCTCGCCGCCAGGAGCATATCCAAATCCAGAACCCCCTGCCCGGCGACGCGTAGGTCGCTGACCCCCTGGCGGACGATCTCGTGGATCAGGCTCATGGGGCAGCGCACAGTGCCGTATAGCTCGGTGCCGATATAGTTGCCAGGTTTGATGAAGCGTCGGACCGCCTCGGCCTCGGTCATGCGCTTATCAGCCATTTCCTTGCTCTTGGCGCGGTTCCACTCGCGAAACCCCTCGACATCCGGGAGTTGGAGCAGCTGGCCCATCCCGCTCTCGAGGATGCGGACGGATTCCGAACGGATAGCCTCCTCACCGGTCAGCATTCGGTCCATCGCCTCTGCCCTTTCTGCTACCCCGAGACAGCGGGTCGTTCGAAAGTCGCGATACACACCCAGATAGATCGGATTGATCCAATTCCCGATTAATCGAAGTTACCCCCCTCGGGGGCATAGGTCGGGCGTCTGAGTTTATTGTATGGAGTGGCTGGGGCAAGATCAACTGACGTTCGGCGCGAGGCGGAGGGAGGAGTGGCATACACAACCGTGGCGAGCCATTCCGCACAACCTCCTTTTCCTGGGCGCGTCGAGCTTTTGGTGCCGTCTGCCTCTTCCCTCGACCGGGGAGTTGTCTCTTGGGCGGAACACAACCACCTCTCCGGAACACGATCGGGTGACCCCGATTAAGGATTCCTTAAGCTTTGCCAGGGAGACTTGCAGGCAAGGCGATATGAACGCGAGATCCTACCTCACCGCGATGCTCATCCTGACCACGGCCTCTCTCCCGGCCTGCGCCCCCCTTACAAACCCGGCGATGAGACCGGAGTTGTCGTCGACACAAGCACCGAATGCCGGAGTTCTCCCTTCCCCGGTCCCGGATCCAGTGAGAACGAAGCGGATGGTCGAGCTGGGAGGCACTGATCGGCGGGCCGCTGAGGCCGCGTTGAACGCGGTGCTCAAGACCCGGGACGATCACTTCGTCCCCGTCCTGATCGAGATGCTGCGTGCCGCCCAGATAGGAATCCCCGTGGAGATCGACTACTCGACGATGGTCATGGCCATTGAGGACATCAGTGGCCAGTCGCTCGGGGACAACTGGCCGGCGTGGGTCGAGTGGTATGGAACGACGGATATCGAACCCCCGCCCGGCTTCACCGGGTGGAAGGGTCGGTTGCTGAGCTTCATCGACCCTCGTTTCGCAGATTTCCTGAATGACGAATCTTCTTCTCGGATCCGCGTCGAGGAAATAGTCTGGGGTGGCGTTCGCGTGGACGCTATCCCCGCGCTCGACAACCCCAAGATGATCATTGCCTCGGATGCAGACTATCTCCTTGCCGAAGAACCGGTCTTCGGCGTCGCCCTCAACGGACATGCACGGGCCTACCCCCTGCGCATCCTGGATTGGCACGAAATGGCGAATGATGTCGTGGGAGGCGTCCCGGTGTCCCTCGCCTATTGCACATTATGCGGGGCGGCCATCGCCTATGACACCCGAGCCTCGGATGGGTCGGCCTACACCTTTGGCTCTTCCGGGTTCCTGTTCCGGAGCAACAAGCTGATGTACGACCGGCAGACACGCACGTTGTGGAACCAGCTTACGGGCGAGCCGGTGGTGGGCCGGCTGGCCGCGTCCGGCATCCGACTGGCCCTCTTGCCGGTCGTCCTCACGTCCTGGAAGGACTGGCGAGACCAGCATCCCGATACGCTTGTCCTGTCGCCTGAGACCGGTTACGAGAGGTACTACCTACCCGGTGCGGCCTACGGCGACTATTTCGCCAGTGGCGACACCATGTTCCCCGTCTGGCAACGCAGCAAGCAGCTTGGCGATAAGGATCGGATCTACGCGCTGCGAGTGGACGGTACGCCCAAAGCCTATCCCTTGGCCTTGCTTGTGGAAGAGGGTGTGGTCAACGATACGGTCGGCGGGACAAACGTGGTATTGGTCGCCGCCCGCGGCCGGGTGACGGTGAACGGGAGTAGCATACGGGCCGGGAGCGTAACTTACGATGCCGGTGGTGAAGTAAGGGCCTTCCTGAGCGGCGCCGAGATGTTCTCCGCTGGCGCTTCAGCCGACGAGCTTCTCGACGCACGGGGCGGGATCTGGAGGGTGACGGAAGAGGGCCTGCTCTCGCCGGAGGGGGAGGTAGTTGCGCCGAGGTTAAGCGGTCATTTGGCCTATTGGTTCGGCTGGTTCGCCTTCTTTCCACACACGCTCGTCTACGGCGTTCCGGCCGAACCGTGATCTTATTCAAAGACAGGATTCGGGTGTGAGCCGAAGGAACCGAATCATCAGCGTGGCGATTGTTGCGCTCGCCGTCGCTCTGCCGGTAGGCTGCTAGCTTCTCCCACCGCTCTTCATCAATCGGATGGTGCACGAGGAGTTGCAGTTCATTCCCGCCGAAGCCACAGCCGGCATGCAGGATGCGATGGCCGAGACGGAGAAGAAGTTGGAGGAGCCAATCACGGAGGGGGAACGGGTCGGCATGAGAATCCTGGCATGAGTCAATCAACGCATCGATTCGAAGCCCAAGCCGGAGGCAGTCTAGGCCACGAGTCGGACTGATATCGTATCAATCGGGTCGAGGCTGTAGCGTATCTCCGTACTCTCGTCGACCCAAATCGGAGGCACGATCGAGCCGGCGATGATCACTTCCCCCGATTGCAGCCCGAGCCCGACGGCGGCCAAGAGGGCGGCGACCAGGCGGACGACGTCGACAAGATCGCCCGTCAGAGCTTGCAGCTCCTCGACCTTCGCCAACTCCACGCCGTCCTGGTAGACCCGACCGACCATTCCATCCAGCACACACCCGGCGCGTGAGGCGTCGGCCCGGCCAAGGATGACGTGTCGGTTGAAGATGTTCACGGCAAGGATGGCTCCCACGTCGGACGGCGGAGGATCCACGTCGGCCAGCTCGATTGCCGGGCCGAGGGCGGCTATGGCCGCGCGCACCGTCTCCCGATCCGACGTCCCGGCAAGAGCCTCGCCCATGTAAAGTGCGATTTCCGGCTCTACCGCCGGCTTCACCCATCCCCCGATAGATACGCTCGAGTTCGTGGGCAGGAGCGTGCCGTCGGTCAGGAAACCGACGAGCGGGGTCTGGATCCCCAGGCGCTGCATCGCCGCCGGCGCCCCGAAACCCACCTTCCATCCGATCGGTTTCTCGCCCGCCTCGAGTCGAGCCCGGCGAAGCCCGAGTTGTCTCTCCATCCCGCGCTGGATTGGCGGGTCCATTCCCGGCGAGGCTGAGAGTGGCATGGTGTAATCCTAATGGTCGTGGTCTCCCTCGGCGGAGACCTCGTACCCGGCCGACTCAAGTGAACCGGCCCCGCTCCATCCCCAGACCAGCGTGACCTCTTCGTCGGAGGTGTTGTTGAAGCCATGCCAATGGCCGCGCTGGGTGAAGACGACATCCCCCTCCCCCGCAGGCTCGTCGCCCTCATCAGTGTAGATCAGACCTTCGCCTTTCAGGACGAGCAAGAACTCTTCCGCATGGAAGTGCCGATGCCGGTCGTGCCGGGCTCCCGGAGGAAGCACGGTCCAACCCAGGACCAGCTTGTCCGAGTTGGCCGTCTTCTGGTCGATCAGGAACTGAACCTGCATGTTGATCCAGCCATCCCGGGGCGACAGACCTTCAACGAACGGGACGTTCCGCAGGTTGGTGCGAAAAGGCCTCATCCGGTCATTCCTCCCAGGCGCCGGTAGACTTCGTGCGCGGCCACGAAATCACGGTGGTCGATCCCCAGGCCGCGACAGGCGTTCATCATCTCGTTGGCGGCCGCCGCCAGCGGAACGGGAGAACCCAGCCGGCGGCCCTGCTCGAGGACGAGCAGCATGTCCTTCTGCTGCAGGTTGACATCCGCCAGAGGTACTTCGGGCATGTTACCTTCAAGGATGAATGGACCGCGATACCCCAATACGGGCGAGGCGGCGACGCTGTTCAGCATGGCCTCGACGGCCACCTGACGCGCAACGCCACCCTTTTCGGCCAAGGCTACGCCCTCGCCGAAGGCGATCACTTCCACCATCAACACCAGGTTGATGGCGAGTTTCATCTGCACCGCCAATCCACTGCCGCCGATGTAGGTAGCTTTCTGGCCGATGTCGAGCAGCACCGAGCGCACTTGTTCGAAGGCCTGGCGGTCTCCCCCGACCATGATTGAGGCCTTTCCGGCTGCGAGGGTGATGGTGCTGCCCGAAATGGGTGCGTCGAGCATCGTCAGGCCAGCTCTGTCAAACTCCGCCGCGACCGCCCGGCTCGAATCGGGAGCGATGGTACTCATATCGAGGTAGATCCCGTCATTCGACAACCCCGCTATGACCCCCATCGGTCCCAGGGCGACCTCCCGCACCGCGTCGGCATCGGTGACGATTGAGAAAACCACGGCCGACCGTTCGGCAACCCGGCGCGGACTCTCCGCCCACTGCATTCCGGCCCCGATCAGCGGTTCGGCCCTCTCGCGCGTGCGATTCCAACCGGCGACGACATGACCTGCGGCGAGCAGTCGCGCGACGATCCCCGCCCCCATCGCTCCGAGCCCGATGACGCCGACATTCACTGGGCACCTCCCTCCACCAACACCTGCCCCTCGGCTGCGGCCCTCACCCCCTCCAGGATGTTTCGGTAGCTGCCACAGCGGCACAGGTTGCCGGCCAGGTGAGTCTTGATCGTCGCTTCATCAGGAGCGGGCTCTTCCTTTAATAACGCCAGGGTGGCCAGAATGAACCCTGGGGTGCAGAAGGCACATTGGAATGCGGCGTGGTCGAGGAAAGCCTGCTGGACCGGATGAAGCCGACCCTCACCCGCCAGGCCCTCAACCGTCAGGATCTGTCTCCCCTGCACCTGGCCGGCCAGGGTCAGACAGCTGCTGATGGCTCGATCGTCGATCAGAACAGTGCAGGCTCCGCACATTCCGATGCCGCAACCTTCGCGGACGCTTCGTAATCCGAGGTCGTCGCGCAGGACCTCGAGCAGCGGCCGAGTCGGATCGACGTCGAGCGCCTGTGGGTTACCATTGAGGCGGAACTCGATCATCCGCTCGGTCCTTCCTTGATCGCCCGCAGCACTCGCTCGGAGGTGATCGGCAGATCGCGGATGCGAACACCCACCGCATCGAAGACTGCGTTGGCGATGGCCGGAGCCACCGGGGGCAAGGTCATCTCGCCGATGCCGTGGAACTCGGCCGCCTCCGACTCCAGCAGCTCACTCCCCAACTCCTCCGGCGCGTCCAGGATGGATGGCAACATATAGTCCGACAGGTTGGGGTTCACCGGCTGTCCCTGGTCGAAGGCCATCTCTTCCAACAGAGCCGGCCCCATGCCGAAGATCACGTTGCCGTCGTTCTGCAACCGCGCCAGACTCGGGTTGACTACTCGGCCGGCAAATGAAGCCGAATGATATCGCAGTACTCGTACCTTGCCCGTCTCGATGTCGACTTCGACTTCGCAGGCGCCCGCACCCTGGTGCCAGTGGGGCGTCGCCACGCCCTGCCCTGTCTCGGGGTCGAGCCCGCCCTGGCTCGAATGCTTGCCGGCGACTTCGATCGACTTCAGATCGCTCCTCTCGAGGGTCTCGGCGTAGGACAGACGATCTTCGGCTGAGGCAGGGTCGTAGATCTCGCCTCCGGCGATCACGAGTGCCGTCGGCTCAACTTCGACAATCGGCGCCGCAGCCTCGCGCAGCCTATCCTTGAGTCGTTCCGCTGCATCCAGGATGGCTCCTCCCATCATGCTTGTCGAACGGCTGGCGCTGGTCGTGGCGTCGTAGGGTGTGACGGCCGTGTCCGGACCGACGATTCGCACCTTCTCCAACTCGACACCGACCGCCTCCGAGGCGATCTGGGCCAGCGCCGTGTGCGCTCCCTGGCCCATCTCAACCGTGCTCGTGTACAGAGTCAGAACCCCATCGGCGTCCAGGGCCAGGCGACACTCGGAGACGGATCGCGGGATGGTGCTTTTCATCATCACGGCCAGCCCGCGGCCCCGGCAGAGTCGACCGCTATCGCGCGTCTTCGGTCGGTCCCAACCCAATCCTGCGGCCGCTGCCCTCAAGCACTCGGAAAAGTGCACGTCGTGCATCGTCTCGCCGGTGCAAAAGCTTTCCCCGCTATGCAGCATGTTCCGCTCGCGGAATTCCAGAGGATCGATCCCGAGCCGAGCAGCGATGCTGTCCATGTGCGACTCGTAGGCCCAGGTGGTCTGCGAGCTCATCGCTCCGCGGTAAGCGGCCGACGGCGGAAGATTCGTGTAAACGCCAAAGGCATCGACCTGAACCGCCGAAATGCGGTATGGCCCGACCGCGCGCGGTACACTCGCCCGGATCAACCCAGGGCTGGCATCGGCGTATGCCCCTCCTCCCCAGTACAGCGTCACTTGACGCGCCGTCAACGACCCGTCGCGCCGGAACCCGGTCTTGATCTTGATCACCACGGGGTGTTTGGTGACGGTGGCAAACTCCTCCGCCCGCGACAGACTCAGCTTCACCGGCCGTCCACCGGTCTTGCGCGCAACCGCCGCCACGAGTGGCTCGATCCGGACATGACCTTTCCCGCCGAAGCCTCCACCGAGGGGTGGCACGATCACGCGAACGTCTTCCGGCTGGACCCCGAAGATCCGCTGCAGTGCGCCCCGGACCGTGTAGGGCGCCTGCGCGCCGGTCCAGATCGTGAGCCGATCCGCCTGCCACCGGGCGACGGCGGTGTGCGGCTCGAGCGAGGCTTGTTGCGCCAGCGGGCTCGTGTAGGTCTCTTCAATGACCTCATCCGCTTCGCCGAAGCCGCGGTCCACGTCACCGTGGCGAAGCTTACCGTGGACGAAGAGATTATCCGGATGGTCGGCGTGGATCGCCGGCGCGCCGGAGTTCATCGCCTGCAGCGGGTCGTAGGTCGCCGGCTCTTCCTCGTATTCGACCTGGATCGCCGCCAGGGCGGCCTGCGCCGCCGCATGGTCAACAGCGGCGACGACCGCCACCGGCTCGCCGACGTAGCGAACCCGATCCTTGGCCACGACCGGCTGGTCGGGGATGATCGCTCCGTACAGCAGGGATGGGCCGCCGGGTCTATCGAAGTCGGCCGCAGTCAAGACCGCGACTACGCCCGGGAGCGATATCGCCTCGGATGCCTCGAGTTCGACGATCCGCCCATGCGGGATGGGGCTGCGCAAGACTGCCGCCACGAGCATATCCGGCAGCTCGAGGTCGACCGCGTAGGCGACTTCGCCGCGCACCCGGGCTTCGGCGTCGAGCATGGGGACGGACCTACCGACCGACAGACGCCACCTCCTCCAACGCGCGCCGCACGAAGACGCGGATCATCTCCGTCCGATACCAAGACGAACCCCTTAAGTCTTCCAAGGTCTCGATGCCGTCCGCATATCCTTCGGCGATATCCCGGATCACGCTCTCGCCAAGAGGTTGGCCGACTGCCAGGGCTTCGACATCGGCGATCCGTCTGGGGGTTTCGCAGGCCGCACCGACCGCAACACCCAACTCTGAGCACACGCCATCCTCGAAAGCAGCTACGGCGGCGACGCCCACGCACGGGCGGTCCTCCGATGACCGGCTCCGGTACTTGACGTATGCCGTTCGGCGTGTCCCCGGCCGGCGCGGGATGAGGATCTCGGTCAGGATCTCTCCCGACCCGAGTGCGGTCGTGTAGAAACCTTGAAAGAAGTCCGAGAGCCGGATTTGCCGCTCGCCGGCGGGCGAGACCGCCCGTACCGAAGCATCCAGTGCCAGCAGGACCGTCGGCGGGTCGGAGGCGTAATCGGCCTCGGCCAGGTTCCCTCCGAGGGTGGCCTGATTGCGGACGCGCACGTTGCCTACTTCGCCGCACGCGGCAGCCAACGCCGGGATCGCCCGGCGAACTTCTGGAGAGGCTTCGACCTGGCGCAAGCGGGTCATGGCGCCAATGCGAATGTCATCTGCTGAGGAAGAAACCCCGGTCAGCCTCTGAATCCCATCAAGGCTGATGAGAACGGCCGGAGCAATCAACCGTTGGCGTAACATCAGGGCCAGGGCCGTGCCGCCTGCGATCAGTTTCCCCTCGTCGCCGGCCTCGCCCAACGCCTCAACGGCCGCCTCGATCGATTCCGGCCGAGTGAATTCAGCGCTCATGGCTCGAGTGCCGCCCGACCGATGATCTTGCGCTCGCGTAGTCGGGTGTGCACGGTCTCGGCCTCCTCGAGAGGATGCACTTCGGTCACAATGGGCCTGATGCGCTTTGCGGCGACAAGGTCGATGACTTCCTGCAACTCGCGTTTCGTGACATTGCGCGAGCCGAGGATCTCCCATTCGTTCGAGATCATCGTCTGCGGGCGTACCGACAACTCGACCCCGGTGTGCGACCCGACAATCACCATCCGGGCCCCCTTGCCCATCGCCCTCAGGCTTGTCGGCATCGTCGCCGGACCGACCAGTTCGAGCACAACGTCTACCCCGCGGCCGTCCGTCCATTCCAGGGCGTCTTCGGCGAAGTCCCGCTCCCCCGAATCGGCGACCCGATCGGCCCCGTTTCTGAGGGCGGCTTCGAGCTTGTCGGAGCCGAGGTCAACGGCCATCACCAGCGCGCCCAGCATGCGCGCCAGTTGAACAGCGTGCAGGCCTACTCCGCCGCCCGCTCCCGTGATCAGGATGTGCTCAGCCGGCCAAAGCCGGGCCCGTTGGGTGAGAGCGTGATAGGGCGTTCCAATGGCGTTGGCCAGAATACACGCCTCGGGCAAAGACATGTCGTCGGGGATCTTGGCCAGGTTGACCGCCGGGATCGTGGTGAATTCGGCGTAGCCGCCGGGGGTGTGGATCCCCAAATAGCCGATGAAGTCCTCGCAGATCGTCTCGCGGCCTGCGCGGCAGTGTCGGCATCGTCCGCAGGTGAGGTAGAGTGTGCTCGTCACACGCGTTCCAGGGGTGAAGCCCGCAACGCCCGGCCCGGTGCTCTCGACGACGCCGGCGATCTCGTGGCCAAGGATGATCGGGGCTGCGGCAGACGGGAACTTCCCGTCGCGGACCGTCAGATCGAACTGATCCGGCGCACACGCACCCACGCGAATCAGGACCTGCCCCTCCCCCGGCTCGGGAACCGGCACGTCCTGGAGGACCAGCGGCCCACCGAAGGTCTCGAGGACGAGCGCCTTCACGTCTCGATCGCTTTCTGCATGCGGGCGGCGAAGGTCGCCGTGAGCTTCTTGGACGTGGCGATCATGACCGCCGAACCGAACTGCGCCAAACGGCCGCGCAATGCGACCTCCATGTCGACTTCCATCAGCGTCCCTGCCTTCACTCCGGACAACCGCCCGGTGAAATCGGCCTTGACCGACGTCGCCGACCCTGGATCGTTCCCTTCAATCCTGGCGGCGATCCTCTCCGGCGCCCGGCGCTCGACGATCGTGGCCTTGCCGGAGAATGTCGCCTTGACCGGCCCGACGCTGACCTTGAACGCGGCTTTGTACTCGTCCGGTCCGGTCTGCTCGACCGATTCCAGGCCAGGCATGCAAGCGGCAACCCGCGGGATATCCTGAAGGAAGTCCCACACGACTTCCGGGGGCGCCTCGACAGTGAAGCTGTCCTTAATCCGCACGGCTCTAGTCCATCCGCTCCCAGGCGACGACGTAGTCCGGAACGGCGGCGCGGATCAGGCTGTCAACCGGACAATATCGACTGACGAGTTCCTTAAGGCGGGCGAGCCGCTCGTCTGGTTCGCTGGTTTTGATCCTTACCCGCAGGCGAACGGCCTTGTAGTGCACCGGGACATCCGCCAAGCCTCGGCGACCCCGCGTGTCGAGGACACCTTCGGCGTACGTCTCCAGGTTCTCGTATTCGAAACGGAGTTTCTCTGCCATCCGGCCGGCCGAGACGTTCGTGCACGCGCACAGCGAGATCAGGACGTACTCCAGCGGCGACGGTCCGCGGTTCTCGCCGCCCCGCGCCGGCGGTTCGTCGCTCACCACCGGCGGGAATTCGCGCACGTGAACGGCGACCGCCGCGCGGCTGAGCATCTCGCCTCGAGCCGTGTTGGTCACGACGTAGTCTTCGACCTTCTGTTTCACATCCCCTCTCCCGGCGCATAGCCCTGGAGGACCTCGAGCCCTGCTTCACCGGCCTCAAAGTGGTACGTTTCACCCGGCTCGAGCCACAGGACGCTTTCCTCGTCCAGAGACATTCGTTTACCATCGACGACGGCCGTCCCACTCCCGCGAATCACATACAGGAGCTGATCGACCTGGCCGTGGGTCGCCTCCGGCCCGCGAGCCCCGGGTTGGAAAATCCAGCGCCGGGCGACCATCACCGGCGCCCCGATCGAGGCGGCATCAGCCAGCGTGGTCACTTCCCAACCCTGGCCCTTGTCGGTGGGCACTTCATGGGGTTCAAATACCTTCGGCACAGAATCAACCCTCCATGGTCATGTTGACTGGACGATCTCGGATTGCCCGAGGCTGCGGCGGGCCGCCTGAAGGATCCTGCCAATCCGCCCCCAATATCATGGCGCTCACAACGAGACCGATCGGCCGGTCTCATGCGATTCGATGGCGGCCAGGATCACTCGCACGGCCTGCAAGCCCTCGGCTGCGCCCGTTTCCGGCGTGGCTTCGCCGCGCACACAACGGGCGAACTCCTCCAGCTCGTCCACCAGCATGTCGTGCATCTCGAAGTCGACGGCTCTTTCGCCCTCAGAAGTCCAAAGAGTCAGATGCGTCGAAGGATCCATCTTCTGCGCCTCAGGCCATATCGACATCTCCGTCGTCGCCGTCAGCACGCCCCGGGTCCCGAACAGGCGCAAGCTGTAGGTCTTCGGCGAAACGTAGCTGCTTGTGATCACGCCGCGCGCGCCGGAGGCGAACCCCAGTGTTGCGATCCCGACGTCGTCGATTTCAGCCTCGGTCGCAAGTCGGGCGAACGAGCCCTGGACGGTCGAGACCGGGCCGAGCAAGTATTGAAGGGTGTCGGCGTGATGAATCCCCAGCTGCATCAGCGGTCCACCGGGACATGTAGCGCGGTAGTAGCGCCACTTGTCCGGCGTCAGCTGACCGGCGAGAGAGAAGTTGGCCTCGGCCAGAACGATCTCACCCAACACGCCTTCGTCGATCAACCCCTTGATCCGACGGGAGGCGCCCAGACGCCGAAAGCCGTGGCCGATCATGAGTGTCACCCCAGCGGTCTGGCACACCCGCTGCATGGCTATCCCGTCGACGAGGCTGTCGGCGATGGGCTTCTCGACGTAGACGTGGCGCCCGCGCTCGGTGCAGGCGGCCGTGCCTTCAGCGTGGACATGATTGGGCGTGACGAGCAGGACGCCCTCGACGCTCGGGGTATCGAGCGCAACCTCGAGCGACGCCGCGGCGCTACAAGCGAATTCTCGGGCGAAGGCCTGGCGCTTCTCGGGGTTGCGGCTGTAACAGGAGACGAGACGCAGGGAAGATGAACGGCGCACAGCCTCGGCAGTGCGGCGTCCCCACATCCCCGTTCCGACCAGCGCCACCCCGATCGGGTCCTTCATACCTCGACCACGATCGGTTCGAAGGGGACCTCGTGGAGCGATTGCGCGCCGCCGCCGGTGACGATGGTCAACGCACCGAGCTGCAACCCCATCCGCTCGTCGGGGGTGATCGGGTTGGGCTGAACTACGATCGCCATCCCCAACTCGAATTGTCGGCCGGCGGGCGCTGGTCGCGCGGCATCCCAGGGCCAGTACTCCATGCACGACCGGTCGATGATCGGTGGGTGGATGTCGACGCCGTAGCCGTGGATCAAGTCGTCATAAATCTGGTAGCCGCGCTCGCCGAGAACAGACGCCTCCCGAATCACATCCGCCTCACACGCCCCAGGTCGGATCACCTGACTGACCCGGTGATAGGCCTCGAGCGCCGCCTCGAACATCGTGAGCCATTCCGGTGTCGGGTCGGCGCCGATGAAGAACGGCCGGTGGATCTGACCCGAATAACCCCAGTAGGACGCGCTGATTTCAGTGATGATCACGTCGCCTTTCTCGATCGTCCGATTCGACGGGTTCTGCGCGGGCACACAACCTGTGGGCGCGTTCATCGGCATCGAGCGTAGAAAGGCGATATGCGGCAGGCCGCCGTCGACGCGGTATGCGCCCTCGATGATTCCCAGAAGCGCGTACTCGGGCAGGCCGAGGCGGATCTTGAACCGCAAGGCCTCGATCGATCGGTCGGTGAGCGCCGCCGCCCGTTCGAGCCAGGTGATCTCTTCATCCGATTTCACCTCGCGCAACCGGGTGAACTCCTGCGTTACATCCAGCAGCTCCAGGTCCGGCAGCTCTCGTCCGAGGTCTTGAAAGTGCTGATACGGCATCCCCATCCCGAACTTGGCGTTGACCCCGACCACGCCCAGCCTCCCCCGTGTGATCCCACAGGACTTGATGCGCTCGGCCGCGGTCACGGCCGGTCGGTAGCCGCCCCACTCGATGATCGGGGTCTCGCTTACCTGGCGGGCGTTCGGAACGTGGTTTCGCAACCCCACGTAAAGTGCCGGTTCGAGGGACTCGTCGTGCGGGGCGACGAGGTAGTTGTGATGCAAATCGAGATGGTTGGTGAGCCAGAATACGTTGGCCTGGTTGTGACGGTTGACACCGGAATTGCCGAAGATGAGCAAGGCCTTGAGATCGTGCTCGTTCATCAGCAATCGCGCCAACGACCAGCGCCGGGCCATCTCTTCGGGCGAGAATTTATCCCACACTTTGCAGCTGCTCCCCGATCCAGTCCGCCACGAGCGGGCGGTACTTGTACGGAATATTGTTGCACACGTGATTCCCCTCGGGATACAGTACCAGCTCGCCGAGCGGCGCCTCGGCCGCCACGCGTTCGGCCTGCTGCCAGGGGATCAGACGGTCGAGCCTGCCGAACACCACCAGGAGCGGCTGCCCCAAACGAGTTAGGACTCCCTCGAGATCGAGACGGGAGGCCAGCGATTCCGCCTGCACAGGGTCGAGCGCACCGGAATGATGCTGGAATGTCTCGCGCGTGATCGGCGGCAAACCCGGCCAACACTCTCCGAAGTTGTACGGCCCGCCGATGGTGGCAACGGCCTTGAGCCGCGGCTCAAACGCCGCCGCCCGCGGCGCGTAGTAGCCTCCCAGACTCACGCCTACCACCCCGATGCGCCGCGTGTCGAGATCGACCCGATCCAGCAACGCGTCCAGCGCGGCCGAAACGGCGACCTCATAGTCGTGGCGGATGTGCGTATGATAGCCGGTCTCCCCCTGCCCCGGGCCTTCAAGCGACAGCGTCGCCAACCCGCGCTTGAGAAAGACGTTCTCCCAATGGAAGAACTCCTCTTTAGTGGAGTCCAAACCCGGCAGGAGGAGCACCAGCGGCGGACGTTCGAATCCGATCGGGCGGCGTAAGTTCCCGACCATCAGCGCACCCTGGAACGGGATCTCCAGCCGCTCGGCCTTTGGATCGAGAAAGCGGTGCGCCGCGTACAGACTGGCGACGGCGCTTTCGGAAGCGTGTCGATGACGCACCGGATCGAGCATCCACACGAACTTGGCAAAGTGATAGGACAACGCGGCTTGAAGGTAGGCCTCGCCGGCGCTCAATGCGCGGCCGGCTGCTTCGGCTTCCTCGGCCAGCCGCGCATGCGTATCCCCCGTCTGCACCCAGGCGTCGAGCCAATCCTCCCAGCGCTCGATGGACGAGGTTGTCCGAACAAAGTCGTTGTAGTCTACGCCTTGCGAGACAAAGCGGGGAGCCCAGTTGTCAATGGCGGCTTGAACCTTATCGTCGGGCATGTGGCCTCTTTCTCAAATGTACAGAAACAGCCGTGCTACGCGCTGGGGCATAAGGTCTGGGGCCACAGCCGGCGCCAGAAGCACTGCAACCGCCTTGCAGGATGGGCTATGCCTCCGGTCCGGCATACGTCCCCGCCGTATCCGGGAACATCGCCCTCACAATCTTGAAGCGATGGATATCTTGGGTGCCGTCCATGTGTAGGAACACGGCGGCATCGCGGAAGTGTTTCTCGATCCCCACTTCCACCATCACGCCGCTCCCGCCGTGGAGTTCCATGGCCTCCCTGCAAACCTCGAACACCGTGTCCGCGGCATACACCTTAGCCATCAGGGTCAGCTGAGCGGCGTCCGAGGCGCCCTGGTCCAGCGCTCGGGCTGCATAGCGAGTAAAGGCGCGAACCGTCTCGAGTCTGATGGCCATGTCGGCTAGTGTTTTGGCCACCACCTGGTGTTTGATGAGCAAGCGGCCGCCCTGCACGTACTGTTGGACATAGGCCACGGTTTCATCATAGGCTGCCACGCCAACGCCCAAGTTCTTCGCCGCTTGAAGGATTTTGCCAGGGCTGAAATAGACCCCCGCCTTCTTAATGGCCACATCCTTGACAAGCAGGTGGTCCTCCGGGACCCGACAGTCGTCGAAGACGATTTCCCCGTTATTCATGTAACGTGCGCCCATCTTTTCGTTGACCCGGGTGGGTATGAGGCCCGGCGTATCACGCGGCACAAGAAAACTGCTCGTCCCATCTGCAATACCTGCGTTGGGATTGGTGTTAGCGTAGACCACGTACAACTTGGCATCGTAGCCGTTAGTGATGAATTGCTTGCGACCGTTGAGCACCCAATAGCCATCCTTGAGAGCGGCCTTGGTGTGCATGTTGGATTCAGGCACGTTGTAGGGCAGCCACCGATCGGAGGCGCCGCGCGGCTCGGTCAGGCAATGGGCCATCAGGAACGTAGGGTCTTCCATGAAGCGGGGAAACCACACATCTTGAAGGTGCGCAGGGGCAATACTGCTTAGCAGTACGGGCACTTTCCACAGTTGCCCCATGATGTCGGCGAAGCCGGAGTCCCCGCGCGCCAGTTCTTCGGCGATAATGGCGAAAGTCTCGGCCTGCTTATCAAGCTTAATCCCGCCGTATTTCTCCGGGACACCCAGGGAACGCAGGCCGAGTTTGTCCGCCGCTTTGAGCAGCTCCCACGGCAAACGCTCCTCCGGCGGGGCCGTCCACTCACGCTCGCGGTTTTTCCGGATGAAGGGGATCACATCACTATCGACAAAGTCATGGCACAACTTCTTCATTTGTTTCTGTTCTTCGGTGAGCCCCATCATTTGCATTTCCATGTCTGCTCATCCTCTGTGCCAGAGTGCTGGTCTGTCGGGCGCGCCTGAGCCTCAGGCGTCTCGTGCCCACGTTCAAACATCATCCGTGATCCAGATCGTCTCGACCGGCGGCGGAGCCCAGAACTCCACGAAAGTGAAGTTAGCCTGGCTGTCATTTTCGAACCAATGCACTTCCTCAGGCACCACGACAGCGACGTTCCCCACCTTGAGCCGTTCCGGCCCGTCCGGGGTAAGCAACAGTCCCTCACCTTCCAGGATCACGAAGATATGCTGGCTCCCGATGTGGTAGTGCTTGGCAGCCGTGTCCCCGGGGTGGTAGATGATGCGGTCCGCATTCAGACGCGGGTTGGCGATCGGAAACTCTCCCTTGATCAGATCCAACCGATCTCGGGTATCGCGGGTGGAGGCAAGATGCGGCAACTCTTTGCGTGTGAAGAGGCGCGCCATGGTTATTCCTCCAACCCCAGCAGGCGGGCCGCGTTCCCGCCGAGGATCTTGGCCGTATCTTCGTGGGATAGCCCAACCCCGCGGACGATGTCGGCGGGGCGATCACTGCCCATGTCGAACGGATAGTCCGAGCCGAGCAAGACATGTTCGACGCCGACCGCCTCGATCAGATCAGACAGGAGTTGCTGATCATGAACCAGGCTGTCGTAGTAGAAGCGCTTCATGGATTCCCAGGGGCTCTCCAGCAGGCGCGCCCGAGCCTGTGGTTGGAAGTCGTGCGAGTGAGCCAGCCTTCCCCGGAGGCTGAGGAGTGAGCCGCCTCCGTGGGCCAGGAGAACCTTCAAACGCCGGTGCGACTCCATTACGCCGGCCATCAACATGTGGGCGGCGGTGATGGTCGTCTCTAACGGGTTACCGACCGTGTTCCACAGATAATAGTCCTGCATCACCGGCATGGCGAAGCCGCGCGTCGTCGGATGGATGAAGACCACTGCCCCGAGGTCCTCGGCTGCCTCCCACACGGGCTCGAACCGGGGATCTCCCAGGTACACCCCTCGGACGCTGGCGGCGACGATCACGCCTCGGATGCCTTCCAGACCCATCACGGTCCGCAGCTCGGTCGAGGCCAACGCCGGATCCTGCATGGGTATCGTGCCAAGGGCGCGGACGCGGTCCGGATAGCGCGCCGCCAACCCGGCCAAGGCCTCATTGTAGATCCGGCTCGTGCGGAGGGCTTCCTCCGGCTCCGCCTCGTAGCGCAGCAGCGACACCCACGGAGAGAGGATGAGCCGCTCGACCCCGATCCTGTCCTGCTCCTCGAGAATGACATCGATATCGACGATCTCACGGACCGCCGACCTGATTTCCTTGTCGCCGAGCCCGATGATCTGTTTGCCGTCTTCCCAGCGAACGTCGGGACGCCAGTCCTCCTCGGGTGCGGCGGCTCGAGCGATCTCCGGAGGTATGATGTGGGCGTGCGTATCAATAATCATGGGTGCCTATCCTAACCGGTTGATGATCTCGCGGCGCATGAGAAACGCGGTGTTCTCCGACGAAATCGGCTGAATCCGCTCCAGCGCTCCGTGCTCGTTGAAACACAGACCTGCGCGCTCGCCATCCGCCCACAGGACGTGGCTCATGTCCACGCTAACTCGCCGCCCTTGTTGGCGATCATCCGCCCCAACGTGTTATCCGGTAGTCGGCTCACCCATGCTGACTTGAGTCCGAGCCGCGCAACGCCCGCCGCCAGGCTGAGCTCCGCGCCGCCGACGGCCTCGTCGAGCATCGTCGTCTGTTCCAGCCACCGACGATCGGGCGGCGAGAGTCGGATCATCGCCTCCCGAATCTAAGAACGTCGTACACGACAAGAAGATCAATCTAAGACGCTCAAAGCCTGCTTCCTCGCGGGCGTTTCCAACGGCGAGGACCCGGTTGGGGAGTCCTTGTGTCTCAGCACGGCGGCCAGGCGACTGTGTACAGGTGCTTGCCGCCGTTGAGCGGACCTTTAAGCAGTTCGTCCACTTCGGCCTGATTGAATCGTTGTGTGACTTGCGAAGCATCGGGCAGTTTGCCGGGCGGGAAGCGCGTCATGATGTCGTCGTGCAGTTTCACCATGTAATCGAACAGGGCCTCGACGCCGGGGCGGGCTTTCTCCACGTCCGCCAACTTGGCCTTGCCCACCACGCCTTCGGGATTGCCCACGATTTCAATCGTCCCCAGACCGACGTGCGCGTACCACGGGATCGCGCGCTGATAAGCGTTGGCTGCCGAGTCCACGTGTCCTGGCGGGAGGAAGCCGTGGAACTGGGTATCCACCGCGTCCTCCATGTGGATCATCTCCGGGAACAGCGCCAGCGAATACGAGGTCTCGCACTCGTCGGCGTGCACGAACGGCGTTTCGAACGGCCCACCGTGCGCTTTGTCTTTGATGTAGGGCTGGATGGCATAGTACCAGTTCAGGTTGATCAGAATGGATGGCACTTGATACCGCTTGGCGAAACGATGGATGGCCGTCGGGATGACGTACTCCTGCCCGTGGCCGTTGAGGAGAATCTGTTTGCGGAAGCCGGTGTTCCAGAACCCGGCGATGACCGAACTCAAGTACGCGGTGAAGGTGTCTTCGTCCACCGGCACGGTTCCCGGCATACCGATGTGATGGTTCGGATGGCTACCGAACCAGATCGGCTGGGACACGGTGCAACCGGTTCGCTCGGCCACGGCCTCGGCCATGCGTGTGACGAGGAATGTGTCCTCGCCGTAGCAGGCGTGCGGCCCGTGCGCCTCGGTGCTCCCCACCGGGATGATGATCAGGTCGTTCTTCTCCAGCCGGGCCTCGACTTCAATCATCGTCATGTTCTGGAAGTAGATGCCATCCGGCAGGTCCAGATGTCCGCCTTTCCGCGGGATTTCCCAGTTGCTCATTGTGAGCTCCTATTGGATTGGAATCTCACGCCCGGCCCCCTCTCCCGATTGCGCTCTTTACATTCAGGAGAGAGAGAAATGAAGGGGGTGAGGTTACGGTTTGACAATCACTTTGATCGCTCCACCCACGCGGCCGGTGAAGGTATCGAAAGCTTCGTTAATGTCGTCGAGACAGAACGTGTGCGTGATGAGCGGCTTCATCTTCAGTCGCCCGTCGGCCATGAGCGGGATGGCCCGTTCGAGATTCCACATTCCTTCGGCCTTCGGGCCGGCGATGAGCAGATTCCATTGGACGATCTTATTGAGTTGCAGCGTCACCGGCTCGTGATAGATGCCGTTGTAGCAAATGCGCCCGTTCTTGCGGACAATTTCCAGCGCCTCCGCCGCCGGGCCCGGCTGGCCGGTACATTCCACCACCAAGTCGGCGCCAATACCGTCGGCGAGTTTCATGACTTCTTCGCGGACGTTCACTTCATTGATATTGAGCGTCACATCCGCGCCCAGCTGACGCCCGACGGCCAGCCGATCCTCGCGCGTGCCGGTGAGGATGACGCGCCCCGCGCCGAGAATCTTGGCAACTTGGGCCGAGATCAGCCCGATGGCGCCCGGGCCAGTGACAACCACCGTCTCCCCCGGCCTTACCCCGCCGATGCGCTCGTAGCCGTACAGCACCGTTCCAGCCGTGGTGAGCAATGCGCCTTCCTCAAATGAAATGTTGTCCGGCAGTTTGTGCAGAGTATTGACGTGGCAGACGGTGTACTCGGCGTACCCGCCGTTGCTGCAAAAGCCGTAGTGCCGGTGGCCTTTCTCCGGCTTGCCGTAATTCAGGCAAGTGGTATACAGACCGCGCAGACAGTTCACACACCGGCCACACCCCTTGTGTGGCTCCACGGCCACCCGGTCCCCGACATTCAACTCGGTCACATCCGCCGCGATGGCGACCACCGTGCCGGTGAACTCGTGGCCGGGAATGAACTCGCCAAGTGGAGGGTGGTTTTGCCAGCCTTTGGCAACGATCGCCGGGTCACTGCCACAGATGGCGATCGAATCCACTTTGACCAACACCTCGCCCACGCTAGGCGCCGGCACCGGCTTGTGCGTGACCCGCAGATCGCCGTAGTTGAACAGCACGGCCGCCTTCATGGTTGTGGGAATGTCCATAGGGGCTCCTTTACGGCTCCAAGACCACCTTCACCGCCTCGCCGCTCCGGGAAAGTCCGAAGCCGCTCTCCCACTCCGCGAGCGGCAGGGTGTGTGTGACGAATTGAGTCGGGCGGATTGCGCCGCGTGCAAACAAAGACAGAACTCGTTCCCAACTCGTGTACTTTGAGCTGTAACTGAACGACACCCTCAGCGCGCGGAACAACGCCTCACGGTACGGAATTGAGACCTCGTCCGTCGGCGGTTGGCCGATGATGCTCACCCGCCCAAGGCGGCGCGCAAGCCGGAAAGCCTGCGCAATGGCTGTCACCGCGCCGGAAAGTTCAACGACCACGTCTGCGCCCTCGCTGCCAGTTAGGTCAGCTACCAGCGCCGCGAGATCAGCCTGTGATGTGTTGACGACGCAATCAATGCCGAGTTCACGGGCTTTGGGCAGGCGAGCTTTTTCGTCATGGTCCACGCCGGTGATGATGACTGTCGACGCGCCCGCAGCCTGGGCCATCTTCGCCGCGACGAGGCCAATCGGCCCGCACCCGAGAACGAGCACGATATCCTCCGGGGCGATGCCGGTGCGTTCTAGCATCCCATGCGCCGCCACCGCCGAGGGTTCAGTGAAGGCGGCTTCGACGAAGGTCAGGTTTTCCGGGATGCGGTGGAGAAGCCACGCCGGAACTTGAATGAATTCGGCGAAAGCGCCGTCCACGAAGTAACCCGGGGCGCGCTTGGAGGCGCAGGCAAATGCGTTTCCACTGAGGCATTGGCGGCAATGGCCGCAGGCGAGCGTGTGCTGTTCGGATACGACCCGGTCACCGACTGCCCACTCCGTCACCGCCGCGCCGATCTCGGCGATCTCCCCCGCGAATTCGTGGCCGATAACGACCGGCGGTGTGTAGGGGTGCCGGTCATCTTGAATCTTCAAGTCGCTCCCGCAGATACCACAGGCGCGGACTCGAATCAACACTCCGTCCCTCGTGATGTGCGGCGCGGGCACATCGCGCAGTTCAAGGTTGCCGGGGCCACGCGCAGTTTTGAGCAAGGCTCTCATAGGGCTCCCGGATGCAGCATTGGCCGAATGACACCGTCCCGGCGATCTCTGAAAAGCTCCCACGCCCGCGTAAACTCGCCGAGCGGCCAATGGTGCGTGATCAAAGGGCGCACGTCCACGAGTCCCTTTTGCATGAGCACGTTGGCGCGCCGCGAGATGCCACGCGGATTCGCCACTGCGCCGAACACGTCAAGTTGCCCTCGTACAATCGTGCTCAGGTCGACGTCTAACCGCCGCCCCGGACTCGTGGCTCCGCCGAGCGTCACGCGCCCGCCGCGCCGGGTCATCTCGATGGACTGGCGCGCGGCCTCTGCACTTCCGGCGAATTCGATCACCAGATCCGCTCCGTGCCCGGCAGTCAAATCGCGCACCGCCCCCGCCGGGTCGCCGACCTCCGCCAGGTTTAGCGCGTGGTCGGCGCCGAGGTTCAGCGCCAGCGCCAACCGCCCGGCATCCTCCGCCGCTCCAATGGCGATCACCTGTCCCGCGCCGAGCGCGCGTGCAATCTGCACGGCGAGCAACCCCAACGCGCCCGGACCGACAACGGCGACCGTTTCACCGGCGCGCACGCCGCCCGCACGCTCGAACGCCCATAAGGCAATCCCGACCGTATCCGTAAACGCGCCGTGGTCGCAATCCAGGCCCTCCGGCAGACGGTGCGCGGCGCGTGCGGGGATGGCGCAATACTCCGCCAACCCGCCGGCCACCGTGAAGCCGATGTGCGCGTGACCGGTCTCGCGGCGACCATAGTTCTCGCACAGGTTGTAAAGCCCCTCGGCGCACCGCGCGCACGCGCCGCAACCGACGTGTGCCTCCACGCCCACCTTGTCACCGGGTCGCAGATACGTCACGCTCGCGCCGGCCTCGGCCACCTCGCCGCCCCACTCGTGGCCGGGGATGTGCGGGAATGTCACGCCGGGGTACTGCCCATGAAGGATTTTGAGATCGGTGGCGCAGATCGTGGTGGACGTGACTCGCACCATCACTTGCCCCACGCCCACCTCCGGTTCAGGCACGTCGGCCAGGCTGAACTCGTCCGGACGGGAAAAGACGACCGCGAGCATCTCAGCCGTACCAGATCAGTACCAAGGCGCCGCCAACAATCAGCGCGGCTCCCAACCACAGCCTGGCTGTCACTATCTCAGGCTGTTTACTCGAAATAAACGGCGTGAGCAGCATGACCGTCGGCACCGACACCATGGTCACAGCTAGTACCACCGCTACCGGAGCCAAGTCCAACGCAATCCAACGCACCCACGTCGACAGGCCGACGAGTATAGCGGCGATGGATTTGAACAGCCATGCCTCCCCTGCGATGGGGTTGCCAGCCCAGCGCTTTCGCTGCCACGCAATCACGAAGCCGTAGGCGGCGGCGCTAGCCACAATCCCTACCGTGACTCCGAGCAATGGCGAAGGCAATGCCTCCAGCCCGGCGCGAATGAAGATAGGACTGAGCGCCCAGCAGAAGGCTGCGCTCAAACCGAGCACCGATCCGCGCCAGCCGGTATCCACAATCTGCAGGTTGCCTGCCCCGGAACTGTTTGATGCGCTGGAAACTAGATAGACTCCGCCGACGACCAAGCCGATGCCTGCCACAGCCAACAGGCCAGGAACCTCACGCAGAGCCAGCGCCGCGATCACGGCGGCAAAGAGCGGCGTCGTGCCGATCAGGGGACTTGTGCGCGCCGCCCCGATGCGCTTCTGGCTCGCGTTCAAAAAAGTCCAGCCGACGAAAAAGTGAATGAAACCGGCCAACGCGAAATTGACCAGCGCGATGGGAGGCGCAGTCAACAGCAGGCTGACGTCTTCTGTCGCCATGGAAGCGCCTGCCAGCACGAGCGCGCTGATGAGCAGCTGCGCGAATGTCGCCACGTACACATCCATGCCGCTCACCGCGCGCCGGTTGAGCGTCTGAAAAATGCCGAAACCTACACCCGCCACAACGGCCCACCACGCCCCGCTCAACTCCCCGCCTTGGCCCCGCGGCCGGTTCTAACCCTGTCGTGACTTACCCCCACCCTAACCCTCCCCCTTGCAGGGGGAGGGGATTGGCGCCCTGCCCCTTGCAGGGGGAGGGAAGGGTGGGGGTCGCGCTCACCGGCGTTCGACGATTCTGATCTCATAGTCGCTCTTCTGTCACTCACTCCACCCCCATGAGCTCCCTGGCCCGCGCCGACTCGACGAACTTGGGCATTGCCGCTTCGCCGGCGTCTGTCCGCACGTCGACGAGCGTTGGCACCTCAGCGGAAAGCGCAATGGTCAGAGCTTCTCGCAGATCATCAGGCTCACTCACGTTTGTCCCACCGCAACCCATGGCGCGGGCCACGGCAGCGAAGTCGACCTCGCCCAGGTCTGTCGACTGAAACTTGCCTTCCCAATACACCGCTTGCTCCCACTTGATCCACCCCATGGCGCTGTTGTTCAAGACCACGACGGCGATGTTGAGCCCCTCGCGGGCCAGCGTGGCGAGCTCGCCGAGAGAGTAGGTCATGGCGCCGTCCCCGGCCAGGACCACAACCTTGGATATTGGGCGTGCCAGTTGAGCCCCGACAGCGGCCGGGAGAGCCCATCCCAGTCCTCCCATCCCGCGCGGGAAGATCGCCCGGCGATCCTGGCGCGCCTCGAAATAGGCCCCACCCCAGCCGCTGGCGAAACTGGCGTCGCACACCAGGATGGACTCCGGACCGCACAGCTCATCGAGCAACGCCGCCACTTGCTGTGGTTTGATCGGCTTGGCCTCGCCGGCTTTGGCCTCAAGCTGCTCCCGCCATCCGGCACGGAGGCCGGCGATCCTGGCTGCGATTGGCTCGATCGACTTGCTGAATCCGCATTGCGCCCGCAAGGCCGCCAGGCCGGCGCGAGCGTCACCCACCAGAGCGATCTCAACCGGAAAGACGCGGCCGATCTCCGCCGGGTCGATGTCAAGCTGGATCAGCCGTTGGCCGCTCTTTGGTAGGCTCCAGCGGAATGTCGGGTTCTGCCCAAACTTGAAGCCAACCGCCAGGATGACATCCGCCTCTTCAACGATGCTTCGGGCGACGGTCGAGCCTCCGAGCGCTCCCAGCAACCCAAGAGCTAAGGGATGTGTTTCGTCCAGGACGCCTTTGCCCGAATGCGTCGTGGCCACCGGTAGGGCGAGCTGCCCGGCCAACGCGGTGACCTCTCCTCCGGCGTCGGACAGCCGCGCCCCGCCCCCGGCGATCATCACCGGCCGCTCGGCGGACTCGAGAAGCGCCGCAGCAGCTTGGAGGGCCGATGGGTCAGGGACAGAACGGTCCGGCGGCGCCGCGCCGAAACGTCGATCCACCGCAGGCGAGTCTCCGGCCTCCATCCTGAATAGATCCTCGGGGATCTCGATCGCCACCGGCCCGGGCCGGCCCGTCGTTGCCATTTGGAATGCACGCTGGACCAGCTCGGGCAGCTTGTCCGCGGCCGGCAACCTCCCGGTCCACTTGCACAGCGGTGAGAGCACGCCCATCTGATCCACCAATTGGTTTCCGCCGCCGCGGTAGCGGACCGCCAGCCAATCGCTCGGCATGTCGCTTACAACCGCCACTAGCGGAATCGACGAATTGAATGCTTCTGCCAATCCGGAGGTCAGCTTGATCGCGCCCGGGCCGACGGTTGCATCACACACACCGACGCGGCCCGAAATCCGGGCGTAGCCGTCGGCGGCGTAGGCCGCATTCCGCTCGTCCCGCATGGGGACATGGCGGATATTGCCTGCGCGCGAGCGAATCGCGTCGTAAAGCGGGAGCGTCTGACCGCCTGCCAAACCGAAGACGACGGGCACGCCGTAGTCGATCAGCATCTCAACCAGGACATCTCCGCCGTGTTTCAAATCCTGATCACCATCCGGATCGCCCCGGCTTCGCGTTGGCGAAACGCCTCAAAAGCCTCGTTGATTTGCTCAAGTGGGTAGACTCGGGAGACGAGGCGGCTGACGTTCACCTTCCCCGCTCCGATCAGGCTGATCAATTCGGGATAGGCATTCGGGCTCGAACGCACGCCGTAAACGTCGATCTCATCCAGGACGAGTCTGTCCGTATCCAGCTCGACCTCCTGGTGCCCGGTCAGGCCGACCAGGCCCACCCGGCCGCCGCGCCTGACGCAATTGAGGGCCGCGGCCACTGCCGAAGGCGAACCGGCACACTCGAAAGCGCAGTCCGTCCCGCGTCCGTGGGTGAGCTCGCGCACGCCTTCCACCGTGTCGACTTTTGATACATCGACCACGCCGTCCGCGCCGAGCTCACGGGCAAGCTCGAGCCTTGGCCCGCGTCCGGCCACGATCACGCGCGTGGCGCCGGTCGCCTTGGCCAACTGGATGGTGATCAATCCGATCAGGCCCGGGCCGATCACGGCCACCGTGTCACCAGGTTCCACCCGGCAGCGGCGGATGGCGTGCAGCCCCAGCGCGCCCTGGTTGACGATCGTCCCTTCCTCGAAGGAAACCTGATCGGGGAGCCTATGCAGCAGCCCTGTCGGCCGCGCGGCGTATTCGGCGAACGCGCCCGGCGCCGTATGACCGTAGAGTTTGTAGGCGTTGTCTTTGGTCCGGGCGAGCTCACACAGGTTGTAACGCCCGCGCCGGCAGTTGGCGCATGCTCCACACCCCTTGTGGTTCTCCGCCGCCACCCGGTCGCCGACGGCCAGCCCGCGGGCGCCATCGCCGAGGCCGACGACTGTCCCCGCCCACTCATGACCTTGGATGAAAGGCAACGCCGGTGGCCAGTTGCCCTTGTAAACCCCGGCGACGATTTTCAGGTCCGTAGCGCAAATCCCACAGGCACCGACACGAACCAGCACTTCGCCTTGGTCGACTTTCGGTACGGGTACATGCTCGACGCGAATGTCGTTCCAATCGCGCGTGACGGCCGCTCGCATGGTGGAGGGGATGTCGGCCATCGGCTAGCCAGGCAACCTCATCGGATTGACTCCGCCCCTGAGCTGTTCCGTTCCCTCCCCATCTTCTCTCGGAGAAGGGTGCAAGTGAACCGCTTGCCTCCCGTCCATCGTCTTGACGGACGACCGTCGGCCGGCTAGGCCTCCAGCTGAGACGATTCCGGACCTCACCCCCCTTCCCCCTCTCCGCCGAGATCCGCGAGTGCAGCCCCGGGTACGCACGGCGGAGAGGGAGGGCTGAGGGCAATGCGCCCGGCTCGAACGTAAGTCATGCTTTGTCCGGCATGCGGAAGGTCTGGCGACTCATCCAAGAACTTGATGGAAATGGAACCAATCCTCGGCCTCTCCTACCTGCGATAGAACGCGCGACAGGCGGCGCTCCGCCGACGAGAGTATGGTGAGCCAGTCATCCGCCCGTGGGCCTCACGCGCGCAAACTCCCGGCGCGCCTCTTGGGCGATGTAGTCGGCGACTTTCTCCCGGATTTCTTCGGCAAGCTCCGTTGTTGCAGACCGCGGATCGCCGTACCATCCGCTGGAGGCGACTTCGTGGAAATCGTAAAGGACCGGGAATACGTCCCTCCGGCGAAAGATCGCATGCCCGGCCTCGGCTTCGCTATCGGGGGTCGGGTCCGTTGCCTGATCCAGGTGGACCAACGACGGATCGAACATCATGACGGCTGCCGCTTCCAGCGCGCCGGCGTGGGTCAATTGCGCCCGCTCACCGAAAAGCTCGTGGGCGATGATATGCGCCTCGGCGATGACGACCCGAAGGGCGAGCTTGCGTTGCAGGCTGTCGGCCGCCAGACGCAAGCTCGGTGTGTTGCCCTCATGCCAGTTCACGAACAAGATCTTGTCGACGCCGTGCCGGGCCAGGCATTCACTTACATCCTGGATGACGGAGATGAGAGTCTGTGGCTGCAGAGAGAGGCTTCCACTCCAACTCAGGTGATAGGGCGAGACTCCGACCAGGGGAAGGGGAACCAGCACGGCCTCCAGACGGCGGGCGACCGCTTCAGCCAATGCCTCGGCGGCGAACGCGTCCGTGCCGAGCGGAAGATGTGGGCCATGTTGTTCGACACTTCCCGGTGCCATGATCGCCAGGCGCGACGACTGGAGCCGTGCTTCGGCCGCGGGTTGCGAGAGTCGCTCCAACTTAACTTCGGGGCTCATGCGACCTCGCTCCGTCGCCGGTAGGAACTGCCGTTCTCCGTTGACCCGCCGAGGTACAGCTTGGCCATCTCCGGGCTGTCGAGTAGCTCGTGCGCCTTCCCGTGGAACTTCTCCCTTCCCAGTTCCAGCACATAGCCCCGGTGCGAGGCCGCCAGGCCTTGCCGGGCGTTCTGCTCGACCATCAGAATCGTCAGCCCGCTGCGGTTGAGCTGCTGGATCGTGTCGAACAGGTTGGCCATCGTCTTGGGAGCAAGCCCGAGCGATGGTTCGTCGAGCATCATCAACGGAGGCTTGAGCATCAAGGCCCGGCCCATCTCGAGGATCTTCTGTTGGCCACCGGACAGATTGCCGGCCTTCTCGCGGGCACGATCCTTGAGGAGTGGAAACATCTCGTACACCTCGGCCAGGCTGCCTCGGAGAGTGGCTCGATCCCGAACGCTGTAGCCGCCCATCAGCAGGTTCTCGTGGACGGTCATCCGTGGGAAGACGCTGTGCCCCTGAGGCACGTGGGCGATGCCGCGGGCCAGGATCTGTTCCGGTCGTCGCCCGGCAATGCTCTCGCCCTTGAACCGGACGTTCCCGCCTGAGATCTTGACCAGTCCGGAGATCGCCCGCAAGACGGTCGATTTTCCGGCCCCGTTCGGCCCGACCAGGCACACCATCTCACCTTCCTGGACGGACAGGCTAACTCCGCAAAGGATGTCAACGCCCGGGATGTATCCGGCTACGACGTTCTCAAGCGCCAGCATGGTTGGCGCTCCCCAGGTAGGCTTCCAAGACAATCGGGTCGTTCTGGACCTGGGCCGGCTCCCCTTCGCCGATCTTCTGTCCGTGATCGAGAACGACGACATACTGGCAGAGATCCATCACCAGGCGCATATTGTGCTCGACCACCAGGAATGTCTTTCCGCGTCGGTTGAGTTCTTCCACGAAAGACATGGTCTTTTCGATCATGACGGGATTGACCCCTCCGGCCGGTTCGTCGAGTAGAATCAACTCCGGGTCGGCCATAAGGACTGCCGCGAACTCGAGCAGCTTCTGCTGGCCGAAGGACAGCCGGCGCGCCTCTTCATTCCGATAGCCCACCAGCCCCACCGTCTCGAGCAACTCCAAGGCCCGCTCCTCTTCGTGGGTCTTTACGCCGCGACTGAACAACGTCTTCCATCCGACCTGCCGCACCGGCACAATCATGTTCTCGAGCACGGTCATCTTCCAGAACAGCCGAGTCATCTGAAACGTTCGGCCGATCCCACGGTGGCAGATCCGACTGGGGAGCAGGCCGTGGATCGGCCTGTCGTCGAAACGGATCTGGCCGAGGTCCGGCGGGTAGAAGCCGGTGATCAGGTTGAAGAGAGTGGTCTTTCCCGAGCCGTTCGGCCCGATCAAACCGGTGATCGATCCGCGCTCGACGGTCATCGAGCAGCCGTCGACAGCGCGAATCCCCCCAAAGGACTTGCTAATGTTCTCGACTTGCAGCATTCCAGTCATTCTCTGCTATCCGTGGCGCGGCTGTCCGGGTAGTCTGACAATTGAAAGCGAACCCGCTTCACGTTTTCGCCGCCGAGGAGGCATCCTGCCCGGCTCCCGGCTCGGGGCCGAGCCGGCCGGCCCCACGCGACCTCGTCAGTCTCTTCAGCCAGTCACTCAATGAGGGCAGGATGCCCTGCGGCATGAATAACATCACCCCGAGAAGAATCGCACCGAACACAGCCAGATGGATTTGTGTCCCGCCGAACGTGCCGACCAACCAATCGCCGAGCGGCTCCATTATGAACGCGCCGAGGACCGGTCCCCACAACGTCCCTCGTCCGCCGAGGATGGCGATCAAGACCATCGTCACGCTGGTGAAGATGTTGAAGATGAACTGTGGGTCGATATAGGTGAAGAAGTATGAGTAGATGCCGCCGGCGACCGCAACGAAGTAGGCGCTGATGCCGAATGCCAGCACCTTGTACACCAACGCGTCGATGCCGACGGCCTCGGCCTTCCCCTCGTCCTCACGAATGGCCACGAGGCCCAGCCCGAATTTCGACAGGCGGATGCGCCAGGAAACCAGAACGGTCAGACACAATAACGCCAGCATGATGTAGTGAAACGGGATCTTCATGATCTCGGGCGACCACTGCACCCCGCCCCAACCTGGTCGTGGCTGGGTCAGCCCGCGCGCACCGTTGGTGATCTCCCCCAAGTTGAGGGCGACGATCCGAAATATGAAGACCATGGCGATCGTCACGACGACGAAGGCCGAACCGTGCGTGCGCAGAGCGATCCAACCCAGGATCAACGCCACCCCCATCACGACCAGGCCCAAGAACCAGGTGCTGATGAACGGATGCCAGCCGAACTGGTTGTGGGCCAGCGCCACCAGATAGCCGCCAAGGCCGAAGAACGCGGCGTGACCGAGGGAGGTGTACCCGGTATAACCGCCGAGAATGTTCCAACTGCTGGCGAGAACGGCGGCCATCATCGTCATCACCATCAGATGCTGGTAGTACTGCCCGCGCTGGACGATCGGGAATGCCAGCAAGGCGATCAGCCCCCCACCGATCCAGGCCCAGGGCGGAACCCGCAGCAATCTCATCAGGCCTTTTCCCGAACGACCTCACCCATCAGACCTTGCGGCCTGACGATGAGGGTGAGGAACAGGAAGATGTAGAAGACGATGGGCGACCAGTAGAGGGTGATCACGATCGCCGTGAGTTGTTCCATCACTCCGAGAACCAGGGCTGCCAGGAGTGCGCCCGGCAGGCTGCCCATGCCGCCCAGTACGATGATCGACAAGACACGCGAAATCCAGTCGGTCTGACTGGACGCATTGAAACTGTAGATCATGCTTAAGAGTGAGCCGCCGGCGGCGGCGGTGGCGATCCCAATCCCGAAAGTGAGGGCTGCCACCATCTCGACGTTCACCCCCACGAGTCGGGCGGCGTTGCGATCCTGGATCGTAGCCCGGATCGCCCGCCCAAGGTTTGTGCGCTGCAGGATGATATAGAGCAGGATAAGGACGATAAGCGCGGCTGCAAAGCCAGCCAGGCGCGTAACCGGCAGGCGATAGCTGGCGAGCTCGATCACCTTTGAAGCATAGTCAGGCCTGACCGTCCGCAAGGTCGTCTTCCATACGGTGCCCATCAAGCCTTCCAGAGTGATCGCCATGGCGAACGTCACCAAGACCGAGGCTTGTTCCGGATTCTGGATCCGCGTGAGCAGGTAGCGCTGGACGACCCAGCCGATGGCGAACAGCAGCGGGACCGTGATCACCAACGACAACAGAGGATCGAGACCCGTCAGGGTGAACAGCCAGTAGGTACAGTACGCCCCCAGGATCAGGAACGCACCGTGAGCGACGTTGATCACTCGCATGACCCCGAAGATCAAGGTCAGGCCAGAGGCCATCAGCGCGTACACCCCGCCGACCAGCACCCCCAGGATCAGGGTCTGAACGAAGAGATGTGTCGATGGGATCGTCATGACATCGAGGGTCCCGGGACCCTCCCCCGACGGTCGAAGCTGTCGGGGGAGGGCATGCAATCTGCTACGAGGCTTCCCGTCGCCGTTAGTGGACCTGTTCCAGTCGGCCGCAGATGCGAGAGGAGGCCGAGGGACGGATCGGGCCTACCACTCCGGCTTGGGCCAGACCGGATCCGCCTGCATGGCGAACTCCGGGTAGACGATGAGATAGCTGTCACCGCGCCACTGCAGGATCATGAACGAACCCTTCGGCCGGCCGACCTCGTCGAAGGACAGCGGGCCGACGACGGTCTTGAAGGTGGCCGCGTGCATTTCATCGATCAGCTGGGCGTTGTCGATGCTCTGCGTGTTTTCGACCGCCTGCTGAAGGATCTGTCCCACCGTGTAGGCATTGGCCGAGTCCTCCGCGATCGGATCCTCACCGAACTTCTCATGGAAGGCCGCTACGAATTCGGGATTGGTCTCGGTGGCCGAGGCCTCGAACCATGAGATGGCCGAGAAGACGCCCTCGGTAGCGGGCCCCAATGCCTCGCGGAATTCCTTGGGCAGGGATGGGCCGGTGGTGAAGAAGGCGCCGCGCGGCTGATACCCGGCCTGGACGTAGGCCTGAATCTGCCCCACGGTGTCCTCGAAAATCGTCCCGCCCAGGATCAGGTCGGGATCGAGGTCAGCTACTTTGGCCGCGATCGACGAGAAGTCCTTCGTGTCGGGCGGGTAGATCTCCTTCAGCACCGAGGTCATGCCGCCGGCGGTAAGGAGCGTCTCAGCCGCTTCGACGACACCCAGGTTGAACGGATCGTCCATGCTGACGACGGCGAACGTCTTCGGCCGTACGTCCTCAGGCAGGCCGAGGATATAGTCGGCGAAGGGGATCGCCTGATCAGCTCCGGGAGCCGGTTGGGCGAAGAAGATGTTCGTCAGGCCGCGGTCGAACACGCCCGGCGCACCGCCGGCCGGCTCGGGGAAGGCATAGCCATACTTGGCGGCGACTTCTGACGTCGGGATCACCAATCGGCTAGAGAACGGCCCGACCACGAGGTCGACCTTGTCTTGGGTGATCAGGCGTTCGTAGTCGGCCACCGCAGTGTCCGGGTCCGAGGCGTTGTCGTACAAGGTTAACTCGACCGGCCGGCCCAGCAAACCGCCGGCGTTGTTGACCTGCTCGACCCACAGCTCATAACCCAGCTTGGCAGCCGTGCCGGGCTCGGAAAAGTCGCCGGTCAATGGCAGCGAGGCGCCGATTTTGATCGGCTCTGCGGGAGGGGCCTCGGTTGGTGCAGCCGGGGCTTCGGTAGGCGGTGCCGCCGGCGCTTCGGTCGGCGGCGGCGCCTCGATCGGCGCCGGGGTAGCCTGGGCGCAGGCCGACAGCAGCATGGCTGCGATCAGCACCACGCTCATAAACGGAAATACGCGCTTCATCAGATCTCCTCCTTGGGTGAAAGTGGTTTTTCTTACGTACTCTCTTGGCGAATGATTGGCTGGTTGTGCGTCAGCTGTCCTCCTTTTGATCCCGGTCGACCTTGGCGGAATTCGGTGCGCCCGTGCTGGATGTCTGCCGGAGCTGACCAGGGACGTCTCCCTCCAGACAGAAAGCTTCCAACCCGGTCGCAGCGCCTGGTATGCAAGTCTGGGTTGATCACAACGATCCGGCCTGGTGATCGCGCCGGTTGATCATCATCAACTTCATCTCGGTCATCTCTTCGATGGCGTAGCGCAGCCCCTCCCTGCCCATGCCAGACATCTTCACCCCGCCATACGGCATGTGATCCACCCGAAAGCTCGATACATCATTGACCATCAACCCGCCGACTTCGATCTCTTCGAAGGCGGCCTGGACCACGCGCAAGTCCTGCGTGAATAGGCCGGCCTGCAATCCGAAATCGCCGTTATTGACGTCCCGGATTGCCTGGATCACATCATCGAATCGGTAAAGCCCTACAACCGGGCCGAAGATCTCCTGACATGAAACGCGCATGTCCGGGCGGATCGAGGCCAGCAGCGTCGGTTGGATCAGGGTACCGTCGCGGCCACCGCCGGTCAGGAGCTCGGCTCCGCTGGCGTTCGCCTCCCTGACCCAGGTCTGCACGCGATCAGCCGCTCCCGTGTCGATCACCGGGCCGACATCGGTCTCTTCGGCGAGCGGATCTCCCAGCTTGAGCGCCTGGACGCGTGGGACCAGGTCGTCGACGAAGGACTCATAGACGTCCGAGTGGATGTAGACGCGTTGGACGGAAATGCACGACTGCCCGGCGTAGGAGTAACCTCCCCAAGCCACCCTTTCCGCGGCGTAGGCCAGCTCGGCGTCTCGATGGACGATGACGCCGGCGTTGCCGCCCAACTCGAGTGTGACCCTCTTCCGCCCGGCCCGGCGCTTGAGTGCCCAACCGACGGTCGGGCTGCCGGTGAAGGTCAGTATCTTCGTCCGGTCGTCCTCCACCAGAGGCGTGGCCACACTCGTGCTGCAGGGCAACACGGCGATCGCATCGGCCGGCCAGCCGGCCTCGAGCACGACTTCGGCCAGCTTCAGCGCGCTTACCGGGGTTTGCGACGACGGCCTGAGCAAGATCGGATCACCGGCCGCCAGCGCCGGGGCGACCTTGTGCGCGACGAGATTGAGCGGGAAGTTGAACGGGGCGATGCCGACCACGGGGCCAAGAGGGACGCGCCAGACCTGCCCGGACCGCCCCTCGGTCCCGGGGAGCCAGTCCAGGCTCACGAACTCTCCGCCGATGCGTTTCGATTCTTCGGCGGCTACCTTGAACGTGAAGACCGCCCGGTCGACTTCGGTGCGCGCCGTTCGAATCGGTTTGCCTGCTTCTAGAGCGATCGTCCGGGCGAACGCTTCTCGCTCCTTGGCGATACCCTGGCTGATCGCATCGAGGACATCCGCCCGTCGCCACGATGGCATCCTTCGCGTCTCTTCGAAGGCCGCGACCGCCCGGCTGATGGCGGTCTCGATTTCTTTCGGGCCGGCGCGGTGGATCACGGCCACGAGTTGGTCGTCATACGGGCTGTGAACCTCGATCGCATCGCCGGTTTTCAGCCATTTCCCACCGACCAATACCCCGTACTCTCCCAGGGTCGAGGACGAACCCGCCCCGGATGATGCCGATCGGGTTGCAGCGTCTCGAAGCCGTTCAGTAGCAGTCATGCTCGATATCTCCCATCGGGTCAGTCGGCCAAGGGCGGAGGACTCTCGATCAACTCCCCCAAGGTTTGTAGGAATTGGGCCCCGCGTGCCCCGTCCACAACGCGATGATCGCAACTGAGGCTTACAAACAAAGTCGGCCGGACCTGGGCCTGACCGCCTAGGGCGACGACGCGATCTGCTATCCGCCCGACAGCCAGGATCGCCGCTTGAGGCGCGTTCAGAATGGCGTTGAAGGCATCCACGCCGTACATCCCGAGATTGCTGATCGTAAACGTCCCTCCCTGAATATCCGTCAACTGGAGGCGGCCGGCCCCGGCGCGCGCGACAAGCTCATGCCTGCGCGAGGCGATCTCCTCGAGCTCGAGCCCATCGGCTCGATGAATGACCGGGACGACCAACCCGTCTTCGACGGCCATCGCCAACCCCAGGTTGATTTCGGCCAGCCTCACGATCGAGCCGTTCTGCCAGGTAGCGTTGACGTTTGGGTGGACCGCCAAGGCACGCGCGACAAGCTTGATGAGCAAATCGGTAAACGTCACTTTCGTTTGTGCCGTCCGCCTAACGGCCTCCAGCCAGGCAATCAGGCCCTCGGCATTCAGCTCGCGCAGCAGGTAGAAGTGAGGCACCTGAGTCCAGGACTGAGTCACCCGCTCGGCCATCAAGCGCCAGGTGTTGCTCAATGTGCTCGATTCGGATCCGGTGGGAATGTCAGCCAGGTCTCCGGCCACGATGGCGCCGGACGGGCCGCTGCCGGAAAGGGGCGCAAGATCGAGCCCACGTTCGGCCGCCATACGGCGCGCCTTGGGCGAGGCCAGGATTCGGCCCGCTTGCCGGGCCGTCCCGCCTGTTTGCAGGAACCTCAAGACATCTTCCTTCTCGATCCGGCTTCCTCGCGGCTTGACCTTGGTCAGGTCGAGTTTGTTCTCGGCGGCGATCTTGATCGCCAACGGGCTGGCAGACATGGCTTGCACCGCGTGAGAGACGGCAGCACCCCGACCGCTCTCTCTGGCGGGCGACGAGACCCTACGCTCCGGCGCGGTTTCGCCCTCGGCCAGGATCAGCGCCACGGCTTGGCCGACGGGAACCTCCGCGCCCTCGGGCGCGTTGACGTTGGCCAGTGTGCCTGAGGCGGGGGCCTCGATCTCAAGGACGGCCTTGTCCGTTTCGATCTCCATCACCGGCTCACCGGCGCGCAGCACGTCACCCTCCGCCTTCAGCCAACGCAGGATTTTCCCCGTCTCTTGCGCCATGCCCAAAGCGGGCATGATCACCTCAGTTACCAGCTCGCACCTCCCACAAGCCCCCAGCGCGTGGCCCTACCGAGAGTATCTCTGCCAGACGCATTAGATCCCCAGGCGGGCGCCCTCACCACGGGCGCTATCGACGACGGCGCCCACCCGGTCGAGGGCGCCGGGGTTGTTCCGGTTGGACTGTGTCTCGCGGATCCTGGAGAGCGGGCCGCTTGAGGTGTAGTAGGCCGTCCCGGCGATCATGGGCTGCTCGGCCGGGAAACGCGTGATCACCTCGCATCCGCCGGCGGTGACGACCAGTTGCTCTTCGATCCGCGCTGCCGACCAACCGTCGGCCGCCGGCCAGAACGTCTCGAGGGCAAAGACCATTCCCTCCCGGATCACCTCGGGATGATCGAGCGAGACCAGACGGCTGAACACGGGCTTCTCCCAGATCGACAGCCCGACCCCGTGACCGTACTGGAGGGCAAAGGCTGCCTCCTCGTCGGGGAAGCCGAACTCCTCGGCCTTCGGCCAGATCCGGACAACCTCGCCCGTGGTCACCCCGGGGCGGATCATTTCGATCGCCGCATCCAGGTAATCGCGGCAGCGTTTGTAGGCATCCACCTGAGCCGGTGAAGCGCTTCCGATGAAGAACGTGCGGTAGTAGCACGTCCGGTACCCCATGTAACTATGCAGGATGTCGAAGTAGGCCGGATCGCCGGGCCGCAGAGCGCGATCGGTGTACACGTGCGGGTGAGGGTTGCAGCGTTCTCCGGAGATGGCGTTGACGCCTTCGACGTGCTCCGAGCCCAATTCGTAGAGAACCTTGTTCACCAATGCGACGCACTCGTTCTCGCGCATCCCCGGCCGCATCGCCCGGTACAGTTCCTCGTATGCCGCATCGACCATCATGCAGGCCGTGTTGAGCAGCGTGATCTCATCCTGGGTCTTGATGATCCGGGCTTGCTGCATGAGCTGCTGGCCGTCGACGACGTGGATGCCTTCGGCCTGCAGGGCGAAGAGGACCGGCGGTTCGACGATGTCGACCCCCAGGGGCTCGTGCTCGAGGCCTCGCTCTTCGAGCTCGATCTTGATCTTGCGCGCCACCGCTTCCGCCCGGCCGGCTTCAGGCGACATCGCCCCGCGCAAAGTCGAGATCCCTGCCCGCGAGCGTCCGTCGCTCAGCCAGGGGCAGTAGAGGGCATGGTGCCGCGCCGCCGAACCGAAATCCCAATTGATGGGTTCGTCGTCTTGGGGGAGCAAACAGAAACGGGCCACCTTGTCCATCGCCCAGGTTCCGATGTGAGTCGAGGTAATGTAGCGGACGTTGACCATATCGAAGCACAGCAGGGCGCCGAGATCCGACTCTCTCAACAGATTCTTGATGCGGGCCAGGCGTTCCTGTCTCAGTCGGTCGAAGTTGACCCTCTCCTCCCAATCGACAGCCATCAGGCCGAACGTCTTAATACTCATGTCGCACTTCCTTTCAGGCCCTGCCGCACAGGGCCTTGGCGGCCGCCGCCACTCCCGCCGACGTGGCCACGGTCAGGTCTTCCAGCACCGGCGAAAACGGGATGGGCACGTCCATGGCGCCCATCCGCTTCACCGGCGCGTCCAGATGGTAGAAAGCGCCTTCGGCGATGACCGAGGCCAGCTCGGCCGTCACGCCGTAACGTTCGTAACCCTCATCGATCACCAGGGCCCGGCCCGTCTTCTTGGCCGACTCGATCAGCGTCTCTTTGTCCAGAGGAAACGTCGTGCGCAGGTCGACGACTTCCGCGCTCAGACCGTCCCTGGCCAGCAATTCGGCTGCCTCCAGGGCGACATACACCATGCTGCTCGTCGCCACGAGCGTGATGTCGGAACCTTCGCGCTTGACGTCCGCTACGCCGAAAGGCAAGGTGTATTCCTCCGCCGGGACGGGGCCTTTTTTCTGATACATCAGCTTGTCTTCGAAGAACACGACCGGGTTGTCATCCCGGATGGCGGTCTTGAGCAACCCCTTGGCGTCGTAGGGCGTGGCCGGGAGGGCGACTTTGAGACCGGGGACATGGCTAAACCAGGCATGCAGGCTCTGGCTGTGCTGGGCGGCAGAACGGCGCGTCGCCCCGAGGGTGGTCCGGATCACCATTGGAGCTTTGAGCTTGCCCCCCGACATGTAATGGATTTTCGCCGCCTGGTTTACCATCTGATCCATGGCCAAGGTAACGAAATCGCCGAACATGAGATCCACCACCGGTCGCAGCCCGGTCATCGCCGCACCGACTCCGAGGCCGGTGATCCCGGCTTCGGAGATCGGCGAGTCGATCACCCGCTCGGGGCCGAATTCCTCGACCAGGCCCTTGAGCACCTTGAAGGGGGTGCCGGCTTCGGCCACGTCCTCGCCGATGATGAAGACGCTCGGATCGCGGCGCATCTCTTCGGCCAGGGCTTCGTTGATCGCCTGGGCCATCGTGAGCTCGCGCGGCGCAACCTCTTGCACAAGTTCAGGCATAGACGTGCTGCGTGACCTCGTGTGCATCGGGATAGGGCGCGTCCAACGCGAACTGAACCGCGGCCGCGATCTCATCCCGGATTTCACGCTCGATCTGGTCGATCATGCTCTGATCGGCCTGCCCCTGCCCGAGAAGCCAGGTCTTCAGTAGCGGGAGAGGGTCTCGTTCCTCCCGCCAGGTCCGCTCCTCGTCCTTGGTTCTGTAATAGGTGCGGTCGATGTCACCCACGTGATGGCCCATGAAGCGGTAGGTATCGCACTGAAGGAAGGCCGGCCCATTCCCGCCGCGGGCGCGCCCGACTAGACGATTGGCCGCCGTATAGACCTGCCGGATATCCTGGCCGTTGACCCTCTCGGCATGCATGTTGAAGGCCTGCGCCCGGCCGCCCAAGGTCCCGGCGGTCGTCTCCTCATAGCGTGTGTATTCGTTGTAGAGGTTGTTCTCGCACACGTACAACACCGGCAGTTTCCACAGAGAAGCCATGTTCATCACTTCGTAGAGCAGCCCTTGTCCGAGGGCTCCCTCGCCGAAGAAACACACAGCCACCCGCCCTTCCCCAAGCCTCTTGGACGTGAAGGCGGCGCCGGTGGCGATCCCGGCGCTCCCGCCGACGATGGCGTTGGCGCCCAGGTTGCCCGTCTCCTGATCGGCGATGTGCATCGATCCGCCTTTGCCACGGCAATATCCCGCAGCCCGGCCCAGGAGCTCGGCGAACATCCGATCGGTGGAGGCCCCTTTGGCAATGCAGTGGCCGTGGCCGCGGTGGGTACTGGTGATGTAGTCGTTCCTGGTCAGGGCTTCGCATACGCCGACGGCAACGGCTTCCTGCCCGATGTACAGGTGCGCCAGCCCAGGCATCTTGGCTGACAGGTAGAGCTGATTGACCTGTTCCTCGAAGGCGCGAATGCGCGCCATCTGTTCATACATGTGCAACCATTGCTCGAGGCCGACTTCGGTCAGCCCAGCCGCATCTGCAACAGACAACTTCACTTCCGAGTCAGCCATCGCTTCTCCTCATCCTTCGACGCCCGACATCTCGGCCAGCACCCGGAACAGGATGGCGAAGTCCTCGCGGTCGAGACCCATGCCCCGGGCGGCGGTCAAGAACTCATTGGTGACGGCCGTCGTCGGCAGTGGGACTCTGAGCTCGCGCCCCATCTCAAGGGCCAGGAGCATGTCTTTCTGCATCATGTTGACGTTGAACCATGCCTCTTCCGGCATTCCGAGGACAAACGGCCCGCGATACTTGAGCATGGGAGAGCCGGCGACGCTATTGAGCAAGACCTCAACGGCCGTCTCGCGCCGGATGCCGCTCTTCTCCGCCAACAGAACCCCTTCGCTGAAGGCCAGCATCTGAACCGCCAGACTCAGGTTGCTGGCGATCTTCATCGCCACTGCCAACCCGTTGGCGCCGACGTGCGTCACTTTGGGGCCGATGTCGAGCAGGACGGGAAGGGCTTTCTCATAGGTGGCCCGGTCGCCTCCGACCATGATCGACAGCTTGCCTTCTTCGAGGGTGGAAACGCTTCCCGAGACCGGTGCATCGAGCATCGCCGCCCCGCGCGCGTGGACCATTTGGGCGAGGGCCCGGCTTTTGGATGGGCTGGCCGTACTCATGTCGATGTAGATCTTCCCCGGTCCCAGGCCGGCGATGATTCCGTCCGGTCCATCGGTGATCGAGATCACGGCGGCTGTGTTGGTCACCATGCTCAGCACGATGTCGGAGCGCTCGGCGACCTCACGCGGCGAATCCGCCCAGGCCATCCCGGCCTTGATCAACCACTCGGCCTTCGACCTGGTTCGGTTGTAGCCGACGAGCGAGTGCCCGGCGTCGATCAGACGCTTGGCCATCCTTCCACCCATCGTACCCAGGCCCACATAACCGAGGTCCGCCATTCGGTCCGCCTCTCCTCAGCTGCCGGCCTTCGAGGCCGCGCTGTCTTCTCGAACCTGTTTGAGGTGATCCCGCATGGCCTGCCTGGCCGCCTCGGGGTCTCCCCGGGTGACCGCCTCCAGGATCCGCTTGTGATGCATCTGGCCGCGGGCGGGTCCGCCCGGGACGTTGAAGATTCGGGTGCGCTGCTCGCGCATCAGACCGACGATCGGATCGATCAAGAAGGGAATAAGGGCATTGCCGGTCCCCTCGGCCAGGGCAAGGTGGAAATCCAGATCGGCTTCGATGAACTGCTCCGGGGATTCCATGGCGGCGTCCATGGCCTCGACGGCGTTGTGCATGGCCTGGAGGTGGTCTTCACCGGCGCGCGTGGCTGCCAGCGAGGCGATCTCGGGCTCGAGGAGTTCGCGCACAGCCACCAGATCGCCGGACCCTTCGCCTTGGCTCAGACGAAGGATTCGACCGATGGAGTGGCGAATGGCTTGGGAAGTGTGCTCGGTGATGAACGTCCCCCGCCCAGCCAGGACGTCGACCAAGCCCTTCTCACGCAGGGTCTTGATGGCCTCGCGGACGGCGGTGCGGCTGACGCCGAACTGCTCGGCCAGTTCACGTTCGGCCGGCAGTTGATCCCCGGGCCGGAGGTCACCGTTAAGGACCCGGGTCTCGATCTGATCTACGATCTGCTCGTAGAGCCGAGGGGATTGGATGTGGGTGTACACCTACGACCAGAAGCCGAGCCGAAAGGGGCGAATTGGTGTAGTGGTATGGTGGTATGATCTCGAATATCCTAGATCGGATTTCTCTGGTTGTCAATCCCCTTTCCCCAACCTGACGATCCGACTTCGGGTTGATCCCGGGCGCTCTCCGCCCGGCTCGGATTAATCGGGGGGGATCCTCCTCGACCTTCAACGCGGACCCGCCGGCATCCCAACGTCTACCCCAGGGTGGTCGATGAAGTTCGCAACGATCGATGAATCCTGCAAGACCGGACGGTTAGGAACCCCCTTCCCGGGATCCTGTCACCAACGGGGCTGACACCCAGGGTTTGCCGGCTGCCGGGAGAGACTGGCCCAGGGCCTCCGCCCCTGCTCCCAGTATTGCCCCTAATGACACCCCTTGTGCCGTTCTTGCGGCGACTCTTGCCGGAACAGATCTATCTACAGTCAGTCCAGCGTAGACCCCCGCAGGGCAAGTGGGCGGCTAGTCATTGGATAGGAGTTGCGTGAGAGATATCGGGAATGATCATTCCCTACCGTCACATAAGTCGAGATTCTGCGTCTTAAGAGGTGAGCAACCATGCGGATGGACTCAGATGGAAACCTGCAGAGCCATACACGAGCCTTTACCAAGCAAGCCTTGGTCGAAATCTACGAGGAACTCAGCCCGAGAATCTTCCGCTATGCCTACCGGATGCTCGGAGATCCGAACCTGGCTGAAGACTGCGTTTCCGAGACTTTTAGCCGCTTCCTCCAAGCCGCGAAGAACGGCAAGGGCCCGCTTGAGAACACGCAAGGGTACCTCTTTCGGGTCGCACACAACTTGATCACGGATCACTACCGCCGCCCTCCGCTCACCGTCCCGCTCGAACACGAATGGATCGCGGATGACTCCCAAAACCCGGATGGCCTTGTGGGACAAGGCCTCGAGCGCGAACGGTTGCGCAAAGCCTTGCTCGAGCTCCCTGACGATCAACACAAGGTGATTGTGCTGCGAGTGTTGGAGAAGATGTCGCACAGAGAGGTCGCCGAGATTCTAGGCAAGACGGCCGAAGCGACGCGGGCGCTGCAACACCGCGCTCTGACCGCCCTACGCAGTGTTTTGGTCGAGACGGAGGAACCCTATGGCTGACACCCCCAAGAATGAAGAGAAGATCGACCGCAAGTTGGATGAGTTGCTGGATGCCATGCGCCGGACGCCGCAGCGCGATCCCCGCACCGTCGAAAGCGCCAAGGCAAGGTACCTGGTAGAGCTGGGCACACTGGATCTGCCCGAGAATCCAACCCTTGGTTCGCGGCTGGTCGGCTGGCTGCGAACCGTTTCCGAGCCGAAGGAGAAGCAGCGCATGTCTAGTAGAAGACTCGTGACCTCAAGCGTACTTGGGCTGAGCTTGGTACTGGTGCTGTTGTTCGGCGGGGCGGGAGCCACGGCTTATGCGGCTCAGAACGCCCTGCCCGGGGACGTACTCTTCCCCGTCAAGACAGGTCTGGAAGAGACCCGTATTCGCCTCTCAGCCGATGCGGCGACGCAGGCCGAACTGCATCTGGCGCTCGCCGAGAAACGCCTGGACGAGATCTCCAGGCTAGTGGAGGACAAGCGTTACGACGACATCGCTCTGGCCACGGATGAGTTTGAGCTGCAAATCCGGCAGGCGATCGGCGCGTTCCAGACTGCGGCCGGGCCCGATCCAAAGCGCGCGGCCGCCCTGGCGACCCGCATCGCTCATGCGCTAAGTCGCTATGCCACGACCTTGAGCAGCACGCTTGGGCAAGTCCCGGATGCCGTAAAGCCGCAGGTCGAGCGGGCTCTCTCCCTCTCTCAATCCGGAAGCGGCATGAGCCAGGGAGGAGAGATCGAATTCTCCGGGACCATCGAGTCGCTCTCCCCGGGTGTGTGGGTGGTGGATGGGCAGCCGATCACCATCACGCAAGAGACAGAGATCGAGGGGCAGTTCGCCGTCGGTGACTTCGTGAAGATCCATGCGGTCGGCTCCCCGGATGGCTCACTCGTTGCCGTGGAGATCGCCACCGGCATGGTCGGCGACAGCGAAGCGAACGATAACGGCAACACTAACGATGACGTCAACGACAACGACAACGTGAATGCCAACGCCAACGACGACGATGACGACAACGCCAACGACGACGATGACGACAACGCCAACGACGACGATGACGACAACGCCAACGACGACGATGACGACAACGCCAACGATGACGATGACGACAACGCCAACGATGACGATGACGACAACGCCAACGATGACGATGACGACAACGCCAACGATGACGACGACGTCAACGACAACGTTGGCGCCAACGATGACGACACGAACGAGAACGACAACGCCACCGACGACTGATACTCATTGAAGCCCCCGAAACGGAGAAGGATCAGGCGGACTGCAAACCGCAAATCGCGGGCCTGCAGTCCGCCTGACCCATAGGGGAGATCGATCCAGATCACATGGCCTCAGAGAAGCTCAACACAACGCTTCCCCGCAGTCCGGGGTGGGCCGAGGACTCAGCTAGGTCGCGGCCAAGCGGGATCAGCTACGTAGATCTGTTAACCGCTCTGTTCTTGCCGGCCCTCTTCATTGTGTGTTTGGCATCCGTGCAGTTCTCCACACCCGCCCTGGTGGGCACGGATGGGTATTACCACGTCAAGATCGCCAGAATCATGGCGACCGAAGGGCTAGTGCTGGATTTCCCCTGGCTCCCCTTGACTATCTTGAACGAGAGGGCGTTTTACGACCATCATTTCCTTTTTCATGTCGCCCTTATCCCGTTCACAGGGTTCGACCTTCTGGCAGGTGCCAAATGGGCGAGTGTCATCTTCGCCAGCTCAGCCTTTCTGGGATTCTGGTGGGTCTTGCGTCAGCGCAGGATCCGACATCCCACGTTGTGGTCAATGGGATTGCTTGTCGTCTCAGACGCCTTCTTGTTCCGCATGAGCATGGTGCGGGCGCAGTCGCTCTCCCTACTTGTGCTCGTCGTTGGCCTGCATTGGATGTTCAGCGGAAGATATCGGCGGCTCATGTTGCTTGGCTTCCTCTACGTCTGGCTCTATGACGGTTTCCCGCTTCTACTCATTTTGGCTAGTCTTTTTCTCGTGGGGAAGTGGCTCACCGAGGGGGAGTTAGTATTCCAGCCCGTACTGTACAGCGCCTTGGGAATCGGATTGGGATTACTAATCAATCCCTATTTCCCGGACGACATCCTGTTCATCTTCCGCCACATCCTGCCGAAGCTCGCCGGCGTCACCTCGATTCGCGTGGGGAACGAATGGTACCCTTATCAAACCAAGACTCTGCTTGACAACTCGCAGCTCGCCCTGGTGGCCTTCATCGGGGGCGCCCTGGCCCTGGGATTGAACCGGCGCCGCATGAGCGTCGCGACGGCAACATCCTTTCTGGCCAGTGTGATGTTTGGATGGATGTTGTTCCAATCCCGGCGCTTTATCGAGTACTTCCCGCCCTTTTCACTCATGTTCGCCGCCTTTTCCTGGAGCGATCTACTCCCCGGGAAGCCGGCCGCTATTGGGGCGTCCCTCTCACAATCTAGCTCTCCGAGTCGACCGCTGGCCCTCTCGAACAGGCAGGTCGGCTGGCTTGAAGGTGTGGCATTGGGGATCATTCTGGTCGTTGGCGCGTGGCGGACCGTACCCGCCGCCATGGAGAGTGTGAGTAACTCCCAGCCGTATGATCGCTACGCCGCGAGTGCGACTTGGCTCGCTCAGAACTCCCCCGAAGGGTCGAGGGTGTTCCAAACCGATTGGGATGACTTCACCCGTTTGTTCTATCACAACACGCACAACACTTATCTGGTCGGGCTCGATCCCACATACCTGCTGCTCTACGACAGCGTGTTGTACGATCTCTGGGCGAGAATCACCGATGGAACTGTCGAGAACCCCTCCAAGGTGATAGCCGAGGTGTTTGAGGCAGAGTATGTCTTCTCGGACCTTGGTCATACGGACTTCGTCCGACAGGCAGAGGGCGATCCTGGCCTACGAGAAATCTACCGGGACCACGATTCGGTGATTTACCAGGTCGCCCCGTAGAACGCCGTTGGCTTGAATTCGTGGTCTAATCTGGTTCCGTTTGACCAACGGGCCGGGAATGCTCCGGCTGGTTCGTTTCTCATGGAGAACCAGGATCCACGCGAGGCATTCTTCATTCGGGGCGGGCCGCCGGGGATTGATGATTGACCGCCTTTGAGCGGCCGGATAGAATTCGCGGATATCTCCCTTGGAGGTCCTTAGATCGACATCCGCCCGTCACAGGTAAAGACGAGAGGCTCTGACCCTCGAATGTGGCGCAGGCGCCGCGACAGCCTGTCTTTGCTGCTGTTACTTGTCTGCGGCTCGATCGTCGCCTCATGTACTTCAATGTCTGGCGACGTTTCGACGGGCAGAGTTGGTTCGGAGACACCGGATTCCACCGTCGTCAGGGCGACCTCTACGCCCCTCCCACCTACCGCCACAGCGACACCCAGTCCGTCCCCTTCTCCATCCCGTACGCCCGACCCGACGCCATCCGTGATCGGCCCTGGTTACATCGTCGGCTACAACCCGCTCACGGGATTGCCTGTCCAGAATCGAGGCAGCTTGTTGCGCGTGCCTCTCCTGATCTCGATCACCGAATTTCCACCGTCCGCCCGTCCACAGTCCGGCCTTTCCTTCGCCGACCAGGTGTGGGAGACATCCATCGGACAGGGGATGAGCCGGTTTCTGGCCGTGTACTACGGCGACTACATGGATCACTTCTCCCGCCTTGTCGCGGGCGACTCCGACCTTGATCAGGACTCAACCGTGATCGGCCCGGTGCGGTCCGGGAGGCTCGGCTACGAGCAGATCAAGGATTTCTACCCCGGGGCTCTGCTGTTCATTCGGTCGGCCTCGCCGGAGGTGGCCCAGGAGCTGACCGATATGATCATCGTTTACGCCGACGACACCCAGGACGTGAACAGCGCCGCTCTGAGCCTGAGTGAGCTGCGCGGCCTGGACGTCCCTGACGCAGTTCCGTCTGCCTATGCCGGGCTGGTCTTCAACAGGCGGCCGCCTACAAGAGGCAAGCCGGCGCCGTCTGTGTCGATCATCTACAATCTCTTCGACCAGATTGAGTGGACCTACGATCCTGCGCAGGGCTTTTACCTGCGATCGCAAGACAAGGCCGATGGCACCGGCGCGCTCCAGCCCTCCATTGACCGTCTGACGGGTTCACGCCTCTCGGCCGAGAACGTGGTCGTGATGTTCGCTCAGCATACTTTCGAGAACAGAGGGGCGACGATCGTCGGGATCGAACTGGCCTACGTTCCGAAGCGGTATGGGATCCTGTTCCGGGATGGGAAGGTGTACGACATCCACTGGGCTTCACCGAGATCGAAGTTGACTTTCACGGATGACGCCGGCAAGGTCATCGCCTTCAAACCGGGAACGACATTCTTCGAGGTCGTGAGCTACGAATCGACCTGGGACAGCAACAAGCGGATCGTGCGCTTTCACAATCCACCTCTGCCGACGATACCGCCGCCCCCTCCGTTCCTAACCTCCGTGCCGTCCGCAACCCCGACGCCTGGAGAAGCCGGACCGGCAGAGCCGACCCCAGGATAACGCGTTCACCTGTTCCCGGGAAGCAATGTCGCTTCAGGTTCTATCTGCGATCGCCACATCCCGCTTCGCCTGCCGGCGGACCCAGTCCCTCGGCCCGGGCCCATCCCGACCTAGACAGCATCGGGGATGCCCGGTGGTTTGACCGAGCCGAGGATCCGGATCGATTGACGAAGTGGCGCCGGTTCCGGGCGTCACGTCTTACACGTCACGCGGACTAGACGATCCCCCGTCGAGTCCTCGTGACGGCGCGCGTCTCTGCCTCCGCTCACTCAGCGGCGCGGCCCACGAGATCTGCGGTCGAAAGGAACCGGCCGGCGATCACCACAGGCCCGGAATCAAGCGGTAACGAACCCGGCCGGCATATCCACGATAACCTTCCAACTCCGCCTGCAGGGTCTCGTCCTCGAGCGCCGTCCGGATGACGAACAGGACAACGGTGATTGCGGCCGGGATGAGCGCCCAGAGGGAGCCAAGCGCCAGCGGTCCGGCGACCGAGAATGCGATGAACCCGGCGTACCCTGGATGACGATATCGCGGTAAGGCCCAGCCCGGCGACGTGATGGGGCCTATCAAGGCCCCGGGAGCCTTAGGGGCCTCCGGAGCCTGGCGGGAGGAGCTGCCCCAAGTCGGGGTCGCGCGCCTCGATCAATGCGATCGCCCGTTCGAACAGCGGGTCGCAGGTCTCGGGCAGGGCCGGCCCGATCCACTCCGCGGCCGACTGATAGCGCTCGAAATACGGAGGCAGATGGCCGAAGGCGGTCAGCGCCCCGCCCAGCGGATCCTTCGAACCAAACACCACGCGGCCGATCCCGTACAACGAGATCGCGCCGGCACACATCAGGCATGGCTCAAGTGTCGTGTACAGGGTGAGGCTGCCCCCGACCTCTCTATCTCCCACGGGGATGACAGCCAGGGCCTCCATCTCCGCATGCCGATGCGGTGCGCTCACCGGAGCCAAGATCCTGTTGCTACCTTCGGCCACGATCACTCCCCCCCGGCTGATCACACATCCGATCGGCAGGTTCCCGTCCTTCTCCGCCTGCACTGCGAGCTCGATGGCGCGCTCGAGGCGATCGCGGTCCTGGCTGCTGAGCGGCGAATTCACGATGGTGTTTCCCTCAAACCGGCCCACGGCCTCACGCGACCCATGCCGGCCTTGCGTCCCAGAGACACCTTTTCGATCACTCGCCCGCGTAAGAGAGCCGCCCCCGCGTCAGCAGGAGCACGACGATGGCACAGATCGTGTACGTGACGGCAGGGATCCACCCGCCTTCAATGACCGGTCGGACTGCGGCTGTCATCGTCGACGGTAGGAACTGACCGCCGAAGGCGATCGAGGCATTCGAGGCGGAATGCAGCAGGATCATGATGAGCAGGCTGCCCGACGTGTTGTTGAAGATCCAGGTCATCAAGACAGAGAAACCGATGCCGCCCACGATCAAAGCCAGAAACGACGAGAGCGTGAACGACCCGAGCCAACCGCCGACGTAGCCTGGGAGGTGCCACGCGGCCCAGAGCGAGCCCAGGACAAGCGTCCCCATCACAGGGCCGAGCGTTCGTTGAAGACGAGGCAGCGCCACTCCGCGCCAGCCGATCTCCTCCCACAGCGGGCCGAAGATGACCCCGACGAGGACGAAAGGCAGGTACTGTGCCAGCAGAAGGGGGAGCCCATCGAGGAAGTCCCGCAGGAAGCTCATTCCGAGGAATGCGCTGGCGGTTAACGTCAGGACAACCAGCGGGCCGAGAAGCAGGACCAGATACCATACGATGCCGACCTTCCATTGAATCACGCGCCGAAGCAGGCGTCCGACACCCGCCCACCCCTCAGTTCCGGCGGTGACGATCACGCCCGCCAACGCCGGCCCGGCCAACGCTCCCACGATCTGGATGAGTTCCACCGGCAGATCGAGGCGGATTACGCCGACGCGGTTCAAGATCATCGGGGACACCGCCACCCAGGTGAACACGTACGCCATCCCGAAGAATAGAAAGAGTGGATACCTCGGCAGAATACCCCGCGCTGGGATCGATGCCGTGACCCCCGCCGAGCCTTCACGTATTGCCATTCGTACGTCTCCTTCGGTTGATAAGTTATGTCGAGGGTTGTATCGCCGATGCATCTTCCCCAGGGTCCTACAGGCCTGTTCGGCCGAAGCGCCAGTCGGCCGTTTGTCCGGCAGAACCTGGCAGGCCGGCGAGATTATCCCACACATACCGAAGATGAAACCCGCTTTGGAATCGTCAGGGCAGCCACCGTCCGCGTCGGCGCACAATGCCAACCCGATGTGGCAGCTAGGCCCTCCAGAACGCGGATCTTGCGGGGCGAGATCGGCGGCCTCGCCGGGGCGTTAGTCGAGGCGCTCGGCCGGCTGTCTGGCTGAGATCAGCTTGTCGCATGCCGGACGTCGCCCGTCTGCATCAGCTTGCGCAAGGCGATCGAGGGTAGCATGATGAATGGGTAGGCAAGCCGGCGAGGGGGAT